>Ga0209636_10006427_pt1 | contig 12011 bp, 10 predicted proteins | sample DeeMarSWOR152_54_FD_187464 | JGI IMG/M metagenome (GOLD analysis project Ga0209636, IMG submission 187464) | Marine sediment microbial communities from White Oak River estuary, North Carolina - WOR-1-52-54 (SPAdes) (version 2) | ecosystem: Environmental > Aquatic > Marine > Intertidal zone >...
ACTGTCCATTTGAAATGGACTCTGAATGCCTCTCTGACTTCTTTTTGCATGTCCCAGACCTCCTTTCTGTAGCTTACAAAATAACACAAACTGTCCAGGAGGGTCTGACACACCTACATTTCCCATTTATGCCTATCTGAATTCTTTATCCTTTTTCCTGAATACTCTTTTCATCTATATCATATATCATTGGCACAAAAAGATGTAGAAGATATCCTTTCGATTCTCAATTATTGAGCAAATGGTTCACAAAATATTTTGTATAGCTCAGCAAATTATTACTTTGTATTCATCGCTATAGAGGGATATAGGATTAATTAGAGTATATCTACAGCAGGACATAAATTAATGCTTTTTTCATGCTAAATGATGCCTATTGATACTATTTATTCTTAAACTTGATCAGGGTTTAAGGGTCAGGCTTTTTTAATTGACCGAAGAGATGCACTTTAACTTGGCATTCACATCTGTTGCGTAATAATAAATAATAATGGCTTTCTTTGTCCGGCTGGAGAGATCTCATGCCTATATGGTTCCCATCATCATTACCTTTTGCTGACAACAGCCGGCACTTATCAAGGCACGTGTGGGGACAAATTGGGGACATAAGCATGCCAAAACAGACCAAAACTGTATGTTTACGCTTGTTTTCGTTTAGTTTGTCTTGGTTGCGGTAATTTACTCAGTTCAAAGGTGTTAGAGGCAAAAAGAGTGCCGAGGCCCGGACTCGAACCGGCACGTAGGATAACCTACGAGGGATTTTAAGTCCCTTGCGCCTTTTTTATCAAAATAGACTTCTTCCCATTTCACAAATATTACACAAAAATTGTTGAAAAGAGCTGAAATTATGGTACTAGAATTGAAAGTCTTAAACAGAGTAAGTAACTGAAATTAGAAGTTTTACTCTAGTACACCCGGCAGGATTCGAACCTACGGCTTTCTGATTCGTAATCAGATGGGCGTCTTGTTTCTTTCTACTCTCAGAAACCAGCAGATGCTTCAGCCAACTTCTTGAAATGTCTCAACTCATAGACTATTTTTGACTTCTTGATTACCTTAATAAGGTTAACAAGTGATGGGAGGGGTATCTTCACCCTCAACCTTCATCCCTCGTAGCTTCCCATGTATTGACTTTTGGCAGGGAGAAATCTAATATTTAGGATTGAGCGTTTGTATCTCCTCCACTTCTCTCCCTCAAAGAATCCAACAACACAAAGTGTGAGGAATCGGGAGAAAAGGCAGGAGAAGGTCAGGTTTGATGAAGACATGAAAACAGAGGATACGATGATTGACGAATATACGTTCGATCGAATCGAGAAAAAGTGGCAAAAGATCTGGGATGAAACAGAGATGTTCGCGTATCGTGAGGATTCCCAGAAGACAAAGTTTTACTGCTTGGAAATGTATCCTTATCCATCGGGCCGTATACATATGGGACAAGTTCGCAATTACACCATAGGAGATGTGATCGCCCGATATATGATGATGAGGGGATTTAACGTTCTTCATCCCATAGGGTGGGATGCTCTGGGTATGCCTGCAGAGAACGCCGCCATCACACAGGGAATCCATCCCCAAAAATGGACTCTGGATAATATCTCTCATATGAAAAAACAGCTCAAAAGGCTGGGATTCAGTTACGATTGGTCAAGGGAAGTCAACACCTGTCTTCCCGAATACTACAAATGGAACCAGTGGATCTTTCTCAAGATGTTTGACCGAGGATTGGCCTATAGGAAAAAGAGTTGGATCAACTGGTGCCCTTCCTGCCAGACCGTTTTGGCCAACGAACAGGTGGTCGGAGAAAAATGTTGGCGCTGCGACTCTATCGTGAAGCAAAAGGAGATGGAACAGTGGTTTTTGAGAATAACAGATTATGCTGAGGAACTCCTTTCGGGACATGAATCATTGGAAAAATGGCCAGAACATGTTCTCTTGATGCAGAAAAACTGGATAGGGAAAAGCACCGGAGGCCATATAATCTTCCCTATCGTGGGTTTCAGTCAAAGCATTGAAATTTTTACGACCAGAGTGGATACGATTTTTGGAGCGACATTTATGGCGCTGTCCCCTGAACATCCTTTAACTCAGGAATTGATTGCGGACTCTCCTCAAAGAGAAAAATTGGAGGAGTGGATAGAAAGAAATATTAACGAGCAGCGGTTTCGCAAGGATCCGGAGGAAATAGAAAAGGAGGGGATCGATACGGGAAAAAAGGCTATAAATCCCTACACAGGAGATGAAATTCCGATTTGGGTGGCTAACTATGTTTTGATGGAATACGGGACTGGCGCGATCATGGCCGTGCCTGCTCATGACCAGAGGGATTTTGAATTTGCCAAAAAGTATTCTTTGCCTATCAAGATTGTCGTCGTACCTAAGAGAGAATCTCCTTTTATAGAGTTGGAAGAAGCTTTTGAAGGAAAAGGAGTTGTGATCAATTCTGACGATTTTTCGGGACTTTCCTCCGATGATGCATCAGAACAGATGGTCAGTTTTGCTGAGGAGAAAGGGTTTGGAAGGAAAAGCACGCTCTATCGACTCCGTGATTGGGGAATTTCCCGCCAGCGATACTGGGGAACTCCGATTCCCATCCTCTACTGCAAGAAATGTGGGATTGTTGGGGTCCCTTATGAAGATCTGCCTGTAACACTTCCCCCTGATGTGGAATTCAAAGGGGAGGAAGGATCGCCTTTGGCGAAAGCTGAGAGCTTTGTCAAGACCACCTGTCCAAAATGTGGAGAAGAGGCTCATCGAGAGACAGATACTATGGATACATTTTTCGATTCATCTTGGTATCATTTCCGCTATTGTTCTCCGAATGAAGAAAAAATACCCTTCAATCCTCAATCCGTTGATTATTGGCTGCCTGTGGACCTTTACATTGGAGGAGTAGAACATGCCATTCTCCATCTGATCTATGCACGATATTTTTGCAAATTTTTTAGAGATTTTGGTTTGACAACCATAGATGAGCCCTTTCCCCGTCTTCTCGCCCAAGGGATGGTGACCAAAGACGGAGCAAAGATGTCTAAATCAAAGGGGAATGTTGTGGATCCTGATGACATGGTGGAGGAATATGGAGCCGACACGTTAAGGCTTTTCATACTTTTTGCTTCTCCTCCAGAGAAGGAGTTTGCCTGGAATGAAAAGGGGATTGAAGGTTGCTTCCGATTCCTGAATCGTGTCTGGGTGTTTTTTCAAGAGAACCTGGACCTTTTTAAAGGAGAGTCTCCATCCCTGTTCCCAGCTTCTTTGGAACTAAAATTGAATCACAGAGTTAAGATTAAGATGCACCAGACGATAAAAAAGGTCACCGAGGATATCGAGAAAAGGTATCATCTGAACACTGCTATAAGCTCGATAATGGAATTCTTCAACCTCATAAAGGCAGAGAGGGAGAAACTCAGACAAAATGATGAAGGACAGAGGCTTTTGAAGGAAGCTTTGGAAACGATGACTCTTTTCCTTTCCCCTTTTGCTCCTCACATGTGTGAAGAGGTCTGGAAAAGAATGGGGCACAAAAGTTTTCTTGCGCGGAACCCGTGGCCTTCGTATGATCCAGAACTGGCCAAAGAAGAAAAAATAACCATTGTTGTACAAGTCAACGGCAAGTTGAGGGACAGATTCGAAACCGAACGGGACTCAGAGGAAGGTCAGCTCAAAGAAGCAGCATTAGGTTTAGACAGGATCAAGAAAATCATAGGCGATCAGAAAGTGAAAAGAGTGATTTACGTCAAGAATAAACTGATCAATATCGTTCTCTAATTTCATGGGGGCTGTATGAAAAAAAATAGTCTACTTTTTCTTATGTGTCTGATAATCCTCCATTGTGGCTACCATCTTCGCGGGACGGGAAGCTCTCTTCCGCCTCATATCAAAGTCATGAACATTCCTATGTTTGCCAACCGAACAACGCGTTTTGAGCTGGATCTGAAACTCACACAAAGGGTGATCGATGAAATGGTTGCTCGGGGAAAGGTCGAAATAACTGGAGAAATGGATACCGCGGATGCCATTTTAGTCGGAGAGATTATTGTGTTCAGAGCCACTCCCATCGCATTTGGGGAAGGCGCCACAGCTGATCGCTACAGCATCACCATCATGGCCAAGGTCATACTCAGAGATGCGGTTGAAAAAAAGGTTCTTTTTTCCAACCCATCATTCGTCTATCAGGGCGAATACGAGGTGCCTGAAGGCTCAGATTTTGAGTCTGTAGAATCAGAAGCCATCGATGAGATTGCCGAGAAATTTGCCAGAAGTCTTGTCGTGGCCATTTTGGAAGGATTCTAGAGAGAGTGTACAGCTTCCTCCTAAAAAAAGAGATTGACGAAAAGGCTCTTCATCCCTGTTATTTTCTTTATGGAGAGGAATCCTTTCTTGCCGAAGAATTTATCGGAGAGCTTAAAAGAGTGCTGATTTCTCCCGGAGATCAGGACTACAACATCGAAAAATTTGATCTGGAGGATCATTCTTGGTTAGAGATTATGGATCTTGCCCGGACTGTTCCTTTCTTTTTTTCCTCATGCCGGCTCATTGTGGTGAACATCCCTTTGGGGAAGGGTGAAAAACTGTCGTCAACAGAAGAAAAGATAATAAAAGACTATTTTTCTTCACCATCTTCCCAAACAGTTCTTGTTGTCATTTATCCTACGAGACTGAGAAGAGGAGCCCCGTTATTCAGACTCTTCTCTTCCCTTCCTTCCTCTATGGTGTTTGTGAAAGAGTTAAAGTCCCTTAAGGACAGGGCTCTGTCTTCGTGGATGGAAAGGAAGCTGTCCTCTTTAGGAAAGACAGCCACCCATGAGGCCATGGTACGGCTGGCAGAGCTTACAGGAAACAATCTTGCCCGAATACGCCATGAGTTTGAAAAGATTACCGCCTTTGTTGGAGAGAAGAGAATAATCGAATTGGATGATGTCAATTCTGTTTCTGGGTGGGCTAAATCTTTTTATGAATGGGAGATTACCGACAGTTTGGAGAGGGCTGATTTTGAGAAAGGCCTGTTGGTCTTGGATAATCTGTTTAAAGAAGGCGTGAGGCCTGAATACGTTTTAGGTATAACGGTTAAATTTTTTCGGGATATTTTTTTGGCTAAGCTTTGGCTTAAAGAAAAGGAGATGGATAAAAAAGCCATTTTCAGAGAACTAAGGCCGCAAATCCAGGAGAGGTTTGGAGATTTCTACACCACCAAATTCAAGGAATTCTTTGCTTTGGTGGATATAATTTCGATGAAAGCCTTGAAATTTCTTCTGACTAAGCTGGAGGAGATTGACTTGAAAATAAAGACGTCGGACCTTTCTGCACAAACGTTGTTGGAGGGATTCCTATTTGATTATTGTCAGCTGAGGCGGGGCGCTAAGACTATTTAGGAGCAGAGGGATTGATCATTTCCAGCTGGTGGCTTAACCGGGATTTATACCTGCGACCTGTTTTTTTATGGATGGTGCCCTTTTTTACTGATTTATCTATGATGGAAAAGGTCAGAGGGAGAAGCCTATCTGCCTCTTCCTTGTCGTTGTTCTCGATAGCGGCTCTTATTTTTTTTATGTGTGTCCGCAGGATTGATTTATTTCTTTTGTTGATTGCATTTCGGACGAGGGAACGCCTCCCCTGACGTATTGCTGACTTGTGATGAGCCATTTCTTTCTCCTCGAATGAGTGAGTATGATAAGATATCTTTGGATTTAAGTCAACCATGATAGAGCAAAAGGAGCAGAATCGCAGACTCGTTCGGTCCACTCTGGCTGTGTCGGCTCCCACGTTCCTCAGCCGGATTTTTGGTTTTATTCGGGATTTGATTCAGGCCTACTACATGGGTACAGGAAGAGGGATGGATGCCTTCACCATCGCCTACACCATCCCCAACCTGCTAAGGCGATTGACCGGTGAAGGAGCTATGACAGCAGCTTTTGTCCCAATCTTTACCCAGCAGAAGAAGGAAAAAACAAAGGAAGAGCTCTGGAAATTTGCGCACTTCTTCTTTTTTGATCTGACTTTAATCATGGCCTTGATAACTGTCCTGGGCATCATCTTTTCTCCCCTGCTTGTGAGGATCATATCCGTCGGGTTTAAAGATATCGCTGGAAAATGGGATTTGACCATCGTTTTAACACGCATCATGTTTCCCTATATTTTTCTGATCAGCTTAGCCGCTCTAGCCATGGCTATCTTGAATTCCTTCCATAAATTTTTTGTTCCTGCCTTTACGCCTGTTCTTTTTAACCTCTCGATCATCACTTTGGCTGTGATTTTTGCCGCTAGAGCCGAAGAGCCTTCGTATGTGTTTGCTGCAGGAGTTGTGGTTGGAGGAGTCTTTCAATTGGCGTTCCAACTTCCTTTTCTGTGGCGTCAAGGTATGCATTTCAAGCCCATGCTTTCCTTCAGACATCCTGCCGTGCGCAAAGTGGGAAAGCTTATGGTCCCAGGAATATTTGGGGCTGGTCTCTATCAGATAAACTTTGCCATAAGCCGCATGATCGCCTCTCTGCTTGAGGAGGGAAGCGTATCCTCGCTCTATTATGCAGCAAGAATCCAGGAACTTACACTCGGCTTGTTTTCGATTGCTCTCTCTATAGCTTTGCTCCCCACATTTTCAGATCTGGCTGCAAGCCAGGACATAGAGGGAATGAAAAAAACGTTGGTCTATGCCTTTAGACTGATCTTTATGGTCACCTTTCCTGCCATGGTTGGACTTTTGATCCTGAATCGTCCAATCATTCAGGTCCTCTTCCAAAGGGGAGAATTCAACGAACAATCGACTGCCATGAGCGCATCCTGTTTGTTCTTCTTTGCTTTGGGGATTCCCTTTATTTCTGGGGTAAGAATCATGGCCCCTGCCTTTTATTCCCTCAAAGATATAAAAACACCTGTCATCGTCGCATCCTTTGTCATGGTGGTGTACATTTCGCTCTCTTTCCTGTTGATGAACCCGCTTCAGGTAGGCGGAATCGCTTTAGCCTTGTCCCTCGCATCTGTTTTTAATTTTGTTGTGCTTTTCTATCTATTGGAGAGGAAGATCGGAAGAGTCAAGAAGAAGAAAATCATAACAGCGGCCTTAAAATCTGCTCTCGCTGCAGCCGGGATGGGATTGTTGGTATGGTCTTTCATCAGACATGTGGACATGGATCGATTGGTCTTTGTGCAAAAACTCGGCGTTTTGGCTTCTGCTATAATCATCGGGATAGCTGGATATATTCTGTTGAGTTTGATCTTTGGCCATCGTGATTTAAAAAGCTTAAAAGATGTATTTTCTAGAGAAAAAATTCTGAAGAAATAAGGATTCGTAATGAGAGTTGTCCTACAGAGGGTCAGGGAAGCCTCTGTTTCTGTCAAGGATGATGTTGTGGGGAAGATTGGAGAGGGAGTCTGTCTTCTCGTGGGCGTTGAAAAGGGCGACAGAGAGGAGGATGCACGGTACTTAGCCAGAAAGACTGTGGTGTTGCGCATTTTTCCTGATGATCATGAAAAGATGAACAGGTCACTTCTCGATGTTCAAGGTGAGGTCTTGGCTATATCCCAGTTTACATTGGCTGGGTCGGTGAAAAAAGGACGAAGACCCAGTTTTGACAAGGCAGAGGAACCGGCCCGAGCTGAGCATCTGTTTCGTTATTTTGTTGACCAAATCAGAGAATCAGGATTGAAGGTTGAAACAGGGGTTTTCGCTGCAGTGATGGATGTCAGAATAACAAATGATGGGCCTGTGACCTTTATTCTTCAGACCAGAGAATCGCTCAGATGAACTTCGTCTGGCTGGCTTTATTCAAAGCTTGTTCGGCCGAAACCCTCACAAAAGCGCTTTTGTCTTTCGTAAGCTGAGCAAGAAGAGCAAGGGCGTTTTTTCCTCCGATTTCACCTAGAACTTTGGCCATGGTTCGGCGAACCTCGATGTTGGGATCGTTTATCAAGCTCTCTATATGTTTGACAGATGAAACACTTTTTTTCATGCCGAGGACTCTGAGACATCCGGTTTTGACATACCATGGAGGTTTATTGATCCTCTGATAGAGGAGTTTAACATCAAGCTTTTCTTTGCTCCCAAGCTCCTTGATGATGAAGTCTCTGATGTCCTCACTTGGGTCTTCGAGAGCCTGAACTAAAACTTCGTCGGCCCATGTCACATTGGATTTAGCAAGGCCCTTGATGATTTTAAACCTTGTCTGTTTTTCTTTAGCAGTCTGGATCTTTTTCAGCGCTTCTTGGGGAAGGGATTCTTTTCTTGGCTTTCTCCTCTTGGTCTGCTTTGGCGCTGTTTCTATCTCAGGGAATAGGTACCCCGTCTTTTTGTCAACCATTAAATCCGCAAACCCTTTTCGAGTATAAGCAATCTATTTTTTAGACCATTTCAAGAATATGGCCCATTTTTTCCTTTTTGGTCTTCAGATAATTGATGTTGGATTTGCTCGGTGGGATTTCGATAGGGACACGTTCAATGATCTCAAGGCCGTAACCGGCAAGGCCGATAAATTTACGGGGATTATTTGTTATCAGACGGATCTTCTTCACGCCCAAGGAAACCAAGATTTGTGCACCGATTCCATAGTCCCGTTGGTCAGGTTTGAATCCGAGTTTCTGGTTGGCTTCCACTGTGTCCAAACCTTTGTCCTGCATGGCGTATGCCTTTATCTTGTTGACCAGACCGATGCCTCTTCCTTCTTGATTGATGATATAAAGAATGATACCCTTTCCATCTTTATCGACAATCTCCATGGATTGGTGGAGTTGGTCTCCACAATCACAGCGACTCGAACCAAATGTGTCACCTGTCAGACATTGGGAATGGGCCCTGACAAGGATGGATTCGTCCTTCTTGATCTCTCCTTTCACCAGGGCGATATGATTTTCCCTGTGTATGGTGTCTTCAAAAATCATCAATCGAAAATTACCATATCTTGTAGGAAGATCTACCTCTTCCAGCTTTCTGACCAGACATTCGGTCTGCATACGGTATTTGATGAGGTCAGCGATGGTCAAGATAGGAATATCATAAGTTTGGGAAAATTTTTCGAGCTCGGGCATCCGGGCCATGGTTCCGTCTTCATTCATGATTTCGCAAATGACTCCCGCAGGATTCAATCTAGCTAACCGTGACATGTCTATAGCGGCTTCGGTTTGACCTGCTCTCTCGAGTACACCTCCATCTTTTGCCTGAAGAGGAAAGATGTGTCCGGGTCTGGCAAGATCTTTAGGTTTTGTCTTTGGATCGACAGCCACAAGCACGGTTCGAGCCCGGTCATGCGCGGATATCCCTGTGGTGACTCCTTTTTTTGCGTCTATCGAAACAGTAAAGGCCGTCTTAAAACTAGCCGTGTTTTCCATGACCATTAGGGGAAGGTCCAGTTCTTCGAGCCTCTGTTTTGTTAACGGCAGACAGATGAGGCCGCGGCCATGTTTGGCCATGAAATTGATGATATCTGGAGTGATTTTTTCTGCGGCCACCATAAGGTCGCCTTCATTCTCTCTGTCCTCGTCATCGATGATGATTATGAGTCTTCCTTCTTTGACCGCTTTAATAGCTTGCTCGGTAGGGACCTTTCCTTTTGTCTTTCCCATTGTGTTGTGCCTATTCTGGCCTTAATCCTTTCCCTTAGGTATCCAATTATACACGTATTTCCCGATTATGTCACATTCGATGTTCACCTTATCCCCAGGCTTCAGATGACCCAAGTTTGAATTATCCAAGGTGATGGGGATGAGTTCCACCTCGAGTGACGAGGACTTGAGTTCTGCGATGGTCAGGCTGACGCCATTTATAGTCACTGAGCCCTTTGAGATGAAATACGGCTTGAGGTCCCTTGGAAAGGAGATGCCCATCCTTTTCCCGGAACCTCTCTTGCGAATATTCAACACCTTTCCGGTAGAATCAATATGTCCGGTGACAAGATGGCCGCTGAGTGGAGAAGAAAGCGTGAGAGAGAGCTCAAGATTTAACTTGTCCCCTCTTCGTAGCGAACCCAAATTTGTTCGGCTCAAAGTCTCTTTGGAGAGGTTGAAGAAAAGGGCGTTTTTTTCCTTTCGGACCAAGCTTAGGCACACTCCGTTGACAGCCAGGCTCTCTCCTCTTTCTAGTCGGGCGAACAATTCAGGGGCCTCCAAAGCTATTTCCTGTTTGCCAAGTCTATATTCTTTAAAGAATCCTATGTGATAGATGATTCCTGTAAACATCACAGATATCCTTCTAAGATTATATCCTTGCCCATGGCAAAGGAATGTGTGTTTTTCAGATACAGAGCTTGGGACATGGAAGTGATGCCTTTTCCTTCGAAGAAAGAAGAGGCGTTTTCCCCTCCGATCAATTTGGGGGAGAGAGTGACATATATCTTGTCAACGAGTTTTTTCTCGATTAGGGATGTAAGAAGGAGTCCCCCCCCTTCCACAAGTAAGCTGGAGATTTCATTCTTTCCTAACCAGGAAAGGACCTTTTTCAAATCGATTTTTCCTGATCGGTTATCGGAAAAAGATATGATATGGACGCCTGTTTGTTTCAGGGCCTCTGCTTTTCTCGAGGTGGAAGGCTGGTGTGTGAACACAACGATTTTCCCTCTGTTCAAGGTGCTGAGTATCTTCGCTTGGAGAGGGAATCGAAGGTTGGAGTCGATGATGACCCGGGTTATACGTTTGCCTCTCCATAGAGAATGCCGAACAGTCAGTTGAGGATCGTCATGCAACAAGGTGTTTATCCCCACCATTAAAGCCTCGTGCTCCCCTCGTAAGAGGTGGACGTATTCTCTTGTCAGCCGAGAAGTTATCCAGCGGGAATCAAGAGTCTTGGTGGCGATTTTACCATCAAGGCTTGTCGCAACCTTTGCCGTAACGAAGGGAATTCTTTTTTGGATATACTTGTTATAGGTTTCGTTTAACCTAGTGTTTTTCTCTTGGAGGAGACCGACAGAGACATCCATCCCAGCCTGCCTCATTTTTTTTATTCCCTTTCTGTAGACCAGTGGGTTGGGATCCAATGCTGAGATGACGACTCGCTTTAAACCAGCCTGAATCAGGCTATCAACACACGGTGGAGTTCTGCCCCAGTGAACGCAGGGTTCGAGTGTGATGTAGGCTGTTCCGTTACGAGCGCGAGAGCCTGCTTTCAGCAGGGCAATCACCTCGGCGTGCGGTTTGCCGGGTTTTTCGTGGTAACCTGTTCCTACGATCATGTCCCCTTGGACTATCACGGCACCCACGTAAGGATTAGGACTTGACCGTCCCTTGGCTTTCTCTGCGAGGCCATAGGCCATCTCAAGAAAAGCTGTGTCTTTTTGCGCATTCATGAGAGCAAAGCTTTGACAAATTCTTGAGGCGAAAAATCGATGAGATCCTCTGCCCCTTCCCCTGTGCCGACAAATTTAATCGGGAGCTTCAGCTCATCCACTATGCTTATGACACTCCCCCCCTTGGCTGTTCCATCCAGCTTGGTCAGAAAAACTCCTGTAAGACCGGAGAATTTTAGGAATTCCTTTGCCTGAATCAGGGCATTTTGTCCGATACTGGCATCCAAAACGAGCAATACTTCTTGAGGGGCTCCTTCGATTTCTCGGGAGATCACCCTTTTTATCTTTTCCAGCTCATTCATAAGGTTGATATTGGTATGGATCCTCCCGGCGGTATCCACCATCAGGAAGTCATATGGCTTTGACTTGAAGGATTGAATGGCATCAAAGATGACTGAAGCCGGGTCTGCTCCATACTGTCCCCTGAGGATCGGGATATTCAACCTTTTTCCCCAAATAGATAGCTGCTCCTGTGCAGCAGCTCTAAAGGTATCGGCAGCAACCATCAGGATTGTTTTACCTTCTTGTTTATATCGATAGCCAAGTTTGGCTAAGGATGTCGTCTTCCCGCCTCCGTTGACACCGACCAAAACAATGACGCATGGGGGATGGTTTAAATTGGGACCACAATGAAACTCTGAAAGGATTTTTGCGATTTCTTTGTCCAAAAGATCTTTTATCGCAAGGAAAGAATCGCTTTTTTTGCTTTTTTCCCGTATGTGCTCGATGATTTTTTCGGTTGTG
>Ga0209636_10006428_pt1 | contig 12010 bp, 8 predicted proteins | sample DeeMarSWOR152_54_FD_187464 | JGI IMG/M metagenome (GOLD analysis project Ga0209636, IMG submission 187464) | Marine sediment microbial communities from White Oak River estuary, North Carolina - WOR-1-52-54 (SPAdes) (version 2) | ecosystem: Environmental > Aquatic > Marine > Intertidal zone >...
CTTCCTTCGTATGAAAAGCTGTGACCCTCAATTGTGCTTCATAATAAGCCAAACATCTTTTAAGCTCATCACCTTCGATTTTTGGATTACCAAACAGCAACATTTTTATAACCAAAACAAACACAATGAAACTAATTACCTTAACAATGTTAGATAGGACAATAATTGGTGCTCCGTATGAAGGTAATGTAAATTCTTGGATCATCCCTAGTATAAAAAGAACAACTCTTGAAGACGCAAATATGATTGATACATTTCTCGCTGATTTCCATAGGCGGACTGTTGCCATTATCGTAAATAGTAAATCTGCGAGTCCAGATATCAAAATTAGAGCAACCGGAACAACGGGGTTGCCTTCAAGATCAGAAGCAGATGTTATAACTGATAGTAGGTATGTTCCTATGCCAAAGATTGCTAGTGTCTTATTTTTCATATCGTTTTACTATCTCCTTAATAGAAACGAACAAAGCTATGCAATTCTGTCTTCATGCTTGTCTCTGTTTGTCTGGGACCGCCATTCGGGACAGCTACGGCTTTTTCACCCCAGATACTGCGACTCTTTCTCAGCCCAGCCGGGTACGCCCTTGATTTGCTCGCATCTGATAATAATGGACATGTCAGGGATTTCCCCACGAATTTCGAGACGTTCCCATTTTCCATTATCAGGTTTAGGAAAAGCGCAGATGGATTCGACGTCCTCGGCACGCAGAGATTTGAGTATTCTCAGCTTCTTGCCTGCCCTGCCGACAGGAGAGAACGGTTTAATCAGCACAAGCGTATATCTACCGTGCGGGATATCCGACCCAATTTCCAGAGTGAGCTTTGTGATACAGTCAATCCTGGGATCCACCTTCTCCACATCCTTAACTGATAAGTGCGTAATGGCCTGGAAAATATATGGCGGTTTTTCCATTGTCAGTCCCCCAATCGCACACTTGGGCCTGAAACCCATGTCCTCTCTGCAATTGTGAATAGTGGATAATCGCTCCCACAGTGCTTTTTCAAGCACACAAGAAATTGTCTCTATACGTTATATCGGCTGGCATGGGGCGTGATATAAGAAGGAAGTTGAAAAGGTCGAATCGAAAGCAATAAGGAAGGAATTCTTTGGGTTCGGCCGGATTGTGTATTGGGCCGGAATCAGCTTCGTGCCAGTGTTAGACCCATTTGGTGAAATCAAAGGTGTCCGCCTGCACTCTCAGGTGGTACTTTTTATCTTGAGACAGTAGCCTGTCCTGAGCCTGCCGAAAGGACAGAATTCGGCCTGTCGCGCTTGCGCAGCCAGTTCTACGCTGCTTTCGTTACGCAATACGCGATACGCAGTACGAGATACGACTAAAAATCAGTGCAATCTGTGGCTAATATAAATATTTTACTTGATATTTAACTCTTAATATTGTATAATATATATCAAACTAATGGATTATTAACAAAAAAAATGGATAAAATGAACAGTAAATTCAAAGCACTCATCAAAGCTTCCGGCAATAACCACTTAACTAATTACACACTAACAAGTTACAACGAACCACGAAATACGAAACCTGTCCTGAGCGTAGTCGATGGATTTGGATTTCGGATTTCAAACTACCAGATATGAGCGACAAGCTACGAAATACGAGCCACGGGCCACGAGTCACGAGCCACGAGTCACGGGCGACTTTCCGCCGCCCTCTACATCTGTCGAGGTTCCTCTACAAATCGCCCCTTTTTTATGCAAAACAAAGCCAATTTCAAAATAGGCAAAATGAACATAACCTCAGCAAAAGCAGTGAATTATAACAATGAACAATGAACCACGAACTATGAACTAATTATGAAAACAAAGCCAAACAAACCCAATTTTCAGACGAGAGAAGCCTGCCCTGGGCGACCTGTGGTGAGCAAACTTGTCTTGAGCGTAGTCGAAAGAGTCGAACCAAGCCCAAGGATCGAAGGGGCGGATGACAGACGCCAGAGGAGATAATTTTTTTGACAGGCGATTCGGGCGGGTGTATATTTCGACCGAGGTTGAAACCATAGGAGCACGTATTTTCGAGGAGCCAAAAATGAAAGGAAAAGTTTGGGTTAATCTGGTTTTAGCGGTAACGGCATTTTATATGTCCGGCTGTGAAAAAGAACCTGAAGCTAAGGAGAAGACCAAGATGAGTGCCAGTAAAGAATCTTTTGGCAAGACGCCCGATGGCAGGCAAGTTGATTTATACACATTGACTAACGTTAATGGTCTTAGAGCCAGGATTACAAACTATGGGGCGATTTTAGTTTCGCTGGAGGTCCCGGACCGGGACGGCAAGTTGGCTGATATTACGCTCGGCTTCGATACGCTTGACGGATATCTTACGAGCCACCCCTACTTCGGGGCGACGGTCGGCAGATACGCCAATCGGATCGGCGGCGCCAAGTTCGTGCTCGAAGGTGTCACATATGAGCTGGCAGCAAACAATGGCCCGAATCATCTCCACGGCGGTATCAAGGGATTTGACAAAGTGATATGGAACGCTGAGCAAATAGAAACTGAGGATGAGGTAGGCGTGAAGATGACCTATCTTAGCAAAGACGGCGAAGAAGGATATCCGGGCAATCTGGCGTGCATAGTTACCTACACCCTGACAAAGGATGACGAATTGAGGATTAGCTATGAGGCCGAAACCGATAAGGCCACCGTATTAAACCTGACAAATCACAGCTATTGGAATCTGGCCGGGCAGGGCAGTGGCGACATTCTCGGTCACGAGCTTATGCTCAAGGCTGATAAGTACACCGTTGTAGATGAAGGTCTTATACCGACAGGCGAAATTAGAAGCGTCAAAGATTCACCGATGGATTTTACCGAGCCAATGACAATCGGTTCTCGAATCGCCCAGGTTGCCGGCGGCTACGACCACAATTATGTGCTCAATAGTGGTGGGGGCTCGCTGGCTTTGTGCGCAAGGGTATATGAGCCGACGAGTGGGCGGGTCATGGAAATCCGCACCACCGAGCCTGGGGTGCAGCTCTATACCGGAAACTTCCTGGATGGTTCCATAACCGGCAAAAGCGGTAAGGTCTATAAGAAGCACTACGGATTCTGCCTGGAGACACAACACTTCCCGGACTCACCAAATAAACCGGACTTTCCATCTGTTGTTCTCAATCCAGGCCAGAAATATGCGACAGTGACCGTACACAAATTCTACACCAGGTAAATGTGGAGTGGTTGATTGGTGGTAATTCAAAGATACTCCGGCGGCTCAGGCGAGGTAAATCCTGTCACCCCGTTTGATTTTGGGTATCTGATTTAGCTTCTCTTTGATGTCATCTTTTTCCAGTGCGAAGCTGGCAGCGATTTCCAGGAGGCAGTCAACGGAGCCGTTGGGTTTCTTCGGGATGGTTACCCCCGCTGATTCGAGCCAGTCGGCGGCACGGGCAACCATCATCTGCCTCGTTGTTTCGACACTGTCAACGCCCGTGATGTTTTTAGTCGGGGCGAATTCCTGGCTTCGCAGCGTCTGCAAAATTATCGACTTCGAGGCCAAGGGCAGGGCGTCAAAAACAAAGCTCTCCAGCTTTATACCGTTCGGCTCGACAGGTTCTATATGATTTCCCTGCTCGTCGATGTACGGAATTCTTTTAACGGCTCTGTGTAAGGGCAAAGAAAAACCCTCAATGTTTAGCTTTTCAACAAAGCTTGCATTGATAATATGGATGCCGATACTGCCGAGCTGGAAGGTCAGCGAGCCATCGGCGTTTCGTTTTTCGGCCAGCTCATCGGGCAAATCGCTGTATTCGATAACGGTCAGCCTGCCGTCAATCAAACAGAAGTTGCCCACCTTTTCGTAGGGATCTGTCTTTATTACCGCCTTTGAGGACATCTCAGCCTTGTCGAGAGCGTGCAGGCCTATAAAGAGCGGATCAAAAATATTTATCAGCGGGTTATCAACCTGCCAATAGCTCAGAAATTCTATGCCACGTCTTTTCATATCTTCAAGAGCACCGCTCTTGTAAAGTGCCTTCAAGCTTCCACCGTGGCCATCGGGCGAGCAGGCTACATCGGCTTTGTCTGCCAGCAGTACTTTGCCATCAAAACTGAAATTAGGTAACGTGCCCTGCTGAAATATAAAGACATTTTTTTCATCCAAGCCGTAATATTCATTCGAACGAAAAATCTCTTTAGTCCGGGCGTAGTTCAAAGAGCTGGTCATAATATACCAGCAGCAGATGGTTTGATATCTTTGCGAAACTGCTGCGATAGACTCAGCAAAGATTTGGAAGAAGGTCTTGTTTTTAACAGGGCTAATCGGAAAATCTCCTTTTGGGCCATCGAATTTGAGCCGGGTTCCCTGACCGCCTGCGACGACAAAGGCGGCAACCTTGCCTGCAGATATCAGCTCTTTGCCCAATGCTACGGCTTCGGCATACTTTCGCTTTTGCTCCGGATCGGTCGGCGTAAAACCGTAGGAATGAGCCGGTATGAGGTCGGAAGTTATCGCAGCAGAAGCGGATTTGTTAGCGAAATTGGTCACCCAATGGTCTATTTTCGCAAAATCCAACTGCTGGATTTGCGCAAGAAGATTCTGCCTTTGAGCTTTATCTAATTGCTCCCAGAATGCTAAGAGATGGTTCTGCCCGTGCTTTCTTAGCAGTTTTTTTATGTTTTCGATTTTTTTCTTGGCAGGCATATATGCAATTCCAGACCGAAAACAAAGATTTTAGGCAAATTGTAAATTTTTTCAAGAAACTTACAAAAAATCACAGAATTCATTTGACAGCCAGGCTGCTTTTTGCTAATATCGGACTTAGGAGTAGGTGGGTTTGGAAAGTTTTATTATTATAATCTATACCGTCATCATATTTTGGTTCAAATTTCATATCACAAACCCACCTGCAAGGGAAAAAATTGTTTCTTATAGTTTGGCTTACACCCGTGAGCCGACAGCAATGTTAAACATAAAAAGAGCTAATTGCACGAACCTTATCGCTAAAAATCGGTTTTGTGAATTTGTTTGGACCGGCCGTTTTTCAGTGAAAATATAAAGTGAAGGAGATTCGCAGCAGGAACAGTGTAGTGTTTAGTGTCTCACTTTTATGTGGCAGTAAGCATTTATCTATCAAAATGTAAACCGAAGTGTACTTAAGAATGGTCGGTCTTGCGAATCTCAAAAAAATTAAAGGAGAAAAACATGAAAAGAAAAGGTTTTACTTTAGTTGAGCTGTTGGTCGTGATTGCGATCATAGCCCTGTTGATGGGCATTCTGATGCCCGCGCTGGCCAGGGTCAGGCAAATCGCCTACCGAATGGTCTGCGGCACGAACCTGTCCGGTATCGGCAGGTCAATGATGCTCTACAGCGGCGATTACGAGGAAGAGTTTCCGCGTGCTGGTGGCAGAAACAGCACTTGGGGCGGCCGTATAGCTAACTGGCTGGCTCCTGATCGATTTACTGCTTACGGCTTAGCCGCAGACAGTACCGGTGGAGTGGGAACCATTACGTCCAGCTTCTATCTTCTGGTAAAGTATACCGAGGTAACACCTAAGTCCTTCCTCTGTAAGGGTGATTCCGGAACCACAGAGTTTAAGCCCGCCGATGATGGCGCAGGCGACAGAGAGCTTATTGACCTCTGGGATTTCGGCATCGAGCCATTAACGCATTGCAGCTACACCTATCATATGCCCTTTGGCTTGTACGCTCTGACTGTATCAAGCGAACCTGGCATGGCAGTGGCGGCCGACCGGAACCCATGGATAGCATCTCCCGCCGCAGAACCCAAGGATTTCAGCCTCTTCAACCCCGACGGCGGTAGAGAAGGAATCAATGCCGGAAACGCCATCGCCCACCAGGAGGACGGGCAAAACGTGTTGTTTATGGACAGCCACGTTCTTTTTGAGAACCGCTCATTCTGCGGCGTTAATGAGGATAACATCTACACCTTCTGGGGCCCCGGGGATATACGACGAGGCAATATACCTGTACCTGGAGTTAGTGAGCCAGCTAATAGACTTGATTCATTCCTCGTACACGATGGCGAACCAGGAGCCGCACCCACACCCCCACCAAAAGGCAGGGCATGTTTCCTTCCTGATACACCCGTGTGGGTAAACGGGGCATTTGTAAAAATCTCAAAAGTCGCCCCGGGACAGACAGTCGGCAAGCTCAACTCTGCCGTGCTAACATCGTCCTCAGAGCAAATTGAAAAACTCGAAGAGCACCAGGGAACGTGGAAATGTCGCGATATAGTGCTCGAGAGCGGAAATCGCATTAGTGTTGTAGATGCACACTGCTTCATGCTTGATTCAGGCAAATGGATCGCGGCACAAAACTTGACAAGCGGCCTCAAGCTAAAGTCATTAAACGGCACCGTCGGTATCAAAAGCGTTACAACCAGAGCATTTGCCGGCAAGGTCTACAACCTGAAGATTAAAGGCTCAAACCAGTACTTGGTAAGCAAAGACAAGGTAATCGTGCGTGATTATTGATGCGGTGGCGTCAGCAGGTGTTCAATCTGCTTATATAACACCGTATTGGCGGCCGGTAGCCGGATCATGTAGGGATTATCCTTAATTCGGTCGTTTAGAGGCGGCCTTGTGCTAAAGCGCATAAGGCCGCTTTTTTATGAGTTTTTTGGTTAGTCATATCTGCGATTCCGGGCTAAAAATACGAGTATTAAGCAAATTAAAATTCTCAAAAAATCAGACAATTTTGCCGAAATTTATTTGACAGGAAAGTGGCTTTGTGGTAATATTACAATAGAAACAGGTAGGTCCGAAAATATCATAAATTAAGTAGTCATCATATTTGGTTCTTATTTCATTTCTTAAACCTGCCTGTCGAAGAAAAGGTTCTTTTTCAGTTTGGCTTATAACATTGAGCCGGCAGCAGATTTGCGCGTAGGATTTGCGCCAATACTAAAAAAGGTGCTGATAGGTAGGCTTGAAAGGCTTATTATCATCTAATTTGCCATCATATTTGCTCCTTATTTCATACGCTAAACCTACCTGGCAGACAATTGGCTTATGACATTGAACTGAAGACAGCCTTGAACGCAGAACGAACTAACTGCGCGAACCTTAATCGGCAAAAACCGGTTTTCTGAATCTGTTTGAACCGACCGTTTTTAGGCGAAAAAAGAAAACCATGGAGATTCGCGGAAAACGGTGTTTGGTCCTATACGTTACTTTTTTGCAGGGACTGTCATAATGCGAGCCCGGCAATGAGTCGCACTTATCTTTATCAAAAAGAGATTATCAAAATGTACCTAAAAACGGTCGGGCTTGCGAATCTCCGAAAAAAGTAAAGGAGAAGAAAAATGGAACGGAAAGGTTTTACTTTAGTTGAGCTGTTGGTCGTGATTGCGATCATAGCTCTATTGATGGGCATTCTGATGCCCGCCCTGGCCAAGGTCAGGCAGATCGCCTTCCGAATGGTCTGCGGCACGAACCTGTCCGGTATAGGCAGGGCAATGCTCCTCTACGCCGGCGATTACGAGGACGAGTTTCCGCGTGCTGGTGGCAGAAACAGCACTTGGGCCGGCCGTATACCTAACTGGATGGCTCCTGATCGACGTACTGCTTACGGCTTAAACGCAGATGGCACCGGCGGAGTGGGAACCATTACGTCCAGCTTCTATCTTCTGGTAAAGTATACCGAGGTAACACCTAAGTCTTTCCTCTGCAAAGGTGATTCCGGAACTACAGAGTTTAAGCCGGCCGATGATGGCGCGGGCAACAGAGAGCTTATTGATCTCTGGGACTTCGGCATCGAGCCATTAACGCATTGCAGCTACACCTATCATATGCCCTTTGGCCTGTACGCTCTGACCACATCAAGCGAACCCGCCATGGCAATAGCGGCCGACCGGAACCCATGGATAGCATCTCCCGCCGCAGAACCCAAGGATATAAGCCTCTTCAACCCTGACGGCGGTAGAGAAGGAATCAATGCTGGAAATGCCATTGCCCACCAGGAGGACGGGCAAAACGTGTTGTTTATGGACAGCCACGTACTCTTTGAGAACCGCTCATTCTGCGGCGTTAATGAGGATAACATCTACACCTTCTGGGGCCCCGGGGACATACGACGAGGCAATATACCTGTACCTGGAACCAGTGAGCCGGCTAATAGACTTGATTCTCTCCTGGTACACGATGGCGAACCAGGAGTCGCACCCCCGCCCCGACCAAAACCCAGGACATGTTTTCTTCCTGATACACCTGTGTGGGTAAACGGGGCACTTGTAAAAATATCAAAAGTTGTGCCGGGACAGACGGTCGGCAAGCTTAACCCTGCCGTGCTAACAGCGTCCTCAGAACAAATTGAAAAACTCGAAGAGCACCAGGGAACGTGGGAATGTCGCGATATAGTGCTCGAGAGCGGAAATCGTATCAGCGTTGTAGATGCACACTGCTTCATGCTTGATTCCGGCAAATGGATCGCGGCACAAAACTTAACAAGCGGCCTCAAGCTGAAATCATTAAACGGCACAGTCGGCATTAAAAGCGTTACAATCAGAGCAATGCCTTTTGTCGGCAAGGTCTATAATCTTAAGGTTAAAGATGGAGACCGCTATTTAGTAGGCAAAGATGGTGTAGTTGTGCGTGACTGGTGATTTCCTACGTCGTTAGGTGCATAAACTGCTCGCCCGGCATTCTATGGGTCGACAGCGGGATCGCGTAAAGGACAGTTCCTGTTTTGGTTGTTTACAGGCGGCCTTATGCAAAACACATAAGGCCGCTTCTTTATTTATTATTGGTTAGTGGTAATTAAAAAAGATGTCGGGGCTAATCGGTAGAAAATAATCAATTCTCAAGATTTGTTTTCGCCGGGCATTTATGTTAGATTGTACGCTTGGATTTCAAGGAGTACAAAATTGGGACAAGCGCTTGTTTACAAGATACTTAGCGAGCACCTGGTTGACGGCAAGCTCGCTGCCGGTGAGCAGATTGGCATTCGTATCGACCAGACGCTTACGCAGGATGCCACGGGAACGACGGCATTTCTGCTGTACGAATCGATGGGGGCGGGCATAGTTAAAACCGATTTGTCGGTCAGTTACATCGACCACAATATGGCCGGCTTTGGGCCGGAGAACCAAAACGACCATCTGTATTTGCAAACGATAGCTGCAAAGTGTGGAGTTTATCATTCGCGGGCGGGCAATGGCATCTGTCATCAGGTCCATCTGGAGCGGTTCGCCAAGCCCGGGGCCACATTGTTGGGCAGCGACTCCCACACGCCGACCGCCGGCGGAATCGGTATGCTTGCTATCGGGGCAGGGGGGCTGGATGTAGCGGTGTCTATGGCCGGCGGGCCATTTTACCTGAAATGTCCGAATGTCCTGGGAGTAAAGCTCAGCGGGCAACTAAGCAACTGGGTGGCCGCCAAGGACGTTATTCTCAAACTGCTCAGCATACTGACAACAAAAGGCAATGTTGGCTGGGTGGTCGAATATTTCGGCCAGGGTGTTTCAACGTTGTCTGTGCCGCAGCGGGCGACGATTACGAATATGGGAGCGGAGCTGGGCGTAACTACGAGCATCTTTGCCAGCGATGAACAAACCAGAAGATTCCTGGCCGCCCAGAAACGAGAGCAGGACTATCAATCGCTGACAACCGACTCAGATGCCGATTACGACCGCATCATCGAGATAAATATGTCTGAGCTTGAGCCGATGGCGGCCATTCCATCTTCGCCGGATAATGTCAAAACCATCGGGGAAATTGCCGGTCTCAAAACGGGGCAGATAGTGATAGGAAGCTGCACAAATTCGAGCCTTGCCGATTTGATGATGGTGGCGAAGGTATTGAAAGGCAGGCGCATAAACAATATGGTCGAATTTGCGATTGCTCCGGGCAGCAGAGATGTTCTGAATATGCTGGCGGAAAACGGGGCACTGGCAAATATGATTTCAGCCGGCGCACGGATTTTAGAATCTGGCTGTGGGCCGTGCATCGGGCAGGGCTTTTCACCAGCGGACGCGGTAGTAAGTTTGCGCACGTTTAACAGAAACTTTGTCGGACGAAGCGGAACACCCGGCGATCAGGTCTATCTGGTAAGTCCCGAAACGGCGGCTGCTTCGGCTCTGACCGGCCGAATTACCGACCCACGCGATTTGCCAAAATTGCTCGGAATAAAATATCCAAAAATAGAGCTGCCGGACGAATTTATCATCAACGACAATATGATAGAAAAGCCTTTGAGCGAAAAGGATGCCGAAAAAGTGGAGGTTTTGCATGGGCCTACGATCGTAGTGCCTGAGACGCCAACGCCACTGCCGAAAAACCTGAAAGCTAAAGTGTTGATTAAATGCGGTGATAAAATAACCACAGACCATATTATGCCGGCAGGAACTTTTCTGAAACTGCGCTCAAACGTACCCGAATATGCAAAAGTAGTTTTCAATTGTTTCAACAAACAAGACGAACCGACCTTTGCTCAGCGTGCCCTCGATTTAAAGAAAAAGGCAATAGCTGGTGTTATTGTAGCAGGCGAAAGTTACGGTCAGGGCTCGTCGAGAGAACACGCTGCTCTTTGTCCAATGCATCTGGGCGTGCGCGCGGTCATCGCTAAAAGCATTGAGCGAATCCACAAGGCCAATCTAATTAACTTCTGCATCGTGCCCATTGAATTTACCGAGCCGGCTGACTATGACAAAATCGAACGCGACGACGAACTGATAATCGATAGTCTGCTCGAAGCAATAAAGCACAGCAACACGGTGAGGATTGCTAAAGGAGATGGCTCGTTCGAATTTGCCGGCAAGCTGGAACTCTCCGACAGAGACAGGGAAATTCTGCTTTCGGCCGGTCTTTTGAATTACACCCGGAAGAAAACTGATGAGTAAGAAAACAATAACTATTTTCGGGACGGGAAGGGCCAGGCCGGGCGATTCGGCTTACATGCTCGCTAAGAAAGTAGGCAAGCTATTGGCACAGGCCGGTTTCACCATCGCCAACGGCGGATACGGCGGAACAATGCTGGCTGCGGCAAAAGGAGCAGCCGAGGCCAATGGTACAATCATCGGCGTTACGTGCTCAGCGTTTGAGAGCAGCATAGCAAACGAATATATTACTCGTGAAATTGTTGCCGATTCGCTCGATGAACGGCTCGATACGCTGATAAAGCTTGGACAGGGATATGTTGTGCTGCCCGGCGGAACAGGAACATTGCTGGAATTAGCAAAGGTCTGGGAATTAAAAAACAAGGGCTTTCTCGAAGCAGATAAACCGATTATACTTGTAGGCGGATTTTGGAAGCCGCTGGTCGAGCTGGTCGCAAGCGACGACCCTGACAGCACCCGGCACATAAAGCTGGCCGATGAGCCGGAGCAGGTTTTAAAATTGATTAGTGATTATTGATAATTTGGCACTTAAAACTACTGATATGGTTAGAACACTTGTGATTCCTATTTTAGCATTTTTTATGACCGCTGCCGCGCCAGATGCAAAGACAGTCCGCCAAACTCTGCTGCGTGACGGCTTTATCCTGCGGGGCGTCAACGGCAGATTAGACATCTCTGATAGCAACGATAACTGGTTCTTTGAATTTGGTTCAGACGTAAGCGATTATAGAGCTCGAGCCCGCGCCGGAACAAGATTAGAGCTGCTGCCGTCGGCGACTTTGGAAAAGATGATCACTGATGCTAACGAGCGTTCTGCTGCTCGCCCCATTATAAGCAAGCCACCTGGGATGACTGCCGTGCCTAACGTGCAGACTTCTAATGGGGCAAGCTACAGACTCTGGGGCAGAGTGACAAAATACAAGGGCAAGAACTTTATATTCCCAACTTATTTTCTGCCCTTCGTCGAAACTGCTAAGCCGCCGCCTCAAACATCAAAAACATCGAAAGAACCACAAGAACATGTGAAAAAGCCACCTGAGACGGCTCCTGTGGAAGAGCGGAAGTTAGAACCGGCCGTCAACGACTCAAACGATATATTAAAGATACCGAAAGAGATAATAGAAAAACTCAAGACCAGAAAAGCTGTCCAGCCTAAGAAGTTGCCGGAGCCCCCAAAACCAAAAAAGACGGCGGAGG
>Ga0209636_10006429_pt1 | contig 12009 bp, 14 predicted proteins | sample DeeMarSWOR152_54_FD_187464 | JGI IMG/M metagenome (GOLD analysis project Ga0209636, IMG submission 187464) | Marine sediment microbial communities from White Oak River estuary, North Carolina - WOR-1-52-54 (SPAdes) (version 2) | ecosystem: Environmental > Aquatic > Marine > Intertidal zone >...
GAATTCCTCGTAGCCCTTACACTGCAGCAAGATATGTTGTATGGTCGCAATAAAACAGGCGATAGTCCTTCAAAAGGCTGTACCAGACGCAGAGCCTTGGATCTTCTATCAAGATATTAGAGCACACGGTAAGGGCTACGAGGAATTCTACGCCAGAGCAAGGGAGCAAAACGTAAAGTTTGTTAGAGGACTAGCAGCTCAGGTTATACCCACGGATGAGGGGCTGGTGGTTCAAGCTGAAGACACTATCGCAGGACAACCAATTGAGGAAACTTTTGATGTGGTAGTACTTAGCACCGCAATTGTTCCTAGGCCAGACACCGAAGAGCTGGCTAAAATTCTGGGCTTACACACAGGACCTGACAGCTTCCTCCTGGAAAGACACTATAAGCTTAATCCTGTTGATAGCCCAAGAGCGGGAATCTACATATCTGGATGTGTGTTGGGTCCAAAGGATGTCAGAGAAACTGTTTTGGAGTCTATGGCCACGGCTTCAAAGGCTGCATCTTTCATAGGGCAGGGCAAGCTTGAAGCCTCTCCAGAGATACCTAGGATAGATCGAGTGAAATGTAACCTCTGCGGAGAGTGCATTCCCGTTTGTCCCACGAACGCTCTATCGATAATTGATTCTGAAATAAAGGTCAATGCGATCTCCTGCATAAATTGCGGGGCTTGTATTGATGTATGTCCAATGCAAGCGATAGAGCTAAACAATTTTACAGACAAGCAGTTGATAGGGCAGATTCGAGGCGTTAGCGAAACAGAAATACAAGAACCAAAAATAGTAGCGTTTGTCGAGAGAAATACAGCTTATACCGCTTTGGATCTGGCTGGAAACAAAAGAGAAAGCTATCTACCAAATGTCAGACCAATACTTGTGCCAAGTTGCATGCGCGTTGGCAAAAAACATTTGCTTAACGCATTTGCCTACGGTGCTGACGGCGTATTATTTGTTGAAGGAGATGATAGCCCATTTGCTGGAGATAAGCTGAGGAAACATGTTATTAAACTGAAAAAGGAATTACGACCCCATGGCATAAATGCCATGCGCTTGCAATCAATGGTTACAACAATACCCGAATACTACAAAATAATGAATCTGTTTGAAACATTCAACAGAAGAATCCTAAAGCTTGGCAAAATTCCAGCTAAAAAACGTAATGAAATAAAAGAAAAACTAGATTAGTTTAGACACTTCCTAGAACCACTACGATCGATTTCTAAGATTTCTAGCATTTCTATCCTGTTGGTATGTCAAGCTTTTCGTAAATTCTTGGTCTAGTTTCTTCTGTTCTCTTTTGTACCTCTCCGAACAGGTTGTTTCCATGCGTGTCGATGGCAACAATCAAGGGACCGAAATTTTCAACGTCTAATATCCACAGTGCTTCTGGCATTCCAAGGTCAAACCACTCCACATTTTTCACTTTCTTTATCGCTTTCGCAGCAAGGACAGCTGCTCCCCCCGTGAAGGCTCCATAGACCGCTCCATATTTTTTCATGCCTTCAGTGGTTCTTCGACCCATGCCGCCTTTACCTATTACTACTCGAACCTTGAAAGCTTTGATGAACTCGTCTTCGAAAAGATCCATTCGAGTGCTTGTTGTAGGACCAGCTGCAACCACTGTCCACTTGTCATCCTCCTTTTTCACAATTGGTCCGCAGTGGAACACCACCAATCCCTCAAGATCAATGGGCATCTTCTTTTTTTCTTTGAAGTATTCCAGCGCTCTTTTGTGGGCTGAGTCACGCGCCGTAACCATGGTCCCCGTCACGTAGATGACATCATTAACCTTCAACTTCCGCACGGCATCCTCTGAAATCGGGGTTTTCAGTTTGTAAACTGCCATCTCTTTCACACCACCTTATGGGTTAAGTATTCCACGGTTCCGTCGAAACTAATCCGAGCCGAAGCTCTCCTTGCAGCCCAACATTGAACCGCAACTGCCACCGGATAGGAGGCAGGATGTCTATTAGCGTGATCAACATTCACACCTAGCACTGTGAATCTGCCGCCGAGTCCCATTGGTCCGATTCCTGTCATGTTTGCTGCCTCATACAACTCTCTTTCAAGTTTTGCTATCTCCGGATCAGCATTTGGCTGATCTATGGGTCTCAACAAAGCCGCCTTTGCAATTTTCATGGCGATGTCTGCTCCTCCACCTACTCCGACACCCAAGATGTTTGGAGGGCAAGGTTTAGCGCCTGCGTTCAACACGGTGTCGAGGACAAACTTTTTCAGTCCGTTCAAACCCTCGCCAGGTCTTATCATGCCCAGTGCGCAGACGTTTTCTGAACCACCCCCTTTTGGGAAGACAGTGAGTTCGATTGTCTCCCCTTGTGTAACCTTCCAGTTTACGTATGGGATGTATCTACCTGTGTTGTCACCTGTATTTTTTCGTGTGAAGATACCGACAGAGTTTGGACGCAGAGGCACCTCATTGGTGGCTCTTTTTGTGGCTTTGATAAGGGCATCCTCAATTGTGTCTAACCCTTTTGCTTGGGCACCTGCTTTCACGTAGAAGATTATTATCCCAGTGTCCTGGCACATCGGGGTGCCAGTTTTTTCAGCCAATTCAACGTTGTTCAGTATGGCTTGGAGCTGAGTCTTTCCTACGTCGCTTTCCTCTTCACGATGCGCACGCTGCAGTGCTTCTTTCACGTCTCGCGGGAGTTTTGTAACCGCCTGTCGCAGAAGTTCAACAGCAACATTTTCAACCATAATTTCGATATCCAACCATCTTCCTCCCAGAGAGCATAGGGTTGGAACGTTGGTTGATATATTTTTTGTGTATCAATTATTTAGGACGTCACTCTTCGTTTCGGCTCCAAGTGACTTGAGGAAGAGAAATCCTGCAAGATTTCTTGCTATTCCAGATGGAGTGTCACAAAACTGAGATTCATTATGGAACACAATCCTAGACAGAAAAAGGTATTATTGTTTGGACGGTATGCCAACGTCATGAAAAATGCCTGTTGTGTTTTCGTTGGGCATCTATTGTGCTAGACTATTTGACGTAACATAACATAGCATAAGGTTTTCAGATCAAATGCATGTGTGACAGTTTTTCGATCAGTTCTATCGTTTTTTCATCAACACTTGTGGCGCGAGCTATGTCAGTCAAGGTAACCAGACCTGCCAATTTATTTCCTTCAACTATAGGCAGTTTTTTCACCTTGTTTTCAAACATAAGTCTCGTAGCTTCGACAAGTTCCATATCTGACTTTCCAACTATGACCTGTTTTGTCATTATATCAGAAACCTTGGTTTCCTTTGGATCCCTACATTTTTCCAAGACTCTTTCAAGCATATCTCTTTCAGTTAGGACCCCGGCAATCTTGTCCTCGTAAACGACCACCAAACAACCTATTCTGTTCTTATTCATGAGTTTAACAGCGTCGTAAGCTGACGCATCTGCCTCAATGGTAATAACGTCTTTAACCATAATTTTCTCAATTTTCATGATCAACGCCCTCTGACAACCTACTGGAATGCTGTATTAATAAATCTATTCAAGTGCAAATTCTTATTGAAAATTCGAATCAGAAATCAACTTTAAAGACCAGACTTGTCCGACAACCAAACTTAAATATCAGGATGTTCCTTCTCGTACAGAGTTAGGGGGAGCTAGGTCAACCTGGCTGAGAGGACGACTGGTTAGTCGTCGACCCTTTGAACCTGATCCAGATAATACTGGCGGAGGGAGAAGAGTGGGCTTAACTACCTCTGAAACCAAGATAATTGCAGAAGCAACAACTTTGATTGCACTTTCGAGTGCCCTCTACTATACAAGTCGCACTTATCTTCCTTTTCTCCATCTTCCCCAAGGCGGTTCGATAACAGTTGCGAGCATGGTGCCCCTGTTTTGGTTTTCTCTGAGAAGAGGTCCGCGTTGGGGTGTTGAAGCGTGCACCGTTTATGGTTTAGTGCATATAGCATTAAGTGGCGAAGTGTATTATCCCACGCAAATCTTACTTGACTATCCTCTAGCTTTTGGGGCGTTGGGCTTGGCAGGTGCATTTAAGACACGCCCGCTTGTCGGAGTGGCGGTTGGTATGACAGGAAGATTTGTGTTTCACTTCATCTCTGGCATCGTTTTCTTTGCGGCCTTTGCTTGGCCAGGATGGTCCCCTATTCCATACTCAGCTGCATATAACGCAAGTTATTTGGTCCCAGAATTCATAGTCAGCGCGATTATCATGTACGTAATCGTCAGGAGACAACTGCTTGAAATCTACCTCTAGGTCAAATACAGTCATTGTTGTGCTTTCCTCCTGCATTTTGTGTATTCCTAGTCGAAAGTTTTCTGAAGATGCTGCTTCAAGATAGCTGCCATGGTAGACGCTTTGACCTCATAATCTCGAAAAGTAGAGTACCTGTAGGTGTTGTCCAAAGTTGGGTTGTAAGTTTGCCTTCTCGATTTCGCGCGCGCTTGGAATCATGATTTGGTTCTAACTACAATGTTCAGAGGCTTTTCATAACATTGATATTGCCAATCATTATGTTTAATCTTTCCGCCGAGTTCTTTCAGAAGGTCATACAACTCTGGAACCTGGTGCCCTGGGACAGCCTGCTCGTTTTTGCCTCTCCAAGCTCTCCAAGGGGCTTTATTTGACTTCTCAATTGTTGATTCAATTCTTTTTGCAACGGTATGTTCACTCATGTTAGTGCCAGCCTTTTCCAGTTTCTTCTTTCTCTCCCCCACGCACTCTCCCAATTTTGAGCAGGCAAGGCATTCATATGGAAATGAAGATGTGGAAAGCCTCTCTAAATACCCTAGATAATGAAGACACCCCCTTACAACAGGGGCCACCCCAAACCTCCTTCGATTTTCTGGAGCATCTTGATTCTCTGGTCTCTCGCGAATTTCCGGCGCTTCTATTGCTTTGTTCGTTTTCGTTTTTTGTTTCGTTTTAATTTTCGTCGTTATCTTCTTTTTTTGGATTTTTTTCGGCAACCATTTGTTCGCGGTTGACGGTCTAGATCTGATGAGCAATATCGTAAACAAGAGAGATATTGCTATGAGGATTAACGTGGAAACCGTGAACAAGAGACTGTCAGCATCGTGAAACACGGGGTGTCACTTCAATGGATGTTTCCTTAGAGGCCGCCTAAAATAGATTATGAATTTGGTCTATGGATTCAACAGACGCGCACGCTTGCTAATCCTCATTCCTGGAACCTCAACTGTTGATTCAAAAGCTCTGCAAAAAAAGGGGTGGAGTATCATCTGCGGCCATATTTGTACAAGCCACCTGCGATTATCAATATTCCGAAGACGATTAATACGACTGGCCAGAAGAGTAGGTCAGTTACTTCTCGCACTTCAGGCGAAATCAATCCAGGTATCCAAGAAAGTGCCATGCATGCATGATTACTCTTGCAATTTCGCCACCAGGGGGTAGCCCAAAACATTCTTCTTCCGCACGCTTTCCGAATTGTTCGCCCCATTCCTCTGCTCGTCTTTCAAAGTCTTCTGCCCATTCCTCCACACGTCGTTCAAACCTTGCCTCCCGTGAGATCTCCAGGTTTGCCCCGCATTTACTGCAGTATTCAGCACCTTATTCGCTTTTGGTGCCACTTTTGGTGCAATAAACCATAGATCATTCCCACCACTCGTTTTCATTGCTTTGCACATGAAAATGATTCTATAACCATCTTACTTTTTGTTCGCATGTATCTTCTGCGGACCATGACCGGTTGCATTGCGAGCGCATCTCGTTAATGTGGCGAGCATCCTTGTTGTCGTGATTTTGCCGGCTCCATTGGGACTAAGCAAACCAAATATCCGGCCCCTCTTCACATTGAAGGAAACATGGTCCACCGCAGTTAATCCATCAAATCTCTTCGTGAGTTTTCTGGTTTCAATCATCACGCCACTTTGCAAGCTAGTCACACTCAATTGGGGCATATGTAGCGTGAAAACATCAGAAAGCCAGATATGATCCTTTCGATGATTATTATTGTGTGCATTCGTGAGATCTTTCGCACACGAAACGGTGTGAGGATAGTCAATAACAGTGTTAGTTTCAGCTTCTACTCTCAGAGAATTTTTCATACTTCCCTTCGTCTAATTTAAATATGCAGGGCTTCAATAAACGTGGCTTGAGAAAAAAAATGGGCGAAGAACTCCCCGTGGAAGAAGAGAAATACCGACATATCGAAGACTTACCTGGTATCGGACCAGCGACAGCTCAGAGACTTCGAGAACTTGGATTTCACACGATAGAATCCTTGGCCACTGCGACGGTAAGAGAACTTGAGTCAGCAGGCGTTGGAGACAAAAAAGCGCTGGAAGTCATCCGTGCGGCTCGATCAACCATTGCTGTTTCGTTCATTCGAGCTGATGAGCTGCTGAAGATGCGGCAAAACGTGCTGCGGTTGACGACCGGAAGTAAGCAGATGGACGAGCTTCTTGGAGGAGGACTGGAAACTCAAACCATCACAGAATTTTATGGAGAATATGGAAGTGGCAAGAGTCAGCTTTGCCACCAGCTGTGTGTGAACGTGCAGTTACCGAATGAGTTGGGTGGGTTGGATGGTGGAGCTCTCTACTTGGACACGGAGAACACCTTTAGAACAGAGCGCATCATTCAGATGGCACAACAACGAGGGTTAGACCCGAAAGAGGTAACAAAGAACATCATTTATGCTGAAGCCTACACGTCGGAACACCAAATGTTTCTTCTTGAAAACGCGGACAAAGCTATCAAAGAAAACAGAGTTCGTCTGATTATAGTGGACTCTTTGACCTCCCACTTCAGAAGCGAGTATCTCGGCAGAGAAATGCTAGCGGAGAGACAGCAGAAACTCAACAAACACATGCACAAGCTGATCCGGTTGGCTCGAGCTTTCAACGCAGTTGCGGTAGTAACCAACCAAGTCATGGCCAAGCCGGATGTCTTCTTCGGTGAGGCGATACACCCCATTGGAGGCCACATCGTTGCGCACACAAGCCACACCCGAGTTTTCCTCCGAAAGTCTGCGCACGGACGAGTCAGAATTGCCCGTCTCGTTTCCAGTCCACATCTGCCCGAAGGAGAAAGAGTGTTTAAGATCACAGGAAGCGGAGTAGAAGACATAGCGGAAGATGGTGCGGAGAGATGAAGGGACGATGCCCATAGCAGCAGCCCTTGTGACCCGGTTCTTTCAACTCTTGACAAACAGGCAATTTGCAGAGGCAGAACGCGAGATAGAGCGACTGAACAAGAACGTGAAGAAAAACGAGTTCAACAGAGGGTTTTTGAGGGCACTTGACGGCATGATTTTGGCTCACAGGTCAAATGATGATCAGTACGTGTTTCTTTCAAACACGAATCTGAAGGATAAACAGGAGCTGGTCAAGTATCGCCGAGAATTTTCCGGACATGTCAAGAACAAACTTCACTCAGATTATGATCGCGGCTTCTTCAAAGCTTGGACTGAATACATGCGCGTCTTAATAAAACTCGAAGATAATAGGAAACCCAAGACGATTATCCAAGCTAAACTGGGTTAATTCTGGAATATATACACACACGCGCGTCAGTTTTCCAAATCTATACAGGAGGCCCAAACAACAAACTGTAGAACGCAGTCCAAGCTACGATCCAAGTGAGGAAGTAGGCTCCTATTCCCATTGTGAACACCTTAGATGACTTTTCCACCTTGGCTATGAATTGCCATTTGAGGATGTAGTAGGTAACAATGTAGACAATTATTCCCATTGACAGACCGGTTATAAGGGGATAATTAGCTTGATCAAGTCGCAATAGAATACAGGTGAGGGCTGCAACAATGCCGAAACAAACTCTGCTCCAGTAAATAATGCTAAGAGGCTTCAATTCCATCCCGTGACTCTTCCTTGAACTTCATAACTTTTCTATTTGTACCTTATGTTACTTTCGCTTCCGAAAGATCTCGCCACCATATTTCGCCACACCCTGTGTGCGCATACAAAAACTTGTCGACGAAGCCGAATTTGACGCGAAACAGAATGCGGTTATAAATGCCACATGGATCGATGGAAAGGGAAGGAGCACTACCTTCTCGAATTGTATGTTTCATATGACTTTATGCGCGCGCTTAGGGTAAATAAATCCAATTAGCCTCTAGTAAGGAAATAAATAAAGAGAAGAATATAGAGAATAAAGTTTGTTGTGATAAATACTTTATCCCAACATTCCCTCATTTTACTTCCTCTTCTGCATTCTTACATTTCATCCATTCTTTAAGATCTTCTGCATGAATGCATATAGTCCTTATTTCAATCTTAGCAATATGGCAAAAGCAGATAGGAAGCGCGCGCAAGGACCCCTATTTCTAGGATAGTATGCCCTAACAGCACACAAAGCACCCTGTTAGAATAGGTAATCTATCGCATGTATACATGAGGGGCGCAAGCATCATAACGTGATTCTGTCAGTGTAGGAGATTTTTCATTTGCTTGCATTACCCTCACTATATATACGAGCATTTTAATGTTGAATTTGCACACGCAGAAGTCTAAACTTTTGGCTGGAAGTCTAACCGCTTTCACCCTACTATAGACAAACATCATAACAACAGATACGAAAGCATACACAAATGCACACGAGCAAACTTCTATGTATACTTCCAAGATATGACTGGAAGGTGGGAGCAAATTGATTGATGACAAAATCAAAAATCAAATACTCGCCAAACTGCATGCATGCCAGAGAAGACGACACGGTTGAGGACTTGGACCAGGACGACATGCTGGACGGCAAAGCGTGGAAGGAATCCGAGAAACACAAGAAAAATAGCTTTTTACCTTTATTTTTCGCTATAGGTTCAGATATTACCCCCTACCACGTTGGGAACCGCCATTTTGCAGAGACGCAATCCGGAAGACGCGCGCGCAACAATAATCGAAAAATTGGCCCGCAAAGAAGCGGTTGAATACATCGAAAACTCGGACTTCTGCAACCTCCATCTGCCAGTGAAAGACCTACACGAAAACCATTTACGAAGGCGGTTCTTCAAAAGTTCTTCGGATGCCTTGAAATCTACCTTGTAAACACTACGCTGCTCGGAATCGAAACTCACAAAGTAATAAAATAAGAGATCTTGAAGATATAACAACTTGAAAAGGAAGTCGGTTAATATGCGAAGAATCGGCGTCGTAACCGCTGGCGGAGACGCTCCTGGAATGAACGCAGCCATCCGCTCCATAGTTCGGGCAGCCACATACCATGGACTAGAGGTCATGGGAATCGAAAGAGGATACGCAGGGCTCATTGAAGGACCGGTTCGCCCGCTAGACTCACGCTCCGTAAGCGGAATAATCAATCGTGGCGGAACCATACTCAGGACTGCCCGATGTGAGGAGATGAAGACTAGTCAAGGCATCCAGAAGGCGAAAAACACCTTAAAGAACAATGGAATTGACAGTCTAATAGTAATTGGAGGAGATGGTTCCTTCAAGGCCGCTAGCGAAATACACGAAGCCAGCAGATTGCCTATAATAGGAGTGCCAGCCACCATCGACAACGATGTAGCCGGCACGGATACCACGATTGGCTTTGACACAGCCGTCAACACAGCCTTGTTCACGATTGACAGAATTCGGGATACAGCTACATCACACGAGAGAATTTTTGTGGTGGAAGTGATGGGTCGCAGACGGGGCTTCCTCGCCCTAGAGGTGGGTCTTGCAGAAGGAGCAGAATTCATCCTCATTCCAGAAGTCAGGTATAACACACAGGACATATGTAGAAAACTTGAACAAGGTCGAAGAAAGGGTAAAGTATCCGAGATCATAGTAATGGCCGAAGGGGCTGGGAATTCTGCCACCATTGCAGAACAGATAAGGAGGAAAACTGGATACGACGTGCGTTTGACTATTTTGGGGCACGCACAGAGGGGCGGACCTCCAACAGCACGAAGCAGAATCTTAGCCAACCAGTTCGGAGCCTACGCTGTGGAATTACTTCTAGAGGGTGCAAGGAAGAATATGGTTGGAATGAAGGGAAGAAAAACCGTTTCCGTTGATCTGGACTACGCTTGGAAGGAACGAAAAGATTTAGACATGAGCCGATATCGTTTGGCTGAGATTCTATCCTCATAATGGTTCCTGAAGTTCCGGAAAACCAAAATTGAAGGATGAAAGATCCAGATGGAAAATCAAGTTCTGAAAGGACAAAACTCGCCTATTTTTCAATGGAGATAGGATTGACGACTGGAATCCCAACCTATGCCGGAGGCTCGGGAATTTTAGCTGGCGATACCGTAAGGCTAAGCGCGGACTCAAAACTTCTAGGGGTAGCCATCACATTGGTCAGCAAAAAAAGAATACTTCAAGCAGGAAACAACTGAGGATGGAAGACAGATTGAGCATCTGTGCGCGCGCAGCATGAACTAAGGAAAGAGTCAACCGTAGTGCGTATGCGATGTGGATTCGAAAGAAGCAAGGTTTAAGTTTTCTCCTTCTTCGTATAGGAATCTACCCAGGTGGAGAGACCTAATGAAACATCTACACCATAATGGCGTTCTAGTTCCACCTCTCCACAAGGGAAAAGGTCTTGCAATTAAGGTTAGTGAAGAGAAGATCAAGCTGACACCTGAGCAGGAGGAAATGGCTCTCGCCTGGGCTAAGAAAGTGGGGACGCCTTATGTGGAAGATCGTGTATTCGCCGAAAACTTCCACCGTGACTTCTCAAAGAAGCTTGGCGTTGAAGTGAAACCTGAGGATGTTGACTACTCTGAGATTTTGTCTTTTGTCCAAAAGGAGCGCAGTTGGAAGGCGAACCTCTCCAGGGAGGAGAGGAGACAGCTGGCAGCCCGGAGAAAAACTTTGAGGGAAGCGAACAAGGAACGCTACGGATATGCTTGGGTTGACAGCGCCCAGATGGAGGTGGCTAACTACGTCGTCGAACCAAGCTCCATTTTCATTGGCCGGGGGAAACATCCTCTGAGAGGTCGCTGGAAGGAGGGGCCTCGTGAGGAGAACATCGAACTTAATCTCTCGCCGGATGCTTCTAGGCCGCCAGGAAACTGGAAGGCCATACTCTGGCAACCCCACACCATGTGGGTCGCCAGATGGCAGGATAAACTCACCTACAAGATGAAATACGTCTGGTTTTCCGACTCTAGCATCTTGAAGCAGAGGAAGGATATCGACAAGTTTAACAAGGCAAGGGAACTCCGCAATAACCTGGCACGCGTCCAAAAGCACATCTGGAGGAACCTTGCCTCTGGGCAGCAAAGACGGAGGAAGACGGCCACCGTCTGTTATCTTATTGACAAGCTTAAGATCAGGGTCGGCGACGAGAAGGACCCTGACGAGGCGGACACCGTTGGTGCTTCAACTCTCCGACCGGAGCATATTCGCTTGAACGGCGACGGCACTGCAACCTTCAACTTCCTCGGAAAGGACTCCGTACCTCATGTCTTTAGGGTGAAACTTCCAAGCAGGGTCATCAGAAACCTTGCAGAGTTCGCAGCGAACACGGGATCCACTCTTTTTGATGCTGTTGGCTCAAAACAGGTAAGTGAACTCCTCGATGAGGTGATGGCAGGGCTCTCAGCAAAGGTCTTCCGCACATGTTATGCTTCAGAAGCCGTCGAGACGAAGCTGGATCATACTACTGTCAAACCGGAAGACTCTGAAGATGAGAAGAAATATATCGCCACAATGGCGAACCTTGAGGCGGCAAAGATTTGCAATCACCGGCGCACAATCCCTAAGACTTGGAAATCATCTCTAGAAAAGAAGGAGACCCGCCTCAAGGCTATGAAACGCCGGGCGAAGGAAGCCCAGAAGAAGTGGGCACAGAAAGCTAGCGAGCGGGAAGAGAAATACAGAGAGAGACTGAGGAAGCAGAAAGAAAGATTGAACACGATGAAGGAGAGGCTGGAGACGTATCACCGGTCACTTGCAAATGAGAAGGACCAAGACAAACCCACCCACGCCTTGAAGAAACGCATTCGCCTCCAGCGGGAGACTATACCGCACCGCAAGCAGCTCCTCAAAGAGCTTAAAACCAAACACGCGGAGCAGATGAAAAAGC
>Ga0209636_10006430_pt1 | contig 12007 bp, 10 predicted proteins | sample DeeMarSWOR152_54_FD_187464 | JGI IMG/M metagenome (GOLD analysis project Ga0209636, IMG submission 187464) | Marine sediment microbial communities from White Oak River estuary, North Carolina - WOR-1-52-54 (SPAdes) (version 2) | ecosystem: Environmental > Aquatic > Marine > Intertidal zone >...
AAAACATTTTATCAATGTCATTAAGAGATTTGGCAAAGAAAAACATTCCATGGAAAACTCTGATAACTGTCAGTATCATAACCTTCATTTTTTCATTGATAGTTGATGTTTTGATGAGAAAACCTTTAGATTATGTTTATGCTTTTGTTCTTGCAATAATCTTCGCGGTAATATTTTCCGCTTTACAATATCTGATAAGTTATCGAATCAGAAAACTCCAATCAAAATTTAGATAAGTTCCAAATAGGGGATTTTACGAAATTAGCCAAGCACTGGGATAAGGTAGACAAAAAGGTCAAATGTAACCTTTGTTATCAGAATTGTTTAATCTTACCTGGAAAAAGAGGTTTTTGTGGGGTTAGGGAAAACACTAAAGGTAAACTTTATTCTTTAGTCTACGGCAAGGCATGTAGTGCAAATGCTGATCCAATAGAGAAGAAACCTTTGTATCATTTTTACCCTGGGACTGATGCTTTCTCCATAGCAACAGTCGGGTGTAATTTCAGGTGTGACTTCTGTCAGAATTTCGAGATATCTCAGGCCAAGCCAGAAGATCTTCCTGGAATGGATTTACCACCTGAGAAAGTAGTAGAACTGACGAAAGAATACGGTTGTCAAGGCATCGCTTACACATATACAGAGCCAACGGTCTTCTACGAATACACTCTGGATACTGCCAAGCTTGCTAAAAAGGAAGGGTTGTACAACGTTTACGTCACTAACGGTTACATCCAAGAAAAACCGTTGAAACAGATATCAAAATACCTGGATGCAGCTAACATAGACTTGAAGGGTTTCGATGAGGAATTCTACGCAAAAAACTGTAAAGCCAAGTTGAAGAACGTCCTGAAATCCATACTGAATTACCATAAGTTAGGGATTTGGATAGAGTTGACTAATCTCATTGTCCCTGGGGTTAATGATGATCCAAAAAAGATAACAGAGATGTGTGAATGGGTAAAGGATAATTTAGGGACGGGTGTTCCACTCCATTTCTCTAGGTTCTTTCCTCATTTCAAGATGACTGATAAACCTCCTACCAATATACAGACGTTAATAAAGGCTCATAGGATTGCGAAAGAAGTTGGGATAAAATACGTATACATAGGGAATGTTCCTGGTGGTAGGGAAGATAATACGTATTGTTGGAAGTGTAATGAACTTTTGATAGAAAGGTTTGGGTTTTCTGTGTTGGAGAATAAGGTGACGAAGGATAAGGAATGTCCTAAGTGTGGGGCGAAGATTGATGTATTACCTTGATTTAATACTAATGAAACTTTGGTAATTGATTGTTGAGAGTGTTTAATTCGGGTTTTTTTCAAATTTATCAAGAAATTCCTTTATTTTTACTTTTGTTTCTTCTAAATTACTCAATCTTATTTTAGTCTGTTCAATTTCTTGGCCAATTCCTTCATATCTAGAATTCAATAGCTCCATTAATTGAGTTGAATTATAAACACCCTTTTCATTAATACTTAAACTTGAAACATGTTCATATCCTAATTGTTTTAATTCATTAACAGTTGATTCCAATCCTACAATTAAATATGTCTCAGTATCATCAGTTTTATATCTTAAAATATGAACCATATTATCACAACAAATTAATAATAAGTTAAACTTTTAAACCTTCCATTTTTCTTAAATATTTTGAGACTCATTGATTTAAACCCTAAAAATCACTCAAAACCGTTCTCAATTTACCAAAGAAATTACGACTTTTTACTGTTTGACCTCGATTATTCAACAAACAAAGTTTAAAATAATACAGTTCATAGTTTTTTTGGGAAGGGGTAATGGAAAAACACAAAAAGATGTATCTTGATGATAAAGGATACCTTAGATTTAGAAATTCTAAACGTTTAGTTCATAGATGGAAGGCACAAAAGCATATCTTCGAACCCAATAGACATTTGTATCCAAAGTCATTCAAATTCTATGTTGTCCATCATAAAGATGGAAACAAGCTCAATAATGATGTTTCCAACCTGGAAATATTGAGTAAACCTGATCATGAAAATAGACATAGTATATTACCCATCAAGTGGAAGATAATAATAGAAAAAATATTTTATGTTTTGTTTGGAGTGGGTATAATATTTCCTATATTGGTTTATCTAAAATGGGGATTATTTGCATCTTTAATCAGTTTGTTCCCATTGTATATTATTTTTGCATTTTATTTGGAACTACATCCACGTGCAAAGAAAATAGTCAAGAAAATTCTTTCATTTTTTAAAACTTAGAATCAGATAGATTTTTGTTCTAGGAAGTAGTAATGAAAATATCGATTTTTAACAATATCTAAAAGGTATGGTACGTCTTTTTTCTGTCACTAGAATATAATAAACCTGATAAACATATAATTTGGTTTTATAAAATTCCAAAAACTGGAAATTATTAAATATTAATAATCAATTTATATTGAGAACAATGGTACAAATTTTATTAAATTTAATAATATTGCTATTAGGAATTGTTCTTTTGTATTTTGGATTTGAATATTCATTAAAAAACAAAAAAACTGAAAATTATGTATTTGGTATTTTTCTATTTATTACAGGATTTATTTTAATATTCTATTCCTTTGGCTTAATTAAAATTTGGTGAAAAAATTGGATGGGCTATCTTCTATTGTTTTTGGATTAGGAGTATCACCTATTCCTATACTTTTAATTGTTTTGAGAGAGCAAAAAGAATTGAAAATTTTAGAAGGCCGTCTTGTAAATCATGATATCATATACGAAGTTGCAGGAAAAGTTATTGAAATCCTAAATAGTAGATTAAATACTGTAATAATTTTTTCTATAATTGGACTTTCTCTATTTGCTATTTTATCTGTATTAAATTTTTATTTTCCATTATCTCAATCTATCACTAATATTATAAGTTTATATTTTCTAGGTCCAATAATATTTGCCATTCTTAGATTATTGATTTTCTATAAAAGAGATAGCAAGTATTTATCAGCATTAAATGCTCTTGAAAAGAGTAAAAATATTAAATCTTTTTTTGAAAAGTTGAAATTGGAAAAAGATAAAATATCTGCATTAGAAAAAATTGTTAATTTAGCTAAAGATAGTAAAGGAAGAGAAAGAGACAATTTTTTAAAAATGATAATTTATGAATTGTAAATTAGACTTTTTGTACAGAAAAATTTTGTGTAAAAATAAAAAAGAGAGTACTCAAATCGACTTGAGTACCCTCAATAATTCCTTCCTTATCAACACTTAAAAAACAACCAATTCTTTTCCTGCCCTTTGAATTTAATCAAACAATAACGACCTTTCAGTTTCTTCCCATTAATCCGAATTATGATCTCATCTTCCTTTCTCTCATCCAAAACATAAGTCCCTTTATCCCAAATCTCAACTTTTCCTGCCCCATATTGACCTTCAGGAATAGTTCCTTCAAAATCCGCATAATCAACAGGATGGTCTTCTGTAGCTACTGCCAAACGCTTAACACCTATTTCAACAGGAGGTTGCTTTGGGATTGCCCAACTTTTCAAGACTCCGTCCATCTCTAGTCTCAAGTCGTAATGAAGGTGTGAAGCATCGTGTTTTTGGATGACGTAGGTATTGTTCTTACCTTTTTTTACTTCGGGTTCTGGTTCATCAGTTTTTTTGAAATCTCTTTTCTTTTTGTATTCTTTGAGGGTCATATTATTCATAAGACAATTCTGGATGTAAATAATCGTATGGAAGGAATCTGGTTCCAACTACCTCACCAGACAGAATTGATTCCAGAACATGGTATCTTCTCTGTGAACCCCTTATTCCTTTTTGAAAAGAACTGTCATGATTGCAATATTGTCCATTGCATATTACTGTAAATATGCCTTCGTCTGCCGCATCACTAGCAGCTGTAATCTTAGAAATAGCACCACCTCTCCCTCTTTTTGAACTTATAGATAATGCTTGTTCTCCTAATCCCACTGAATTTTTAATAACTCTTATCGGTGTGTATTCTCCATTTTTGAAAGATTCTTTGGTGTAGATACCGTCGGTGTTTGTTAGTAAAACTAACAATGGGTTGTAACCTGTGTTTAAAGACATTATTGAAATTAAGCTTGCTAGAATATCATTATCGCTGAATACTCTTTCCCCTTTATGCATAATATCTATTTCTTCCAGACTTTTTGCGTCATCTTCGTTTATAACTGGAATTTTGTCTTCATAGAGCCATTTATGATAATTACTCAATAATTTTTTGTTCTTTCGTTCATCCATAATGTCATCGTGTGTTACAAGAGATTCTACAACTTCTTGTTGATTGGGTTGTAGATAAAAATGAGTTCTCCATCTGTCAAATAATGAAGTTTGTCCTGCTATAGCATCTAATTGTTTTTGTCTGGGTGAATTTTTTTCACTTTCAGGAATTTTATAACCTTGTCTTAATCTAATTTTCCTACCTAATCCAATAGCACCAGAACTTACAACCAGGGCATTTAACTTTCTATCTTCTTTTAGTCTGGTTAAATCTTCTGCTATGCATTTCATGTTGTATATTTCTCTTCGATAATCACTGTGCGTTAGTATACTCGTACCTACTTTAACTATAACTGTATCGATTTTGTGGAGGTTTGTATACAAACTATAATTTTCAGGCGATTCCAATTGAAGTTTGCCATCATGAACAAAAAATGGAGAGTTTGGAGTGTCTCTAAAATATTTTCCTATATCTGTTTGAAAGTTTACTCTATCTATCTTTGGTCTATCTGACATAACAAACAAGTATTTGTTAATCTTTTTAAACCTTTTAGTGAGTTTAAGTTCAATTCTCGTCTGAAGCTTTCAAGATTCTTTAATTTTGGGTTTAAAATCCACCCTGGGCGTCCTGAAAAGTTAAAGAATCGGATAGATTTTTTGTTCAGAAAATTTTGGTACAAATACTACTCTTTTACGAACAATATCAAAATTATAGAAACAGCAGTCAAACCCAGAGAAAAATAGAACGGTGCAAACTTATCGATACCCTCCCAGAGTAGTCCTGCTATCAAAGAAGCAGGTAACGCACATAAACCTACCACCATCTTGTAAGCCCCAATAGAACTCGCCCTGTACTTGACAGGAGATAATTCTGAAACAAAAGTTCTTTGAACAGGTTCCATCGCTCCCAAATGCAAACCATACAGAATGAACAGTAGAGGAATCCCAAAGAATGATCTAACGAGTACAAACCCTAGACACATCAAACCGAAGAATACGTATGACAACACCATGACAATCTTCCTACCTATCTTATCAGCCAATTTCCCAAAAGGTAAAGACATTAAAGAGGCAATCACAGTAAAAACCAGATAAAACACCGGGATAAAAGTTGTTTCAAAACCGAATTCCTTCGCATACACCAACAAGAAAGAATAACTGAAAGAACCCAAAGCAAACACAGCACTCAAGAATAAGAATAATCTAAAATCTCTACTCAAATCCTTCATAGAAAATCCTTTGTAGATGCCTTTAGTCTTTCTCTCTTTAATGAAGGTTAATACCAACAAAACCCCAATCAAAGATGGAATAGCAGCAAGGAAGAGTAGTCTTTGGAAACCGAGTTGACTGAAGAATAGTATACAAATGATGATACCAAATGTTGCCCCAAGATTATCCATAGTCCTTAGAAAACCAAAATTCCTCCCCCTGTTTTTCTTGGTAGATACATCAGCGATTATTGCATCCCTTGGGGCACCCCTCATCTTACCCCATCTATCCAGAATCCTGAATGGAATCAGATGTTGCCATACTGTCGACAGGGCATAGCCAACCCTAGACAGAGAACCAAACAGATAACCAGTCCAAATAAAGATTTTCCTTTTTCTGTATTTATCGGAAAGATACCCAGATATCGCCTGTGACACAGAGACAATGGCATTTCCTATACCATCAATCAAGCCAAGAATAGCCATGTTGGCTCCTAGAAAAGATGTTACAAACAAAGGCCAGATAGGATAAATCATGTCTGAGCCCATATCGTTAAGAAAGGATGCTATAGAGAATATAGTTACAACTTTTTTACCTTCGCCTTTCTCCGACATGGATAATAATTTTGTGTAAAACTATATTACTTTTTCTTCTTACTCTTCTTTTTCTTAGAACCGCAACCCATAAAATCACTTTATAATTATTCTAACCAATTAAATAAATAGGTGTTCCTTTGAAAGATAAATCAAAGAAAAAATATTCCGTCGATGAACAATCAAAACAAGAATTTTTCGAAAGAGAAAAGAAACATTACAAAAGTTTCAAGAAAGGCTATAAAAGAAAATACAAGAAACTTTAACGTCTCATGTACTTATCTTCCCATTTTTTAAACTCTTCTTCACTAATTTTAAACTCTTCTTCCTTCTTCTTTCCAACCAACTTATATTTTCCCCTTAATTTTAACCCAATGATGCCACCAAAAATTAATCCAAACAAATGAGCAGCATGTGCAACTTGGTCTGGACTGAAAATGCCGATTAAATCCAATACACCCCAAAATAAGAGTGCAAGAATTATGTACATAGGGACACCCCAAACCCAAACAACCAACCTTGGTCTTATTATTCCTAAAACTCCTAGAACTCCGAATATAGCTCCTGATGCACCCAAACTTGACTCATAAAAGAGAATGCTACCAACACCTGAAACAATTCCAGAAAGGAAGAAAACGATGAGAAAATTCTTGTAACCGATTATTTTCTCTAGAATTGAGCCAAAGAGAACTAAACCAAACATGTTGAAGAATAGGTGTTTTAAGCTTCCGTGTAGAAAGATGTGTGTAAATATCATCCAAGGTTTAACTAAAATTTCAGATGAATTCAGGACAAAATTATTCAAGAAGAATTGGGGATAAAGAGTTTCCAGTAAAAACACAAAAATACATAATAAAGTCAATTTTATTGCGATCGAATGAAATTTTTCTGGTTTCATAATTAAATTCTCTGATTTGGAGATATAACTATAAATGCTATTTTAGATGGGTTTTAACTCAAAAAAGCTTTATAAAAGTTATTTATTGCGAAAAAAGAAAAATTATTTAGGTGAGTATGCTAGGGCTTGAAATTTTGGCTTGTTTACTATCCTATATCTTTATCAGAACTAAGGAATCTTCTAAAAAGAATTCTGTTGACTCAGAAAATCAAGAAAAAACATCCAGTATAGACCCTGAGAAAGAGCTTAAGATCATCGAATCAAAGCTATCAGACCTTGAAGGTAGGATAGAAAATCAAGAAAAAACTATTAAAAAACTCTTGACCTCGAGTGAGTGAAATGGCGAAAAAAAGTAAACCGAAGAAAAAGGTAAAGAAACCAAAGAAAGAGGTAAAGAAACCCCAAAAAAAGGTTAGACCAAAGAAGGTAAAAAATGAAATCAAAGAAGCTGAAAAAAAACTCGAAAAAGCTGCCAAAGCTCAAACAGAAGAAGAATTAAGGCGGAAATGTAAGGATTTAGCTTCGATAATAGAAGAAATGTCTAAAACCTCGGAAGAGATTCCTGTTACTAAAGTAGAAGACATTCTACAGCCTAAGTTGAAAGAGGTTACTTCAGTTTTTGACGAGCAATTGAAAGGAATGAAAGAAACTTTAGCATCATTGGAGAAGAAGATGGAAAAACCAACGAAGTTAAAAGGAGAAGTTACTGGTGCAACAAAACAAATAGAAGAAAACTTAGAGCCTAGAATATCAGGTTTAGAAGAAAAACTGAAGGCTTTGGATAAGATAGAAGAATTAGAAAAAAAGTTTAATGAAGTTTATGGAGAAACTAAAGACGGAAAAAAGTTCCCAAAATTATCGGTATTAGAGAATCGTGTCATTCAGACGATGCAAGAAGACCTGTTGGAAGTAAAAGAAGCCGTTCAAAATCTCTATCATTCTTTTAACGTGATGAGAGATAAGACTGAAACAAAGATTGGGAAAATCCAAGAATCCTTGACTCCAGAAACTTTAGAGAAACTACATGAATTAATCGCCTTCTTGGATCAAGCAGTTCCTGAAAAAGTCAAGGAAGAGGTTGGGGACAAATTCAATACCGTATTTGATAGATTGAAAGAATTGAATAATAACGTATCGGGTTTAGAGAAGAGAATGAACAAGGTGTTTAAGGATGTTACTGAAATTGAACAAAAGTTCATGGTCATCAAAGACATCAAGACAGACATAGCCGAACTTTTCGTAGAGAAGGACAAATTGTACAAGACCGCCGAAAACATCAGAACGGAATCTGCTCAAATGGGTACCGACTTGGAATTTAAAATCCAAAAAGAGATAGACCAACTGATTAAGAGGTTTGATCAATTCGATGTTATCATAAACAATTATCTTAAGGATTCTCAACAGAAGGTCAACAAATCAATTTCTGATTTTTCGAAAAGACAAATCTTAGCATTAGAGAAAAGATACACTAAAAAATTGTCTCCTATCAAAGAAGAAATTAAGACACTACAAGTTGACCTATCTAAATTCCAAAATCTTGTTAACTCAACTTTTGATTCTGTAAGAGATAGCTTAGACAAACTCAACCTACAGCTCGAAAGAATCAAAGAAACGGACAAAGAGAAACATCTAGAGCTAGAGAAAAAAATGATGGATCAAGTAGGGGAATTCGTTAGTGAACCGAAAAATTATACTGAGGCAATTGAAGGAGCCATCGATAAATTTTTCTCTGAACTAGCAGGTTCAAAATTAGCAGAAATACAGAATAAATATGTTACTGGAATTACTACCGTTAGAGGCAGTCTTAATAATTTAGATGCACGAGTAACTAATTTTGAAAATACCGTCAATTCTACTTTTGATTTACTGAAAGGAGATATGGGAAAATTCGATGTTCGACTTCAAAAATTAAGAGAGGATGAAGTAAGAGGACTTTTGAAACTCGATAAGGAAATCAAAAAACAGAAAACTCACCTCGAAGATACGTTGAAATCTTATCCCAATGTCATCAGAGCTAATGTCGAAAAAATCTTTACATCAATGGCAGAGACTAAACTCACCGAAATCGAGAAAGGGCACCACATAGATTTGGTATCTGTTAAAAAAGGTGTTGATGATATAGAAACTAGAATAGCAGGTTTCGAGGGCGTTGTCAATTCTACATTTGATTCAGTAAAGGACTCTATCGAGAAACTCAACATTCAATTTGAAAAGGCAAAAGAAAAAGAGAACTTGGAGCGTTTGAGATTCAGTAAAAAACTGATGGCTCAGATTGAAAAATTCGTTAGTGATCCTAAGAACTATTCTAAAGCAGTTGAAGGATCGATAGATACATTCTTTATAAAACTAGCTCAACCAAAGCTCTCCAACATGGAAAAGAACCTTCAAAAAGAAATCACTTCCTTTGAGACTAATATTACTGATTTGAAATCCGAACTACTTGGGTTTGAGAATGTTGTTAACTCTAATTTCTCTTCTGTTAAGGATGATATAGATAAATTCAACCTTCAACTCGAAAAACTAAGAGAGGAAGAAAAAAAAGAACTTTTGAAATTCGATAAAAAACTCGCAGTCGACATAGCTCAATTTAATGATACTTTGAAAACTTATCCTAAAGTCATTAGAGATTATGTTGGAAAATTCTTTAAATCAATGGCTGAATCAAAACTAACAGAAATCGAAAAAGAACATCATATAGATTTAATCTCTGTAAAGAAAGGCGTTGATGATTTAGAAACCAGGATGGCCGGTTTTGATAACAACGTTAACTCCACTTTTGATACAATTAGTGATAACCTAGACAAATTAAACCTTCAGCTTCAAAAACTGAAAGAGGAAGACGTAGAGACTCGTCAAAAATTCGAGAAAAGACTGATGATTCAAGTAGAAAAATTCGTCAGTGATCCAAAGAATTATTCTAAGGTGATTGGTAAAGAATTAGATAAATTATTCTCATCTATTGCAAAATCTAAACTATCTGAGTTCGAGAAAGATTATAATAGCAAAATATCTTCTGTTACGGGTACCATTGATGATTTACAATCTAACTTATCTTCTTTCCAAACTGATGTTAATTCTACCTTTGACTCACTAGAAGGAACTATAAATGAATTCAATGTTAAACTTCAAAAACTAAGAGAAGATGAAGAAAAAGAGCATTTAAAGATTGAGAAAAAACTCGCAGCCGACATAGCAAACTTTAAGGATATTTTGAAAACCTATCCGAGAGTAATCAAAGATAAAGTTGAAAAATTCTTTACATCGATGGCAGAGACTAAACTCTCTGAAATTGAGAAAAAACATCACATAAATTTGATGTCGGTTAAGAAAGGTGTTGACGATATAGATACTAGGATGGCTGGTTTCGAAAACGGCGTTAACTCAACTTTTGATTCGGTAAGAGATACTATTGAAAAACTTAAACTTCAACTAGAAAAGACAAGAGAAAAAGAGAACTTTGAGCGCTTGAGGTTCAGTAAAAAACTAATAAAACAAGTAGAAAGTTTTGTAAGCAACCCAAAGAATTATTCTAAGGCAGTCGAAGGATCAATGGATACATTCTTCTCAGAATTAGCTGAACCTAAACTTTCAGAGATGGAGGAGAACCTCCATGAAGAAATTACTTCTTTTGAAAACACTATTGCTGATTTACAATCTAAAATAAACAGTTTTGGGAGTCTCATAAATTCGAGCCTTTCTTCAATGAGAGATGACATAGATAAGTTCGATGTTAAAGTCGAAAATCTAAAAGAAAAAGAGAAAGAAGAACTTATAAAACTTGAGAAAAGAATCAAAGCTGAGAAGTCTAACTTAGAAGATACTTTGAAAACCTATCCTAAAGTCATCAGAGATAACGTTGAAAAAATCTTTGCATCAATGGCAGAATCAAAACTTACTGAGATCGAGAAAAAGCATCACATAGATTTGATATCTGTCAAAAAAGGTGTTGATGATATAGAAACTAGGGTAGCAGGCTTCGAGGGTGTTGTTAACTCTACATTTAAATCAATAAGTGACAGCTTAGACGAATTCAACCTTCGACTTGAAAAACTAAAAGAGAAAGATATAGAGACACTTCAAAGATTTGAGAAAAAACTGATATCATTTGTTGAGAAGTTTGTCAATGACCCAAAGAATTATTCTAAAGTAATTGGTAAAGAAGTAGACAAGCAATTCTCATCAATCGCAAAATCTAAGCTTTCTGAAATGAATGATAAGTATATTACTCGTATTTCTTCTATCGATGACGGTCTTAATAACTTAGAGAATAGTGTAGCTGATTTTGAAAACGCAGTCAATTCTACCTTTGATTTACTAAAAGGAGATATGGATAAATTCGGTAGCCAAATTCAAAAATTAAGAGAAGATGAAGAAAAAGAAATTTTGAAACTAGAAAAAAGAATAACATCTGAGAAGTCTAACTTAGAAGATACCTTAAAATCCTATCCTAAAGTCATTAGAGACTACGTAGAAGAATTCTTCTCTTCTATGGCAGAATCAAAACTTTCTGAAATCGAGAAGAAACACCACATAGATTTGTTATCTGTTAAGAAGGGTGTTGATGATTTAGAAACCAAGATAGCTGGATTTGGGGATGTTGTAAATTCAACTTTTGATTCATTAAAGGATTCCATCACGAAACTCAACATTCAATTAGATGAAGTAAAAGAAGAGGAGAATCTGGAACGTTCAAAATTCAGTAAAAAACTAATTGCTCAAGTCGAAAAATTCATAAAAAACCCAAAGAATTATTCTAAAGTAATTGGTAAAGAAGTAGACAAGCAATTCTCATCAATCGCAAAATCTAAGCTTTCTGAAATTGAAAAAGATTATCACACAGGAATATCTTCTGTTACGGATAGTATCAATGATTTACAATCTAACTTATCTTCTTTCCAGACTGATGTCAACTCTACCCTTAATTCACTGGAAGAAACTATAAATGTTTTCGATGTTCGACTCCAAAAATTAAAAGAAGATGAAGAAAAAGAACATTTAAAGATTGAGAAAAAACTTTCAGCAGACATAACCGAATTCAAGGAAACTTTGAAAACCTATCCTAAAGTCATCAGAGATAACGTTGAAAAAATCTTTGC
>Ga0209636_10006431_pt1 | contig 12007 bp, 12 predicted proteins | sample DeeMarSWOR152_54_FD_187464 | JGI IMG/M metagenome (GOLD analysis project Ga0209636, IMG submission 187464) | Marine sediment microbial communities from White Oak River estuary, North Carolina - WOR-1-52-54 (SPAdes) (version 2) | ecosystem: Environmental > Aquatic > Marine > Intertidal zone >...
AGTGACGATGCCAGTTTTCATTTTGAGCATGGTTGGATAGGTTTTTTGGAGAAGGATTTGGCGAAACTTTTGGCAATAGAAAAAACCTGATAAAAGTCTAGTTGAAGAAGAGTTAAAATTTAACCCCCAAACACACAGAACAAGGTAGTAGATAAAAGAATCATTGCGCATGCGTTCTACATAAACTAAAGTTGACGGGAGTTTCTCTAGAAGAATCCTAGTCTTTTCTTGCTATCTTCCTCTTCTTGTGTTTCGTCACTTTCAGATTTTTGCCCTTCTTCCTTCTCCGTTTCCAGTGTATCTTTTTTGTTTTCTATTTCCGCTTTCGTTTTCTGGATGGCTTCTGATATCGACAACCTATTTGGAGCTTTCGAGTTGTCTTCCAGTTCCTTTTTCTCAATGCGAAGACTAGCAAGTGCATCTTGTTTTTCCTTCATCTTTCTCTCCAACTCTCGAATTGCTGCCTTTTCTCTAAGGATTTTCAATTCTTCTTCCGCGGTCTCTTGTTCTTCATCGATTGCTGCTAGTCTACTCTCCAATTCAGTTCTTAGCTTCTGAAGCTTCTCTAACTCATCCTTAGGTGAATCTGTCATGACTTTTCCCTACCGTATGTCTTCACAAGAAGAATGAGATATAGGTTATGACTTTGAAATCAGTACCAAAAAGATGTTTCTAGCTCCCGAGAGTTTAATCCATATGTGGGCCTAACTTTGACACGACCAGAACGTTCCAACTTTTGAGTTGCTAATTGTGTTAAGCTGCTTCTTTCTGAAGCATACCTCTGATGCGCGCCTGTACGCGCTTACCGTGTGCTGTCGGGTTGAACACGAAGAGAGCTGTTACTTTGGGTGACGAGATGGCTTCGAGAAGGAGAGGTATGAATTTGTAGGTCTTTTTTGGTCCGCATCTGAGTATGATGTCCGATAGATTGTCAAATACCACATTTATGGTTTTTTTCGTCTCTTTTTTTGGAATACTGTTAAAAGAGTTAAGCAGAGCTGAAAGATCAGTTGCTGGCAAGAGGGTCTCCTTTTCGTTTATCTGTAGAGGAGAGGATGTCTCCGAAGTTAAGAGAAGAAAATTTACATCGGGGTCTCCGGAAACTACTGAATGTAAAACGCTATTCTTATTTGTTAGAATGAAGAGTGTCTCGTCGTTGTTTTTTGCCTCAGAAATAAAGCTTAAAACGTCTTTGTGGTTGTCTGTTGTCGGATCAATTTCTAGCAGCATTTTCTTGCCTTTGATTTGCTGGTGAGTCGTTCCAAATTGTTGAGAGAACATGTCTGTTTTCTTTGCAACGTGTGATTTTCTTGGTTTACGTTCCCGTAAAGAACCTTCAGGAGATCCTGTAGGCTTTGGACTAGCTGTTGTCTTCTTGCGCTTGAGTTTTAGGGCTAAAAGAAATAGAAGTCCAAAGATAAATGGTAACACGTACAGAAGAGTTGTAAACCAATTTGATGGCTGTAATGAGGTTTGGGTGCTGACTCTTAGTTCGACTTGATTCACTTCTTGCTGGTACTGTGTTGTTGTTGCTGACAAACTTGTGATTTTCATTTTGGCGTTTCCGTTTGAAATGTAATATTGTGGGTTGGTGTTTAAGTTGAGAAGTTTTGTTTCATTTGTTCCGCTGGATGTATATTTGAAGTAAGCTTCGCCACTTGTTGCGTAGGCTGAGGCGGAGTAGTTCCAGACTTGGATGGTGACATTGACGCTTGCTAGAATGTACTGGCTTACGACTGTGAAGTTGAGCTGAGTAGGCGTGTTTGTAGTAGCATTTGAGAAGAAGAACTCTGCGGAGACTGTGTATTCGCTCCAGTGAGTGGGCTCGAACATGATCCAGTCGGCTTTGAAATTGAACTGGATGGTTGTGGTCTTTACTGCCTTAACTTTGATTTTCCAATCTCCTGCAGCATCATGAAAGTGTTGATCGTTTGTTGTTATCGTCTGATTTTTTGTTTCGTCAGTGTTTGCAGTTGCGCTTGAAGTGTATGAGATGAAGCCGTTTCCGCTGGTGGGATAGTCTCCAAGAGTATAGTTGTAAAGTTGAATGGTAACACTTACGGAGCCGGTTGTCCAAGCTGAGTCGAATGTCCAATTCAACTGTTTCCCGTTATAGGTATTGGATGAGCCTGCGAACTCAACTTCAGCCGTGTATTGATCGGTCCATACGTGTAGGAGGACAGCGTCTATGTTCCAAGCGTCCTGCGTTGTGTCGCCAGTTTCGTTGCCTCCTGTAAATCTGATTGTAAACGTTGATGAGTTTAGATAGGAGGAAACTGAAGCGTTGTTCCATCCATTCGTGAGGTTTGTGAATCGGTTTTGCCATGCTGTACCGTTCCAAACGTCAACTCGAATGTTTTCGGTAGGTGGTGCGCCGAATGGCACATCGGAAGAGAATGAATAACTCCCAGAGCCTGAACCATTATTGTTGTCGGGTCCTATGTCGTCAAAATTGTTGTTTAGCTTGAAGTAAGACCTTAGGTTAGTTTCAGACCCGGTGAGTTCGGTATCGTAGTCGCTCTGTATGTCTGTTAGGGTTCTGTCAGTGTTCCAGTATCTTAAATCATCTCCATGTCCATCCGTTGGATCTACACCACTTTTTGATGCCATAAAATTGTTCTGTGTAACACCTTCATCTGACACTGTAGACAACCATGCATTGTTTTGGGCATCAAGTGTGGGAGGATTGTCTTGGTCTCCAGCGTACAAATATAAGTCGTCCGTGTTTTCATCCCATACGATGGCTATGAAATACCATTTGCCAGTGGTAAAGCTTGTATTACTTGTAAGGGAACCAGTAGCCCCCCAATCAAGAGTCAGATTTGAACCAGAAAATCTGGTTTCCATATTTTCATGTTGACCCCACGATCTGTTAGCAACTGTGTCCCACTGAACCCAGAACGAGATGGTACCCGTCACAGAACCCCAATCGGGCGTTCCATCGCCAATTATCATGTATCCTCCTGTGGCATCCAGAGAATATGTGTTGTTCCACTTGTCGACGTAGATAGCCAACCATTCATTGGTTTCGTCGAAGTCTGCGTTTGTCCATTGAACTTCTAAATCAAGCTCGTAGTTTGGGTTGGTGTAATCAACTTGGAGTCTTGCACAGTCAACTTCATACGTGCCCACAGGAGATCTTGACGTGATGTACATTTTGGCGTCGTCAATTTTTGTCCAAGTGTCAAGTACCGTGGTTGCTGTCCAGTTCATCCAACCCCAAGAAGTAGGTGTTGCTTGAGTTCCTAAAGATGTCCATGAGGAACCATCCCAAACAAAAACCTCAAGATTTCTGGAGGCTGAGGATTGTTGAGTGTAAAGTTGGACCTCAACGCTGTTTATTGGCTCCGTGGATTTCCCTGAATCTGTGAAATTGAAGTCGCCTACCTGCAAGTTGTTTCCAGATGCATTCACAAAATTCGTGGGATAGTCGATAGCGTCAAGGTATGGATTTGTTCCAACCCTCGTCCAGTCAGTCCTCGTCTCATCGTCGGCGTTTATATAAAGCCATATTGTATCATTAGCAGGATTATTTTCCTCCGTTAAAGTGTCATTAATCGAATCCGGACCGTATTGCTGAGCTGTAAAATTACTGTGAGTCCCTTTGTCTGCTATAGAATCTACGTCGCTCGTGGCGTTGTCAACGTAGTCTTTCATGTCGAGGCCGCTGAAGTAGCTGCTGAAAACCATGTGCGTCCCATCATTAGAGGTTAAATTCGAGATTGAGCCCGAGACCTGAGAAGTAGAACCCAACAATGTGTATCCACTCGGATTGTATGGATTAACAGAAGCGTCTGTTCCTTCACTCCTTACGATGAAGTAGTTAGCGTCTACACTGGTGACACTGAGTGGAGCATTTCCAGAAACATATGTTCCATTCAAGATACTGTAGTCATTAGCGTAATGGATCGTATAATCGGACCCGTCTGTGCTACAAACCAAACAAACTATAAAGAAAATACTTGCTAGTAGCAAAAATGAACGGAAACTGTTTCTGAGGTCAGGTTTGTTTTTCAACGTAGTTGGCTCACATTCTTTCCAGATGTAGGTAGCCAAGTTGTGTTGTGGACAACACTTCAGTAATCGACTCATAGATCCTTTGTTAAAAACTTCTGGACAGTTGCATTTAATACATGTGAAATCAAAATCTGAATTTAACATCTCTCGTGTGCACAAACAGCCTTAAGAAGAGGTTGCATGCATTGATTTGGGGTTTAACTAGAAAACTTATTAGTCACTTGACCAAAAATAACTTTAAACTAGGTGCGATTCTGGTGATTTTCTTGAGTTTCACTAAAGAGAAAATGATAAGTTTTCTCCGAGAGCAAATAAAGTTGGAGGAAGAAATAGTCCAATCGATCAATCAAATTTTGAAGATGATAACGAATCCTGTAGCTAAAGGGGTGTTAAAAGGAATTTCTTTGGATTCGTTGAAGCACGCTGAAATATACAAAGCAGCTATAGAAGTTGTTTCGTTTCCACCAGCACTTACAGAGGAAGAACTTAATCAACTGAAAAAAGCTGTTAAAAAACACATTGAAGACGAAGAAAAGGCGATGAAATACCTAAATTACGGCATAGAAAAAACGAGAAATGAGAAAATAAAGTTCCTACTAGAATCTATAGCTTCAGACGAGAAAAGACACCATGAACTCCTAAACAAAATAATGGACATCGTGGTGAGAGGAGAAACTATCACCGAAGACGACTGGTGGAATTTCTTGTGGCAAGGAGTCCCATTCCACGGTGCACCAGGCGGATAGAATCCGTCTTCTTTGTTAGGAGACTATGAAAAGGCTGCCCGCAAGTTTTTGATTACTTCTTCCTTTTTTGCAGAGTCCGCTAACAGGGTTTTAAGTTCTTTCCAAGTTTCCGAGCAATTGGTCTTGCCAAGCCACTGTTTGAAATGTTTGTCCGCCTGTCTTTTATTTTCTTTAGTGAATTCAATTCCAGCCTTATCGAAAACTTCTTTCAAGTGTCTAGTGTAACAAGTCATCTAATCACACTCTGCTGTTTCATATTCTATTTTGTTCAGAAAATAAGGTTTTTTCGAAAAAACCTTAAGAACTAAAAAATTTCGAAATCAATGATTGGTGCGCGCAAATAGTTTCTGTAAATGTGTTTGCGCAGAAAAAAGTTTATATGGTTGGTTGTCTTTTCAGAGGTTTTGTTGGATGGTAAGAGAGCGCGGAGAAAACACCTTTTTCTCCTTTCGCTAAGAGATCTACCCTCTCTTGGGCGGATTGTAGCCGTGTCTCCTTACCTTCCTTCTATCATCTGCATGATCACTGTTCTAGAGAAAACCCTTCTATGTTTTCGTTTGAGGAAACTTCTGATTCTAGATGGTTCTGAAGGTTACATCATGCTCTCGAGTAGAGGAGTAATGTCTACATTTTCTGCGGGTAATTTCGTGAGCGCCATACCTTTTACATGTGAAAGACTGTCGCTGTACGTGGGCTTTTCTTCTTTGTAGAAAATTCCAATGGGTATCCGGTCTCCCCACTCGTAACTCTTCTCTAAAGCATGTTGTCTATCAGTGTAATCATGCTCTTCCTCTTCCAGTTTGTAAACTCTCTTTTTAAACCAGTCGTAAGTATTCAAGTAGTTGAAAGTGACACAGGGCTGGAAGACATCAATAAAAGCAAAGCCTCTGTGCCTAATAGCTTCCACGATCAAACCACTTAGATGCATCATATCTCCAGCGAATCCCCTAGCCACAAAGGTGCAATTACTAACCAGCGCATGAGCGATTGGATTTAACATGGGAGGTATGGAACCGAAAGGAGTAGATTTTGTTTTAAACCCTTTCTGACTAGTAGCTGTTGTTTGGCCTGTAGTCAAGCCGAGAACCATGTTGTTGTGAACAATTAACGTTATGTCAACATTTCTTCTAATGGCATGGCTGAAGTGCCCCCAACCCTCATCGTAGCAATCAGCATCTCCAGCAAAACCCACCACAGTTAAGTTGGGATTCACCAATTTTATGCCAGTCGCCAAAGGCAATACCCTGCCGTGGATGCCGTGAAATCCATTTACGTTGACGTAGTTAACAATCTTTCCATGACAACCTATGCCCGACACAATAACAACTTGATCTCTCTCGAAGCCCAACTGTATCAAAGTCCTTTTAAAACCCATCAATATTCCGAAGTTTCCGCATCCAGGGCACCAAGTATTCTTTGCCGGCGTCTTCAAATCTTCAAGAGTTACCATTTCAGAGCACCTCCTTTATCCTTTGCGAAAGCTCTCCTGGGTTGAAAGGTCTCCCGTTGTACTGCAAAATCTTGTGATCGATGGTCATGAGAAGGTGTTCCCTTATGAGGCTGGACAGCTGAGAGGTTTTGTTGTTTTCCACTACAACCGTTTTTTTAGCTGATTTCAAAATCCTTTGAACATTAGCAACTGGAAAGGGACTCAGATATATAATTTGGAGATAGTTGATCTTCAATTCTTCCTCACTAAGAAGTTTCATAGCCTCTTTTATTGGCCCCTTTGTGGACCCCCATCCCAAAATGGTTGCGTCTGCTTCTTCGGGACCGTAAAGCTTGGTTGGTTCATAGTTTTCTAGTTCCTTGATTAAAACATCCAGCTTCTTAAACCGTTTATCCATCATTTTGGTAGTTAACTCAGGATCATCAGTAGTATATCCATGTTCATCGTGTTCATTGGCACTGGTTCTCACTACGGCCCCCTTCATTCCAGGCATGGCTCGAGGTGAGACGCCTTCATCAGTGAACTTATACCTCTTGTATTCTTCCTCACCCACATATTCATCCTCGGTCAGTAGAAGTCCACGGTCAATTCTAATCCTGTTTGGATCAAAAGGCTCTACAACACCGTGGCTCTCCACGAGATACTTATCGGTGATGATGATGACCGGAATCTGGAACTTCTCTGCCAAGTTGAAGGCATCTACTGTTTTATAGAAGCATTCCTCCACGTCCCCTGGAGCTATGACCACTCTCGGAAACTCTCCTTGGGAGGCATGGATTGCAAACCTGAGGTCTCCTTGCCCCGAATAGGTAGGGAGACCAGTGCTAGGCCCGGGTCTCTGAGCCAGCATTATCACAGCAGGCGTCTCGGTCATAGCCGTCATGCCTAAACCCTCGCTCATGAGACAGAAACCTCCCCCAGAGGTAGCTGTCATTGCTCTAGTTCCAGCAAAGAAAGCACCAGCAACCATGTTGATGGCCGCTATTTCGCTTTCTGTTTGTATCACGATCATGTCGTATTCTCTATCAAGTGGCGCCATAAAATGAAGCACTCCAGTTGCTGGAGTCATTGGATATGCAGCGTAAAACTTACAGCCTGCTTGGATAGCGCCGAGGCCCACCGCCTCATTTCCGGTGAGAAAAATCTTTCGTTTTCCAGCTGCACCCGTTTTCTTCAGTCGATACGCGAAGCTTTCCGCGTAATGCTTTTGAGCATAATCGTATCCCATTTTTGCGGCATTTACGTTTAATTCCGCCACTTTTGGCTTAAACGTGTCTCTTAAACCTCCGTTCAAAATATCTAAATCATAGTCCAAAAGACCCATTGCAGCTCCTAGAGCTACTGTGTTCCTCATGATCAAATCGCCTTCCAGTTCCTTGACTATCCCTCTTAAAGGTATTGAGTAGAGTTTTAGGTCGTCTCTGTTCAGTTCTTCAGCTTTTAGAGCTATTTCTTCTGCGTCGTATACTACTCCTCCGCCCGGAACAAGTTCGTCTTTATGGAGAAGGATGGTTTCTTTGTTTAACGCCAAGAGCAGATCGATAGTGTCGGCTTGAGAGTAAATCTCTTCTGTATCTACTCTTGCTATGTAGAAGTTGCGACCTCCCCTTATGAGGGACTGATAGTCGTTGGCGCCGAAAACATGGAGTCCTCCTCTTAAGCAGGCTTTAGCAAAGAGAAAGCCAGAACGGGTTATTCCAGCTCCAGCTTCTCCTCCGATTAACACGGAGATTTTATTTACAATCATACTAGCCACCATATGCTTAGATGAGTTTCTCGCTGGTCTCCAAGTTTACGATGTGCATGGCGTTGAAGGGACAGGCTTCAGCTGCTTCTCTGACGCATTCCAGTTCGTCCAGTTCCAATGTTTCTGCAACGACTTCATTTTCTTTCATGACTTCCTTAGCTTCTTCCATGCTGGATTTTCCATCAGCATCCGAGAGCTGGAAGAACTGTGGGCACAGCTCAACACATGCTCCAAATCCTTGACAAGCGTTTTTGTCTATTTCCACTCTGAATTTGCTCATGAAATTCACCGGTTAGGTGATTGAATTACGCTGCTAATTTCTTAGCAATTGTCGTAAGGTGTTTACCTAGACCCGTTGCCATTTTTAACTCTTTGGCTGACGGCATGCGTTCACCCCTCCCGCCAGCAATAGTTGAAGCTCCATATGGTGAGCCACCGGTTATTTCTTCAATCGTCATCTGCTCCTTGAAAGAGTATGGCAAACCGACTAAAACACAGCCGTGATGTAAAAGCGTGATCATGGTTGATATAATAGTAGTTTCTTGTCCGCCATGTTGAGTGGCAGTGCTGGTGAATACTGCCGCTGGTTTGCCAATGAGAGCACCTTGCATCCAATCACCCCTGGTCTGATCCCAAAAGTTTCTCATCTGAGAACACATATTGCCAAAGCGGGTTGGAGTGCCAACAATAACACCGTCAATTCCTTTAAGGTCTTTGCTAGGATCAGCAGTCGGAACGTTTTTCATTAATTTTTTTGCCTTTCTTATGTCTTCGTTCCAAAATTTCTCTGGAATAAGTTCGGCAACTTGTTTAAGGATTGGTTCACCGCCTGCCTCGCGAACCCCTTCAGTTACTGAATTAGTCATCTTAAAGATGTGACTATACATTGAGTAGAAAAGAACCAGAATCTTTGGTTTATTTTCTTTCACCTATTTATCCTCCTCCTAAGTATATTCTCTATTTCTTTTTCGCTACTGCAACCTATTTCCCTAGAAGTTTTGTAAATGTGTCGTGGTGTTCCTCTTCCTCAGCTAGGATTTCTTCGAATAACCTTCGGGTTGTGCTGTCACCTTCTTTGTCTGCAACTTTAATGGTTTGTTTGTAAAGGGCTATTGCCTCTTCCTCTGCTTTCACGTCTGTTTGAAGCATTTCTTTTAGACTGTCACCTACAAAGACTGGATTAGGTTTTGTGGTTGGTGTTCCGTCAAGATAAGCTAGTCTCTCTGCAATTACTTCAGCATGCTTCATCTCTGTGATAGCTATTTCCCTGAAAACGTCCTCGACTGCGACACTTTCAACGCCCTTGGCTAAGACATGTTGCCACATATACTGAATAGACACTTGAAGCTCCCGCGCTATCCCTTTATTAAGCAACTCCATCAATTTTTTAGATGCCATACACTCACCTCCTTTCTATTTATTCAATAAAGAACAGTCGTTAAATGTCTCATTTACTGCGCATATATAAATTTCTAAAATTGCACCGTTAATTCTTCAGTTCTTCTATTGACTCTTCATACGTTTGATTATTTCTCTGCATTTATCCGCGTATTCACACCAGTCCAGGCACGACTGTTCCTTTGTAGGTCTACTAACTTCTTTGTTGCAGGCATCGCATATTCCAGTGTCTTCGTCGCTCCAAATCTCCACGTTTCCACCGCAATTAGGACACGAAAAATACGCAGGGACAGGTCTAACAAACTTTTTTATGCCTGGGCAAGTTTTGTAGTCGGATCCAACCAAGATTTCTTCACCTATCTGGATGCCTACAAGAAGCGTTAGTGGGAGATTTTATCTCCCTTTATGCTGATTATTTCCTGTTTTAGTGGAACATTTTTTCCCGAAGAATCTAAAGCTTCTTTGATGAGACGGTATAATCCAAAACAACATGGAACTTCCATATTAACCACTGTAACGCTTCTAATGTTGGATTGTTTGAATATCTCAGTTAGTTTCTCCTTGTAGAACCCAGCATTATCAAGTTTAGGACATCCAACCACAAGTGTTTTGCCCCTCAGAAAGTCGCTGTGAAAGTTTGCGTATGCAAAAGGTACACAATCAGCAGCTATTAGCAGATCCGCATTTTCAAAGAACGGTGCAGTAGGTGGCACTAATGTCAGTTGCACAGGCCATTGAGATAGCATGGATGCGCTCTTCTCTGGAGCGGTCACAACTTCTTTTTCGGTCAGATTTCTTTCAAAATACATTACTTTTGCTGAGGGACAGGGTTGGTGAACGGAATGAGAATAGTGAACTGCGGGAACTGTTTGTTCTCTCTTTAAATGTTCTTTTACTGCTTCTTCATCAAATTCTTCGGTTTCCCTCTCTTCGATGGTTATAGCCCCTACAGGGCACTCGCCTAGACAGGCTCCTAAACCATCACAGTATTTGTCGCTGATCAGTTTAGCTTTTCCATTAATGATTTTGATGGCTCCCTCGGCACATGCAGGTACACATAAGCCACAGCCCGTGCATTTTTCTTCGTCGATTTTAACTATGCTTCTTAAAACCATTTATTTTCCACTCTCCTTTAATAACGAGTCACGTAAAACTGGTCTGAAGCGTCTTTTTTCTTCTGTTCTTGAAGCTCTCGAGGGGTTAAGCATTTTCCTTCTGTTGGACAATATTTTTTGGCGTGGTAAGCAAATATTTTGAATAGTTGTTCCATTGTTTCTTTGTTCAAAGAGTAGAAATGTTGCTTTTTTCTTTTTTCTGAAAAAACAAATCGGCATCTCTCTAGGGGTTTAAGGTTATGTGAAATCATGCTTTGTTCTTGATTTAGGGCTTCAGCAATCTCAGTTACGTTCTTTGGTCCTTCTCGAAGGAGTTCTAGAATTGCTAATCGTGTTGGGTTTGCCAGTGTTGAAAAGAATAGGCGGCAAGTATCGGTTAGATTTTGCTTCATGTAAATCACCTATTTAATGAAGTAATTTTCATATGAAAATATATTCATATCACCTTTATAAGTCTTTTGACATAGAAACCAACCACTAAAAACTCGAAACCCATCTAATAACAATTCAATTCAACACAAGACAAAAGTGTATCTGGAGACTGGTGTACCGATTGTTAGAGATTGTGGAAAGGAGTATTGATGTTTCTAGTGTTCACCAACCGCTTTCGGATAACCTTCGTCCTCTAGTTGAATAGTAGTGTGATCGATTCCAAACTCTTCTTTTAACATATCAATCAAAGTCGCTATCAACTTCTTTCTGTTTGCCTCCTTTTTCACCACTACATGACCACTCATACAGCACATCTTAGTTGGAGTGATACACCACACGTGAAGATCGTGAACTCCCTTCACGTCTTCCAGTTCAACTATCCTACGCTCTAGCACACTAACGTCGATGTGAGAAGGAACTCCTTCAAGAAGAACATTCATTGAATCTCGGATGAGCTTTCCGGAGCTATAGAAAATCAGTACACCTATCATCATACTGATTAACGGGTCTACTACGAACCATCCAGTAAAAAACATGATTAGCCCAGCGGAAATTGCTCCTATCGAACCTAGGATGTCGGCGACCACATGTAGAAAGGCGCCTTTAACGTTTAGGCTTTCCTCCTTTGACCTTGAAAGAGTGACTGCAGCTAGTACGTTTGCTATGAGGCCTAAAACCGCAATAATCAACATGTTTATGCTTTCTACTTCTGCCGGGTATTGAACCCGCTGAATAGCTTGGTAGAAGATAAAAACTGCGACAGCCCACAGGAAGATGCCGTTCAAAAAGGCCGCTAGAATCTCTGTACGGTAATATCCGTAGGTTTTTGTCACTGAGATGGGACGCAATGCAAACCATGCAGCTATTAGGGCAAAGACTAGGGCAAAGATGTGGTTTAGCATGTGCCAAGCGTCTGTTAAGAGGGCTAGGCTGTTTGTTAAGATTCCTCCGACTAATTCAATGATGAAGAAAGCTATGGTAATGCCTAAGGCTATTCCAAGATATCTTGTGCTTCTTGGGGGATGAATATGTTCGTGCATTGGAACCTCGCACTCATCGTAATAATGGTTTTATCCTTTACTATTAAATCTAATTTTTTGTT
>Ga0209636_10006432_pt1 | contig 12006 bp, 7 predicted proteins | sample DeeMarSWOR152_54_FD_187464 | JGI IMG/M metagenome (GOLD analysis project Ga0209636, IMG submission 187464) | Marine sediment microbial communities from White Oak River estuary, North Carolina - WOR-1-52-54 (SPAdes) (version 2) | ecosystem: Environmental > Aquatic > Marine > Intertidal zone >...
TTATCCTGCGTTTTACCTGTCTTCGTTCAACCCGATCAATGTTCTCAAGGGTACCACAGGTATCAGGCTGAAGCGTTCCCGGCTGAGAAATACACTTGTCGTTTTCCAGTTTTCCATATCCATCATCTTGATTTTCGCCACTCTTCAGGTGAAAGACCAGCTTCATTTTATCCGAAACAAAGAAATGGGATATGACCGTAATCATATAGTGATTTTGACTATGATAGATAGCGAAGCAAGAAAAAGACAGTCAGCTCTAAAAAAAGAACTCAAGAGAAACCCGGAAATCCTCAACATCTCTTCTTCCCAATTCTTGCCCAATGACGTCGGCTCCTCGACATGGATAAACTGGCCGACAAAGCCAGAAGGATTGGTTATCCCAATCCATGCCGGAGAAGTCGACTATGACTTTATCGATCTCTACGGCATTGAGATCGTACAGGGCAGGAATTTCTCGAGGGAATTTTCCTCTGATAGAAACGGCGCATTCCTGATCAATGAATCCGCGATGAAGGCTCTGGGCCCGGAGTTTCATCTTGGAATGGATTTTGGCCATTGGGGCAGCCCTGAAAGCAGCGGAAAAGTTGTCGGAGTCATGAAGGATTTTCATTTTTTGTCTTTACATGAGGAAATCAAGCCTCTTTATTTGTTTCTCAATCCTGATGTGAACTGGCGCCTTTCCATTAAAATTCGAGGGGGGAACATCAGAGAAACTCTCCAGTTTATCGGCCAGACCATGAAGAAGTTCTCTCCGCATTATCCGTTTGAATACCGTTTCTTTGATGATGTATTCAACAGGGCTTACCAAACAGAACAGAAAATCGAGAGCATAATCAGTATTTTTGCCCTGATAGCCATTTTCATTGCCTGCCTGGGCGTCTTTGGCCTGGCAGCATTCACAGCAGAACAAAAAACCAAGGAGATTGGCATTCGGAAAGTTCTGGGAGCCTCTGTGTCGGAAATCGTCTATTTGTTGACCCGTGACCTGGTCCGCTGGGTGGTGCTGGCTAATGTAATTGCCTGGCCTGTTGCCTTCTACGCCATGCTTCGCTGGTTGCAGAATTTTGCCTATAGAACGAATATCAGTGCCGCCACTTTCATTCTCTCTGCATTTTTGGCTCTCTGTATTGCAGTCTTAACTGTCAGCTTCCAGACCTTTAAAGCCGCTGCAGCCAACCCGGTCGATTCGCTCCGGTATGAATGAAAGATCTCTGGCTGGGTGGACGCGGTGTGGAAAAAACTGCAAAATTTGGTCAATTCATTTAAACAAATTGAGGACAGTCCCCGATTTGCTCAATCCTCTTAAAAATTGATTTTGATTTCTCGAGGAGAGATGTCTAATGTCGAGCCCTGACCCCAATTTATTCGTAGCGGAGGGAATCGACGATATCCAGCCGCATCGCGCGCAGCGCCGGAGTCACCCCGGCCAGAAAGCCTGCCGCTATCATAAACAATGCAGTGACCAGAGATGCGGCCAATGAATTCTGCGGTGAAAAAAGCATCATCAGCTGGGCGCTCTGGCTCCGCAGGATCTCGACCAGAGCTGTGAGCCCGGCGTTCAGAGCCCAGCCGATCCCAAACCCGATCAGCCCTCCGAGAAATGTTATGACCAGAGCCTCGGTGAAGAGCTGCTGGAAGATATGTCTCTTTAGCGCACCGACAGCGCGGCGAATACCTATTTCCCGGGTCCGCTGAGTCACCACAAAGAACATGATATTCATCACGCCTACAGCCCCTATCAGCAGTGTGATCACTCCTACGCCGCCCAGGAAGACCTGAAGCGCCAGGACAATATAATCCATAAACTCCATGCCCTCCAGCATGCTGTATACATATAGGGCATCCTCATTTTCAGGATCAAACCTGTGCAGCCTGGACAACGTCTGGCGGATCTCCTGCTCAGTCTTCCTGTAATTTTCTTTTATAACGGGAGAAACAAGTATCCGCGACAGGTACTTGTCTCCGCTGAAATCTTTCAAAGCGGTGCTAACCGGGATAAGTATCTTGTCATCATCCAAAGAGTTGTTTATAGAGACTTGAACGCCTTTGGGTTGGGCAATTCCCACCACAAGATAGCGGATTCCGTTGATGCTGACGTATTCTCCTGTCGCATCGCGCGTCCTGTTCCCGAACAGACGCTCCGGGATGTTCGCTCCCAAAAAACAAACTCTTACGCTTTCCTCTACGTCACCCGTGTTGATAAACCGCCCCTTGGCCACTTTATAGTTGCGCATCTTCAAAGTTCCCGGAACCACACCCAGGGTGTGCACAGCGCGGCTCTCGCTGCCGTATTTCACCACAGGAAAGCTGCAGTCATACTCCGGAATGACTTCCTCTATCTCGAAGGGAAAGGCCTTGAGCGCTTCCACATCTTCTTCGGAAAGCCGCACCCGGCGCGCCTTCCTAAAGGTGCCTCTTTCAGTTTGAATACGGCCCCCAGCCACGAAGACAGTTTTCTCACCCATCTTTCCCCATTCCCGGTCGAAAAATCCTCTAAAGCCTCCTCCGAAACCGATAAGGACAATGACAGAAGCAATGCCCCAGAAAATCCCGAACATGGTCAGAAAGCTCCGCGACTTGCTGCTGCGGATCTCGAGAAAAGCCTGCCCGATGAGCTCGCCTGTCAAAGTCCTAGAGACCCAAAGAGGCTTTGGCATTTTCTTTCCAACAACAGTCTCGCCCCGCTCGTACTGAAGTGCTTTGGCCGGCTCCAAATCAGCTGCGTTTTTTGCAGGAATGTATCCGGAGATAACTCCGGTCAGGATCATCACAAAAACGACGATCAAGGAGAGTTCCAACGAGTTCTGGGGAAGAGGGATGGACGGAGGAAGAGGCAGAAGATTGACCGCTCCCAGCAGGGCCGAACCCAACAAAAATCCGATAAATCCACCCAGAGTGGTGATGAACAGCGCCTCAGCCAGGAACTGAAGACGAATATCCCTCTTCTTGGCTCCTACGGCTTTCAGGATACCTATTTCCCGGGTGCGTTCCTGCACCGAGACGAACATGATATTCATCACTCCGACCCCGCCGATAAAGAGGGTGATGATCCCGATCAGCCCCAGGAGAATATTCAATCCGAGGGAAAGCAGGTTGAGCATTTTTTCGAAGAAGGCAAATTCAAAGATCATCAGCGCTTCCTCGTCTCTGGGGTCGAAGTTGTGACGCTCGGCCAGCACGCTGCGTATCTCGGTCACTACCTGACCGGATTTTGTCTTATCCTTGGGAGTGGCAAAGACAAGGTCAAGGCTTTTCCCGTCGCTCCACAACTGCTGAGCCGTGCTCAGCGGGACCAGAACCTGGTCGTCATGGCGGCTGTTTATGGTGGACATCTGCAGCTCTTTCTCCACACCTGTACCGACGATCAGAAACGATACGCCGCGGATCTTTATCTTCTGGCCGACCGGCTCGGAGTCTTCGCCAAAAAGCTGCTTTCTGACGTTATTGCCGATAAACGCGAACCGCCGCCGGTTCCTGATATCATCCTGGCTGATGAACCGTCCACGCGCCACCTGCCAGTTGTTCATCTTTTTGGCTACAGGCAGAACCCCTCGGATATTGTACTGGCGGGCTTCTGTTTCCGATTTTATCTGGTAATAGCGGCTTATCTGAGGGTTCACTTCAGCCACTGAAGGGCATTGGATCTTGATAGCTTCGATATCATCAAATTCCGGGACCACGGGCCGTCCGGTTTTGTATCCGCCCACTCCGATGGATGTGTGGCCCGGAATGAAAACGACCAGGTCTTTGCCGATCTTCCCCATGCCTTCCCACATATAATCTCGGAACCCGAATCCCCAACCCAGCAAGATCATGATGGCCATGATGCCCCAGATGATGCCGAAAAGCGTGAGGGTGCTTCGGAGTTTATTGGATTTCAGGTCTGTGAAAGCCTGTTTGATAATATCGGACCAGTGCATAATTTATTCCCTAATGTGATATAAACGCCCTAAACAAAATGTTGCTGGGAATGAAACGCAGCAACCTCTTACAAAATCATACAGAGAAAGAGGCTGCCACACCCTTTGGGCCCGCATCAACAATGTAATAACATTTATTGCGTTTATAATGGTTTTCATCCACTTTGCTGGGCTCATTCTGGATGGATCCTTAAAAATTTATTGATAGCGTTACTGGGAAAGAACAACAACCTGCCCCTCCTCCAATCCGGATAATACCTCGGTCCGGAGACCATCGGAGATCCCCTTGGTGATTTCGACCTTGCGCTGACCTTCAGGAAGGGATTCATCCTGGACATTGACGAACGTTTTTCCATCCTCGTATATTATGGCGCCTTCCGGGATGACCAGGACATCTTCATGTTCCTCCAGCACCAGTTCGGCATCCGCCGACATGCCAAAACGGAGTCTGTTTTCCGGGTCATCGATCGTCGCCCGGATCTCGAAGTTGACGATTTCCTGTTCCTCTCGGCCCTGAGGACTGATGTGGGTCAATTTGGCCTTGAAAGGTTCGTCCGGATAGGCCTCGACAAAGATCCGTGCCGGCAGGCCGAGATGCACCTTTCCGATATCCGCTTCATCCACGTCTCCTCGAAAATGCTTCTCAGAAACATCGGCAATGGTCATGATCACTGTTCCTCCGTAGGCCGAAGAAAGAGGAATGACCGCGCTTCCTTTATCTGTATCTCGAGAAAGGACGATACCGGAGATAGGAGCGATCAAGGTCATGCTGGCGATGGCCTCCTTGGTTTCCTTTTCGATCTCACGCTGGTCCTGCTCGCTGATCTCTATTCCCTCAGCCAGCGAGGCGATGTTCGAACCCTGCTCCAGCACCCGCAGCTGGGCCATAGCCGCGTAAAAACGGGCCTTAGCCGTGCTGTAGTTGGCTAAAGCCCTATCGTATTCTTCGGGTGAAATCATCTTCTGCTCAACCAGTTCTTTTGTCCTCTGGTATTGTTTTTCAGCAACGATCTTGTCGTAGGCTGCAGCCTTGACCTCGGTCCGCGCCTGGACCAGCTCCACCGGCGTGGCTCCGGGAATGACCTCTACCAGCTTCTGGCCGGATGTCACCCGGTCCCCTTCTTCGACATAAAACTGCTTGATCAAACCGCCGATCTTGGATTTGATCTCAGCCTTATACAGCGGCTCGATCTTACCGGTGGCCACAACGGTCTTGGAAATGTTACCCGTCTCCACTTTGGCCGTGTTTAATATTTGCGTGCCACCATTGCTCTGGCAGCCCTTGATCGCCAGAAACCCAAAGACAACGACGACCACTACGACAACGATGATGATAATGACTTTTTTCATGATGTTTTACTCCATAAATATTTCTCACTGCATATATCCAGAATTCTTGGTGAATTAGACGTACTCATCTCTTTAATTATACATACGAATTAGAATCTTTTTAGTTCCATCCATTTTTTCTTAGATTGCTGTGTGGCATCCAAAATAGCATATAGAAAATGAGTAAGCATAAATTGGGGACTGTCCCCAATTATTTGGGGCCTGCAATGACGACGCTAAAACACTTATTGCCTTTACAATACATACTAAAGGCTAAGCTCTTTTCTCGTACTTGACTTTCAATTTGGCTTCGATCAGGTCACTGTGATCCAATTGAAGCAGCTTGGCCAGCTTGTGAATCAAATGGTCCTCGTAGCCGTCCAGCTTTTTATCCGCATAGATCACCCGCCAGGCACTCTCCACGATCCTCTTCTTCTCCTCTTTCGTATAATTCTGGTTGATCAGGTTGGTGAACTGCCAAAGGTCGACACTTTCCTCCCGTTTCCTGGAGGCAACCTCCATCAACTCTTCAACCGCTTCAGCCGATATGTCAAACTTTTTCTTCAGGATCGCCTCCACAGTGGCTTTCTCAACGCTGCTGAACTCATCATCCGATTTGGCCACCTCAAGCAGAATGATGCAGGTTGCGACCTGAACCCGCTCTGCCTCAACCTGTTCCTGAGGCTCTGTCTCTACTTCCACTCTTTTAAGCAATACTTTTTTCAAATTGAACACAGCCATGTTACCTTCCCTTTCGATTAAGGCTGGTTGCGGAAATACTTCAAACACACATGATAAAGGGGCTTATTTCTTCAGTCAAGGTTGCAGAGTGAATTCCAGCTCTATAAATAGGGTTTGCCTCAAATTGACAGGAAGTGAGCGAAATTGGAGCGGAATTGGGGACTGTCCCCAATTTATGCCTGAATTCCCATAAAGACAGCCTTCCTTTTCTGGGACTGGTTTTGGCTATTTCCCTGCTGACGCTCTCTTACCAGTCCGTCAAAGCCGCCACCGCCAACCCGGTCGATTCCCTGCGGTATGAATAACAGTAAAATTGAAATTATGTTTTCCGCTCGGTTATAAGATAGGAAAAAAATTTTTTTAAGAAAAAACCTAAATTTCCTTTGACTTTTGAAAGAAATGGCTGTATATTAGTACTAATAAATTTCAACAATTGAAGGAAATGGAGAGAACACCATGAAATACCTCACACGGCAGGAAGAACTCGTTCTTCTTTCGGTTTTCCGGTTGAAGGATAACGCTTACCTGATTTCAATCCAAGACCACCTCAATCATTTTACCGGCAAGGATTGGTCGATCAGTTCGGTTTATATCCCTTTAAGCCGGCTGCAAAAAAATGGCTATCTAAAAACAACTATTGGCGAAGTGACTGAGAAGCGCGGAGGAAAAGCCATCAAGTACTATCAAATGACAAAAATCGGCCTCAAAGCCCTCGCTGAACTCGAAGCCATCAACGAGACCATGTGGAGTGGTGTTAAAGGACTAGTAGAAAAACCTGAAAGCTCCTGAATTCTGATATGCCTAAAAAGCCTCCTCAAATAGCCGCTTCCATTCTCAGATGGATTCTCCCACCCAAGGACCGGGAGTATTTATTGGGGGATTACGAAGAATCTTTTCAAAGAAAGCTGGAGGAGAAGAACGCTTTATCAGCTTCGCTCTGGTATTGGGGACAGTTGATTCATACAGCCCCCGAATATCTATTGGAATCATTTTATTGGAGAATAGTCATGTTTAAAAATTATTTCATAATTGCGCTAAGAAATTTTTATAAGAATAGAAGTTATTCTGTGCTGAATATTCTGGGCCTCGCCATCGGAATGGCCTGCTGCTGCTTGTTCGCCTTATGGGTGTTCGATGAACTGCATTATGACCGGTTTCATGAAAAATCAGATAGGATCTGCGGGGCTGTGTTTGATATGGAGGTTGAAGGTAGTACATGGACCATCAGCTGTACACCCGCTCTGCTCGGTCCTGCTCTTGAACAGGAACTCCCAGAGGTTGTTGCAACAACAAGATATCAATCGTATGGCCAGGTGCTTCTTACACATGGGGAAACATCATCTTTTGAAAGTGGAATTTATCTCGTCGATTCTTCATTTTTAAAAATGTTCAGTTTTCCACTCATTAGCGGAAATGAAAACACCGCCTTGAGTAATCCAAATTCCATTGTTATCTCAACAGATTTTGCGGCAAGATATTTTCCCGATGAAAATCCTTTAGGGAAAATTCTCACACTCAACAACAAACACGAATTAATGGTCACTGGAATTCTTAAAAATGCACCTCATAATTCCTCCTTGACGTTTCAAATGTTAATGCCGTTTAAGTTCTATGAAGGATTGCGTATACAACAGGGTGATCCTTTTGGATGGCGCGAAAACCGTCCGATGACGTTTATAGAGATTCAAGATCCCGACTTGACAGAAGCGTTGAATCTTAAAATACGAAATTTTGTAAGAGAAAAAGCAAATGATGATACTGCTCATCAGTTTTCCACCGTCCCTCTTGAAGAATTCCGGTTTTCTCCCTATTATGGCGGTTCCGGGCGGGCGACTTACCTCTCCATTTTTTCTTTGATCGCACTTTTTATCCTGTTAATCGCATGTATTAATTTCATGAACCTGTCAACAGCCCGCTCAGCCAACCGGGCTAAGGAAATCGGCATGCGAAAAGTTATCGGAGCAAATAGAATAAATATCATTCTCCAGTTTTTTGGTGAATCGCTCTTGTTGTCATTTACTGCCATGAATGCTGCCATTATCCTGGTTGTTATCTTCCTTCCGACCTTTAATCAGATTTTTGGAAAAGATCTCCCATTAAGCATCCTGGGAAGCGGTTTTGTTCCGCTGGTATACATCGGTATTGCACTACTCGCAGGCTTGGGAGGCGGGAGTTACCCGGCACTGTACCTATCCGCGTTTAAACCAGTGATGACACTCAAAGGGAATTTAAAATCGAGGGGGAAGCGCGGGATGATGAGAAAAGGTCTCGTCACCTTTCAATTTGTTCTATCCGTGTCTCTGATAATAAGCACAGTGGTTATATACAGACAGCTCGATTATATCAAGGATTTCAATCTTGGATTTGATAAAGAACATGTCGTTTACATCCCTTTACGTGCAGGAAGCGGTGAATCATACAGCGTTTTAAAAAACAAGCTGCTGAATGATTCAAGAATATTGAGTGTTACAGGTGCGGCACACTTGCCTTCATATATAGGGACTAATGATACTAGAGCTAAATGGGACGGGCAGGAAAAAGAAAATGAGATTTTAATTCATATAAGTTGGGTTGATTATGATTACATCAAAACCCTCAAAATTGAGTTATTGGAAGGCATTGATTTTTCCCGAGCAACTCCGTCTGCTCGAACAACTGGATTTCTCGTCAACGAGGAAATGATCAAACTTATGGGAAAAGACAAAGGTGTTGGAGACAGACTTGAAATGTCGCGTGTCAATGGGAAAATCTTAGGAGTGATGAAAAATTTTCATTTTCTCCCCCTCAATTATCAAATTCCACCGCTGGTAGTAAAATTTAACGATCAAAGACCATCCTATCTTATCACGCGCATTTCTGCTCATAATATCCCTGCTTCTATTGAATTCTTAAAGGAAACATGGGAGACAACGATCCCCGCTTACCCTTTTGAGTACCATTTTCTAGATTTGGACTTCGATCGGATGTACAGGGATGAAGAAAGAATCAGCAACATAATGAAAAGTTTTGCCTTCCTGGCCATTTTTATTGCTTCTCTTGGTCTTTTCGGCCTAGCTTCATTTACAGCAGAACAACACACAAAGGATATAGGAGTACGAAAAATTCTTGGTGCCTCAGTCCCGGGAATTGTTGTGCTGTTGTTAAACGAGTTTATGAAATGTATCCTGCTTGCTAATGTCATCGCCTTGCCCATCGCATATTTTATCATGGTCAAGTGGCTGCAAAACTTTGCCTATCGTGTTAACCTTGATCCAGGAATTTTTGTGTTTTCCTGTTTAGCTTCCCTTACAATAGCCACATTTTCTGTCAGCTATCAAACTATCAAAGCTGCCACCGCCAACCCTGTCGATTCCCTGCGGTATGAATAACTATACGATGTCTTCTTCGTCCGGTTCCCAGAGATAACGCTCAAGGTCGATCCGGTCCCTTTCATCAAAAACGACCCCTTCTCTTTTGAGCATCTCCTTCTGCTTCTCATACCCAGCTCCGGGTTTCAAGGAAATAGCGCCCTGACGATTCACCACACGGTGCCAGGGCAGTCCTTCCTTTTTCGAACAGGAGTGGAGGATCCAGACTACCCGGCGGACAGAAGGATAAAGACCGGTCAGGAAGGCGATCTGGCCGTAGGTGGCCACCTTCCCCCTGGGGATGGATTTGATCAGCCTGATGACCTCTGAGGTAAAATCCCTGTCTGAGAAGACATGAAGAGGACCTGTCTGAGCAGCCGGCCTTTTTTTCATCTTTCCATCTTTAATAGTAGTCAAACAGGAAAGATTTTCAATGCTATCTAATGGAAATAGAGCCGAAGCCATATTTATCCTTAACTATTCATAGAAAATGCCGGTGAATATTATAGGTTAAAAAAAGTCACTGGAAATTATCTGCAAAAAGCAACTTTTTGATGAATTGACGTCTATAGATATATATGTTTTTAAATTAAAAATAAACGCCAGGGAAGACTTATGTATGGATTGACAAAACACGAAGAACTCATCTTATTGGCGGTCTTAAAGCTTAAGGAAAATGCCTATATCGTTACTTTAAGAAGGCATATTAAAGAAATCACCGGAAAGTCGATAAACTACGGCTCCCTCTGTAATACCCTTTCCGCCCTCATCAGAAAAGGCTACATCAAATCCAGAGAAAGTGACCCGCTGCCCCGGCAGGGAGGCCGGAGAAAAGTGCTGTATTCGTTGACTGCTGAGGGCAAAAGAGCATTGAAACAGGCCTATACAATCCAGAAACTGGCCTGGGAGGGATTGATAGAACTGATCATTAAATCCGACTGAGATGATGAAAACCAGAAAAAAATCTCCACCCCGTATCGCCAGATGGATCATTTCCCGATTATCCTTTTATGAAAAAGAGCATGCCCTGGCCAATGCTATCGAGGCGGACTATTTCGATATCCGGGGCCGTTACGGAGCCATCCTCTCCTGGATCTGGTACTGGTTCTGCACAATGGGAACACTCTTCCAATATCTAAAATTATCTCTTTTATGGAGCCTGATCATGTTTAAAAACTATCTAAAAATCGCTTTAAGGAATATGCGCAAGCATAAAGTGTATTCCTTCATCAATGTTTCCGGGCTGGCAGTGAGTATCGCCTGTTGTCTGATGATCCTGATGCACATCCGTTTCGAATCGAGCTACGACAACTATCATAAGGATGCGGACAGAGTCTACCGCCTCGGCATCGACATCGACACGCCCGCCTTCAAGCGGACTTTTGCCCCCGTATCTTATTTTGAGGCGCCCTATTTGAAGGAAAACTTTCCTCAGGTGGAGGCGGTTGCCCGATTCCGAAGGTTGAGTAGTGTTCTCGTTCGAAAGGGAGAGACGGTTTTCTACGAAGACAATCTCATCCGGGCTGACAATGACATCTTCGATGTCCTGACTTTCCCGTTTATACAAGGGAATCCTGAAACGGCATTAACCCGGCCAGGGACCTTGGTGATCTCAGAATCCGCAGGATACAAGTATTTCGGGAATGAAAACCCTATGGGCCAGACCATCCAGGTCAGCGGGGATGAATTCGTCATCACCGGAGTGTTCGCCAATCCTCCGAAAAACACGCATCTGAAATGTGGATTTATAGCCTCCATGGTCGAGAGCGAACTCCCGGACTGGACGAACCAGCATTGGTATTTGAATGTTTTTTACACCTATGTAAAATTCCGTCCCGATATCGACGCTCAAGCGCTGCTCCCGAAGATCGAAGCCGGCGCCAACGCACAAAAAGATATCAAAGAAGGGCAAAAATTCACCTATTTTCTCCAGCCCCTGAAGGATATTCATCTATTTTCCCATATATATGGAGAATTAGACCCTCCGGGAAATCCGACTTATCTTCTGATTTTTGGCGTGATCGCCGGACTCATCCTGATCATCGCGAGTATAAATTTTATCAACCTGTCCACAGCCCGGGCCTCTGCCAGAGCCAAGGAAGTCGGAATGAGAAAAATCGTAGGGGCTTTCCAGAAACAACTGATTGTTCAATTTCTCGGGGAATCTCTGCTGACCACTCTGCTGGCTGTTGTTCTGGCATGTCTGATCGTTGTCTCTTTTCTCCCGCTCTACAGCAATTTGACTGAAATCCCCTACACGATGAAGGACATGGTCCGATTCGACCTGCTGCTGGCCATGATAGGGATCATCCTCTTTTCCGGAGTGGTAGCCGGCAGCTATCCAGCCTTTTTCCTTTCCGCGTTGAGGCCTATAGCCATTTTGAAGGGAAAGCAAGGAAGCCGTTCGAAAGGAAATAACCTGAGGCGGGCCTTGGTCGTGGGGCAGTTCATCGTCTCATTCATACTCATAGCCGGGACCATTGTCGTCTCCCAACAAATCCGGTACATGAAAAACAGAAATCTTGGCTTTGAAAGGGAGCAGAAAGCCATCATCCCCGTCCGGCAAGGAGCGAGCATCAGCGACAATTTCGAGACCGTCAAGGCAGAATTCCTGAAATACTCCGGAATCACTGGAGCGACGGTATCCTCGGGTGTTCCCGGCCGGCTCT
>Ga0209636_10006433_pt1 | contig 12004 bp, 8 predicted proteins | sample DeeMarSWOR152_54_FD_187464 | JGI IMG/M metagenome (GOLD analysis project Ga0209636, IMG submission 187464) | Marine sediment microbial communities from White Oak River estuary, North Carolina - WOR-1-52-54 (SPAdes) (version 2) | ecosystem: Environmental > Aquatic > Marine > Intertidal zone >...
TTTAATATATTCATGCGCGCGCGCAAAATCTCGGGCGATAAGTCATTCAAACTTTGGTCATCCTTTTCGCTGAAGCAAGAGTTTATATGAAAGTTCAACAGTGTTTGCAAGTTGTTCCCAACCGAATGAGTCCCGTATTCTTCTTTTCGCGTTTTCCCCGAGCCTTTCCCTCAACTTCTTATCTCTTAACAAATCTGCCACCCACTTGGCAAACTTCTCCGCATCGCCTGGCTCCACCAATATCCCCGATCTCTCATGTTCAATATACTCGGAAATCTGTCCCACTTTATCAGCAACCACAGCCTTGCCCAGGCTCATAAGCTGAGCCAGCTTACATGGACACCGACATCTATTCATGAAGCTGTCCTTAAACGGGTAAATAGCCACATCTGAAGCTTCTATGTAACCACGTATGTCCTGCGACTTAACCCATCCCAAATAAATTACGTTCCCAATAAGCCCCTCCTTTTTAGCCAACTCCAAAAATTTTGCTTCCTCGTGAAAAAATCCCTTTCCCATAACTAAAAGCCTTACATTCTCTATTTCCGAGACAACTCGGGCCAGAATCTCTATCACCTCCTCTAGATCATAATCCAAAAAACGGGTCCAAAGCAGAACGACCGGTTTGTCTTCGATGCCTAAGCTATTCCTAATTTCAGGAGGGGTTTTGCTTTCAGCAGTTACGGGGAGCTCAGCTGGTCCATTCGGGACATAGAATATATGACCATTGTCATATGCCCCGCGTAGTTCACATGCCGTTGACTGCAGAGCTTTACTTACAACGGTCACAGCGTCAGCTTGCCGAATTAACAATTTCTCCTGAAGATCAAAAAAATCAACGATAACCTTTGAATGAAGTCCATAGGTAAGTTTGTAATCAGCATAACCACCATAACCCTCCCAATCATCCAAATCCACCACCAGTGATGATTTCGTCAACCTAAAAAATTTAGATATGCCCAAAAGAATTCCGGAAAGACCACTATAGCCCATTGGCTTAAAAATGTGGACGATGTCTGGTCGGAGTTCCAAAGTCTTCTTTATTAACATTCCCACTACGTGTAGATATTTAATTGGTAAACGTGTCTTTGGAATTGATACGTTATAGACGTCAATGTTCTCTATTTTCAGGTACGTTCCGGAGTGATCTGGATTATCAGCAGGAGGAAGCAATATAGTGACTTCATGATCCTTCTTCCGTAATTCTTTCGCAAGAGGTAAAATCCGTACGCGCACCGCACTTTTTGGATAAAGTGCATAGGGACCAATGAATACTATTCTCATGGTAAGTTTCCTCAAGTCCGCTAAGGATATACTTTCTCAAGTTTTTCTACAACTTGCCAGAATGTTCGCATCGGGCTCACTTGAAGAAACGTTTACATTTTGAATCATTTCGGAAACAGATCACTGTTGAACTAATCCTTTTCGTCTTTATTATAATTTCCTGTAATGCACGCGTACGTCCGTAAATATAATTAAATCGCAGATCGCTTATTACACAAGTCGAGCGATGCTATACAAAGAGTGTGGATAATCGGTGAGTGAAAAAGCAAACGTGCTAATGTTAACCGAAAATTTCCTTAGATTGTCTACTCCCTCTGCCCAAAGGTTGGCTGCGTTTGCTAAAACACTGGATTCCCATTCCTACGAAACACTTGTGATCACAAAGTCTCGGGTGAGTTTGAAATCGGAAAAAATGAATGTGGTGAGCGCTGTATCTAAGAAGGAATTTCCTTTATTGGATCCCACACTCTTATTTTTGTATTTCATAAAGTCGTTAGGTGTTATGCGTAGGCATAAGATAGGATTAATTATATCTACTGTTCCAAAGATAAACAATGCAATTGTAGGTTTTCTTCTTTCCAAGTTATTTAGAATCCCCCACATAATTGACGTTCGAGATTATTGGGAAAGTCAATTACTCTCATACCCAATGAACATATATGTTCCTAAACGTTTAGTCTCTTTATTGATAGATGTTACTTCCTTTTTATATAGTCAAGCGAGTTCGCTTACAACAGTAAATGAAATATTGAAAAAGATGTTGGTTAAACGTGGAATCCCATATAATAGAATTTACATTATTCCAAATGGTGCAGATACGTCACTATACAGACCATGTAAAGATATAAATCATGTGAAAAAATTACGTAAAAAGTATGGGTTACCTCTTTCAAAAATGATATTTGTTTATGGAGGAGCACTCAGCCCACACAATAGGTTTGACATAGTCATGGACGGTCTAGCTTCCCTCCATGAAACTGAGAATTTCCTATTCTTAATAATTGGACGCCCGACATTCCTAATTACCAACGATACAATTCTTAAACGGGTTGAGACACTAGGACTCAAAGAGACTGTGAAGGTGGTAGGACCCCTTCCACTGAAAGAAGCTGCGGAAATATTCAGTTGCAGTGATGTAGGAGTAATTCCCCTAGACAACGCAGAAATTTGGAAGCATATGATAACTGCAAAAGTATTTGCCTATTCAGCCTCAGGTCTGCCTATCCTAGCCTCTGGACCAAATCAAAGTGAACTAGAAAAGTTTCTTACGTCACATAAGGTTGGTATTTTCATAGGCCCCCCTAATCCGACCTCTTTCGCCGACGGATTTAGAAAGTTTCTACGCGAGAGAAGAAAAATGAAAAATATGGGACGGAAGGGGAGAAAAGTTGTTGAGGAGCGCTTTGACAGGTATATTCTTTCTCGTGGAATATTAGGAGTAGTTCACTCTGTAACTAGCAAACATCCTAGCAAAGCGTAGCCGAAAGACGCACGTCACCATACGAATGTTTAGAAAAACCTACTCGCGCGCGCAAACTAAAATAGGAGAAACAGATTAAATCAATTGTGACTCGCCCGCGAATGCTCTCAAATGTTAACGTTCCTCTTGAGGAGATGTTGAAGGTGCATACGGAAATTTTATAGAGGTCAAATGAGTGAAAGCTATGAAACCTCTGCGTATTGTGTTTCTAACCTCATCTACTCATCATGGAGGAACGTATGTTCGTGCCTCCTTGCTAAGTAGATACCTTGCTAAAGAAGGCCACAAGGTTTCGCTAATAAATAGTAGCGGAAAAGCTTCTTTCAATGCAGACAGAAAACGAGTTGACGGCGTCGACGTGTTCACACTTCCATCACTCTTGGCTTCTCCTTCCAATATATTCCTTAGAGCATCATCGAGGATCGCAACAAGTTTCATGCATACCCTCTTCAATTGCGTCTTGGAGATCGCATCTGACTCCGACATTTTGCACTCATTTGATGTTGTGGCCCCTCAGAACGCGACGCCGACATTGGTCTCCAGAATCTTACGTCCTCTTCGCAATCATGCGCACAAAATATTTGTAGACTGGGACGAGTGGTGGGGTCAAGGAGGATGGTTCAATGTTGGCTATCAAGCATACTCTCCAATGATGCCTCTGTTGTCTTTTTTGGAGGAGAAAGTGCCGCTACGAGCTGATGCTGTTACAGTGCCGTGTGAAGCGCTGAGACAACGTGCTTTAGGAGTTGGAGTTAAACCTGAAAATTTATTCGTAATAAGGAATGGTGCCAACGTCGATTTCATTAAACCGTTGAGCGCTTATGAGACACGTAAGAAGCTCGGTTTACCTATAAGAAACGTAATTTATTCACACTTTGGCTCTATAGACATGAAATCCTTGAATTTCTTAATGGTAGTTCATAAAAAGGTTGTTACATGTTATCCCAATGCCCTCCTAATGTTTGCCAGTTTACGCAAAGAGCAGATGAAATTTGTGCGAACCCGCGTCAAGTCACTCGACGTGGCCCGGAACATTCTCTGTGTCGAATGGCAACCTTACGATAGATATCCTCTATATTTGGGTGCTTCTGATATTTTGCTACTCCCCCTACAAGATAACATATTTGACCGTGTACGATCGCAAGGCTTACGTTTAAGTGATTACATCGCTACGGGACGACCAGTGGTTGCAACAGGCTTGCCGGAAATTACGAAAGCGATGTCTGAATGTGCTTTGTTAGCCAAACCTGATGATCCAGAAGATTTTGCGTCTAAGGTTTTGAGGCTCATGGGAGACCCTAATTTGCGTGAAGAACTGGGGAAGCGGGCACGTAAACTGGCTGAAACAGAGTATTCTTGGCAAATTGTAGCAAAAAAACTTGAGCAAGCGTATCATCAGTATTTGTGACGCGATTCACGTGAAAGAACTCTGCGCGCGCGGCAACTCGATTCCATTCCAGTTCGTAATCACCATCCAAACGGACAGATGCACTTTCTTCCTCACAAAGAAATCTTTGGATGAGAACTAGATGTTGTTTTTTCGATTTTAATCTCTACCTCTTCCTATTGGAACCCTTCTTCTTAAATTATTATGCAACTTGAAATGACATAATAGATTAATAGAGAGATAAACGGAGGTTAGGGAGTGAAGTACATAGCGTATTGGGAGTACGACTTTAAGGACGCAGATAAGGTACTTGAAAAATTGGAGTTGCAAGAGAAAGAAATTGAAAAGTTCCCCCAGAAGTATCCGAAGGAACTCTTTCCATCGCATGAAACATTAGAAGGTGCAAAGGGCTTCGATATCATTGAAGCAACTCAAGACCAATTAAGAAACGAAGCGCTCTTCTGGTTACCCGAGTTGCATGCATGATGCTGATAATCAGCAAGTTTTTCCGTAGTTTCCGGCGAAAATGATGAAGTCGTCAAAATCAATATCACCGTCGCCGTCGAGGTCGCACCTTGGATCGAAGGTTGGGTCGCCCTCATCGGTTCTGTAGGGTCCGGCGAAGATGATGAAGTCGTCAAAATCAATATCACCGTCACCATCAATGTCGCCTGGGATTGTGACAGTCCAGTCTAAAACAACTTCTTGACTACTTGAGTGTGTTACTGTTAATGTTAAGACCGTAGAGGACGCATCATAGCTGTAAGTTGCTCCAGTCACGGTTGTAGGCTGTCCGTTTGATCCACAGTAAACTCCTAACTCAGTTTGTTCAGTTGATGCCTCAATAGTGAAGGTTAATTGGTCACTCGCATAATTAGAAGTTGTGACATTTTGTCTTGTTGAATAGAGTAAGTATGGTATGCTCTCCGTTAAATCAAACATCACAGATAATCCTAAGTAGGTGAATGCCATTTGTGGAACCCACATCGAATATGAAAGGTAATTTGTAAAATAAACTCCATAAAGTGAACTTTGTGTTTGTCTCATCCAGTCCCAAACAAGATTTTCAAATATTGTTTTTGTGACCGCGTCACTGGAGTTTTTGTAATACATGGCAAGAAATCCAATAGCTAAGCTGTTACCCCATCCATTTAAACTTGTCAAACCACTCATCTCACCCCAGTATGAGCTTGAATAAGTATAAGATGACCCATTGGTCATCATTGCCCAAGCCCTCAACATATTTACTCCTCTGGGAATCATTGCCCTTATGGTTACGTTGAATTTGGATGCCTCCCATATACCCCAATAACAATACCAAGTGTCCTCCCACAGCGGCACTCCCCATTTGTATTGTGACAATGTTGTTAAGTCGAAACATCTTTCTGCTTTTGCTTTCACTGTTGCATTTTGTTGAACATAATTATAGTATGAGCTTAAACCGCAAAGAGCTGAGCCAAGCCCCATTGGATTATGTACCCCACTTGGTGTGCCAGTGGCAATATTGAAATAATAGTATGGAGAATCCGTTGCATTATTCCACATATCAGTCACAATGAAATTCATAACCAAATCTGCACCATCTTTCCACGTTGCGTTGTTGTCCACTTCATATAACGCACTAAACCCCGCAAGTACCCACGCCGCTATCGTTATTGAGGTAGTGGCATCAAATGTGTCTGTTGCATTAACGTGGTCGTATGGGGGTGCACCGTAAGAATTGTTTGTGGGAAATTGATAGAGCCATCTCGCATAGAGTTGTGATTTTTCGAGTAGAAAGGGATATCCTAATTCTGCATATGCTTTTGAAAATGCAAAGATTGTTTGCCCCAAAGATTCAGATTCAAGAGTGTCAGTTCGTTGAGAACCATCATTTATGTTAATCATACTTGATAGAGTTGTGTATGTGTTTCCTCCATGAAACGTCGTGTATTCGGCGAATTGTGGATACCAAGCAAAATAATTCGGAAGATATGTATAGTCTATCGTTCCATCAACATCGGGAGCTTCATAATTTGTAAAGTATAATCCATCAACATAAACACAAGTATAATCGTTTGCTCCTATTGGGTCATATACACGAAACAGTAGATATGCAATGCTTGTGAAATCGGGAGAGTTTGTTGGAGCCATTGAATCAAGTGGAATTACTACTTTAACCCATGCAGATTCAGATATTTTGGTTTTGCCACAGGCATGGTTTGAGGCATCAGTGTGAACGTAAATGCGAATTTGCTTTTGTACATCATCAGCCGAGTCAATTCGCATGTACAACACAAGAATATCATAATCACTCACATCTTGTGTGACATTAAAAGTGCCTTTCCATTGCATGCGAGTCCATGAGCTTGTGTGGTTTGCTCTAAGTGAATATGAGCCATTTACTGCTTTATCAGTTGTGAACTCTATTGTCTCTTGATAGCCTCCAGCTGACTTCCACACTATTGTAACATTGTCGTTTTCCGTCCAAGCATCACCATCTGAAGGCAACATATCAGGGGATGCTTGAAGTTGTGGAATCTTAAATGCGAACATTAAAATGCTTGCTAATAGCAGTTCCAGTATTATTCCTGAAACTGCTTTTATCTTCATTCTCCCAACTTTCCTAGCCAACTATTATGATAACTTGTATATCAAATTTGTGTTATAACCTTCTATATCGCCATAGTAGGAGACATAGGTAGGATGACAAAAAATTACCTTAAGGAGATTCTACGGATTTCCAGAACCACTCGTTCTCTTTATACCATTCAATTGTTTGTTTAATTCCGTTATCAAATGAAGTTTTAGGTTTCCATTGTAAATCATAGGTAATTTTAGTTCCATCTAACGCGTATCTTTCATCATCTTTGAGTCTTCTTCCTTTATAACCTTGAAAAAGATGCTGTTTATTTGTTAGCTTTAAAATTGTTTCGGCAACCTCTGGAACAGTTAGATAAGCGTCTGGAGGTATGTTATATATTTCTCCTGGTTCACCATTTTCCAGAATTGTTAGTATAGCATCGCAGGTGTCTTTAACATAAATCCAACCTCTGACAGAACCTCCTTTGAATAACGTGAACGGGGTATTGCTTAAGCATCTAGTTATCATTTTGGCAATAAGTTTCTCTGGATGTTGACGCGGACCAAAATTGTTCATGCTTCTGGCAATGATTACAGGGATTTTGAAACTATGGAAATATGCATTGCAATACATTTCTGCTGAGGCTTTACTGGCAGAATAAGGATTTCTAGGGCTTACGGGATCATCCTCTTTACAATATCCTTTAGGAATATCGCCGAAAACCTCATCCGTAGACATATAAATTAACTTTGGCTTTTTTTTAAGATGTTTTAAAACTTCGAGAATCGTGAAAGTTCCTAAGAGATTTGATGTCAGAAAGTCTCTAGGGTAGATGAAACTTCTATCGACATGTGTTTCAGCTGCAAAATGAACTATCGAATCCACATCTTTTATGAGATTCGTCATAAGTACAGCATCGGTAAGGTTTCCAGCCACAAATTTGTATCTTTTAGTTTTTTCTAAATGTCCAAGAACTTGGGGGTTCATGGCATAGGTGTGGCGGCTAAGGTTAATTATTTGCCAATCTGTTTTTTCTATTAGGTAATCGACGAAATTTGATCCTATGAAGCCTGAACCTCCGGTGACTAGAATTCGTTTCATTTCAGTACCAGCCTTCTGTATGGTTGATAATATGATTTTTCAAATTCTCCTTCTAACCATTCAACTATTAGGGTGTCTTCTTTTGCGCTAAACATGTGAGGAACGTTTGGTTCGAAATGTATCATCTCTCCCGCTCCTAGTGTTTTGATCTGTTCTTTTCCATTTGTTTTGTATCTGAATTCCATTTTACCAGTTAGTACAACATCGTGTTGTTTGCTTTTGTGATAGTCTCCTCCTCTTAGGTATCCTTTTTTGGTAAATAATATTATGAATTCTCTTCCTTTAAACAGTATCCTATGAATCGAGCCCCTTTCATCTTCGTGGACTTTCTCAATTTTCATTTTTTTGACCCGACTAAATTTTTCCATTTTTGTGTTTGCGCACGCACGCGCATGTTTTTCTTAGTACTATCGGCTCAATATTTATTTTCTCTCTTTTCCCCGCGCGCGCATTAAAACTTACGGAATTGATTTATGTACTTGACCCGATTTGCTCACTGAGAAAGATACAATTCATAATAGATTTTTCGCGTTCTTTTTGCGTTCACCTCCCAACCAAAATCTCGTGTTCTTACAAGCGCCTTTTCTTTTAATTCTAGCTTTAGGTTATCATCCGTTAAAACGCTATACATTTTTTGTGACATTTCAGTTACGTTGTATGGGTCAAAAAATATTCCTCCATCGCCAACTATTTCTAACATGGGCTGAACGTTAGATGCGAGCACTGGTGTGCCGCAAGCCATTGCTTCCATCGTGGGAAGGCCGAAACCTTCGTACAGTGATGGGTAAACGAGCATCTCAGCTGCATTGTACATGTATAGTAGGTCCTTGTCGGAAACATAATCTAGTTGAATCACTTCTTTGTTCAAATCATGTTTCGCCATGAAATGGAATAACTCATCGCTCTTATAGCCAGCTGCTCCTACGAGAACAAGTTTGACCTCCACGCCATATTCGCTCCTCAGTTTGTTGAAAGCCTTTAACAATGTTAGGATGTTCCTTCTTGGTCTGAGAAGTCCGACGTGAAGGATAAAGTCATCTTTGATTTTATACTTTCGTTCTACTTCTTCTGAAGCTTTTCCTCTATCAACTGGTCTAAAGATTTCATCAGCAGCTTCGTATATTACTTCTATTTTATCTTCTGATATTCTGTAGATTCGTGTGAGTTCCTTCTTTATTCTTGTGGACGGGACTATGATCTTGTCTGCGCTCAGTGAGACGAGGCGGCTAGTGGCTCTGAGGAAAAGGCGACTTTTTATTCGAAAGTCCCAAGGACAGACTTCGAAGGATAAATCATGAACAGTTAAGACCGAAGGACAAACTTTGATAAAGGGCAAAGCTGTGTGAGGAGAGTGTAGAACATCTATTCTGTTTTGTTTTAAAGCAAGTGGTAGCGATACGTTAGTCCATATGGGATTGAAGATATGTCTTCTTGGAGATTTGAATACAACTTTTCTAAATTTACTTTGATCGAATTCTTCGTTGTACCTCACGAAAATAAAGTATTCGTTTTCTTTATCTACTTTTGCCAAGTTCGTTAATAGGTTGTGCAAATAGCGGCGTGCACCGGTTCCTTTCCATATTAATGTTCGGGAATCTATTAGAATCCTCATGTAGTCACCCTATTTGTAGCCGCAATTAGGTACGCGCGCGCGAAAATATCTTTCTGTTAATAAGAACTAGCAAGAATACTATCCCAATCAGAATCAAACCGAAAACCAGTACAGATTCTAATATGTTGAAAGTAAACATTCCAATCTTGATAATGTTAAGTCTTTGCAATGTCACAGTATTTGCAAAAACGTCTATCTCTTTTTCATTTGTGACCCCCTTCTTGGAAGCTACCAAAGTCCACTGACCTTCAAGAACGGAAACGGTAGCCCACCCATCTATGTCAGTAGTTACCTTCGTTTCAAGTTCTTTAACTTCAATCTCAACATCAGCGACCGGTTGATTCAACAAATCAACTACCCTAATAGTCAAGGGATAAGGTATCCATCTATTCACCAGAGGAACGTTCTTCATTCCGAGTGTTATGTCCTTCATCTGTTCGGCTGACTGATTTTTGCCTATAATATAAATGAAATTCGCGTTATCTACTGACCCGCTTGAGTAAGAAATGAAATCTTGTGTAGCAAATCCAAAATTGTTGTAGCTGGCACTATAATTCGCGAGAATTTCGGTTGGGTTACATAGTGTGATTAAGTAGCCGTTCGTTTCATATTGACCTAGACTTTGTGCCGTCCAAACCCCAGAACTTTCATTCCCATATAAATTTTCTACCGCAACGTTACCGTCCTCTTTAAGGTAATACACTTCATCATCTGAAGCATCTGTTGAGATAAGCCATGAATACTTTTCATCAGTAGAGCCAACCGTAGAGTTTTTATTCTCAGTAAGGAAAACGATTCGAAGGTATTCTCCTTTATAGATTCGGATATATAAGTTTCCATATCCGTTCGTTTCGTAGCGCAATTCTGCCATAACGGATCCATTGGACACCAACTGCGCATTTTCAAAACTGATGCTGATATTACTTGTGGAATCGGATCTTTGCATTATGCCGATTCCGCCGCGGTTGTTGGGGTCCGAAGTCAGAATGTTTACATCATCTACCTTTAAACTATATGAGAAGGTCAAACCTGGCGCCTCAAACCATCTCGTTGCTTCCTTGTCTATTAAGAAGTTAACAACACGGTCATCCCAATTCCATGTGAGATTGTAGAAATTGATTTCATCTCTGGTGGATATTCCATTAGGATATGATTTTTTAGGTAGACCGTCACTATTTCCACTTTCAGTGTTTTCCAACATATTGTATTCTATCTGATATGAATCTACAGTGTTGGCTGTTCCGTTATACAAGAAACGAACGGTGCCGGTGTCGCCGATAAACCTTATCCAGTCGATGTATAGCCTATAATCTCCTTCCCAATCCCCCTGGTATATGTCGAACCACAAGCCGGAAAGAGGTCCGAAAGCTGAAATGTCATAATGCCAAACTTCCCACTTCGTGGGTGGGAACGTGGTAACAAATTTAACCGGTGTCGCGAGGTCTTTCTTCCATAAGACAACTCGTACATATGTCTTTATATTCGCCTTCCACTTTACTTCTACATATTTGTATTTTGTTGTATCAATAGTAAGATTGCCACCGTCTTTTTCAAATCTGGATAACTTTAGCCGCGCTACTATTGGACCTTCAGTCGTAAAACTCGCGTTGCAAGTTAATATATCGCCATCCGAGCCGACATAACTTGTCACCTTGCCCTCCTGCTGCAACCCTGACCAGTTGTCTGCGGTGCTACAATCATCAAGCCATCCCTGATAATAGTCAAACTGTGTTGGCACTTCTGACCCATCAGATGCAATAACGCGGATACTATTCGGGTCTAAGTGACCGAGCACTTCGGAAAGAGTATGTGTTGCGTTCAATTCGTATTCAAGGACATAGTTCACTCTTGAATAGTTTCCAGAATTGACTCTTAGAGGAATGGCGTAGCTTCTTTCCTGAGGTGGATAACGGAAAACGTAAAGCTTTCCGTCTCCGAAAACAGCGTGAACCCCGAAAACTTTCTGCGCAGATTCAACGACCCTATTGATGTCTTTATGAGTTCTGGTAGACACAACAAAGTAGCAAACCGACGCTCCCGTTCCTACCATCACGCTAGCCGCAGTGCTTAAGGAGGGGTTATTAGCCATTTTGTAAAAAGCAGCACGATTGAAATCTCCTAAATGCTCCCAACCACGCATTCCAATTGCTAAGTTTCGGAAATTGGAGTCACATATTACAACGTATTTCTCTGGCGTGTTTTTGTGTATGTACTCTATTGCCTCAACTTCATAAGGCGTGGGTTGCAACACGGCGGGAGCGGACTTAGCATAAGCATTTTCGGTCGCTAACACGGCAACCCCTGAAACAATTGTACAAAAGATCAATGCCATCACGCTAAATGCTAAGAGACGAAGCTTAGGAAAACGGAATGAAGTTGTGCGTATCCTGCTGTGAATTTCTTTAATTCCTTGAACCATTATTATTGCCCCAAATGGAACAATCAGCAAATCCCTGAAAACCCACACTCTCTCTGCACTAAACGGAAAACCCCTCATACCATACTTCAAAACCCTATATTCCACGAGGAAGACGATTTCTGTCAGAAGCAAGAACAAAACAACAGAACGATTGTACC
>Ga0209636_10006434_pt1 | contig 12003 bp, 12 predicted proteins | sample DeeMarSWOR152_54_FD_187464 | JGI IMG/M metagenome (GOLD analysis project Ga0209636, IMG submission 187464) | Marine sediment microbial communities from White Oak River estuary, North Carolina - WOR-1-52-54 (SPAdes) (version 2) | ecosystem: Environmental > Aquatic > Marine > Intertidal zone >...
GTCAGGAGGAGGGGTGGGGATCCCTTCGTCACCGAAACCTGCGGCTTGGGACACAAGGACAGATCGTTTGCCCATCAGGTTTTGAAGGTGGCAGCCTACAATAGCTTCACCGCGGAGACGATTGGTGCTCCTGTCATCTGTGCCGACGGTCTTGCTGGAACAGACGGCGTGGAAGTGCCGATCGATGGGTTGAAAATCAAAAAGGCGCATATAGCTTCGGCTTTGGCTCATGCGCACTCTGTCCTGTCTCTTGTCCATTTCAAGGCGCATCCTGGTGCAGGCCTTGGTGGAGCCTTTAAGAATATTGGTATAGGAGCGGCTACCAAGCTAGGAAAGGCGACTGCCCATATGACTAACCGATTGCCTCAGTACTTTGTGGACAAGTGCACGGGCTGCGGGATGTGTGTCAGATGGTGCCCCACACGAGCGATAGCAATGATCGAAGAGAAGGCGCAATTTGACTGGTCCAAGTGTGTCTCCTGTCTCTGCTGTCCAGACATCTGCAAGAGATACAACGAGGATCCTGCAGTGATACTTCCTAGGGAAAGATTTCTTCTTTATTCCCTTCCTCAAGATCGATCGATAAGGAAGGGATTCCTTGAGGGAATAGTCGACAACTTTGTGGCTTTGCAGAAGATGGTTGGCAAGGAGCACATGGGCTACGTCAATTTCATCACAGAAGTTACTCCTCATTGCGACTGCCCGCCTTATAGTGAGATGCCTATAGTTCCCGAGATTGGCATCGTAGCTTCCCTCGATCCTGTTGCAGTAGATAAAGCTTCAGCAGACTTGGTCAATGCATCAGCAGGGATAGCTAGTAGTGTCCTAGGTGACAAGGAGGGCGACAATGTGTTGGAGGCGGGGTCCGACAAGATTCGCGTCGTCACGGGCAGAGACTGGATGGACCTGCTCAAACTAGGCGAGAGAGTGGGCTTAGGCAGTCTCCAGTATGATCTGATCAACTTGGACGTGTAGTTGACAGGCAGTAGTATGCCTAGTGTGTGTGGGGTGTAGTTTTTGCCCCACAAACCCAAACCAATGAACATAACACATTTTCACAGCGCGCCCATTTGACACCAATAGTTTTGCACATTCTCTTATCGCGCGACGGAGTTCAGAAATGTCGCATACGCCTTCAGCGTACATCTTGTGGCAGATGAAAGGCATGCACGCAGTGGTTATCTCCGTTGAGGAGAGATTTAACTATCTCGACTTTAACAGGTTTTTCCAGAACGCCTTCCCACAGTTGCTTATCCCACGAAACTGAACAATAGCAGAAGATAGGCGAAACTGCTTCATGTGTCTTCAGAGATGCTCTTGCCCAGGGGCAGTGGCAGTATGCCAGCTTTCTATCAAGTTCAGTCTGTGCCTTTTGGTAGGACTTAGGATTGCATGGAACTTTGGTGATGTAGACTGTGTTTCCCTTTCTCTGAGGACAATCGTAATATGAAGTTCCTGCATATGATTTGTCATTGTACATAATTTCCAGAAGCCTATCGATGCTTCCCAACTGCTTGAATTGTTTTCTTAACTTTTCAATACGCTTTCTCGGATATGTGTGAGGACAAGTGTTGATCATTATCTGTTTCCTTGTTTCCTCGTCAACTAAGGCGTCTAACCTTTCCATCGCACTTCTAATCCATCTTGCTCTTTGGGAAGGCGTTGAACGTGATCCTAGTTTTTCGTTACCTTTCAGAACGTCTTTCTTAACGACCTCGCCTGCAATGTCAGCAATGCTTTCAGCGAATCTCTCCAGCCAACTCGTCATGTACGGGAATCACCACTATTGACAGATAAATGTTATCATGATGTTATACGACCTTGCTCGATCGATCGATCCGCTCTAGCGTTTCTGGCAAGCATTCTTCCGACCTCCCGAATGAGAGCGTGAATGGCTATTGAAACCGCTCGGAAGGGTTATATCAGTGGCTCCCGTATGCCTAGTCGGGGTGAATGACTTTGGTTGATATCGGCGAGACTGCCCCCGAATTTGCCCTCCTATCAGACGAGGGCAAAGAGGTCTCCTTGGGAGACTTTCTGGGGAAGAAGGTCGTCCTGTACTTCTATCCCAAGGACGAGACCCCCGGATGTACGCAAGAGGCAAAGGAGTTCAGAGATCTGGCAGAGAAGTTCAGGAAAGGGAACGCGGTGATTCTCGGAGTAAGCAAGGACAGTGTGGAATCCCATCAGAGATTCAAGGAAAAGCACAGCTTGTCGTTCACATTGCTGAGCGATCCAGAAGGAAAGGTTCTTGACCTCTATGGTGTCTGGAAGAAGAAGACCATGTATGGAAGAACATTCATGGGTACAGAGCGGACCACTTACCTCATAGACGAAAAGGGAAAAGTGAACAAAGTATACAGAAAGGTGAAGGTAAAGGGGCACGCACAGGCCTGCCTTCTAGACCTGGCGAAATAAGCATTTGGCAAGTAGTGCTCGGGGAAGATCATGCAAGTGAAACTTCCAAAGATGAGCAAGAGGGAGATAGAAGAACTCATCGAAAGGCAAATGCTCTGCCGCATCGCGTTCAAGGGCGTAGACTACCCATATGTCGCTCCTTTCCAGTATGTCTACATGAACGGAACACTGTTCTTCCACTTCACAGACTACGGCAAGAAGATGAAGCTGGCTGAAAAGGACGACCGCGTCTGCGTTGAGATAGAAGAATTCAAGCCTGATCTTAGTGAGTACAACTTCGTGGTGCTTAGAGGCAGGTTAGCAACTGTAACAGACGCCAAGGAAAAAGCAGAAGCCATAACAAGAATGGCTAACGAAGGCAGGAAGAAGCTCTCACCAAACTTCCTTGCTGCTCATGGCTTCAGAAGACAGGAAGGCTGGTCCTCACTCAGTCCCGAAGAACCCTTGGTCATCATGAAACTGATAGACGTAGTTGGGAAGATGGGCGTCAAGTCTCCATGAGTCTCGGACAATGAGCTTGTCCAGCTAGTGTTGAGAGGGCAGGTTGCGTCTTCAGCGTTCTCTTGCCTTCTTGAACAATGGAGCCAGATTCTCGTAGAGATCCGTATACAGGGAGAACAGATGAGTGTACGTCTCCTTATTTTCCGGTCGGTCGATCAAGAGGGCTCTGCTAATAAGTTTTGCATGGGCATCGGTCGGTTGGAACAGTCTTTTATACTCTTGCCGGACTACTAAAGAGCGGAGGTATGAAGATTATGCGTACTGGATTTGCCAGTTTTATGGCGCCAGCTTATACTCAAGACACGGTTGAGGTTCTGAAGGAGCTCGTGGACCAAGCCAAAGAAACACTGATCGGCATGGGCATAGAAGTGGTCGCCGAAGCAGGCCCCGTGATCGAGCTTTCTGACGTGGACGGTGCCGCTTCGGGGTTGAAGCGTGAAGACTTCGACTTTCTGACCGCCCTGCTACCATCCTGGGCTGAGCCACCGATGATCGTGAACGCCTTGATGCGCTTCCACGATAAGCCAGTTCTTCTGTGGACCTTGTCCTCAATAGAAGAGAAGAGCGTGCTCATAGCTCCCGCAGGAGCTGCGGGGATGACCGCAGTCATGCAGCCGCTGAAGAACATGGGCTTCAATCTGAAGGTTGTTTTTGGCAATCCAGACTCTGAACGTGCACGCAGCGAGATACTGAGCTTTGCCCGTGCGTGTAGCGCGAAGGAGAAGCTGGCCAGCTCAAGGATAGGCATATTCGGTTACGCAGACATGGGTAGCTACACGGCTGGTTTCGATCAGACTTCTCTTCGCAGCAAGCTGGGAGTTGAAGTAGAGGATTATGAAGTACACAGGCTTCTTCTGGAGACCGAAAAGGTCAAGGACGAAGAGGCTGACCGTTTCGTGTCGAAGCAGTTCAGCGGCTGGGACGTAGACAAAGAAGTTGCCAAGGAGGATCTGAGAAAAGCCGCTAAGATATTTCTGGCTCTCAGGAAGATCATAGACGAAAGGAAATTCAACGCTGTGAGCATGAAATGCGTCTACGGTCTGCCGATATATTACAACATAACGCCTTGTGTTCCACTTGCGCTGGCCGGAGCCAAGGTCCCGGTTGTGTGTGAATGCGACGTTCTCGGACTGGTAACGGAGCTGATAATGGACTCCGTTAGCGATCAGCGTTCAGTCTATCTAGAGTTCTACGACATATTCGACGACCGCGTGTTGATGGGCGTCTGTGGTATGATGCCTCAATCATTGCTCGAGGGAACACCTAGGTTGTACAAGTACGCTTGGGGAAAGCTCGCTGGGCTGATGACTGTAGGATCAATGAGGACGGGGAAGATAACTCTGGCTAGACTGGCGTCCGCGGGTGACCGCTACACAATGCACATAACGGTGGCTGAAGCTGAGAAGCCGAGGAAATGGCATGAGATAGGATGGCAGCTGGAGGCGCCGCTGTACCCAAGTCTAGAGATCGTGCTCGGAGACAAGACCAGAGAATTCACAGGGAACATTCTGGCTCAACACTACCATCTTGTCTATGGCGACTACACCAACGAACTAGTTGACCTTTGCAGGCTACTAGGCATCAACGTAGTAGTAACCTGAGTTTCCCAGTGCTTCGTCCAGAATCTGACGCTATCTGGCATTCACTACGATTCACTTTCATGAACGATTACCCCCCAGCGGATTCTGTAAGTGTGCCTCGAGGAAAGATGTGGATAGAGCGGCGACAATGGTGTCGCCCCAGACCACAATATTGATCCCGAGAAGGGCAACGAAGAAGCAAAGGAGCACGCGCTATAGGCCATTTGAATATTGTGTCCCGACATTGCTCTTGTATGGAGAAAGATGAGCAAGTCATTTGAGCCATGGTTCTGCATCCTCAAGACAAAGTCTCTGAGGTCGAAGACTTCCACGTCAGATATGTCATGCAGAACGAAGAGGCCCTTGGCTTGCCCAAGAGGGAGCTATCTAGTTTCGGCCCATGAGTGGAAGCATCGTGTGCACTTGAGATGTTCTACCGTTCGTTCTTGGGAAACCCCCGCGTGTTCGCCGGAGGCTGAAGAGTACCAACGGAAAGCCTCATCGTTTCCGCAACGCGGGCATGTCTTGCTGACTCTTGAGGCTTCCCTTCCAGAATCCTCAAGGACGTATATCGGCTCCGATTCTACGGGGCTCATCTTCTTGACCTCAGTGAGACTGGTCTTGGCTCGGACTAGATTGCCACATTTCAGGCATAGGAAGCCTCTCTTCGTAGTCTTCATTCGAGAGCCGCATTTATCACAGAACTTCATGAGCCCACCCCTCCATGTATGATAGCTGAACTTGCGTGTAAGGTTTTCCAGACCCAGCCAGAATCATCCTCGGGGAAACGTTATTGTCGACAGAGTTCGGGATTGCTAGGCCCCAGACGCCTGCATCCTCTGTGTCACAATGAGCAAGCATATGGCGACGGCTACACCAATGAGGAATGTTGCTTCGTACCCAAAGGCTGCCCAGAATGCACCACCCGTCAGTGGTAGTGTGACTGCCGCAATGTGATCCATGGTCTGCCCCATGGCGAGAGATGGTGTTAGGTCATCTGAGGAAGAGATTGCATTGATGTAGGTAGTTCTGGAAATCATGCTGACGGTCATCAGAACACTGTTGAGCAAGTAAAGGGCGAGGAGTACAGGCACGCTGCGGATGTAGGTGTACCCCAAGAGGTCCCCTATCATCAGAACATAGCTTAGGGACAACATAGTCCGCGGCCCTATTCTGTCTACGAGTCTGCCCAGATAGGGTGAGGACAGAAAAGTCAAAGCTCTGCTGACAAACATCAACAAGGCTATCATAGTAACGTCAAGGTTGTAGACTTTGACGAGAGCGAAAGGCGCGAACGTTAAGAAAATCTGACGTCGGGCTCCTTCCAGGAAATTAAGAGCATAATAAACGCCATATCGACGTCGAAACACGAAACGGGTTTTCTCTGGAGTCTTGGCTGTGGGCAGAATCCGGAAGACCATCAACCCTCCGGCGGTCGAAACGAGGCCAGCCGCGACGAAAAACAGCCTGTACTGCATCGCCATCAGGCTGGAGAAGATCGTGACAGAAGCCATGGCGATCATGCCGGCGATGGAGGCAACGCTGTTGATCTGTCCGAGTCTCTTTCCTTCCTTCTTCTGGTCCGAGAGACCTAGCGTCATTGAAGAGGACAGAGGGCTCCAAGAGTGGAAGCCTATGCTCCAAGTGAGCGACCACAAGACGGCTTGGGCCCAACTATTTACCGTTGAGATTCCGCCAATCCCGAAGCTGAAGACCAGGAGAGAAAAGCCTGCCAGCAATGGTTGGGGAAATCGCAGCATTGATCCTAGCGTGAGGGCAGATAAAAGCCCAGGGACCTCTCTAATCGATTCTAGTGCTCCGATCTGAAGGGCGTCGATATTCAGGTCGCCTACAAGAAAATTCGTGTATGTTGATTCGTAGACACCCAATGCGAAATTCACACCGAAGACGCCGAAGGCAAACAGTACTAGCGACCTGAGACGTCCCGAAGCGGAGACTGCGCTCAAGACTTCCCGCAGACCTTTCATGTCATTTGACCTCGGAGACTACTCCCCATTGATACTGGTCGATTTAAGTCTTGACTTCTTCTACACACAGAGAAAGCAGGGAAAAAGTAAAAAGGCAATGTCGGAGAAGAGAGATGACCATGAATCTTGAAGAAAGACTGTTGGCGGTCTTCTCGAATAGGAAGCCCGATGTCATGCCTTGGTTCGCCGATCTGACCTACTGGTACAGGGCCAAGTCGTATCGGAACGAGTTACCCACCAAATACCTGGGTGAACGAGGGAAAATGCGGCTCTACCGAGACTTGGGTTGCGGAAGCCATGAAGAACTGTACAACCTGCCCGGTGAAACAACCTATTTCGGCGTCAAATGTGTCAACTCTGCGGAGACGGCTAGAGACGGCACAGCCATCTACGAAGAACGATATGAAACACCCGAGGGTACGATTGCTGCCGTAAGGAAGTTCGTCCCGAAATCGGTCAGCTCAGCATACATAAAGTACCCCGTTGCCACAAAGGAGGACCTGAGAGTCCTGCAATACATGTACAAGAATCAAGACTTCAGACCAGACTATTCGCTCCAATATGATCGCTTGGAGAATTGGAGTGGAACGGGGTTTGTGAGCTCCCTTCCGCCTCGCACTCCCTTTCAGCGACTGGTCGTGGTGTGGGCAGGTGTGGTAAACACGATAAGACTCATGATGCGAGAACCCGAGGAACTGGAGGAGACGATCCAGGTGATGTCGGAAGCTGATGACGCGATCTATGAGGCTGTCTGCGAGTCGCCCGCGCCAGGTGTCTACTTCGGAGAGAACATCACGAGCGACGTCATCTCGCCTCCGATATTCAGGAAGTATCACATGCCTTACTACAAGAGGAGAGCTGACCAACTTCATGCCGCAAGGAAGTTCATCTTCGTGCACATCGACGGAATGTTGAGAGGAGTCCTGCCGCTCGTGGGAGAGACCGGTGTTAACTGCGCCCAATCTGTCACGCCGGCCCCCGTCGGAGATATACCTGTAGAAAAGCTTCGCGAGGTAGCTGGACCAGAGATAATCCTCTGGGGAGGCCTTCCTGGAGTTTACTTCAGCCATCTTTATCCTGAGAAGCTTCTGCGGCGAATGGCGCTAGACGTTATAGAACATCACCTTCAGGAAAGGAAGTTCATAATGGGTGTGTCCGATCAGGTTCCGCCTGATGGCGACATCGAACGTGTAAAGACTATCACGAACCTAATAGAAACGTATGCCGGATATGGCTGACAACTCGTGCCGCCTAAATATTCACAGGCAAACGGCATCCAAAAGTGGTTTGAAACCGCTTCCGTGAAGCTAAGCAATGAGGAAAGCAGGATGGTGAAGATTGTTGTTCGCAGGTTCGGCGATGTGAAAGAGGGGCTTGCAGAGAAAGTCCTGGAAATCCTGCACGAATGCTACAACCGTATCGACGCAGATGCTGTGGCGATTGTCGATCTGTATATTTTTGATAAGTCTTCTGCAATGAACGCGTTTGTGAGTGAAGAGAAGAGAAAACTTGGGATCAAGACATCGGCTTTCGAAGCATCCTACTACGCGCTACATGATGCTTGGCATGGAACGCCTAGGATCATGGTAGCCTATGACATGATGTCTCCTCTACCGGAACTAGTGAGAACGGGTAGTCTGCGCCACGAAGCGGCTCACACGATGCTTCATGGCTCTCTGGAGTTCTATTCTTTTCCGTTTTCGGCCTCTCTACTTAGGCTGGAAGAGGAAGGCGTAATTCCAGGAAGGGTGGCAAGAGACCTTCTTCACTTGATCTCCATAGCGGCGAAAGACTTTGAGGCTACTCGTCTTCTCTATGAGAACCAGTTTGTGGAGGACCAAGTTGCCTTCAACACGCATATCCTAGAACCTTCTGGAGAGGACCGCGAAGCATGGGAACTAGCCGAGAAGGATAAGCCCTCTAAACTCCTTGTTCTAGTCTCGATCCTCAAAACAATCTGCTGCGCTGCACCTTTGCTAAAGGATCATAGCCACGGCGGCGAGATATCTGAATCCATCAAAAAGAGTCTAAGCTATCTGCCTGAAGGGACATCAGAAAGTCTCCTGAGAATACTCGATGTAGCTACGAAGTTCGGCAGGAACACGCACGAGAACGTAGATCTACTGCTAGGGAAGACTATTGATGAACTCGTGACCGGGGAGAAGAACACTCGAACGGATCGACTGTCCGGAAAAGAGGTATAGGAGAGAGCAAGGACAAACCCCGGACGTCTGCGATCTTTGGTTCGAACAATGAGAACGTAGCAACCGCTCGCCGCATTTTCGCCTGCGGTCCAGCATATCTGAGCTTTCTGCTACTGGGACAACACCATCTCTGACTTTCAGGCTTTCCACATTCTTCCGCAGAAGCTTGTTATTTTCACCATGTAGATGCCCTGTCGTGAGGATTTAGTACCGATCAAAGGTTATAATCAATGCCCATTACACCATACTGATACGAGGAGTTCAAGATGGTGAAAACTGAGCCTATCGCTGAGGTAGTCGCAATTAAGAAGGCGGAACAAGTTCCTTTGGAACCCCTCACTCTGCTTCCTCAATTAGGAGACCCCAAGGCGGGACTTAGGAACATCATCAACAGATTCCGAGGAAAATAACCCAAGACTCCCTCCAACCCCCTCTTTTTTCGGCACTTCTCGACCAGTTAGCAAACGTCATTCGCCGCGGACCCAACCAAGCCCGAGACAGACTCAAAGCCAAGGAAGTGCCGAGACGCCTGAACAGTCACAGATCGGGAAGTCGAGCTGAACTTGCATGGAACTTCACAATAACTTGCCAATAACTTCAACTGACCTTTCACCTCAAAACAGGGCTGAGAACAAAGCCTGACCACTAAAAGAAGCCCGAGAAGCCAACTGTCAAGACTCGCGCTACGTAGAGGGGGGAGGGGAGAAGAACACAGCACAAGGGAGAACCAGACACCCCGAAAGAGGACCCCAAGTGAGATTGTGGAGCAGCCCTACGATAAGAATAAGTTGCTCCCAAAGTATTTTTCAATGAGAGGTTTGCGATTGAGGGATTCAGTTGAAACCTACATGAGGACTCCCCCGGTTATGGTATTGTCCTCAGATAGTGTCTTGATAGTAGCCGAGAGGATGTACGCTGACAATATAGGCGCGGTCATCGTGATGAGGCGTGGTTCACCTGCTGGCATAATCACCGAAAGAGACATCCTCAAGAAAATCGTCATAGACCGAAAAAACCCGGCCAAGACCACCGCTCAAGAAGTAATGTCCACACCGCTCGTGTGGATCGAATCTAACGAGACTGTAGCCGATGCACTAGAATTGATGCGCGAAAACAACGTAAGAAGACTAGCAGTCATCAGAAACGGCAGACTCGTCGGCATGGTAACCGAAAGAAGACTCACACTCTCCTACGAAAAGCGATAACCCCCGCCTCAGAATCCCCGCCAAGCTGCAGGAGGTGAAAACAGACTGAAAGAATGGGAATGCGTGCAAGTCAACAGCCACACAGACGTCGGGAAAACGATCGAGAAGTGGCAGAAGAACGGCTGGCGCCTCCACACCTACCAAACAGCCGGCATGGGAGCAGGACCAATGTCATACACAGTCAACCATTACCTGCTATTTGAGAAAGGAAACGAATAGAGCAATACGAATCCGTCGTCAATTCTTCTCGTAGAAGCAAGCACTTAGCTGCGGGACCGAAAAAACCTTATGGGGTATCCAAGTTGGCAACGGAAAATCGCGAAACTTGCTTGGCAATGTGCAAAAATACGGGGGGGGTCTAATCTATTGGAGGAAAAACAACGCAAAAGATTCCCCGTTCCAGATTACCAGAAAAAGCCGGGGGTATGCCCTTTACGAAGAAAAAACAACGCAAAAGGCGACCGTCAACCCAGCTGCAAGGAAATCATCTACGCAACTCAGCCTGCAGACGGCTGCTACTCTGGTGCACTGTGCAGTCGCACATCTGGGAATAGACCGGATGCAGTCGAATCGGCCACTACGCTTCCCTGGTGTCGGCTCTATTCGAAGGAGTACACTATGTGCACGGTAACTGATACGCTGAGCTTCCCCTCGATTATAGGTGTCGAAGGCACTGCCTCACCCGCGAAGCTATACCTGTAGTCGTAGTATGGCTGATAAGGTTGATAGACGTTCTCAGAGACGGACAGGACACCCGTTATCGTCACGTCAAGCCTTCCCGCGATCAACAATGCCTTCTCTTCAGCATCCCCCAGTGCTACCATGTACGCTTGCGTCTTGAGATTCGCCTGTTTCTCCAATGACAGCCCGAATGAGACACCTTGAAACCTGTTTGCCCCATTATCAGCAGCCGCGTCTATCACTTGACCCGTAAGACCTATGTCAATGACCTCCACAGAAATCATGTTGATTACCCTGTAACCAACGACCGTGCTGTAATCGTCTTTCGAGTAGACTGCATAGACATCGTAGGAGACTGTCTTCAAGTCATCATCAGTCAAGCCGAGAGCCTTAACCGCGCCCACCACAGCCGTCATCCGCTCAGCATTAAGGTCAATCGCTTCAGAGGAACTCTCTGCCTGAGTCTGAACCCCAAGAATCACCGTCGCGATATCAGCCTGCCTAGAAGCGGTTCCCGACCCACTCACCGAGATAGTGTGGTAACCACCTTGCTCATCCGATTGAGCCAACGAAACGGTGCCGAGACCCGACGGAATTCCAGTAGGATACTGTAGGTACAACTCCTTTTCAGGAGCGCCCTGATTGTACAACGTGTAGATCGTCACCGAAGCCAAGACCACAATCGCAAGAACCGAAACCGTCAAAGCCAACCGGTATTCTCTCAAACCCATCTTCATTCACAAAGCAGAAATACCCGCCTCGTCTAATAAGTCCACACTTTAGAACAACCAAGAACAACCAACCAGCACAGAAGATCCAAGACAGAAAACAAACCAGGAACTCCCCGAGAAGACCCGTTCCGACCTACTCCCGCCCATCTCTACCCGCAATCCTCGATCGATCCAATCCGAGAATCAGGATCGTCCTGCTAGCCTAATCATATCGGTGACCCTGCGGTCGAAGGCGCCAAACGGACCAAGAGTGAAAGAGAGACGAGGATAGCACAGTAGATAAGAAAAGTATGAAGAACCTCTTTGCCGTTTTCTGGGAACTCCTTCCTCAATAGTAGTCGATTCGGAGCCGCGAGAATCTTCGAAAGGAACACTGGAAAAGGAAGCATGAAAGGTGCCTTCCCACGATACGCTAGATATGCCTCGTCAGCCTGTCTTATCATCGTGATCTCCTCGCTTAATGCCACGCAGACTATGAGGATTGTGGAGATCAACCATGGAAAGCTTGGCTTCGGCTGGGCTCCTCCAAACGGGATAGGCGCCAGAGTTGTGAGCAGCATGACTCCGTAGCTCCATAGGATGAAACCTAGGTACTGCGGATGCCTTGAATACTTGTAGATCCAGAAATCAACGATCTTTCTGTTCTGCATTTTCCCGTAGAGCCAAGTGAATGTGCCTACGCAGAATACCAGAAG
>Ga0209636_10006435_pt1 | contig 12003 bp, 12 predicted proteins | sample DeeMarSWOR152_54_FD_187464 | JGI IMG/M metagenome (GOLD analysis project Ga0209636, IMG submission 187464) | Marine sediment microbial communities from White Oak River estuary, North Carolina - WOR-1-52-54 (SPAdes) (version 2) | ecosystem: Environmental > Aquatic > Marine > Intertidal zone >...
AGTAAAAGGCCAACGCCAGTCCTTCTAAATAAAGATGCAGTGGAGTTGAGAAGTTCTTCAGATTTGAGCAAAACCGGAACCGACAAACTCGAATAGCAGGTGGTTTTTCAACCTGTAGTTACCTGATTTATCAGGTTCGACTAATGATACCCTACCCAATAAATTGGGCAACTACGATATTCAAAGAAAGTGACAAAGTATCTCGAACACTAACGGAAATCAATTTTCAAACAAGGAAGTCGACCCAAGGCTTCGACGCTAGTTTCATCCGTTGCCTAAGGGCAGCCCTGCTATTGCGCACTTAGCAGACGCAGCATTTCCTTAACCACCAAGCTGGAGTTCTTAGCCGCGTAGATGACAAATGACTGGAAATCAACCTCTGCGTCCTCGTTTGCCAAATCACTGAGGGAACGAATGATCACGAAAGGAACGCTATTCGCTGCACAGACCTGGGCGACAGCAGCACCCTCCATTTCCACGCAATCCGCGTGGAACACGCTTTCAATCCATGCCCTTTTAGACTCACTCGATATAAACTGATCACCTGTGGCAATTCGGCCCATAATGATCCTTGGCAAATCCTCCTCACCTCTTATTTCTTCAGGAATTACCTCGAGCTCAATATTCTCTGTTGCACGTAAAGCCAGTGCGACAAGGAGGCTATCAGGGAAAAAACCGATTGTGTCGAACGGAACGAACCCATCAGGTAAAACCTGCCCAAAATCATGATGCACAACATTTTCTGCAATCACAATATCTCCGATGTGTAATTCTGGATTTACGCCGCCAGCGACTCCGGTAAAGATCACCGCATCCACATCATAGTGCATAATCAGTGTCTGGGCAGTATAAGCAGCCCCAACCTTACCTACCCCACCGTGTACCGCAATGCAACGGACATTGTTTATCGTGCCGACTTTATACATGTTTTCAGCAATCGTATCGGTTCTTTCAATTATCATATCTTGACTGATATATTCGAGCTCAATTTCCATGGCGCTCATGATTCCTATTGTCTTCGCCTGGCTTCCTGAGACCAGCAAAAAAATCAACAAGGCAAACATATCATACCTCCCAGGTTCTCTATTTCAAAACGATATGCGAAGTCTATTTCTTACGAAATTTCTCTTCTTTCAATATCGAACCGTCGCGCAGTTCATATATACGCACGAGTATTCCATCGATGGTTAGTTCAATATAGCCAAAGGTCGGTGGAAATCCTCTTTTATCTTCGTTCTTCAGATGTCCAGGATTGACGAATATGACTCGTCGATCCTGCTTTATTTCCGGCACATGAGTATGACCGTATAAAACTACCTGAACTTTCTGATCCTTTATCAATTCCTCGGGTTTGGGATCATCTGGCAGGTCATTGGGATGTGAAGATATTGTATGACTCAACAGGAATCGCCAGCCCGCGTAATTTTCCACCCTGCGATTTTGTATTTTGTCATCTTGATAGGCATCGCTGAAGACACCGGGGACACGTACGATGTTCCGCTCTGCGAGCTCATCGATATCGGTATAGTCATCACCCAGATGTATTATCGTATCGACTCCTTGTGTCTTAAGGAAATCCAATGCTTTGGACAAATTCACGATGTGTTTATGCGTATCACTTACAACACCCAACTTCATCACACCCCCATTGTTTCAAAGCATCAATACCTACAAACGGCATTGAGACCGCTATACCAAAAAAATTGAAACCAACAATACAACAGAAAAAACGATTAATGTTGGTACGAGAAGCAGCTTAAAAAAATTCTTCATCGGAACGCTAAAATATTCAAGAGAAACACCGACACACGGATGCACTGGTGAAATCATGTAACCAAAAAAAATACCCGTATACATCAAAGCAAACAAAACCGGTGTGATAGTTCCGAATGTCAAATACACCGGCAATATTATTGACGCCGGTAGCAATACCCTGCCTGTAGCCAGGCCTAGGACAAAACCAGCAACTACACACAATGTCGCTGGTGGTAACGGTATTGATCCAATCAAAGCGGCGGCATTCGATGCCTTGAAAATATTTAGAAAGATAAACATACCAATAATGATAAGCGTGAAATTCCAAGGTTTCATTTTCTTCGCAATATTCACAAGATCAAGTTCTACTCTGCTCAACATGATAGAACATATCAGAGCTGTCCCCACTCCGACTACGGTCGCCAGTTCACTGAACGGCAGCGTCACGTACGTTTTCAAACTGAAATCGAGTACGGGCGCAATCAGTACGATACCGAGCGGCAAGACCAATCCTTTAACCGAAAAAGGCTCCTCATATTCTATTTTGCCATCAATTTTTCTTATTAGAAACACGTACCCTAAGAAAAGCGCAAAAAAGAAAGTAGGTAAGAGATAAAACATCGCATTATATACATTAAGATTGGCTATCTTTGCAGAAGCAATGAGTGCTGAACTGAGTGGATAGATCATAACAAAGAGATGTCGAAACCAGTTATTAATGGCCACCTTTACATCGTCAGCGACACCAATTCCGCCCTTTTCCAAAATCGGTGCCGATAGCAATGCACCACCAGGCATCGGTAAGAGTCCCATGATGGCTGGAGAGAATGCCATGAGACCTCTCTTACCGATACGCAGATTGTTCACCAAATCATCCATCTGACCACTATCTTTCATGGAGCCGCCGATCATCGGAATCAAGCCCATGGCTAACGCCAACAATAAAACAGAAATATCGCTCACGGTAATTGCGATTATCCTGAAGGTTTCAAAGAAGGGTAATGTGAAGAACCCCAGTATTACCGCACCACAAAACAGCGCCAAGGGCAAATTGCGCCGTGCCACAAGCAGTATGGTGCCGAGAGATACAATCAATCCCAGCCAGATTAACATATTTCGCTCGAATTGCTGGATTCCCTAATGGTCATATATCTGGGTTTTGAAGTAGCGCTATGTGAGCTCGGCAATCTGCACTGCATTGAGAGCTGAACCTTTTCGGAGATTGTCACAGACAATCCACATAGCTAATCCATTTTGAAAAACAGTATCGTGTCTAAGGCGCCCTATAAAAACTTCATCCTTACCTACAACAAACTCGGGCGTCGGATATTCTTCGTCATGTTTCATTAGTTTTACTCCTGCCGCGTCACTGAGTACCTTTCTGGCTTCGGCAACTGAAATATCTTCTTCAAAACCCGCAAACACAGCAGCGCAGTTGGCTCTTCTCACTGGAACCCAGATACACGTTGCGCCAATAACAATATCATCTTTGCCTAGTATTCCAGTAATCTCGCGCGTCAACAGATTTTCCTCCTCGGTGTGACCCTTATGATCGAAATCACCTACTTGCGGGATAATATTACCACCAATCGTGTAAGGAAAAACACTTTCCGCCGACTTCTCAACGCCCTCGCCAACCGCAAGGTATTCATACTCGTAATTCAATTCGTCCAGAGCATCCTTACCAAAATCCGATACCGCATTAAGTGTAGTAACATGCAAGCGTTGGAGTTTGTATTTTCCATGAAGTGGGTAGAGCCCTATTAACAGTTGGATAGTAATCGGATTTGGGTTGGCGATAAGACCCTTGTGTTTCTTCATTTCCTGCCCATTCACCTCAGGGATTATATGTGAAACATCATGGGCAAACCTGAATGCGCCCGACAGATCGATCACTAGAGATTTTTTCTTGAATTTTGAAACAAGGGCACGCGCCCTCACCCGGTTCAGGCAACAAAAGACCAACTCGGGTTTATCTAAAAAACTATGATAATCGGATTGCACTTCTATGGATTTACCCTTAAATATGGCATTTCCCCCGGCTGATCCCTCCCCGTTGTAGAGATAGATATCGTTGACTGGATAGTCTCGCTGCTCCAGTATTGAAATCAATTCCCTGCCCATCAGGGTATTCGCGCCCAACACAGCGATATTTTTCATGAAGGTATTATAGGATAAATTGTAGCCAAGTCAATACGGGGACGATGATGCTTAATAAGTGTATTGGAATATCAGAAAAAGAAATTTCGAATTTCGAAAAGCGAAATGCGGAAAACACAAAGATACAGATCAGTAGATCAAGCATCAGATAACCCGTAATTGTGAATTAATCGTAGCGATGTTTCTTGTTTGCCATGCTGCTTTTCTGAACCTCAGCCTGCTAGTGTTATTATATCTTGATATGCTAACCATTAATAACATAATGTCATAATTACATAGTAACTCAGTTTTTTGGGGTATCCTGAGGTACTGGGTCAGGGGTTGGAATTCACTCCACAATCGATGGCGGAACCTGTCCCCGTGCGTAGTATAGTGCCGTCATCCATTATCAAAGGAGCCGACTTCGGGAAATCCTCTGTCGACAATCGTTTCATCAATATTGCCGCGCGATGCTGCGGGTCGACCGCTAGCGGTTTCCCCTGTTTCTGCAACAAGGATATCACATTGCCGTGCATAAAAACGCCGGTTGAATCGAGCACCACTTTTAGGACCGGCGCATAACCCCGTTCATCAGCCACGTTGAATCCCCATGTGCAGAAGTTGCCCAGGCTATAGGCGATTAATCGGTCCTTATACAACTCGAGTGCCCGCGGCACATGAGGTCCGTGCCCCCACACAAAATCTGCCCCGCTGTCAATCACGGCATGGGCAAATTCAACGACATTGCCGCGTGGCTGACCCATGAAATACTCAAAGGTATCCCGCGTATGAAGATATCCAAGACCTTCACCCCCGGCATGGAAAGAAACAATGACCATATCACTCTGTTGAGCCATCGCAGCAACACGTCTTTGAGCAGCATCCGTATCGAAGACCAAGTCAGTACCCGGGGACGTAGCAAAGCATAAGACTGCGACCTTCTTTCCTTCAACGATAAATTCACCGGATCTGCCGGCCGGACCGCCATAATCGATGCCGTGCAAATCAAGCGTCTTCATCGTAGATTCGATACCACCAATGCCGAAATCATTCAGGTGGTTATTCGCGAGATTCAGGAAATCAAATCCGGCATCGGTCAAGTGCTGCGCGAAGTGAGGTGGGGTCCGAAACGCATAGACCTTACCTTTTGCGGGCTTCTTCGCACAGACTCCTCCCGTAAGAAGCACGCCCTCAAGATTCCCGAGCGTCAAGTCAGCCGACCGGAGAATGTTCGTTACGTTGCCATATAGATCGCTACCGTTGTTAGGTGGCAGCATACTAACGGGATAATCTGAACCCATCATGATATCCCCAACTGCGATGACCCTGAGTGAACCGGCACCGCTGAGGGCAGAGAGTAATAATAAGACAATGATGATGCAGCTTGGATTGTGTTTAGTCAAAAATTACACTGGAGGTATTTATGTATTTATAAGGATCGATTTTCATCCCAGATATACGTACTTCATAATGGAGATGGGGTGAAATCGACCGGCCGGTCGAGCCGACTTGGGCAATCGCTTGGCCGCGCTTGACGAGTTCTCGGTTCTTCACAAGGATTCTCTGGCAATGTGCATAAGCAGTCTTGAACCCAAATCCATGATCGACCACCACGGTCCAGCCATAACCGCTAACCCACCCGGTAAAACTGACCACCCCATCGGCCGTTGCCAAGATAGTAGTACCTCTAGGCGCACCAATGTCTATACCCCAATGCATGCGTACCTTCTTGTCAATCGGATCAACCCGATATCCATATCCAGAGCATATTCTACGTCCTGGAACTGGATGAATAGATGGAATATGTGACCATAAATAGAGATTGTCTTCAATCTGTCCTTGAATTTCACGCAGGCTTGACTGACGCAAATAGTATTTTCCTTTCAATACATCTATTGATTCATTGATATCATCGATCGTTCGCTGCACATGTTTATTCATAATCTGGGGTGACCGCTCAACCTGTTTTCCTCCAATACCCATGGACCATATATCCGGATGAACATGAGCCATCTGCCAGTATGTACGTTCTCGATTGTCCTGCGCCACATGTTGGTCAAATATATCCTGTGATCGCTTCAAAGTCAAGTTCAGGGAATCGAGCCGTGCAACCAGGTTCTTCCCCTCACGCTCCGCTCTAGTGAGATTCATCCGCACAAAAGTGCGCCGTGTACGATTGATACACAGGATAATTGTCGATATGGTAATTGTGGTGATTACGCCGGCAATGATAATGAGTGCAACTAGTGGCAACCGGAAATTCCTCAGTATGTTGTGTTTCTTCGAAACAAGAATGATATCGACCCGGTTCGCCATTTTTTGATTATATGAAAATATCCTGAATTGTCAAGAACTAAGTCTCGTTTCTGGCGTTCCGGGTCGGTTTTTCCTTCGAATTTTAAGGAGTTTTGACGTACTGAACAACCCTGGCTGGTTGACAAAACAACGCGCGCCAATATAATAGACTCATGAAAGGACCAAGCCACGTGGCAATAATAATGGACGGAAACGGACGTTGGGCACGCAAAAGAGGTCTACCCAGAGTCATTGGGCACCGCCAGGGTGTAGAATCCGTGCGCAAGATCGTGGAGACATCCACGCGTATTGATGTGAAATATCTTACGCTATATACTTTTTCAACAGAAAACTGGCAGCGTCCAAGAGAGGAAGTCGATACGCTCATGAAAATGCTTGAAGAAATGTTGGTCAAAGAGACCCCGAAACTCCATAAAAACAAAGTCAAAATTAACGCGATCGGAAGGCTTGAAGACCTCTATGAGAATGCACGCCGCGCGCTGGAAGAATCGCTCAATCTAACAAAGAAAAACCGTGGTCTTGTCCTGACACTCTGCTTGAATTATGGAAGCCGGCGTGAAATTGTGGATGCCGTAAAAAAAATCGTCGAACAAGACCGCAAAAAGCACATTGATCTTGATAAATTCGACGAAGCGCAATTCAAAGACTTCCTTTACGACCCAAAATTACCCGAGCCCGAACTTCTTATCCGCACGGGCGCAACAAAGCGTGAAAGGGTCTCGAATTTCCTGCTGTGGCAAATCGCCTACACTGAGGTTTACTTTACCGACACGCTCTGGCCCGATTTTCGTGAAAAAGAATACCTTAAGGCAATCGAATCATTCAAAGAACGGGAGCGTCTCTTTGGACGCGTCTGATCTCAAGAAGAGAGTAATAACCGGTACGATCCTTGTCCTCGGTTTGATTTTCTTTGTATGGATCGACCATGTATTACTGCTCCTATTCGTACTCAGCTTCGTCACTCTTGCCAGCAATGAATATTTCAAGCTTTGGCATCGCAAAGACATATATCCCCACAGGCTTACCGTGCTTTTCCCCATTTATGTGCTAACCTTTCTTGCTTATTTTGACGCACCGCTCCTGCTTCCGGCGTTCGTCCTACTAATTTTCATTTGCCTTCTATCAATAATGCGCTTCCCCGACGCAGGCAGAACGCAGAATTTTCTGGCTGAAGTAACCGCAGGCTTCTTTGGAATCGTTTATCTTTCAATTCTACCGATCACGATCATCCAATTAAGGAAAATATCATTCTTCATATGCCTTATGCCGCTCGTACTCACATGGCTGTATGATACATTCGCATATCTCGTAGGTAGTCTGCTCGGCAAACACCACCTTGCGCCCAAGATAAGTCCGAAGAAGACGTGGGAAGGCACGGTATTCGCTTTTCCCCTAACCTTCCCTTTTACATATTTCTTGAGCAGAATTTGGTATCCAGAATTCAATGTCCTTGATTGCGTAGCGATAACGTTAGGCATCGGCGTTCTCGGAACACTAGGCGACCTTTTTGAATCTGGAATGAAACGCGAGGTTGGATTGAAAGATACTTCCAAGATATTCCCCGGACACGGCGGTTTTCTCGACCGTATTGATTCCCTCATTTTCAACGTTCCATTCTTCTATTTCTATCTTTTACTCAACAGATGACCGAGAAAACACCTCTTGCCGATCGCATGCGACCTCAGGAATTCAACGAAATTCTCGGTCAGGAACATCTATTAGGCAGCGGTCGTCCAATACAGAGACAAATCGAGGAAGGCCGGCTGTTTTCCATGGTCCTTTTTGGACCACCGGGCAGCGGCAAAACAACAATCGCCCGGCTCCTGGCCAGGAAATTCGCCGCCGAGTTCGTATCTTTTTCCGCAGCCACGAGTGGCATCGTTGAGATAAAGAAATTCATGGAACAAGCAGCTAAGCGCAAGCAGCTGTATAATATCGAGACGATAATATTCATCGATGAGATCCATCGTTTCAACCGCGCACAACAGGATGCTTTCCTGCCTTATCTGGAAAAGGGTACGATTACCTTGATCGGCGCGACAACGGAGAATCCATCATTTGAACTGAATTCGAGCCTGATCTCGCGTGTGAAAGTGTACATGCTTTACCCATTATCTTTTGATAACATAAAATCAATACTACACAAAGCATTGTCTTCTGAGAAAGGTTTGAGAAATAAGTTCCAGATGGACGACGACGCGCTCCATTTCATCGCCAATATATCAGATGGTGACGCGCGTGTCGCTCTGAATGCACTGGAACTGTCGAGTCTTGCCACAAAGAATACCCACATTGATTTGAAAAAGGTTGAGGAAGTGGTCCAGCGCAAAGCACTGCGTTATGATAAGGCAGGCGAAGAACACTACAACTTGATCTCGGCCCTGCACAAGTCCTTACGCGGTTCTGATGCTGATGCTGGTCTATACTGGCTGGCAAGAATGTTAGAAGCAGGCGAGGATCCTCTTTACATTGCTCGCCGGCTTGTGCGCTTTGCAGTTGAAGATGTGGGTATGGCAGACCCCCAGGCACTAGTGGTCGCCGTTGCGGCAAAAGATGCCATTGATTTTATTGGCCGTCCTGAAGGGGACCTTGCACTGGCTCAATGCGTGGTGTATCTCGCACAGGCTCCAAAGAACAACCGACTCTATGTTGGATATGAAGAGGCAAAGGAGGACGCCCTAAAGACACAAGCAGAGCCAGTGCCCATGCATATTCGCAACGCACCCACGCTACTAATGAAGAAACTCGGTTATGGTAAGGGTTACAAATACCCGCATGACTACCCTGACGCCGAAGTGGAGCAGGAATACATGCCCAAGAGCCTGCGGGGCAAAAAGTATCTCAAAGAGTAATCGACGTTCGTGAAAAGAGATTTTGACCTGATTATCGTAGGTGCCGGTCCAGCCGGTTCGGCAGCTGCCATTGCCGCGGCCGAAAAGGGCGTTTCCGTCTTATTGCTAGAGGAACATGCTGAAATAGGCCTACCCCTGGCCTGCGCCGAAGGTCTATCTCGAAGCACCATAGCCGGATACCTAGATATTCGACCGGAATGGATCGCGCAAAAGCTTTCCGGATCAATCGTCCGCGACCCGCAAGGTGCAGAATTCACAATCGAATATCCAAATGTTGGATGGGTATTAGATCGCAAGAAATTCGATCCTGGGCTTGTTCGTATTGCGGAACAGAAAGGCGCGATCCTAAAGAAATCCGCTCGAGCGACAGGAATTCAGGATAATGAAATCACGGTCGAAGAAAATGGCAGAACACAGAAATATTCTTTCAGGTACGTTATCGGCGCTGATGGTATCGCTTCAAAGGTCGGCACCTGGTTTGGCATTGATACTCGTTTGGGTCTGAATGAAATCGAAGTCTGCGCTGAATACAGAATCAGCAATATAGACATAAAACCTGAGTACGCATGTCTTTTCTTCGGCAGCAAATATGCTCCCGGTGGTTACGCGTGGGTTTTTCCGAAATCTGGAACCTCGGCCAATGTTGGTCTCGGGCTGTCGCCACTTAGGACTAAAGAAAAACCCAAATCGATTCTCGATAGATGGCTCAAGGAGGAATTTCCCCAAGCGAGAATTGACGAAAGGATATTTGGCGGCGTACCAGCGAAACTCTTGAGTAGGTATTCAGGCAAGAATTTCTGCCTGATTGGCGATGCTGGACGTTTCACCGATCCCCTCAGTGGCGCGGGCATTGCCAATGCAGTGAAATCCGGCGTCATTGTGGGCCGGAATGTAGCCGGAATCCTGAACGGCAAGAAATCCCACCTGGAGAGCGAACTTAGAGCCGAGATCATGGACGAGATTCGATGGCACCTCCGGGTGCGTAGTGTTTACCTGAAACTGACCGATAAAGATTACACAGCCGTATTTGCCATCGCCAGCAAGATATTCAGTGGCCAAAAAATCACTGACATTAATACCCACCAACTAGTGAAGCAGATACTGCTGCACAGCCCGCATCTGCTCAGACTAGGCTTCAGGTTGTTATTCTGAAAATAGATTTCTGTAGTAAACTAGAAGACCCGCTACTTCTCTTTTTGCTTTTCGCTGCCACTTGACGTCTTTTCCCGGGTTTTGGTCGACGTCCTCTCTTTCTGTTTTGGCTCTACTCTGTCAACCTTTTGCTTGTCAATCATGTCCTTGTGCTTGGACTTCTTTGTCTTGATGCTCTGAAAATCATCTTCACGACGATCATTCACGCCATTCGAATTATTATCTATGAATAGATCACGTGGTTTTTCCTCTTTTTGGACAACAATCCTCTCGCGCGCTTCGTTCGTGCGGGCATCGGAATTCGCCGTCGACTGCTTTGTTTCGATGCTGATCTCCGATTTCTTTGTTTCCGAAGAACTACTGCGGCGTGGCACCTGCTCGATTGCGAGCAACATATTTGCCATCAACAAAATTAGTAGAAGATATTTCATTTTCAACCTCGCAAAATTATAAGCAAATTACGATTCATGTCAACACCTGCTCAGAGTCTAACATGGACCTTACGTTTCTCGCCAAGCTGGAGTGTGACTGTGCGTCTCAGAGTCCGGTAGCCTGCCTTCTTTATTTCCACTACATATTCACCTGGCTTCAGTCCAATGGTTCGCGGCGTATCACCGACGTATTCTTTCTCCCCTGACTCCACTTCGGTGATGTAGACACGGCAATTCCTAGGTGCCGAAACAATGATAAGTTCGGCAGGCTCTGGTTCCTTGATCTGGATATCAATGACCTCGGTCACGATGTCTGGCCCTTCATCGTGCAACTGTGGCAGTCTGCTTCTCGAAGCCACGGCGATTATTGTCTCGACACCCTCGGGGCCGTTCACCGCATAATCATAATCAGCGTATTCGGGTGGTAATTGATATGTTTGGCCACCCCGAATCCAACCATCGTCATCCTCTGGGGGGAAGAGCTGGCTTACTCCTCCCCCCTGTTCCACATTGTAGAGGGCGAGATAGCAATCTCCATTGGCAGCAAAGTATATGGTAAGGTTTTCACCTGGGTAGTAGATAGCGTCCTCTTTGTCCACCCAGAGTGAAACCTCAAGCGTGTTACCAGCTGTGATCAAAGAAAGAAACAGGATGAATAGCATGATTACCTCTTATTCTCCCGCTGATCAGGACGGTCATATGGATTCGAGCGTGGTTGTGGAGGGCGTCTTTCCTGTTGTCCCTGCACTTGCGGCGTGTTCTTTCGTTCGTTCTGCTCAGGTTTACTATCTTTTTCTTTTACCTGTCGTGGTATCATTTTTTCTTCACTGCTCTTTTCACGCGGCTGTTCAACTCGCTTTTCTGATACGTCCTTCTCTCTTGATGGTATTTGGTCGACACGTTCATAGGACTGCGTTGGATATTCGCGGCTTGTTTTGCTCTCACTCTTACTCGTCTTCTGAATACGCGATTGAGTGGTCTGAGTGCTCTTGGATTGTGTTTCCTTAGAAGTGGGTTTGTATTCGACTTTCGGCGTACTGGTTTTGCTTTCTTGCTGAATCCTTGGTGTATTAGTACTTTTAACCGTGGTCATTGGTTTACTCTGCTTGGCCAATTCATTAATATCAATATTCCTGTCCTTTATGCCATGTTCCCGGTTCTTCACCGCAATCTCACGATTGACCTGTTCAACATGCTCTTTGCGCATCCTTTCCAGATTCCCGGTGCGATGTTCACGTTCAACCCGCGCGTACAATTCCGGATCGTTTTGTCTTACGAGCTGCATGACCTGATTTTCCCGGTAAGGCACGTTGAGCTCGCGCGGTGGTTTTTCCGGTAGATAAATACCATGGGTTCGT
>Ga0209636_10006437_pt1 | contig 12000 bp, 12 predicted proteins | sample DeeMarSWOR152_54_FD_187464 | JGI IMG/M metagenome (GOLD analysis project Ga0209636, IMG submission 187464) | Marine sediment microbial communities from White Oak River estuary, North Carolina - WOR-1-52-54 (SPAdes) (version 2) | ecosystem: Environmental > Aquatic > Marine > Intertidal zone >...
GGCATCTGGTCGGTCGCCTTCTCGAAGCGGTACAGGCGGCCCCTGGGGTCGACGAAGGCGATATCGGCGTAGGGGTTGACCATGGCCGTCTGCTTCAGGTACTCGTAGATCCGGTACATGCTGCGGCTGTAGTCGCCCTCGAGCTGGAGCTCCACGGCCGTCCCCCTCCACCTGTCCTTGTTCGGCCTCACCCAGTACTTAATGACCAGCGGCCGGTTGTGCTCTATGTCGATCATCATCTCGTACTCGTGGATGTCGTCACCGGTGCTGGAGACGACCCTGACGGGCTTGTGGGTCGTGATCTGCCCGTAGAGGATGGTGATGGTCCCCCCGAGGCCAAAGGTGCCCCGGGACTGCTTCAGGGTGTACTTGGAGCCGTAGAACACCTGGCCGAAGCAGCTGGGGATGTGCTCGGATGGGACGCCGACGCCGTTGTCCTCGATCCTCAGCTCGTATATGCTCGTGCCCTCATCCGAGGCCGCGATCTCCCTGATGCGCAGGTATATATCCGGCGTGACCCGGCGGGCCTCGCAGGCATCGAGGGAGTTCTCCAGCAGCTCCCTCACGGCGGCGTATATCGCCCTGCTCGGGTTGCTGAACCCCGCGATCTCCCTGTTCCTGTAGAAGAAGTCGGACGGGCTTATGGACTGGTACTCCAATTCCGTCACGCCGTCATCACCTCAGCATAACCTTGGGCTCCTGGGGCTCCTCCCAGATCTCCTCCCGTTTCTTCTTCACCCTCCTTCTGTGCGCGTAGAGGTAGTTCCAGACCGTCTTGTGGAAGGCCCCCTTCACCAGCATGAGAACGGCCTCCTTCGCCACGTCGAGGCTGTCGACCCTGCCGATGACGGCGACCGTGTGCCCGTAGACGCTGATCATCGTCTCCGTCAGCTCCTCCAGCACCTCCCTTGAGCGGCCGTTCCTGCCTATGATCCGGCCCTTGACCCGGGACAGAGCGTTCTTCGACCTGCCGACGTAGTCGGTGAGGTCTATGATCATGAGGTCGTGCTCCTCATCCGCGAGCCTCTCCGCCCTTTTCGGGCTGAACCCCCGTCCGATGGCCCCCACGATGTTCCGAACCGTGAACAGGCTCGAGATGTCCTTGGCGTCGGGATTGAGGGATATCACCACCGAGCCCGACTCGCTGTCGATGGTCATGGAGGCGCCGAAGACGCGCTCTATCCTCGCCTTGACCCTGCCATGGGGGCCGATCAGGACGCCGACCCTCTCCAGAGGTACCTTAAGATAGGCGCTCTGATTCACCTTTAACCCACCGCTCCACCTTCTCGGCGTCGAAAACCTCCACGCCCAGCTTGTCGAAATAACCGTTGACGTTGTCGATATCCCTTCGGAGGAGGGCGTCGGACAACGGGTGGACCCTGAGAACCGCCTGGGCGAGGTCGAAGATCACGGGCGCGTCCTCCCAGACCATGATGTTGTACTCGCTCAGGTCCCCGTGGACGAGCTCCCCCCGAGCGTGGAGCAGCCTCACCTCCCCCAGCAGCCGCCCGTAGAACGCCTCCGGATCGACGAGCTCGACCTCCCTCAGCAGGGGCGCTGGGACGCCGTCCCTGCCTATGAAGCCCATCACCAGGACGTTCCTGTATATGTCGATGGGCCTCGGGGCGTTGACGCCGGCCTCCTCGGCCAGCGTCAGGTTCTTGAACTCCTTCTGCGCCCAGGCGTATATGATGCTCCGGGTGTCCCTCCGCACCCTGCCGAACCGGGGATCTCCGTCGATGTACTTCATCATGCCCCGCCGGAACTCGGCGGTGGCCGTATAGTAGATCTTGATGGCGAGCTCGCCGCCGTCCGGGGCCTCTCCCCAGTAGATGCGGGCCTCCTTACCCGCCTTGACGACGCCGTGGATCCTTTCGATGACCTTTCTGTGGATGAGCCTGTAGACGGCCTCGAGGGTGAGCCTGTCGAAGACCGCCTCCATGACCTCGAACTCCTCCGACCGCCTCTCCAGCATGAGGCTCTCCTCCTCGTAGCGCCGCTCCATACCGTCGGCCTCCCTGTCTGTGCGCCCCCGGTCGGACATGGGTCCACGAACCCCGTTAATCTATCTTGAGGACTCCTTCCTTCCTCAGCTGCTCAACCTGGCTCTGAGTGTACCTCCAGAAGATCTCTCCCCGCTCATCCGTCTGGAAATCCCAGGGCGAGACGAGGACGATGTCCCCCTCCCGTATCCATGTCCTCCTCTTCATCTTCCCCCTTATCCTGCAGATACGGGTGTGTCCGTCCTGGCACTTGACGAGGACCCTGTCGTAGCCCAGCATCTTCTGGACGACGCAGAAGACATCGTTCTGCGAGGGATAGACCATCTGTCTGAGATCCCGCTCGCTCAGAACCTTCTTCTTCCCCATCCGATGACCTCTTCTCCATAAAGAGTGTGTGGAACCTTAAAAATCATTTCCATCAAAAATGAGCCGCCGATACGGGTTTTTAACAGGAAAAACTCAAATTACCCGGACTTATCAGCATTTGCTTAATTAATTGGTTTAAATCGGCTGAGGAGACCCGAGACCTACCGTGGGAATTCCACCGGCACTCGCTTATATATGGATACGCCACGAAACGTGACCTCCGAGCTGTACGCGTAGACCTCTACGCCATGCTCGGCCGCCTCCTTGAGAACCTCTTCGAACCGGGGATCGGTCCTCCCGTTGGGACGGAAGGCGATGGCGTCCGACCTCTGGATCAGGAAAAGGACCGCGGCCCGCATAGACTCCAAGGCCCCGATGAGGGCGTGGAGTTGCCTCCTTCCCCGGTCCGTCGGCGCGTCGGGGAATAGGGCGGCCCCGTCCTCGACCAGGGTGCAGGACTTCACCTCCAGCAGCATCGAGGCCGCGTCGCCGGCGAGGCGGAAGTCGAGCCTCGAGCCCTCGAAGACGGGCTCCCTCTTCTCGATCCTCAGGCCCCGAAGCTCGGGGATCCACTGGCGGCCTATCGCCTCCGCCACCACGCGGTTCGGCACCCTCGAGTCGACGGAGACGAGCGTACCGGCCAGGTCCACGAGGGCGAGGTCGTATCGGGTCCTCCTATGCTCGGAGATCCTCTCCAGCAGGTAGACCTTGCTGCCGCCTCGCAGGAGCTCCTCCATCCTGCCCGGGTTGGGGATGAAGCATAGGGCCCGTACGCCCTCGATCTCCACCTCGCCGAGGGAGCGGTTGTGTCTCTCCCTGAAGGTCGCCGGCACCGGAGGGCCCTCGAAGCGCATGACTCACGCCCGCCCGGGCTGCTCAACGAGGCCGAGGATAGTATCGAGCATCCCCGGGCCCGAGGCGGCTAGGAGGCTGAGCCTGCTCCTCCTCATGAGCTCGAGGTCCCCCCCTATGGACCCGTTTACGCTGTAGATGCCGCCCGCCTCCCTGAGGATGAGCAGGCCCGCGACCGCGTCGGTGGCCCTCAGCATTCCTCGGAGGTCGACGTGGGCGTCGAAGACGCCGGAGGCGACGAGGCAGAGGGAGAAGGCGGCGCAACCGAGCTGGCGGATGTGCTCGGCCCCCGAGATGAGCCTCTCCACCTCGTCCAGAGGAGCTCCCTTGCTGATGTCCACGGAGACGATGGCATCCCCCAGGGGCCTCGGCTCCCCCGTGTGGATGGGCTTCCCCGCGCGCCACGCCCCCCTGTTCCGCTCCGCCCTGAAGACGTCCCCCGTGTAGAGGTCCATGACGAGGCCGGCCACGGCGCCGGAGAGGCGCGGCGTCTCCGAGACGGCAAGGCTGGTGACGGCGAGTGGGACCCCCCTGGCTAGGTTCGTGGTGCCGTCCACGGGGTCCGCGATGACGTACGCCCCGCCGTCTCCGATGGTGCTCTGCCCTTCCTCGCTTATGAGATGCGCCGAGGCGCCGATGTTCCTGAGCGTCTCCTCGACGGCCTGATGGGCCTCGATGTCGAGGAGCCTTTTAAGCTCGGCCGTGTCGAGAGCGGGCCGCCTTAGCAGGGCCGTTCGGACGCGGCCGCGGACGTTCTCCGCCGCCTCACGGAGGATGGGCGTCCACCCCGTCCCGCGATCAGATGAAGCCATCTCTCCTCATCACCTCGATGATCTTCTCGGCGGAGGCCTCGGGGGAGTCCCTCAGGCAGTCGAGCTCGACCTCCGCGTCCAGGGGTTCCTCGTACTCCTCTTGGACGCCGGGTACGTGGGATGTCTCGCCCTCGGCCGCCTTCCTGTATATGCCCTTGGGGTCCCGCTCCATGCAGACCTCCAGGGGGCAGCGGATGTAGACCTGCATGAACTTTCCTATGAGGCCTCGAGCGGCCCCGCGCCACCTGCGCCTGCTGGCCGTGGCGTCGAAGATGACGTTGACGCCGTTCCGGACTAGGAGCCCCCCGATGTAGGCCAGGGCGCTGTAGAAGGTCTCCCGCTCCTCCGGCGAGTAGGTGGGATTGGGGGTGAGCACCCTCCGGACGGCATCGGACTCTAGGATCTGCGCCTCGACGCCGAGGCCTCTCAGCCTCTCCTTCAGCGCCTCGGCCACGGTAGATTTGCCCGACGCGGGCAGGCCCGTGATCCAGACGGCCCATCCGGGCTCCTTCATGCCGGGTCCTCCATGAGGATGTCGACCTGGGCAGGGTCGAAGGGGGTGGTCTCCAGGACGTTGCCGGCGAGGTTGAGGAGCTTCGTCCTGATGTCGCGGCTGAGGCTCGGGTACCAGACAGGGGAGGCGATGACGAGGGTCCTCCAGCAGAGGAAGGGCTGCACGACCTCCAGGAGGCCGCTGTCGCCCGTTGCCGTCAGGTAGGCGTCGAAGAAGGCGTCCCAGAGGTCCTTGAAGGGGCCGTCGAGGGCCCCCCGGTGCCGGAGGGCGTAGAAGAGGTAGTTGATCGCCATGGCGGCGACGTCGTCCGCCGGCTCGCCCCACTCGCCCCGGCTGCGGTCGAGGACGGTGAAGTCGGTGCCCTCCCGGAAGAGGACGTTCCAGGGGTGGAAGTCCCCGTGGACCTGGGAGAGCCTGTGGGAGAGGGTCTTCATCCTCCACCTCCAGTCGATGCACTGCTTCTCGATCCGCGCGAGCTGGGGCGGCCCGATGTAGTCGAGGCCCTGTGGGTAGCTGTCGGTGAGGCCCAAGATGCACTCGCTGTGGCCTATGAGCTCCCTGATGCGCCGCGCGTAGAGGCCGGGGTCCCCGCGCTTCACGGCGTGGATCTCCGCCAGGTATCCGGCGAGGGCCCGGCAGCGCTTCAGGTCCAGGGCGACGGCGGTGCCCGTGTCGAGTATCCGGTCGAGGTCGCGATGGTACTCCGTCCCCTCCACCAGCTCCGTCAGGAGGAAGAGCTCATCGCAGTCTCCGAGGGTCTTCGCCGACCCGTCCCCGGTGAGGCCGCCGACGTCGAGGGCTCGGACATGCCGGGGGAGGGCGTTGAAGGCCCGGAACTCCCAGAGAAGGATGGCGGCCCGGTCGGCCATCCGCTCGTGGCCGAAGCCCCCGGGCTTGACGGTGCTGAGGACGACGCTCCTCCTCCCTCTGGCGACGGCGAGGTCGATGCGGAGGGGCGTCCCGTAGCCGTACCCCTTCAGGGCGTCCTCGAGCTTCTCCCCCATGGCTCCGATGCCCATGATCTCGACATCGCCTCCGAACAGCTGGGCGAGGTATCGCTGGAGGGCGGCGACGCTGATCCCTAACATGGCTCCCGTATAGTTGGACGCGAAGGGCCTAAAAAGGCCTATCCGCGCGAAGATATTGCACCGGGATTGTGAAATAAAAAAGGAGAGCTCGATTTCTCGCATTTGTCTCGGCGTTTCGAACTATGGGGGGAGGCCAGTTGTTGCGCCGTGTTCGCCGATGAAGCCGACGAGCTGGACTCCTCCGTACTGGTCCCCGAGGACGAGGGGCTGCGAGCAGGACGTGTGGAACTTTATCGTCTGCAGCAGCTCCCCGCCCAGGTCAAAGATATGCACGTAGGTGTCAGCGGGCAGCTTGTTCTCGCCCGCCAGGGTGGCGTCGATCCCGAATGTATCGCCGAGTGCGACGTTGCCGTCGAAGAAGATCTTGGCCTTGTGCAGGTCCTGCACCTTCTTGTTCGCCGCGATGATGTGTGCCTCCGGCGCGAAGCCGGGGTCGCCGGACACGACCACCTTCCTGGGGTCCTGGTGGTGGCTGAGGATGTTGTCGCCGGTGTACCTCATCACGAGCACCTGCGGCTTCTCACCCAGCCTACACACCCAAACAGGCTCAGAAATGTCCTCGCCACGCGTGAGCTTTTCAATGTCGATAGAAGGACATACGCGCACAAGGCCCGCATCCCTAGTGAAGTCATCGTCATATGGCCCAGGGCAGTCAGCGAGATAAATGCTGAAAAATTCCGTCTCTCCTGATAGTGGGTCAGCATCGCTGTCGACTTCGTCGTCGCTCCCCTGATTCGGGGAAGTGAAGTAGAATCCTTCAGGCGCTATAAACTTGATATAGACATTTTTCGTCATAGGCGTATCTGAGTGTCGGTCAATATAGTACTCGCCAAATGCATCGGTGGTGGTGGATTGGAGAAATTTTCCCCAGGAATAATACAGCTCAACCGTCACTCCCGGAATGCCGGGCTCGCCATTGTCTTGGATGCCGTCGCCGTCGAGATCTTCCCAGACAAAATTGCCTATTGTTACCTGGCATGCATGCGCTAGCGATACCTGCGTCCCCAGTACACATAGAAGTAGTATTGTTAACACACTCGATAATTTCTTTATTTTTATCAACCACGTTCACCTGTTTATTATATTAAAATCGGAATTATTTAATTATTTCTCTATATAAAAAATAAAGATATAATATATATATTTAAATTTCAGCCCTAAATACCGTGAAAGGTAAGCACATTCATATTAGCACATTCATTCCTATTCTTTCAACTCATTTTTGTCTACCTTACCAATTTTCAGGTCAATGTTTTGAGGCTTTCAAGGAATGATAAGTTGGTCGAGTTTGGATGAAAGAGAACCAAGCGCGGAGGGGGGAATCGCCTCGGCCGAAGGGAAAATATGGAGGAGAAGAGGCTGTGGATGCTAAAATCTGGACCATGATTCGGTTCCTCCGGGCATGGTTCAGATATCAAGATTGACAATCTTAAAAAAGAGCCCGCTGACTTTGTACTTGAGGTGTTATCTTGGAGATCTGGCGCCTCATCGACCTGGGCAAGGCTGAGCCCTACATGGCCCAGACGTTCTACGAGGCCGTGGCCCAGGCCGTGGACGACGACGATTCCCCTAACACCGTCATCCTCGTCCAGCCCGCGGCCCCCTACGTCTGCCTCGGCTTCCATCAGGAGCTGGAGAAGGAGATCGACGTAGACTACTGCGGGGAGCACGGCCTGCCCATCATAAGGAGGTCCCAGGGAGGAGGGGCCACGTACTTGGACGGCGACCAGCTCTTCTACCAGGTGGTGGCGAGGAGGGAGAGCGAGGCGATCCCCGAGTCCGTCGAGGCCCTCTTCGAGCGCCTCCTCGCCGTCACCGTCCACGTCTACAGGGAGCTCGGGCTGCCGGCCGAGTTCAAGGCCCTGAACGACGTCATCGTGAACGGGAGGAAGATCTCGGGGAACGGGGCCGGCGCCTACGGGGAGGGGACCACCATCCTCGTGGGGAACGTCATCCTCGACCTCGACTACGACTCCATGGCCCGGGTCCTGAAGGTCCCCGACGAGAAATTCAGGGACAAGATGGCGAAGAGCATGAGGGACTGGGTCACGTCCATAAGGAGAGAACTCGGGCACACCCCGCCGGTCGAGAGGCTCAAGGAGATGCTGGCCGAAGGCTACGAGAAGGTGCTGGGCATCGCCTTCGAGCGCTCGGACCCCACCGACCTGGAGAGGCGCATCTGGAAGGAGCAGGTACGGCCCCGCCACCTGTCCCACGAGTGGCTCCACATGCCGGAGATGAGGCGGCTGCCCCCGGAGGGGAGGGCCATCAAGGTGGCCGACGGCGTCAGGATCGTCGAGGCCAGCCACAAGGCCGGGAAGCTCATAAGGGTGAGGGCCGAGCTCATCGGGGACCTGATCCTCGACCTCCAGGTCACCGGCGACTTCTTCATGCTCCCCGAGGACGCCGTGCCCGACCTCGAGGCCAGCCTGAGGAGGGCTAGGCTCGACCGCGACGAGATCCTCGAAAGGATCGAGGGATTCTACCGGGAGAGGAAGGTGGAGACTCCCGGCATCGCGCCCGGAGACTTCACGGACGCGGTGATGAAGCTGAGGGAGCTGGCCGAGACGTACCAGCCGGCGGTATACCCTTACAAAAGGGGAGAGAGAAGAGGCGTGCGCGCGTGAAAAAAGATTATCCTCATTAATGCTCGCAGAATGAGGATGATTCTTACTGGTTTTTGAAGCGCGGTGGCTAATGTACTATTTTGAAGGCAATTCGGTTTGGGTATGACTCTATGAGCGTAAGTTTGAGGTTGAAGATGCCTTCGAGATAGCCTTTTATGAAATGTGGTTTGGTGAATATGGGCATTGTGATGATGATCGACTCGTTCTCCCATGTGAAATGCCCCCAGCCACAGAAATCATCCAGGAATTCGATCATTTTCAACCTTGAATCTTCGTCGATGTTAAAAACTAAGCCGGCTTCTATGGTCGATCGCTGTTTCTCACCCACTTCTCTGCCGATCTTTAAGAGACTTTCTTCTTCGAATTGGTCGAATATGAAGTTGAGAGTCTCAGCCCGAAGGAAGCACACTCTATAGACGTCTATCCAGAAGCCGCCGTTGTTCCATTTATCCATGCAGAAACGTTCATACTTCTCCCAGAGCCTGTTGAAGTACTCCTCAAGGGATAGGCCTGAACGCCGAATCTTCTCCCGTTTATCCTCGGTGAGATATAGCGACGCTTTAACCTTCTTCACCATCGAAGAACACCTGATACATCTTGGATGGCTATGCGTTTGATTTTACCTTCCTTATGATGATAAGGCTCCCTTATAAGAATAGCGCTAAGATGCGCATTTCGGCTGAAATCGTCGACGTTAAGTGTATATCTTCTCTAAGGTGACTTCCATCTGCGTAACTTAGTTACCGAACTATATTACCTATCTATTTTAAATAGTATATGCAACATACTCAAAAATCCGCCTATTTACGCACATCAGCATCGCGAGCGCGCTTGCGATGCATGGGCGTAAAACCGCGCATTAAGGGAGGAGAAGGAAAAAAATGAGTAAGAAGTTTCGCGCGCGGGGCAGAGGGTGCCCGGAACCGTGGCACGCCGAGAGGCGAAAAACGGGCCAAATAAAGGAAAGATGAAACATGAGTAGATTGAGAGAGAAGACAACGGCAACCCTGCTGATAGCGATATTCATTATATCAATATTCGCAATTTCGATGTCGATAGTAAGCGCTCAGACGACACCCACGATTGACGGCGTGATTAGTTCAGGAGAATGGGGAGAAGTGGACTTTTCTGGATCCGATTATGATGTCTACGTGCTGAACGACGCTGATTACCTTTATGTTGCCTTTGAAGCGGAAGGAGGAGACTTCATTGCATATCCTGGCATGACAAACATATACATCTATGCAGGGGACGATTACGCCGGCGAGTGCTGGGCATATACCGCCTTAGGATCGGATGAAATTGAAGGGCTGACATACTTTACGACGCACCACATACAACCACCCAAAGTTAAAGAGGGAAAAGAGAGCCGAACTACATCCGCGATAGTAGAAGCAAGCACCCTAGTGATGGAGTGGAAAATACCGCTCGACGAGCTTCCAATGAATCTAGGAGATCCGATAGCGTTCGACTTTATGTCGTTCAGCGAAGGTTTATCGACTTGGCCTACTGCTTGGCTATATGAACAATACTATACTCTCTGGGCACCTGAATATGTATACCCTTGTTTCCCCTCGTTTACTGGTACTCTTGGAGACCTTTCACACGGTGAATGGATACATTACGCTAATGTCTACTTCAGCTGGCCAGGAAACGATCTGACAGACGATTCACACTCAGATTGGATCGTAGACAGGAACTTCGACGGCATAATAGCAGGACCAGGTGTACCGGTTATACGACCTTCAGACGGAGCAACCAAGACAGATGAACAATGCGTGGTCTATGACTGGATAGGTTCGGATCTTGAGTGGAGCATACGGGGCAGGACATTGCGCTTCGACGAAGAATATGTGCCTGGTGTTACAAGACCCGACTCAACTGAACCGCTCGTATTGCATGTGACCTTGACCTTAGAGAGCAAAGCTGAGAACCTATGGACCTTCACAGGACATTATAGAACTCCCTTCGAGGTTGAAGGGTGGCCTGAGGAGTGGAAACTCTACGATTACTTCGAGTTCAAAGTGGTTGTCGATGTTGAGGCAATGGAAATAGAATCGTACCAGTACGTGGAGCACGAGTTCTACGTACCGTAACATCAAACAAAGAGTTGAGTGCTACGAATGAGTTTATTTTCCCCTTTTTTCTATTCTTCAAGCCACGGCATGCAGCCGTGGAGGCGGGGCCTGCCTTGCCCCTGGACGGGGGAGTGAAGTGCCTAAAGCTGCGCGCGCGAAAACGAGTAAATAAGCCCGTTTTGGGCTTGATTTTCTTCCGCTCTTTTTGTTTAATCCATCTCGATTCTGTTGAATTAAGGGTTGGAGTGTGCATTCGCACCAGGCGAACTAGTGTGTTTTGAGGAGACCCCACTTATTCAGCGCATACATTCTCCAGCGGTCGGACCTCATAGAAGGTACGCACCACTAGATGTTCAAGGCTACCTAGTTCTATGAACCTCCGGAACCCCACGCACAGCTAGGAAAAGTGTATAGGCTTATACGCCGTGCTTGGCCTTCTCTTCCCTCAGCCAGGCCTCCAGCATCGCCTTGTCGGAGCCCTTGATGAGGCCCTCGAGCTCCGTCTCCAGGTCCTCCGCCTCGATGACGGCGATCCAGCCCCTGCTGTATGGGTCCTCGTTGATGAGGGACGGGTTCTTCATGACCTCCTCGTTGACCTCGGCGATCTTGCCGGAGACGGGCGCCCTCAGAGGCCCTACCCACTTCCCGCTCTCGACGGTGCCCAGGGTCTTCCCCGCCTCGACCGACCTCCCCGCCCTGCGGGCGTTCAGGTTGACGAGCTTGCCCGCGGCCTCCTGGGCCCAGTCGTTGTAGCCGACCCGAGCCTTCCCGTCCTCGACCTTGACCCACATGTGCTCCCTGTGGTAGTAGAGGTCCTCCGGGAAATCGTTCCCGTTTATCTTGACCATCTCAATCCACCCGTACACCTAGAGATCCCCGTCAGAAGTTAAATAACCCTTATGGTCGACCCCCGGGTCACAGCAGGAGGTACTGGTCGGCCGTGAAGGCAAAGAGGACGACCACGATATAGGGGGCGGTCAGCTTGAAGAGCCACCACCCCGCCCTCCGGGAGGGATCCATGTGGAGCCTAAGGCCGGCCAGCATCAGGGGCACGTTGATGAGGGACACGATCAAGGGATAGAGCGTAGACCTAGACCAGAGGGAGAGGAGATAGGATGAGGAGACGAGGGCGAGGAGGGCCGCGAGGACGGCGCGGGCCGCCTTCCCCGGTGGGACGACGGCCGGAAGCATGGGCACGCCGCCTCGGAGATAATCGCGGGCGAAGGCGTATGCGATGCTCCAGAGGTGGAGGGGCCCCCAGATGGCGACGATGAGGCCGAGGAGGAGGGCCTGGAGGCCGAAAGGCGCTCCGCCCATGATCCAGCCGAACCAGGCGGGCGCGGCGACCGCCGGCGCCGTGGCGAGGACGTTGAGGCTGGTCCTCCTCTTCAGGATCAGCGTGTAGAGGACGAGGTAGGAGGCGACGCCCTCGACGAAGAGGAGGAAGGGGAGGGGGCCGAGGGAGAGGGAGAGGGCCGAGGCTGATGCGAGCAGGAGGAGGCCGAGGGCGAACGCCCCGCCCGGCTCGATGATCCCGCGGGGTATAGGGCGCGTCAAGGTCCTCGCCATCAGGGCGTCAATGTCCCTGTCGAGGTAGCAGTTGAGGGCGTTGGAGCCGCCGACGGCCGCGAAGACGGCGACGAGCCCCGCGGCGAGCCGG
>Ga0209636_10006438_pt1 | contig 12000 bp, 7 predicted proteins | sample DeeMarSWOR152_54_FD_187464 | JGI IMG/M metagenome (GOLD analysis project Ga0209636, IMG submission 187464) | Marine sediment microbial communities from White Oak River estuary, North Carolina - WOR-1-52-54 (SPAdes) (version 2) | ecosystem: Environmental > Aquatic > Marine > Intertidal zone >...
CTTACCGGCAACTTCAATGTATGAGTATTTTGATCTAATCAGTGGATATGGTCATTCTTATATTCAATTACAACAAAAAGTAATCGAGCCACCCGGTGAGTGTAAAAATGAAAGTGAAATATATAGACTTTTAGGAAAAAAGTTTGGTTTTAATTTAGATTATTTACCGGAAAATAATATGAGTACTATAGAAAAGATAATAAGTAGCTCTAATTTGGATACTGATATAGATGAATTAAAAGTGAAACCCTATCTTTATCCTGATTATCAAGAGATAGCTTTTAGTGATTTAAAATTTAATACTCTTACCCGAAAAATAGAATTTTTCTGTCAAAAAATGAAAGATAAATGGGGGAAAGATCCTCTGCCAATCTATCATGCACCTATAGAAAATAAATATACTACTACGGAAATTTATAATAAATATCCCCTATCTTTAGTGAGTAGTCATGCTTACAATAAGATGAATTCTCAATTTTCGAATATAACTATCTTACAAGAAGAACCTTTTATCTGGATTAATCCCCATGATGCAACCAAAAGAGGAATTAGTAACGGCGAGATGGTAAAGGTATATAATGAAAGAGGTAGTGTAATTTTAAAAACTATACTTACCAAAAAAGTCGTCCAGGGAATTGTACACATTTATTTTGGTTGGTGGGATACAATTCATAGAGTTAGTATAAATAAACTTATTAGAGATTATGAAAGCGATATTGGTAATGGCACAGCATTTCATAACTGCTTAGTCGAAGTTCAGAAAGTAAAATAGAATTGAAAGTAGAGCATCACAAAATTTTTTATTATTAGGTGAAGGTGGAGATAAATGAACTTTTTAGATTTGGTAAGAACCAGACAGAGTGTGCGAGAATATTTAAATAAATCGGTTGAGCAGGAAAAGATTGAGCGGTGTCTTGAAGCAGCGCGGCTTGCTCCTTCCGCCAGCAATTCTCAGCCCTGGAGATTTATCGTGATAGATGACCCAAAGTTAAAAGAGGCGGTGGCTAGAGAAACTTTTGATAGACTTGTATCTTTCAATTATTTTTCCCTTCAGGCACCTGTTTTAATTATATTAATTTCGGAAGGACCAAGCTTTTTTGTTAGTATTGGGGAAGCAATTAAGGATAAACAATTTAGTTTAATCGACATTGGAATTACCGCTGAACATTTCTGCCTTCAGGCAGCAGAAGAAGGATTGGGTACCTGTATTTTGGGATGGTTTGATGAAAATGGAGTAAAAAAGCTGCTTAATATTCCCCAGTCGAAAAGAGTTGAGCTCATTATCACCATGGGCTATCCAGCAGCTAACGAGATACGCCCAAAGGAACGAAAAGAGCTGAATCAAATCAGAAGTTATAATAGTTACAGGTTACAGAAATAAAAAAGACCAATATTGCATCTTATTTTTTTGATTTATCTTATACAAAAAACATAAATCGAAAAAGATAAAAAATTGACGCGATTTTCTATAAATGATATTGTATAGAAACAAAATAAATAATAGAAAAGTTAGTTTATAAAAAAATTCTTAGAACAAGGAGGATTAGAAATGAGAAAGAAAGCAATATTAGTCTTGATACTTTCAATATTTTTATTTTCTATTCTTAATTTAATAGTTCAGAGCAGTCAAGATGAAGCACCACTCATTCCCATGAGAGATTTTTTTAGGAATCCTGAAAAAATAGGTTTTTCCTTATCTCCCAATGGTGAGTATTGGGCCTTTCTCCAACCCTGGCAAAACCGTCTAAATATTCACGTTCAAAAAATTGGAGAAGAAAAAATTACCAGAGTTACCGATGCCACGGAAAGAGATATTACTGGATATTTATGGGCCAGTAATAATCGAATCGTTTATGCACAGGATCAGGCAGGAGATGAAAACTTTAAACTTTATGCAGTAGATATTGACGGTTCAGACAGAAAAGCTTTAACCCCTTTTGAAGAAGTTAAGGTTGGATTAGTCGATGATCTTAAAAATAATCCAGAAGAAATGCTGATAGCAATGAATAAAAGAGATAAACGATTTTTTGATGTATATCGTATCGATATTAATAATGGGGAGATGGAAATGCTCGCCGAAAACCCCGGAAACATCGTCGGTTGGTTAACTGATCATGAGGGTAAACTTCGGGTTGCTACTACTAGTGATGGCGTAAATACCAGTATACTATACAGAGAAAAAGAAACCGAACCCTTTAGGGCAATTATTACCACTAGTTTCAAAGAAACTATAGCTCCATTATTTTTTACTTATGATAATAAATATCTTTATGTGTCCTCTAATATTGGTAGGGATAAACAAGCTATTTTTAAATATGATGTTGACAATGCAAAATTTTTGGAAGAAATATATGAACATCCAGAAGTGGATGTCTCAACTTTATTAAAATCAGATAAAAAAAAGAAAATCACTGGTGTTGCCTACCATACTGATAAAAGACATTACTACTTTTTTGACCAGGAACGTGAAGAACTACAAAAAAACCTGGAAAAACGCTTACCTGGATATGAAGTTGTAATTACTGACATGAGTAGAGATGAAACGAAAGTAATTGCAAGAACTTATAGTGATAAAAGTATGGGGGCTTATTATTTTTATAATCTTTCTAATGATGATTTTAGGAAATTGGTTGAGGTCAGTCCGTGGTTAGAAGAAAAATATATGGCAGATATGCAGCCAATTAAGTATATTTCCCGAGATGGTCTTACTATCCATGGATACTTAACCCTCCCCAAAGGTCTTACCCCAAATGATTTACCCGTAGTGATAAATCCCCATGGTGGTCCCTGGTATAGAGATTATTGGGGATATAATCCAGAGGTTCAGTTTTTAGTAAATCGAGGTTATGCTGTATTGCAGATGAATTTCCGTGGTTCTACCGGATATGGGCGAAAATTTTGGGAAATTGGATTTAAAAAATGGGGTAAAGAGATGCAGGATGACGTAACTGATGGAGTTAAGTGGCTAATTGAAGAGGGGATAGCAGACCCTAAAAGAGTTGGGATTTATGGCGGGTCTTATGGCGGATATGCTACCTTAGCGGGTTTGGCTTTTACTCCAGATTTATATGCCTGTGGAGTTGATTATGTGGGCGTTTCCAATATCTTATCCTGGTTTAAGGCAATACCCCCTTATTGGGAACCTTTGCGAGAAATGTTTTATGAAATGGTTGGGGATCCCGAAAAAGATAAAGAGTTGCTGGAAGCAGCTTCCCCAGTCTTTCATGTCGATAAAATTATGGCACCTCTTTTTATTGCTCAAGGAGCTAATGACCCCAGAGTTCCAAAAGCTGAATCGGATCAAATGGTAGAAGCCTTAAAGGCTCGAGGTATTGAAGTTCCTTATATGGTTAAAGATAATGAAGGTCATGGTTTTGCCAATGAAGAAAATCGTTTTGATTTTTATCGAGCCATGGAAGAATTTTTAGGCAAACATCTTGGTGGTAAGGTAGAATAAAAAAGGATTTACAGTAATGAGAGTAAAAATAAAATATTTAAATGGTATCCGATTTAAGCGTTTTATTATTAATTCTGCCCAACGTATAAATCAGATGGAGCAGTATCTAAATGATATTAACGTTTTTCCGGTAGCAGACGGTGATACAGGCACCAATATGGTTATGACGATGACCAGTATTGTACAAGGGGTAGAAGAATGTAAGGAATCTTCTTTTTCAGAAATCAGTTCTGTTATTGCAAATTCAGCCTTAGCTGGGGCACGTGGTAACTCCGGAGCTATCCTGGCTCAATTTTTTCAAGGCTTAGCAGAAGCAACCAGGGGTAAAGTTCATCTCTCAACAGAGAATTTTGCCAAAGCTGCTACTAAGGCAGCAGAACAAGCAAGAAATGCAATTTCTAATCCCCAAGAGGGAACTATTATTACAGTAATGAAGGATTGGGCTAATCATCTTACCGAACATGCCCCTCAAACTGCTGATTTTTTTGAACTTTTTAAAAAATCATTAGCTAAGGCAAAAGATTCTTTAGCCCAAACACCTGATAAACTTAAGATATTAAAAAAAGCCGGCGTGGTTGATGCAGGAGCTCAAGGCTTTGTAAATTTATTAGAAGGAATAGTAAATTTTATTGAATACGGCAGAATTAAATCTTTAAAAGTAATTACTTCAACTACCAGCAGAATAAAGAGCTTTAAATTAGATAAAATTGATTCTGGACTTAATTTTCAATTCTGTGCCGAATACCTGATTGAAGGTGATAACATAGATCGGAAGACAATTTGCCAAAAACTATCTTGGTTAGGAGATTCATTGATTGTTGCTTGCTCTAAAAATAAAGCTCATATTCATATTCATACTAATCAACCAGAAGATGTTTTCCCCGTATTATCTGAATTCGGAACTATAATAAAAACCAAAGTCGATGATATGTATCAACAGCATACCAAGATTAAACCTAACACTCAAATTAAAAGTATCGGCTTAGTTACTGATTCAACCTGTGATTTACCACCCGAGATGATTAAAAAGTATAATATCCAGGTTGTGCCAATAGTGATTCAAGTTGGGGAAGAGAGTTATTTAGATCAGGTAGAAATTAAACCAAAGGATTTTTACCATCTTTTAAAGACATCCCACAAAAAAATGCTTACCTCTCAACCCACTCCTGCCTCTTTTAAAGAAGCTTACCTTAAAGTTGCCCCAAAATACGAGTCTATAATCTCTTTACACATTTCAGAAAAGTTAAGTGGGACAATTCAAGGAGCCCGTATTGGTTCCAAAAGTACAAAATATAGTGATAAAATCCATATAGTCGATAGCAAAACGAGTTCAGCTGCCTTAGGATTGTTAGTTGCTGAGGCGGCTCAGTTAATTCAAAAAGGCTTTAAACTTGAAGAAGTTATTGACCGTTTAAAAATTGCTGCTAATGATGTTAAAATTTTTATCAGTATCCCCACTTTAAAATATTTAATGCGCAGTGGTCGCCTGAATAAAACTAAAGGATTTTTAGGTACACTCCTCAATTTGAAACCCATTATGACTATCAACTCTGATGGGTATATTGTTGAAGCAGCTAAAGTAATTGGGCAAAAAAAAGTTATTCATAAGACTTTGGATTTGGCGATTAAATTTGCTAAAAGTGTTAAAAATCCGCACTTTGGTATAGCTCATGTATCAGCACCTGAACTTGCTCAGTGGTATAGTGATAAAATTCGAACCTTCTTTAATTCCTCAGAAATAATGATTGTAGAAGCATCTCCTGCTTTAAGTGTACATATTGGTATTGGTGGAGCTGCTATCGCAGTTTTAGCAGATTCAAATTAATGGAAAAATTTTTTAAAAAAAGGTTTTATAGGTTGATGTAGTATTTTATTATTGCTATCTCAAAACAATAGTATCAGATTCCAAAAACGGAAGAAGTTGAACTTGCTAGGAGTATTTATTTTAGAAAAGGAGTGATAAATAGAGGAAAAATTGTTTTTGTTTGAGTAATAAAATTAAAGGAGGATAAAGGAAAGAGATGTCAAAAAAATTGATTGTTTTATGTTTAGTGGGTTTATTGATTTTTATTGGCTTGGATATATTAGCTTTAGCAGAGGTAAAGGGTCCTATTGTAGATAAAATTTACATTAATGTCAGAATGAAGGAAGAAATTGGTCTAAAAGATGCAGCAGAAGGCTTAACTGATATCTTCTTCTATGGGGTTAGCAGTACCACAATTATGGGATTGGATCAGGCTACTCGGGACAAACTCGATATATATAGTGTACCATCAGTGACCTACTCTCTTAATTTTAATCCCATCCCCAATGCACCACCTTACATAGTTAAAGTGGAGGAGAAGGAATATTTTAACCCCTTTGCTATTAGGGAAGTCAGATTCGCTATGAATGATCTGATTAACCGGCAATATATAGTTGATGAAATCCTTAGTGGAGCTGGTGGCCCAATGTTTGCAATGGCTACACCTGGTCAACCCGGTACTTACAAATATAATCTAATAGCTACTCGAATGGGGATGACTGCAGAGGGGAATGAGAAGAAGGCATTAGGTGAGATAGATGAAGCTATGAAAAAAGCTGCTTCTTTACCAGAACTGCAAGGAAGATTGGTAAAACAAGAGGAATGGTGGACCTTTGATAATGAACCGGTAACAATTAAGTTCATTATCAGGGTTGATGATCCTCAAGTAAGGCTGAAAGAAGGACATTATGTAGCTTCTCAGATTGAAAAATCAGGGATTAAGGTAGACCGTCTATTGTGGGATCGGGTTAAGTGTATTGAGACTTCCTATTACTCAGATCCGGCAAGTTACCAGTGGAATATTTATACCGAGGGCTGGAGCGCTGGGGCAACCAGGGCATTCTGGGAACATATCGTCTGTCAGATGTATGCCCCCTGGTATGGTTATATGGCCGGCGGACCAGATCAAGAGTGGCGATATGCAAATGAAGAACTCGATGAAGTAACCGAGAAAGCCTATACCGGAAATTTCCTGACTGAAGAAGAGTACTGGGAATATGCTTTAAAAGGTTTAGAGTTAGGATTAAAAGATGCCTGTAGAATATATGTGGTTTACCAGAGTACTTATTATGCTGCCAATAAAGAAGCGTTTAATAGGAAGATGGCTTATGGACTGGGAGATGGTCTGAATGAATGGTCATTAATTACTGCAGATACCAAAAGCAAAGAATTACGTATGACCCAATTTTCCGCCAAAGGTGCCTTATTTATGTCAGCATGGGATCCCATTGGGACAGAAGGCTTTAATGATGTCTACAGTCTTAATTTGGCCTACCCCATGATAGATAGGGGTATGTTTGAACACCCAGCCAGTGCTATTCCTACCCCCTGGAGAGTTGTTCCAGAAGAAGTTGAGACTGAGGTATCCCGAGATAAAGAGACAGGAGATGTGGTTGGTGATATCTTGGTGTCGCCAGATGCCATAAAGTACGACTCAGCGAAAAAAGAATGGTACAAGGTTGGTGCAGATGTAAAGGCAATGAGCAAAGGGACCTACAGCTTCCGCTGGGGGAATTTCCATCACGGTCTACCTATAACTACAACCAATATACTTTATGCTGGTGCCTTTGTCCAGGAATGGATTAACCAGGATGGAGAAGGTGATAAATACTACGATGCCGCATATGAAAGATATCATAGACCAGGCCAGAAAACCGATAAAGGTATGGTATTAAATCCTGATGGCACTATTACTACTTATTTTGACTACAACTTCCCGGCTTCCAAAGAAAGGACAGCGAGTTGGGGAGCACCCTGGATCCATCTTTCAGGACGGTATATAGGAGCTCCTTGGGAAATTTATGAAGCTTTAGCAGAGTTAGTGGCGGTAGGTAGTGAATCAGGCACAGTTTACAGTTTTACTCCTGCTGAGGGAGTCGAACAAGTAGACCTGTTAAGACCATCCTGCGTAAAGGATATTAGAGCAAAGCTGGTGGAAATGCTCGATAAAAGCCACGTGCCAGTATCTATAAAAGATTATGTTACAGTCGGAGAAGCAAAAGCGGGGTATGAGGCAGCTATCCAATGGATCGATGAAAAAGGACAGGCTTTCATAAGTAACGGGCCATTCTATTTAGAAAAATATGATCCCGCAACTAGTTTTATGGAACTGCGTGCCTTTAGAGACCCAGAATATCCCTTCACTCCAGATTATTGGCCTGATGTATTTGTTACCACTACAGTACGGATTGATAGTGTAGATATACCTGCAATGTATCTTCGCGCAAAAAAAGAAGACATGACTGTAAAGGTTCAAGTATCTGAGGTATTGTATCCAGAGGGAACAGCAAAATTAGCTGAAAAGGGTGAAGTTTCTGTTGCTTTAATAACTCCGACTGAGGAGATATCCGCTAAAGCCAGATACGTAGAAGCCGGATTGTTTGAAGGGGTTATACCTGCAGAAGCAATAAAGGATTTAGAGGCAGGATCTTACACTATTTTAATTAATGCATCAATAGTAGGAGCAGTACCTGCTTCATTAGCAGGATCAACCGTTGTATACTAACTAAAAAAAGACCGGGGCAGTACCCTCAAAAAGGAATATATTTCATAAGAGGGCACTGCCCTTTCTTTCAGGTTTATAATTAATGGATTACGGTAAGATCCTTAACAGCATAATTCGCAATTAAACTATTAAATGAATTAGGAGCACTAATATACAATGTATTGGAAATATTGTGTAGGAAGAATTTTAAATGGGATAGTTATCTACGCTATACTCATCTTCATCTTTTCTACCCTCTTTAATGCAACTATGGAACAGACCTTAACCGCTCGGATTGAAGAAGAGGTTCGTGCTGAGATGATGTCTCTCGATACACGCATGACCCCAGAAGAGGTCAATCGCTACATAATCGAAAGAAGAGCAGATAAGTACCGACTTTATCGCTTAGAAAAACCTACCTGGAAGCGCATTATCTGGAGAGCAACTAATGCTCTTACTTTTAATTTTGGCAGGGCCACCATAATAAGATCTTCTGCGGGAGAGACAGATGTTTGGACAATTATCTCTGAATGCATACCCCGAACTATTCTGCTTTTTACTACGGCCATATTTATTAATATTATCTTGGGATTATGGTTAGGGCTTAAAAAGGCGCAAAGAGCCGGAGGGTTAATGGATAAGACCACCTCTATTGGTACCATGATTGTTTATGGTATGCCTTCCTGGTGGCTGGGCATGATCATGATTATGTTCTTTGTTTATACAGTTAAGATCTTCCCGTCAGGAGGTTTACACTCTATGCCACCACCAGTGGGCTGGGCATATTATATTGATCTATTACACCATATGGCTTTACCAGTTTTAACTTTAGTTGTCATTGGATTTTGGGGAGGAGCTTTTTTGATCCGAAATATTGTATTAGGTATATTACAAGAAGATTATATTATGGCTGCTCGGGCGAGAGGTTTTCCAGAGAGAAAAGTACTCTATGGTCATGCCATGCGGACTGCAGCCCCGCCCATAGTAACTATGGCTCTTCTTTCTCTTCTTGCTTCAGTAGGAGGTAATATTATTTTTGAGGGTATTTTTAGTTGGCCTGGATTGGGTAATCTTTATTGGATTGCTATTGAGCAAAATGATGTCCCTGTTTTAATGGGTAATCTTTCCATTACTACAGCATTATATATTGGGGGATTAGTTTTATTAGACCTTATCTATGGATTTCTTGACCCCCGAATTAAGGTGGGAGGAAGACGATGAAGTGGATAGATATTAAAACAGGCTTGCAAGAATTTTGGAAGGAACTTAAAGAGGTTAAATTCGGAATAGCTGGGCTAATTCTACTATTTATTTTTATTCTTATTGTTTTTATTAATCCCTATATTGTACCTTTCCCTGAAGGGAGTAGTCGCTGGAGAGATATTGGTTATTGGGTAGATAACCCGAGAAGTGTTCCCCCTATTTGGGTAAATTGGTTTTCTTCACTAAAATATGCACCATCTCTAGCTGTACACGATTATTCTATATCAGAAGAACAAATAGGAGGAATGAAAGTTAAGGAGGTTGTTTTCTCTTACAATTATTCTTATGATATCCCTCCAACTGATATTATATTTCATTGTCATTACCAGGGATCCCCAGTTATTGTTTTTTCAATGGAAAGACCGGATAATGAGGTTATTGAACTGATTAAAAAACCATTACCTCTAAGTGAAGGAGAGAAGATTAGAGTGGCGATTGGTAGGGCTTCTAAAATAGAAGCCTACAATTTTGGGTCTAAATTTGATCGAGAAGATGACCGAATTAGTAGAGATATGGTTGTACCAACTAAGATCTTTTTTTCAGAAGCAAAAGTGGGAATCTTCCGTAATCCGATTCCTTTAAAGGGAGTTTATAAGGTAACCGCTATGATTATCTTGCCCGGAGAAGATGATAGGGTAGAAGATGCTCATATATCATTTTTAGGAAGTGTTTCAGGTCTGTTAGGGACAGATAATTCCAGGAGAGATATCTGGAGCGGTATTGCTGCTGGAGTGAAGTGGGCACTTATTATCGGGTCATTAACTGCTCTTATCTCTGTCTCTGTGGGGGTTATTTATGGGGTGACGAGTGCTTATTTGGGAGGATGGCAAGATGCTTTGATGCAGAGAATTTTTGAAATTTTTATATCTGTTCCTCTGCTTCCTTTGTTAATAGTGATGAGTGCTGTTTTTAAACCGAATATTTGGGCATTAATTCTTATGATGTGTATTTTCTTCTGGGTAGGTCCGGTTAAAACGGTGAGAAGTATAGGATTACAAATTAAAGAAGAGACATTTATCGAAGCTTCAAGGGCTTTTGGGGCTTCAGGTTCGAGAATTATATTTAAACATATGGTGCCTTTACTTATCCCTTATGCCTTTGCCATGATGGCCCTTTACATTCCAGGGGCTATCCTGTATGAAGCAACCATTAGTTTATTAGGTTTAGGTGATGCAACGATTGTAACCTGGGGGCAGATACTTCATGATGCCATGACCGGGGGAGCAGTGTTACAGGGAATGTGGTGGTGGGTTGTACCTCCTGGTTTATCTATAGCTTTGGTAGGTATGACCTTTGCCTTTATCGGCTTTGCCATGGACAAAATTTTACATCCTAAATTAAGGACAAGATAAAACGGAGGTAAGATGTCAGATTATAAGTTAGAAGTAAATCATTTGAAGATTAATTATTTTACTCGTAAAGGTACAGTTGATGCAGTCAGCGATATTTCATTTAATTTAAAGGGAGGAGAAACTTTAGGTATAGTAGGAGAGTCAGGGTGTGGTAAGACTACTGCAGTATTGGGTTTAATGAAGATGGTATCACCCCCCGGGAAGATTACCAGTGGTGAGATTTTATTAGGAGGACGGGATATTATTCCATTGTCTGAGGATAAAATGAGAAAGGAAGTAAGATGGGAGAAGATTTCCATGGTTTTTCAGGGAGCGATGAATTGTCTTACGCCGGTTTATACCATTGGTAAACAGATGATGGAGACTCTTCAAGAACATAGAAAGACGAAGGACTCCGAAACTAAGAGACGTATGGTAAATTATTTAAATTTGGTTGGTTTATCAGAAGATATAATTCGTAGGTATCCTCATGAGCTATCTGGTGGGATGAAACAGCGGGTAGTTATAGCTACTGCTCTGTTTTTAGAGCCAGAAATTGTAATCTGTGATGAACCCACTACTGCCTTAGATGTGGTGGTGCAAGCCCAGATTATTAATCTTTTAAAAACGCTAAAGAATAAGCTTGGTTTATCTGTTATTTTTATCACTCACGATCTGGCTACAGAGGCAGAGGTTGCTGATCGATTAGTAGTGATGTATGCAGGGAAGATTGTGGAAATCGGAACAAATGAACAGATCTATGGAGAAAAGAATCCAGCTCATCTCTATACCCAGAAACTATTAATGTCCACGCCGAGACTTTATGAAAAGATAAAGAAACTTTCTTTTATTCCTGGTGTCCCACCTGATTTAATTGATCCCCCTTCAGGGTGTAGATTTCATCCACGATGTCCAGAGGCAATGGAGAGGTGTAAAGAAGAAGAGCCTCCCTTAATTAAGATTGAAAATGAACATTGGGTAGCCTGCTGGAGGAATCATTATGCCTGAAACAATTTTTAAAGTTGAAAACCTAATGAAATGGTTTCCGGTAAGGCGAACCATTAGTGAAATTTTAAAAGGTAAGAAATTATGGATAAAAGCTGTTGATGGCATTACCTTTAATATTAACAAGGGCGAAATCTTTGGACTAGTAGGAGAGTCAGGATGCGGGAAGACCACTACCGGAAGATTACTTATGAAACTCTTAGAACCTAATGGTGGCAAAATTATCCTTAAAGGAGAGGATGTAACTCATCTTGACTCTAATAAACTCAAAGAGTATCGAAGGAATGTGCAGATGGTCTTTCAGGACCCTTATGCCTCGATGAATCCGAGATTCCGGGCCAGAGATGTGCTCGAGGAACCTCTGTTTATCCATCAAGTAGGTGAGACTCGAACTGAGCGGGGAAAATATGTTCATCGGGCTCTCGAAGAAGTTCGA
>Ga0209636_10006440_pt1 | contig 11998 bp, 11 predicted proteins | sample DeeMarSWOR152_54_FD_187464 | JGI IMG/M metagenome (GOLD analysis project Ga0209636, IMG submission 187464) | Marine sediment microbial communities from White Oak River estuary, North Carolina - WOR-1-52-54 (SPAdes) (version 2) | ecosystem: Environmental > Aquatic > Marine > Intertidal zone >...
GCTCAGGGAGGAATGCGGTAATCTTGGTGGCAAAGGCATTCCATGCCCCGGTAACAATTGTGGTGATTTCCATACTCCTACCTCCTTCCTTTAAGGGCAACAAAAAGCTAGGTATGTGGGCAGCACTCTACCCCTCAGGTCATTACCAAACAGCTCGAGCACCGAAGGCTGCTCATCGATAGCCGAAATGCCTGGCATGATTCCTCTTGTTTCATAATTATGGTAGATTTGGATCCAACAAGTAGTCTTGCAATACTACCAGGATCTTTTCCAGCCCTTCACTGTCCACCACCGGAGCGGAAACTCCTGTGAAGAAAGAGTAATCCTCGCAATGTATGAGGATTTCGGGCTGTTGTGTTTTCAATCTCTCCCATATCTCCCACGGACGATTTGAGTTGCTCACTGCCCGAATGGCGTCAATAACTGAGACCCTGCCATCTGGCGTGAACCTTACTGTCTCGTTATCAAGGGTAACAACCAAAGCCTCCTCCATGAATATCCTTCCCCTTTATGTGATTGTCATCTTTTGAATGAGGGATCTCTGGAATCATCCAGACAGGACTTGCGCCCGGGACGGTCTCATCGTAGCATGCCGGATACTTCTGATCAGCCCCGTGAGATTTGAGAGGGATTTCTTGCTGGTTCCACCGGGGCAGGTCCTTATGGTTGCATAAAGCAATCCCGGTGCCAGACAGTGGCAGCCCTCACTTCAGTAGAGGAAGGTCAGAGCCGGGGAGTCCCAATACGGTAGTCACTCAAGGCTTTGACCTAAGGTAGCTTGAAATCATTCCAACCGATTTGGCACCACCAGCCTCACTATTTAAGGCGAAGGACTGTCTAAATCTAGACGTAGTGAAGGGCTCTTAGTTTAATAATATCAACGGTTTGAATAAGTTATTCTACAGTACAGTTTTGGACCTATCAGTATTATTTTAGACAGATACTATGTATCGTGCTATTGGGATGCGGTGTTTTCAGGGCGCAGAGTTCATCTCCTCAAATCTGCGGTGTTTTATTGTCCTGGCATCCACCATGTATACGATATCCTCGCTGATATTCGTTGAAAGATCGGCAATCCGTTCCAAGCTCCTGGATATCCTGATCAGGTGGATAGACCGTTCAATTGTAGTGGGATCTGAAGCCATGAAGGTGATGAGCTCCCTTAGGATCTGGTCCCTGAGCCCATCGACGATGTCGTCACGTTCGCACACGCTTTTGGCGAGGCGGGTATCCTCGTTGATGAATGCGCTCAGGCTATCCCTCATCATTTTTCCTGCCTCGGTTGCCATCCTCGGGATATCGATTAAAGGCTTTACCTGTGGTCTGTCTACTAAGAACAAAGTACTCTCCGATATGTTTACCGCCTCATCACCCATCCGCTCAAGATCGTTGTTTATTTTTGAAACCATCATGATAGTCCTCAGATCCTTTGCCTGTGGTTGATAGCGAGCAGTTAGGGAAATACAGGCCTCCTCTATCTCAACCTCTAACTCATTCTCCTTTGGCTCATCCTGTTCTATGACCTCTTGGAGCACTTTCTTCTCGCCCTGCACGAGCCCTCTGATGCTCTTTTCTACCATACTTTCCACCAGAGAGCCGCTTTGCACCAATTTTCCCTTTACCTCCTCCAGCTTTGCTTTGAGCATTGTTTTCCTCCTACCCAAACTTTCCCGTCAAGAACTCCTCCGTCCTTCTATCCTTTGGAGCGGTATGTAACAGCTCTGTCGGGCCGAACTCCACCAGCTCCCCGAGGTAGAGAAAGGCAGTAAAGTTAGAAACCCTTCCTGCCTGGGCGATGTTGTGAGTCACGAGGATGAGGGTAACAGTTTCCTTGAGCTCTGTCATGAGGTGCTCTATATGAGCAGTAGCTTTAGGGTCGAGGGCGGAGGTGGGCTCATCGAGGAGGAGGAGATCGGGGTTCATCGCAAGAGCGCGGGCGATACAGAGCCTTTGCTGCTGTCCCCCTGAAAGGAATGTACCCTTCCTGCGCAGGTAGTCCTTGACCTCATCCCAAAGAGCAGCTTTCTTCAGAGATTCTTCCACGAGCCTGTCACTTTCCTCGCGGCTGAGCTTGAAGTTGTTAAGCTTGTACCCTGCGATTGCATTGTCATATATGCTCATCGTAGGGAAGGGATTTGGCCTTTGAAAGACCATCCCTATTCTCCTCCTTATGACCATAGGGTTTAGGGCGTATATGTCCTCTTCTCTCAAATAGGCCTTTCCCTCGACCTTTGCACCTGGTATCAGCTCATGCATGCGGTTAAAACATCTGATCAGCGTTGTCTTTCCGCATCCAGACGGCCCCATAACGGTGGTTACCATCTTCTCAGGAATGGAGAGGTTCACACCTTTAACCACACGGTTATCCCCGAAATAGGCGGAGAGGTTGACTGCCCTCAGAACTGTACCTTCCATCTCTTCGCTATGATCCTCGCCACTAGATTCAAAACTAATACGATGCTTACGAGAACGCACGAAGCACCCCAGGCGATGGAGTGCCATTCGGGATATGGACTCGTGGCGTAGTTGTAAATGAGCAAAGGAAGGGCGTTAACCGGCTTGATGATATTCCAATTCATGAAAGGGTTCCCGAAGGCGGTGAAGAGCAAGGGAGCGGTTTCTCCAGCGATTCTCGCTACGCTGATCAGGATACCGGTCGTTATTCCGCTCAATCCAGCGGGCAAGATGACCTTCAGGATTGTCTTGTAATAGGGGATCCCCAGTGCCAAAGAGGCCTCCTTGAGCGAATCAGGGATGAGCTTGAGCGTCTCCTCCGTCGCCCTCACGATCACGGGGAGCATCATGATACCTAAAGCAATCCCTCCCGATAATGCAGAGAATCCACCCATCGATATCACCACCCATAGGTATGCGATGATCCCTATGACAATGGAAGGCGTACCTTGCAGCACCTCTGCAGCGAGCCTCAAAAGATAGGAGACTCTGCCCCTCTTGTGTTCAGAGAGGTATATCCCTGCCATAACCCCCATGGGAATTGCAGGCAGGCTGGCGATGATAATCAGGAGAACCGAGCCCACGATGGCGTTTGCTATCCCTCCTCCTACCTCACCTACGGGCTTGGGAAGCTCTATCAAGAACTCCCAGCTCAAGGATGAGAGGCCATTTCTCAGGATGTAAAAGAGGATGAGAAAAAGAGGGATCATTGACAAAAAGGAAAAGATTATCACCATTGCCTCAAAGCCCCGGTCCTTTGCCATCCGAAACTCTATCTTTCTTTGGTCCATTCAGGCCTCTATGCCTATTTTCTTGATGATATATCTCCCGGTGATATTGATTACCAGGGTGACGAGAAAGAGGAGAAGGCCGATCTCTATCAACGAAGAGAGGTAGAGCCTGCCCGTTGCTTCGGTAAACTCATTGGCGATTACGCTGGCCATAGTATTTCCCGGGCTGAAGATACTGTGCGGCAGGATGTTCGAATTGCCAATTACCATTGTCACCGCCATTGTTTCTCCGAGGGCCCTTCCAAGGGCAAGGAGGATTCCGGCCATTATCCCCGAGCGCGCATAGGGCAAGATTATTTTTGTTATGACCTCCTGTCTCGTCGCCCCAAGGGAATACCCTGCTTCTTTGATGTCCGAGGGAACGAGAGTAATAACCTCCCTGCCAATGGAGGCAGCATAAGGGATAATCATGACCGAGAGGATTAAGGAGGCGGTAAAGATTCCCACCCCATAGGGGGGGATACCGAGGTTCATCTCAATCTTCCTGACAACAGGCACAAGGGCAAACAATCCCCAAAAACCGTAGATGACCGAAGGAATTCCAGCCAGAAGCTCGGTCACATTCTTGAGAAAAGAAGAGAGCGCTCCCTCTGTGAAATATTCACCGAGGAAGATGGAAATAGACAAAGAGAAAGGCAGGCAGATGAGCAGAGAAAGAAACGAGGTCAGCAGCGTTCCCACCAGAAACGGCAGTGCTCCAAACTGCCTGGAGACCGGATCCCACGCCGTACCGAGGAAGAAAGAAAGGCCAAAGGACCTGAGTGAAGGGAAGGAGTGTAGAAGCAGGCTCAAGAATATGGCCGTGAGCAAGACCACGATTGCCACTGCGCAGACGAAAAGTGCCTTCTGAAAGGCGGATTCTGCCCGCAGGCCTGGAACCCTTGGCCTTGCTGCACTTGAGTTACTTGAGGACCTGGCTCCCATTGTACGTAATTGATTTGATGATCCTTTCCGCCTTCCCCGAGGCTTCCGCAGGAAGAGGTGCATAATCTAGCGGCTCCGTGTATTCCTGGCCTTCGTGGGTCATCCACCAGAGGAGGTTTACAAGTGCCTCTGCCTTCTCCATAGGCTTTCCCCGGTATGCCTGTTCCTTATAAACCAATATCCAGGTAAAGCTGCTAATGGGGTAGCCCCCAGGGGCAACCGTATCCGTCAGGGATATCCTCGTGTCCTCCGGTAAAGGGACATTCGCCGCTAGGGTCGTGGACGCGACGCTTGGTTGTACGAAGCTTCCGTTCCTGCCCTGTATGGCAGCCACGGGCATGCCGTTGTGGAGGGCATATATGAGCTCTACGTATCCCAGAGCACCTGGCAACTGCTTAATCAAGCCTGCAACCCCTGGGTTTCCCTTTGCCCCCAAGCCGACAGGCCAGTTGACGGCTTTACCCCGGCCGACCTTCTTCTCCCATTCGCCGCTGACCTTACTTACATAATCTGTAAACACAAAGGTAGTGCCGCTTCCGTCTGATCTGTGAACAACAGTTATTGCCAAACCGGGGAGTTTCACCTCAGGATTGACCTCTGCGATCCCCTGATCGCTCCACTTGGTGATCTTACCCAAAAAGATGGCTGCAATCAAATTAGGCGTGAATTTGAGTTTTGGATTCCCAGGCAGGTTGTAAGTGAGGGCGACTGCGCCAAGGCAGATTGGTATATGGAGGATCCTTGCAGGGGCCCTGGCCAGCTCCTCATCGCTCATAAAGGCGTCTGAGCCACCGAAGTCAACGGTCATGTTAGTGAGTTGCCTGATTCCGCCACCGGAGCCTATCGCCTGATAGTTTACCTTCACGCCTGCTTGCTTCCAGTAGACATCAAACATCTTAGAATAGAGGGGATACGGGAAGGTTGCCCCCGCTCCAATGAGTTCCACTCGGTTTGCCGATGCTGAAGCAGGCGAAAGTAATACAAGGAAAGCTAAAAAAATAGCAACCAACGTGTTCATGGTTTAGCTAGGAAAAAATTTAGGGTTTTTACAGCCACCTCTTCCTCTTGAAATAAAACATCATCAGGACCACGATGACGACCATTATCAACAAAGCTCCGAAATACCCCCAATGCCATTCAAGTTCCGGCATATACTTGAAATTCATTCCATAAATTCCCGCCACGAACGTGAGGGGAATAAATATGGTGGCGATAATGGTTAATACCTTCATCACCTCGTTCATCTTATTGCTTACGCTTGAAAGATACACATCAAGCATGCCGGAGACCAGATCCCTGAATGTCTCTATGGTATCAATGGCCTGAATGGTGTGATCGTAAACATCCCTGAGAAATACGCGCGTTGATTTATGAATCAGTGGGGACTCCCCCCTTTCCAGGCTGCCGGCTACCTCTCTGAGAGGCCAAACTGACTTACGCAAGAATATCAGCTCGCTCTTCAAGGTGTGGATAACCTGAAAGGTTTTAGGCGTTGGATTGGTGACGAGCTCTTCCTCCATACCTTCTACCTCTTCCCCGAACTTCTCCAAGACCACGAAATAGTGATCAACAATAGTATCTACCAGGGCGTAGGCCAGATAGTCGGCCTTCATCTTTCTGATACGGCTTTTTCCCTTTCTAATCCTTTCCCTTACGGGGTCAAAGACATCGCCTTGTTTCTCTTGAAACGAGATAACGAAGTTTGAGCCAACAATCAGACTGACCTGCTCAGGTCTTATCCCATTATCCTCGTCATCATAGGAAAGCATCTTTACCAACACAAAGATATAATCCTGGTAATCCTCCATCTTTGGACGTTGTTCGGTATTCACAATGTCCTCCAGGGTGAGCGGATGGATGTTGAACTGTTTTCCGATTTTTTCAATAATATCGACCTGGTGGATACCATCTATGTTTATCCAGGTGACGGTGGGTTTATCTTTAAAGGAGGAACATTCCTCAACTGTCTCTACTTCCTTTTCTTGAAACTGCGCCTCATCGTAGTCGATGATGGTAATCCTTGCCTTCTCAGCCTTCTTCTCCCCAACGTGGAAAAGAGTCCCCGGGGGAAGGCCGGCCTTGTTAGAGCGCTTTCCAAATGGGTTCACCATAGTCAATCACCTCCTGCTTAGAAACAATAAATAGGCTACCAGAAACAGATACTAAGGAGAGCAATATATTGTTTACATTTCTACGGGTCATGAGACTTTTCTTTCGTTCCGAGCCTCCCGGCCTGGTCTTTTCAGTGACTTATCCAGGGGGGAGTTTTGCCCCCTCCGCATTCTCCGCCTGCGGCGGAGCTGCGGCTTCCCCCGCAGATAAGTCACGAAAAGGACGGTGGCCTCCCGCCAGTCACTTCAGAAAAGTCCCATAACCCTCATGCTTCTTCGCATGCCATGTAAACAATTTGATGCTCCGAGTAGCAACATAGAGAAATCATCTCTTTGCATCTGATTCTGTGTGCATAGGATCGCTTGAAATACTGATACTCAGCGGTCGACGGTCATCGTGGGCCAAATAGGTTGTTGTGGTCGGGAAGGCAAATTCGATGCCCTCCGCTTCAAAGGCCCGCATGATCTGCAAGTTCACCCGCTCGTTAAAAGCCAGAAAATCCCAGTAATTGGGAGGAAAATACCAGTAGATCATGAGTATATTCAAAGACGCGTCGTTAAACTCATTGAAGTAGACCCGAGGAGGGAAGTCCGGGTCCATGCCCTCGTGATTCTCAAGGGTTTCCCTGATAATGGTTAAAGCCCGTTCCACCTTCTCAGGTGGAGTGTCGTAGGTGATGGTAATATTTGTAAGACGGCGAATAGATGGACGCCGACCAATGTTCTCGATGTTGATACTGGCCATCTTCTCATTGGGGACTGCCACCAGGTGGCCTGTTAAGGTACGTATTCTCGTACAGCGAAACCCAATATCTTCTACAGGCCCATCAATCCCATCAATGACAACACGATCGCCGACAACAAAGGGTTTATCCAGCATGATCATTATACTGCCGAAAAAGTTCTTCAAGGTGTCCTGTGCCGCCAGGGCTACAGCCAGGCCACCAATTCCGAGGCCTGCCAGCAGTGCATTCAGTGGCTTACCGGTGATGGCTTGTAGGATATATACGCCACCGAACACCAGGACCAGCACATGGGTTATCATCCGGATCAGTTTTACGAAGTTCAGGTCAAGCTTAGTATCCTCTCTCTTTGCGAATCTTGTTAATTCGTACTCGAGCACATCCAATAAACGATATGCGAAGAGGACGACTGCCATTGCACTGAGGACATTGACTGCACCTCCGGCAATACGCTCTGCTGCTGGTGGCAGGACTAAAAGCTCCTTCATTGCATAAATGCCAATAGCAAACAGCAATATACGAATGGGCCATAATGCTGCCTGAATAACCAACCGCAAGCGTGCCGTTTCCTCTGTGTCCCTAAGGGCACTGGTCATGGTGGCCAAGAAGCTAGTGAGAAGCCTTCCTCCGATAAAGAGAATGGCCAATACCACTAAAACAGCCAGGTAGCGCCACCAGGGAGATTTCCACAACCATTCAGGGAAGAGGGTTTTCTGGGTGTAAAGGAAAACTACCGCCACTAGAATAATGGCAGTTATCCTCAGAATACCTTTTAGATTCTTAAGGGTACCTTCCGAGACTCTATCCCTCACGCTGGACGGTAAGGCAAGAAAAACGAGGTCCAATAGTCGCACCATTTGGAAAAACAGGAACATTAAACCTAAGGCAAACAGAAATGCCTCCAATCCGTGGAGAAGCATGACGAGCTGTTGAGGGAGATGAAGGGGTGCCTCTGCAACCCTGAGCACTAAGGCGGCGAAGAACAGGCGCAGTGAAGGAAGAAAACCCGACAAATATGGAGCCCACTGGTCAAACCCCTTTACCTTCAGGGTCGTTTCAATGCGCTTATTGGCATAACGCGAGAGCAACTCAAGGAAAAGAAAACCCGCAAAGAGGATGACCACTGACACCGTGAACTGCCAAAGCTCATTACCTGTTGATACCTTTTCAAGCAGCCTAGTAAATTGATTAAATAAGCTCTGTACACTCTTCATCATTACCCTCCCTGGCCAAACATTAAATAGATCTTTCTGCCAATTCTTGGAAGATAAACCTGCCCTCTATCTCACTCACCTCTCGGGCGATTAATGGCTGGAGCATGAGTTAGCAGCGAAATCGGAAAAGCAAGCATTTGGCGGAGCCCGCCAGCAGTCGAGAGATTCCTCAGCGGCCTTCTTATCTCCGAGGCAAGTTCGTGGATGACAATCTTCTCTTCAACCTCACCAATTTCCTTTACCTTAGCGAGTCTGTTGATGGAATACAACCCTATCAGGAATGCCAGGAAAAAGAAGAAGTCCCAATGCTGAAAGCTGAGGGTATTAAGGGCAAGCTCTCTTACTGGAGATCTCCAGTTGAGTGTCAAAGCCAGTTCCCGCGTGGCAAAAAAGTCGGCAAACTTACCGCCTAAAACAGGTGCAATCCCTGCGGCCAGTGAATTGATAATGCCATTTGCCGCAAGATATGAAGTTGCCTGCTCTTTTGGTGCCAGTTTTAGTGCAATGTTTCCAGAGGCAAGCGTTACCCCCGCCATAGAAATTCCCATGAAAATGTGAATGGCTACGAGGAGGGGTATAGTTCCCGGGTATTTCTCTGGCATCGTGGTAAAAGTCCAGGCGAGTATACAGCCCAAGAACAGAGGACTGCAGAGGGCAAGCACGGATTTGTTGCTGAAGCGGTCTGAAAATTTGCCCCAGATCCTTAGAAACGTGAGGTTCATTATTTGACTGAGGACCGTTAGGGCAATAATAAACGACATATCCATCTGGAGCCTCTTGAGCATGTACACGGTGAAAAAGGGGGCAGCCAGATTAACCGCAAAATTCCAGGACCCCAGAAAGCTGATAAGCTTTCTAAAGTTTTGATCCTCAAAGGGAGTCAAGATGAGTTCAAGGAACTTTAACTCCTCCTCCCGAGCTGCCATCCGGGGCTCGGGGATAGTTGATATGAAATAGACGCCGAGCATGCCCGCAATGAATCCCAGCAAAAACAGCGTTGAATAGCCGTACAACTCAAGAGTTGGAGACAGCTTTTTGACCAGATCGATATAGAATCCGGCAGCAAGATACAGCACAATGCCAAGTCCAGTTGCCAACCTCATTCGCCTGGAAAAGAATGCGCCCAATTGCTCTTGGGGCACGAGATCCCGCATCCATGAGTTCCAACTGCTGTTAGACACTGCACCAAGGGCTGCTTGTAGGATCAGCGCTCCGATGAGAATACTCAGCCCTGCTTTAGGAGGCAAAAGAACGGACAGTAAGGCTATTAAGAGCCACATTGTCCTGCTTGAGGCAGATGCGTAAGTAGAAATGGCTCGCCTGTTCCGTACTTTCTCAACCAGATAAATGGAGGGAATCTGAAGCAGCTGCATCAAGGGCGGGATAGCAGCCAGGAGCCCAATCACCAGGTTAGAGGCGCCCAGCTTTAAGGCAAAAGCCACCAAAAGCGCCCCTCCCGTAAATGTCACCATAGCCTGACTTGCCAGGCCATCCTTGATGACTGCTTGAAGGCCAGATTGGACCTCCTCTTCCGTTAAGGCGTCTTTAACGGGAAAGGTCACGGTATCCTCGCAGCGGATGCTGGAAAAGCTGTAGTACTATCGTTGCCCTCCCGTCCTCCTTGGTTTCTTTTTGCCACTCGCTTCACCCTATTTGCGTAGAGCCATTAACCCTGGCGGGGAGTACGTATTTCAGTGCAACCTCACTGCTCCATTCCGCTTGCCTTGGGTGGATTGTTTCACTGTTCCAGGCGTGGATTTGGGGGCCCTGGAACGAAGGCCTTAATAAGTGTCCTGATTGTCAATAGGCGTTTCACCTATCTCTTCTGCTTCGATGGGAGTAGGAATTAACGGCTCTTCTTCCCTTTTCTCCTCTACTGCCTTCTCTCTGAGTTCCTTATTTTCCTGCTGCAAGGTCTTAACCGTTCTCCGCAGATTGAATCTGGTAGAAATTCCCACGAGCATACCGATTATGATCCCAATAATGATGCAAAGATAAAGCAGGGCATAGAAGGGAATCTCCAGGGTCTCAATGTTGAAATAATAAGACAACCGTGTCGGTTCGTTGTTCTTCACACCAAAGGTGATCAGGAACAAAAGGACGATAACTAAGATTATTGCCTTCAGGTATTGTTGCATTTTTCACCTCCTTTGCTTGCAGTAAGCGTAGAACATCTTCCAATAGGCCGGGTAGGGCAAGGTTCCCCCTGCCTCAAGCAGTTCGGCTCGTTTTGCCAATGCTAGAGATGAATCGAGTACAAACTAACTCCTCGTTTGAATTGCCCATGTTGACCTCCCAGAAATGACAGCCTGATGGCACCGCTATTAGGTCGGTTTTCGATCCTTTCTGAGGAACCGTGGCCACCCTTTCATCGGGTGTTCTTCTCTGGCGCGATAGAAGGTTGCCACGCGATCGCCCGGTATCTCAAATCCTTTGGTCTTAAATGTCTCCCGGATACGGGGCACCACCTGTTCGTCGATAACCCACTGCTGCTGGGGCCAGATTTCAAGATGCATTCGAATGAAATGTTCACCGGTCTTCAGTGAAAGAGGGCTGAGAAGTTTTGGCCTTGTCAGGATCACGCCTTTGAATTGGCGGTGTATTTCGTCGCCGATTTGCTGAAGCTCCGCAGCTCCCTGTTTGGCCGCCTCGGCGCTTTTCACCGCGACATCGACAAAGGCGTGAAGGGCCCCCTTGGTGTAATTGCCTACAATAGCAATGTTGCGGTTGGGGATAACGACGAGTTGACCTAAATAGTTGCGCAGTCTGGTCATGCGCAAACCCAACTCATCAACTATCCCTATCTGCCCCGATATTTCTACCATATCGCCAACGTCAAATTGACCCTCGAAGATCAAGAAGAACCCGGTTACCATGTCCTGAACGAGGCCCTGTGAGCCGAAGCCGATTGCCAGGCCAATTACCGATAAGGAGGCAAGATACGCCTTGTAGTTAACCCCCAGTTCTGCCAGAATAAAGCCAAAGGCAGTGAAGTAAATGATGTATTTGAGCACGTTGAGCATAAGCGAGTTCATGGTCAGGGCTCTACTTTTGTGGCGTGTGTAGAGGAATTTCAGTGGTCCCCATTCAGAGAAGATGATAAGATGGCCCAGCCGGCGCATAACCGTGATAATTAATGCGCTAATAAGCATGATAGCGACAATGCCGAGAATGCGCTCGGCCTTCAGGCCTATGGAGTTGGGAGAGAGGCGGAGGAACCCTCTTAGATAAGTGGAACCCTCAGGTTTACGAGAGAATTTCAAAGTCTGGCTCAAATCGCCCCCGGAGAGGCTCAAGACACCCCCTGCTAAATCAAACTGATAACCGACCTCGCCCCCCTCATGACGTAGCTTGAGGAGGGGGCCCTCAACAGAGTATTCCCCCTTCTTATCATCAAGATTGAAGAGGCCGTTGCCCGTGAGACGTAAGATTAGCTTTATTCTGCCCACCTCGGCAACCCATTCGCCGACAAGGGTTTCCCTGACCGCACTATCTCGTTCCTTGCCGACGAGACCATGGCCACATCCGATTAAACAAGACCATGGCCCTGTAAGAAAAAGGCAAACCAGGAGGGCAATCAGTGCGAAACGGTAAGGCTTGCAGGGAAGCTCGTTTTGATGACACGCCTGACCGTATGTCGCACCCAAAGAGTACTGAGCCCTCATGTGCCTCAAAGTCCTCCCCCTAAACTTAATGTGTTGTCAATGGCTTAAGCTATCACCACTCTCAAGGCCAGAGCAAGAAGAATTGTTTCTCTTAAT
>Ga0209636_10006442_pt1 | contig 11996 bp, 9 predicted proteins | sample DeeMarSWOR152_54_FD_187464 | JGI IMG/M metagenome (GOLD analysis project Ga0209636, IMG submission 187464) | Marine sediment microbial communities from White Oak River estuary, North Carolina - WOR-1-52-54 (SPAdes) (version 2) | ecosystem: Environmental > Aquatic > Marine > Intertidal zone >...
TCTTCTAATTCTTGTTGTGTCATCGCAAACATGCCTCCTTGAACTCAATAATTTTTATATTTCCACTGCAACATTGAATGCATCATGGATTGCATGTTTCAGATTGCTTAGCCACCCACGTGATTTGACGAAGTCAAGCGAACAATTTGGCTTTCTGTGCAGTCAGCGATAGGCAATGAGCTCTCCAGCTAGTTTTCACCGCTCAACACCTCAGATTTAGCTTTCATATGTATAATAGTTATCGAAATAGTGCTTGTGCTATAATTCAACTGAATGGAACACAAAGGATCTGAGCTAGTGCCTTTTGAAAGTCCAGTTCCAGCGGAACTATCCGCTGCTGAGCAGTATTTAGCACGTATCAGACCTGAGTGGCAGACCACTCCTCTTGTTGGTCGCGTGAAACGGCTACTACCTGTAGACCCGTCAAGTGCTTGCCAAAGACTTCTAAACGCTGCTGGGCATGACCTTAGGTCGAAAATACGTTTCCTTGGCCTTGATCTAGCCCAGGACGTGGCTAAGACCTTTGGATTGCCACAGGTCAATAATGACGAAGACCTAGAAGACTATCCTACTGCCCGTCTTTATGATTTAGCATTCAGGATGGGCCTTTTGAACAGAGCTGAATGGCGTCGGCTGCATAGGGCGTATGAAATAAGGCGCGATTTGGAACATGAGGACGATGAATATGAAGCATCAACAGGCGACCTAATTTATATCTTTGAAACTGCTATAGGAGTCATTCTAGCTCGTGAACCAATCCAAGTCATTCAACTTCGAGAGATTAATGATATTGTGGAATCTGATGCGCCGATTATTGTACCTCAGGATTTAATAGATGACTACAGAGATGCACCTCCCCAAAGACAAACGGAAATTTTCCAAACATTGACCTTTTGGTCACTGGATGTACAGCGCCCCGAGTTAGTCAGGGCCAACTGCTCACGTTTGATTCGTAAATTTTCACCTATTACCCCCCATAGTGCAAAGATTGAGTTAGCCAAGAAGTTCGAGGTTAGGATTGGTCGTCGCCCTGGTGATCTCGAGACAGCCCAAGCTGCTATAATCTCAGGCGCATTTCCCTTTATCCATAAGCGCCAACAGCGTTTACTCGTTGATGCCTTTCTGAGTCGGTTTGGTATAATCAAACCTCACTGGCGACAACATGCAGAACATCGTGAACTGTTAGACGATTATGCGGCTGCTGGCGGATTCGCAATCTGTCCAAATGCTGCGGAAAGAGGAATCCTAAGATGGATGATTGAAGCCTATTTAGGAGAACCTGGACGCTACGGCACATTCGGTCGAAATCGGGCGGTTTTTTTCAGTGATATTGCTGCACCTAGAATCGAGAAGATACTTGAATATGCACCACCTCATATTAAAGGCAGTATCACTAATATTGCTAATGAAACTGGACTCAAAAAACTTATTCACATTCCTGAACAGCAACAAAGATTAGACTGTCTACTGAACTTGACTTCTTCGGCCACTTGAAGTCTTTTTCCTATTTGATAGGTAATAATGCAAGGGATTATAAGCTATGAATGATCGAGATATTCGTGCAGCACTAAAAGACGAGCTATTACATCGGTATACAAATGATGAAAATACATTGGTATTGGATGAGTTGGGACTTAGACATGGAGCAGCACGGATAGACTTAGTAGTCGTGAATGACCGGCTCCATGGATACGAAATCAAGAGCGACTGTGATAGCCTGAAGCGTCTACCAGATCAGATAAGGGTTTACACCAGCATTATGGATCGTGTGACGCTAGTTGTGGGGTATCGACATGCCTATAATGCGTTGACAATGGTACCAGAATGGTGGGGGATAAGGTTGGCGGAAAAGAAAAAACGAAACGGTATGGTAGTACTGTCCGACGCAAGGTTTCCACGTGATAATCCTGGAGTTGATCTGAATGCAGTTGTCGCTTTATTATGGCGCAATGAAGCGCTGAATATTCTTGAAGAGATTGGAGCTGCAAAGGGAGTACGTTCAAAGACCAGAACTGATATTTATAGGCGTCTTGTTGAAATGAGTGACCCTGAGTACCTTCGTGCTAAGGTAAGGCAGCAATTGAAGAGCCGTGTAGGCTGGCGAGCTGGCGTGCAACAAAAGTCATGTGGTGATTAAAGCCAGCTCTTAACCATGTAACTATGTTTCCAGTTTTTTTACGTTGCAAACTCATCTGTTTAATGTACTCATCACCTTCACTGAATGTTTCTTGACAATACTCGGGTAAGTCACACAACAGGATTGCCTGCGCCGGCCACTGTTCAAAGCCAAGACCATCTCTCTTAAAAACATCTTCACCGCGCATGATTATCCAATAATCCTCTCCCGTATAACGAATGCTTGCACTATAATGCGCCCGACCTATGCGTTTTAGATATAGGGCATGTTGAATTGTATAGTCACTGTAGATCGGTATACGAGGGATAGGTGGCTTGGTCGCAACTTGATCCCTCCATGAAATCCAGTCGGTACGCCCAATTCTGTGTATATCATTCTTTTGTAGTCCGCTCAGGTCTTCTGGAAATGCGCCACTTGCCACGATAAAATTGCGCCATCTGTTAATATTCGGAATTAGTCTACATAGGGCATTAAATGTGGGAGCAGACTGGTCGGTGATTTGAAAATCAACAATTAAGTCTACCAATTCGGGTGAGAGTTCGAGAAAGGTCAAAAGAGTATTAATGTCTTCAGCTAATGTTGGGCGCTTAATATCCTCCAAGGAAAGACGAAGGCAAGCACCGTGATTATGTGTGCGAAGTACTGTATGCACTGCTGATTGATAGGTACCATCTCTAGCGATCCCAGTGACGGGGATGAGTGATAATTTCAAAATGCTGGCGTATTGGCCGAGCATAGCAAGAAAATGACTTGATCCTTGAGTGAGAGTGTCTGGAGATAGGAGCCAGAGGTCAATAAAAAACGGACGTTCGCCCCAATACTTAGCCAGCTGACCAACGACTTTATTAATTACTTCGTTAGTGCTTAACTTGGTTATTTTTCCACTTTTTGCGTCTTTGCGTATAAAATTCTCAGGTACAAGTTCAACGAGTGGAGTGAGACATGTCGAATCATGTTTATATAGTTGGGCTAAAGCAGTTTTCTCAGCTAACTTCCAGCGTAAAATTGGCACATAATGTGTTGAGCCAAATTTGTTCATAGCTGCTCTTACTTCCAATTGACCTCAGGAAAGAGCCTCCTCACTTTGCCAGTGCCGACAAGATTTCTTAGAAGTTGATATGCTTTGAATTCATGTTGCATACGACCAGCGACGATTGCGGAGTGTATATTCAGCTGTTTTGCAAGATGTTCTGCAGCCTGTGGCGAGCGCAAACGACTCGCAGGGCTATTCTCCCACGCATCATGCGGGATAAGCGCTTCCCCTGCCAGTTTATTAGCTTCCCGCTCACGGGGATCGTCTTCAGCTTCTATGTCGAGATCGTCGTAGAAGATATCGCTTTCACTGTCCAAATGTAGGGCTAAGTGGGCTAGCTCATGCATTAAAGTGAACCAGAAGTTATCAATACGATCGTATCTTAGGGTGAGGCCAATTACGGGGTGAAGCTTATTGGTCATGATGATTGCACCGTCAAGATACGTGCGTGGTAGCCAGCGCTCTACTACAAGTTGGATGCCGTGTTTTTCAAGGAAATCCCTAGCCAGTAGTGGGCCTGTATCAGATACGCTTAGCTGGGCTACTTCACGAAGGAAATCATCAGTCAGAATTCCCGGTTTGTACTGAACCACGGGCGGACTCACTGATGCTCTTCCTAACACTTGGGTTGACCATGCGGCGAGTGCATAGTCATCCATCGAGCGTGCAGCTCGCACATGACTTGATGACCGATAGAGAATGGCCTGGGGCCTTAGAACACCTACTGCAGCGAAGAAAGGACGAAGAATCTCCTCCGAGCTTACTTGACTTGTAGGGGCAGTTACCCAGCCCCAAGCAATCATTTGTTTTATTGGGAATCGATCCCAGTCTATTTCTACCTCCTCATCTTCATCATGTTCTCGAATTAGAACGCTAGCTGGAATTTCCAGACGAGAATGAAGGGCACGTATCATTGATAGTGTCAGAGGCCTCTTCTTAGATAACACTTCAGAAACCTTACTGCGACTTCCGATATATGGAATCAAGTCACGAGGAGCGAGATTCTGCTGCTCCATCCGGAACTTGATAGCCTCGATTGGGTCCGGTGGAACGAATTTATAATGTCTGGATTCATAGTCCTGGACAAGCAAAGTGAGAAGCTCCAATTCTTCATTTTCAGGCGTTCCAAGAGCCGGATTACGATCCAACAGATTTTCGAGTGTAAGGAGGGTTTCTTCGTACTCAATTTTGTTCTTAATGACTCTGTTCATGATCTATTTCCTCCTTAGAACTTCCATCTAGCGTACTCCGCGTGAGTACCTATCCTCTTCACAATAATAACCTGACGTTCATAGTAGACCTTCGTGTCCAATCTATAGCTGTTACCTTTGATATTGAAAATAACTCTATTATCTTGTAGGAAACTTGCATTTGCATAACGTGCTCTGATGTCGTTAGGTGTGGTCCATTCTGCTTCTTTAGCTTCTGCGATCCACGCGAGCATTTGTGCAACACAGTCGGCATGGCTTTTACAGAACTCGTCTAGTATCATTAGCCCTAACACCTTCATTATGTACTCCAGGAATAATTAAGTTAGACATGGTACCATATCAATGTTCCCTATTTGGGAACATTATATACCCAAGAAATTGATAATGCAAGTCCTTTGGCAATTGATTTCTGCAGGACCTCCACAGGTTTGCAAGCTGAAAGGTGGCTCTTCAGACGTAGACCAGTACCTAGCAAAGTCAGGGAATGAACAATGTGACGGAATGTGCAGCCCATGTGTTCCCGACCCGAATACAAACATGAGTGATTGACACCCAGCGCCGACGGTATTATAGTACAGCGAGGAAACATCCTCGGGGACGCGATCTGTGGCCAATCAGAAGTCGGGACTGGACATCAGTACTTTGGAATCATGGCTGTGGGAGGCCGCCTGTAAAATCCGCGGAGAAATCGACGCCCCCAAGTACAAGGATTATATCCTGCCCCTGATTTTCCTCAAGAGGCTGTCTGATGTCTTTGAAGACGAGGCCAATAAGCTAGCTGAGAGCTACAGCGATACCAATTTGGCAAAGCAGCTTATAGACGAGGACCACGGGCTAGTAAGAATTTACTTGCCTGCAAAGGCCAGATGGTCAGCAGTGGCTAAGCAGACGACCGGTCTAGGTGAATACCTCACTGACTCTGTTCGGTCTATCGCTAGAGAAAATCCCAAGCTACAGGGTGTCGTCGACATCGTGGACTTTAACGCTACTGCTGCCGGACAGAGAATAATCAGCGATGACAGGCTTCGGTTACTGATAGATGTTCTCGGTAGGTACAAGCTTGGCCTTAAGGATGTGGAACCTGATATCTTAGGCAGGGCTTACGAATATCTCTTGAGGAAGTTTGCCGAGGGCTCTGGACAAAGCGCCGGGGAGTTCTATACGCCTCGTGAAGTGGCAATACTTATATCCTATATACTTGACCCGGCTCAAGGCCAGGAAATATACGATCCGTGTTGTGGCTCAGCTGGACTACTGATCAAGTGCTGCCTCCGGTTTAAGGATAAGTATGGGGAAGACCCCTCCGTCAATTTCCCCAAATTCTTCGGACAAGAAATCCTCCACTCCACCTTCGCCATGGCAAGAATGAATACTTTTATTCACGACATGGAAGCTGATATCCGGCTTGGTGACACCATGAATCGGCCCGCCTTCCTAAATGATGACGGCTCACTTCGGAAGTTCGATATAGTGACCGCAAATCCAATGTGGAATCAGGATTTCTCTCAAGAGGTTTACGAGAATGAGCCATACAACCGCTTTGCCTCTGGCTATCCGCCTTCCAGTAGCGCAGATTGGGGCTGGATACAACACATGTCTGCCTCTTTGAGAGACAAGGGGAAAATGGCAGTGGTGCTGGATACCGGCGCTGTTTCAAGGGGAAGCGGTAGCGTGGGCCGAAACCGGGAAAGAGACCTCCGGAAGTCATTCGTGGACAGGGACTTAGTGGAAGCAGTCATTCTGCTGCCGGAGAACATGTTCTACAACACCCCTGCGCCAGGAATCATACTAGTCATCAACAAGAATAAGAGGAAGCCAGGTGAGATATTGCTCATTAACGCCTCAAATCTCTTCGAGAAAGGCAGACCAAAGAACTTTCTTCCTGAGTCAAGCATAAAGAGAATCTCTGACTTGTACCTTGGCTGGAAGGAAGAAGAGGGTGTCAGCAAGCTCATTCCAAAGGAAGGGGCGATTCGGAACGACTATAACATCAGTCCGTCCCGGTATGTGGCGCAGAACGGTAAGGATGACACCTTGCCCCTGGAGGATGCGGTTGTTCAGCTCAAAGAGGCAGAGGAGGAAAGACGGGAGGCTGATGAAAACCTCAAGGATGTCCTTAGCCAGTTAGGGATTTCGCTATGACAGGCACGACTATAGTAACTGAAGAATTCAGGCATACTGAGATCGGCGCGCTGCCGCGCGAGTGGGGACTGGCTACATTGGGTGACCTTTTTCACGTTCAGCAAGGGAAAGCTCTCTCCCCAAAAAGTCGGCAGGGAATTTCACCGCGACCCTTCCTGCGAACAGCAAACGTCCTCTGGGGTCACCTCGATTTATCAGTAGTTGATCAAATGGATTTCTCTGAAGACGAAACTGTCAGACTGGCTTTGCAGTCCGGGGACTTACTTGTTTGTGAAGGCGGTGATATTGGCAGAACAGCGATGTGGTGCCTAGAATTGCCTGATTGCTACTACCAGAACCACATTCATCGTCTGCGCAGAAAAACAGACAATGTCTTTCCCGAGTACTACATGTATTGGATGCAAGCAGCTTTGCTATTGTTGGACCTCTACATGGGCCAGGCAAACAGAACGACGATACCCAATCTTTCAGGCGCAAGGCTAAAGTCATTTGTAGTGCCCGTCCCTCCCCTGACCGAACAAAAGAAAATCGCTTATGTGCTATCTACTGTACAGACTGCAATTGAGAAGACAGAAGCACTCATCAAGACTGCTAGGGAACTCAAGAAGTCCCTCATGAAGCACCTATTTACCTACGGCCCTGTCAGTGTCGATGAAGCTGAGAACGTACCGCTAAAGGAGACAGCGATTGGGCTAGTGCCAGAGAGTTGGGACGTAGTGAAGCTAGGAGACGTTGTAAGAACTCAATACGGATACACAGCATCTGCTTGCCACAACCAAGTAGGCCCACAATTTCTCAGAATAACAGACATAGATGACGATGGCAACGTTAATTGGTCTGCCGTCCCATACTGTATGGTGCCCACAGATGACTACCACAGATTTTTCTTAGAGGACGGAGATACGGTTGTCGCTCGCATTGGAGCAACGACTGGAAAGGCCTACTATGTCGTAAATTGTCCTCGAAGTGTATTTGCATCGTATCTTCTTAGACTAAAAGTTAAAGATGAAGACAAAGTGTATCCAGCTTTTATCAGTGCTTTCACTAAATCAGCAGCGTATTGGACACAGGTCAATCAAAGCAAGGGTGAAAAGCTGAAGTCTGGTCTGAGTGCAAAGCAATTAGAACAAATCTTGATTCCCTTACCTCCCTTTCAAATACAAAAGCCAAGTGCTATCGCACTTTCGGTAATAGATAGAAAACTTGAGATCGAGCGGAATAAGAAGGCAGCCCTTCAAGCACTATTTAACACCGTGCTCAGCAACCTCACGACCGGAAACATAAGAGTCGATAATCTGGAGGTGCCGATTTGAGTGGCACACTTGGTGGAGAGAAGCGTGCGGTGCAGAACCCGCTTATAGGCTATGTTCGAGAGCCTAAAGCCCAATACACAGCTTCCGGTGGGGAAACAGTGTTTCTAAATCTGGGCTGGGAGTATGTTGACCCCGAGGAAGCTCTGAGGCTCAGGGGTGGCAAGGCAGGATTTATCTTCCGCGAGCTTTTTGTTAACCAAATGCAGAAGCTGAATCCCGGCTTTATGGACCACCTGCTGGCTGAGGAGCTTGTCAAGCAGCTTGAGCGCCTTCCTCCTACCATCGGAGGCAATGAGATTGCCTTGGAATATCTGAAAGGCCTCAGGACTGTCTTTGTCCCCAATGAGAAGCGGGAGCGGAATGTCAGGTTTATCGACGCCGAGAATATCGACCGAAACACCTTTCATGTGACCGATGAGTTCACCTTTATTGATGGCGGTAAGACGATCCGGTTGGACATCGTCTTCCTTATTAGTGGAGTGCCAGTTTTCTTTGTAGAGACGAAGGCTGCGCACAAGATAGAGGGCATAACTGAGGCACTCAACCAGATTAAGCGATACCAGCACGAGTGTCCTGAACTGCTAGCCATACTACAGGTATACGTACTTACCCATATCCTCAGCTATTACTACAGTGCCACCTGGAACACATCAGTCAAATCCCTTTTCAACTGGAAGGAAGATGTACAGGGTAATTACGAGACCCTTGTTCAGACCTTCTTTGACAGGAATCGAGTCATCAGGATTCTCCGTGACTTCATCCTCTTCACCAGGCAGGATGATGAACTCAAGAAGGTTATCTTGCGCCCGCACCAGATGAGGGCAATATACAGGCTTGTTGAGAGAGCTGAGGCAGAAGAGAAACGAAGAGGGCTTATCTGGCATACCCAGGGCTCTGGCAAGACTTATACCATGATTGTTACCGCACAGAAATTAATCGAAAACCCTCTTTTCAAGAATCCAACTGTACTTATGCTGGTGGACAGAAATGAGCTTGAGGCTCAGCTATTTGGCAACCTTACCTCAGTCGGTATTGAACGGGTTGAGGTAGCCAAGAGCAAGGAGCACCTCAAAGGGCTCCTATCCCGTGATACCAGGGGGCTTATAGTCTCCATGATACACAAGTTCGATGAGATACCTGAGAAAATCAACACCAGAAGAAACTTCTTCGTCTTGGTGGACGAAGCCCATCGGACAACCGGCGGTAAACTGGGCAATTGCCTGATGGGGGCGTTGCCTAATGCAACATATATTGGATTTACCGGCACCCCTATTGACAGGACTTCCTACGGCCAAGGCACTTTCGTTACCTTCGGGAAGGACGACCCACCTCAAGGATATCTTGATAAGTACAGTATCACTGAGTCTATAGAAGATGGCACCACTGTTCCGCTTCATTATACGCTGGCACCCAATGAGTTACGGGTTGACCGAGAGGTCCTAGAAAAGGAGTTCCTGGAGCTTGCTGACTTGGAGGGAGTGAGTGACATTGAAGAACTGAATAAGGTGCTGGAGAAAGCGGTCAACCTTAGGAATATGCTCAAGAACAAAGAGCGGGTCGAGAGAATTGCCAAACATGTGGCAGAGCATTATAGGGAACATATTGAGCCTCTAGGCTATAAGGCATTTCTGGTGGCGGTTGACAGGGAAGCCTGTGCCATATATAAGACAGAGCTGGACAAACATCTTCCCAAAGAGTACTCAGAAGTTGTGTACAGTCCTGGGCATGATGATACTGAAGAACTCGCCCGCTACCACCTCTCAGAAGAACAGGAGAAAAGGATTCGTAAGGATTTCAGGCATCCAAATAGACTACCCAAGATCCTGATTGTGACCGAGAAACTACTCACTGGGTTCGATGCCCCTATTCTTTACTGCATGTATCTAGATAAGCCTATGCGTGACCATGTGCTTCTACAGGCAATCGCCAGAGTCAACAGGCCATATGAGGATGATCACGGAAAGAAGAAGCCGTCAGGCTTTGTACTGGACTTCGTGGGCATCTTCGACAACCTTGAAAAAGCACTTGCCTTCGACTCTGAGGACATTGAAGGCGTGGTAAGGGACATCGCTGTATTAAAAGAGAGATTCACTAAGCTCATGGAGACATCCCAGAATTACCTAACACATATCAAAGGTAAAACTCAGGACAAAGCGGTAGAAGCAGTCCTCGAGCAGTTTGCTGATGAAGAAAACCGGCATGAATATTACCGCTTTTTTAAGGAGCTTGCTGATATTTATGATATCCTCTCACCAGATGCCTTCCTCAGGCTCTATATTGATGATTTTGAGACCCTAGCCCGGATGTATCGCATCCTCAGAGAGGCATATGATATGGGCATAATGCTTGATCAAGATTTCTCGAGGAAGACTGCCGAACTGGTACAGAAACATACCAAGAGCGGTCAAATCAGAGCTACTCTTGAGGTATATGAAATTAACGAGAACACACTGAAGCTGATTGAAGCTGCCGGCAGATCAGATACGGAAAAGGTTTTCAACCTCTTGAAAAGCATAGAGAGGCTTGTCTTGGACGAGTCGGCAAAGTCTCTATATCTAGTTTCCATAGGTGAGAAAACGGAGCTTATTGCCAAGCTTTATAAAGAGAGGCAGAGAAGCACGCAAGAAACGCTTGACGCGCTTAAATCCCTCATTGACGAGATAAACGCGGCTCGCAAAGAACAGGCGGAGAAGAAAATGGCTCCTGAAGTGTTCTCTATCTACTGGCTCTTCAAGAATGAGGGAATCGCGAACCCAGAGGGGAAGGCGGCTCAGATGGATAAGGTTCTCGCTCATTTCCCGCACTGGAGGAATAGCGAAAAGCATGAAAGGGAGGTCAAAAGGGAGCTTTATGGGATCCTTCTCCAAAACGGAATAAAGGATACCAAAAGGATGGCCGAAGTAGCTAACCACATAGTCCAGGTTATTAGAGGTGGGGTATGACTATTGGTATACGACAACTTAAGCAGGAAATGAAGGCTTTGGCATTGGAAATGGGGGTCAACGCCAAAGAAACCCATGTACGTAAAATGAAGCGGAAGTGGGCGAGTTGTTCCAGTAAGGGGAGGCTGACCTTTTCCACCGACCTACTCAGCCAGCCAGAGGATTTCCGGCGGAAAGTCATGGTGCACGAGCTTCTACACATGAGGTATCCGAATCATGGTAAGATGTTCAATCTGTTGCTCACCTCATATTCGGAAAAGAAGTGAAGGGAATTCCAGGACACCTTACCAATCAGGCCTACTACAAACCAGGTATTATGTCCCAGAATACCGCAGGAAAAGACCGGTCTTTAGAATGGGATTGCACAATACTGACTTTTGTGCAATGCAGAGAAAGGAGCTTAGTTAGAGGAGAATGTGTATTTGCTGGTCATATAAGTATCAACTAATATCCATTTCAGGGGTTCGGAACGAAAATTTGACAAATTATTGACGGATGTGGTAATATTAAGGTTGCCCCGAGTAGCTGAACGCGAGGTTGGTGGACGAAGAACCGAGACCAAGTAGGCGGAAGTCGAAAGGACGAGGGGAGGAAACCAAACAAGGGGAGGTTGCTCGGGACATTTTTTATGCTATCCACAACTATACTGTTCGTACGAGCAAGTCTTTACGTATTGCTTCATCCTTCTGACGCGGAACTCTATCTAGTCGTCATCGGCCCTTTGTTCAGCATTCACTAACCAAAACTCGGTTTTGTTAGCACAACTCTGTTTGACTTGGTGTATTGGCGTCTACCTTGCTAACCTAAAATGACGAGCGCTCACCTGCCCATTTCATCGCTTGCTTTCTTGCCTACGGTCGCCACTTCGCGCCGCATGGTCTCCGGAAGTTCGCAATAGACCAATTCAATCCCATCAGCCACTTTTCCCTTGCTTCTTTTCACAAAATCATCGTACATTTCTTGGTTGGTGAGTATGAGCAGCCTCTCTTTTGCCTTAACCAAAGACAGGAAGTAAAGCTCTTGGTACAAGCTGGCAAACTTGGCGGAAGGGAGGTTGCCGCCCGCCGTCTTGAACGAGTGGCCCTTAATCGCCGCTATTATCGAGCCATCTTTCGACACGGCATCAAACTCGTGCTGACCAGGGTCAGTTCCGCCAATTCCAGTGAGAGGCATCATCTGACTTTGAAAAGTTTGGCCATATCTCCCCTGTAGCCAGTT
>Ga0209636_10006443_pt1 | contig 11995 bp, 11 predicted proteins | sample DeeMarSWOR152_54_FD_187464 | JGI IMG/M metagenome (GOLD analysis project Ga0209636, IMG submission 187464) | Marine sediment microbial communities from White Oak River estuary, North Carolina - WOR-1-52-54 (SPAdes) (version 2) | ecosystem: Environmental > Aquatic > Marine > Intertidal zone >...
AAATCGTGAATCGGACCACGAGTCACGAGATATAAACTTATGCACTTTTTGATCACAGCAGGCGGCACCCGGGAATATATTGACCCGGTCCGCTTTATTTCCAACGCAAGCAGCGGCCGAATGGGTTACGCCCTTGCCCGGGCAGCGCAAAAGGCGGGACACAAGGTAACGCTCATTAGCGCTTCGAATTTACAGCCGCCGGTTGGCGTTGAGTTTGTCGGCGTCGATAGCGCTGCTGAGATGTTTGAAGCGGTTAAAAATTTCTTTGCTAAATGCGATTGCCTTATTATGGCTGCGGCTGTGGCTGATTACACTCCTGTCCGACAGGCTAAAACTAAAATCAAAAGGACCAGCAAGCCCCTTACTATCAGATTAAAACCGACGGTTGACATCCTCAAATGGGCAGCGCAACACAGGAATAAAGGTCAAATTGTTGTTGGTTTTGCCCTCGAAGACAAAGCTGTCCGAGCGCGAGCTGAGAAAAAGCTGAAAGAAAAGGGCCTTGATATGATAATCGCCAACACTCCTGCTGCGATCGGGGCTAACAAATCCACCGTTCATATAAAAAAACCAAAGTCACATTGGACCAAAATCGAAAACGCAACCAAAACCACAATCGCTAAAAGAATCGTAAGACTAATAGATAACTCCGTATATTGAACCTCAGGGCAATGGTATTTTGCCGGTCTTTGGAAAATCTTTCCATTTTTTATCCAAATGGAAGTCTAGGCCAAACCGTGCCTGCCATCTTTCCTCCTGTGGAATATACCTGAATACAAACTCCTTTGATAAGGTGATACCGCCTTGCAGTGTTGTGGTAACCAGAATCTTGGGCAATCCTTGGGGATTCCGGTCGAAGTCGCCGTATTTTACCGACTCAAATGGATGCTTTTTGATCACCTTACACCACCATGCATACATGGCGTCATAACCGGATGCTGCTTGATAGCTGAAACCGAATTTTTCTTCCCAAGTCCTCCATGGGTATGTTACCGGATCGATTTCCTTGATTCCTTGCACGATCTTGTCGAGTTCAGTCGTCAAATCTTCACGCCGGACATTGGCAAGGTGTTCTTTTTCTATTTTTGTTTTCCATACATCACCTTCATGCCAGGCATTCTCAGGTCCCAATAGTCCTACCCAGTGACGGGCCTGCCCCCAATAGGCCTGCCTTTTTATGACTCTCTCAGGTGTTGGCATATCGATATCGGAAAACAGCGACTCTCCAAACATCAATCGATAGCGACGGTCAATTTCGGGCATAAAATCATCACTATAAAAACCATCAATTAAGGGCGATAGTGTCTCGTCTTCAAGAGGAATCAAGTACAGGTAGGCATCGTAACCATCACGAAAGCCGCCATAGATATCTTTGTCCGGCATGCCATCAAACGGGAGTTTTCCAAAGGGGCCTTTTTGCAGGGTAAAAGCCACGGGACGGTCGTTCAATTGGGCAAACACAGTGTCAATTAAGCCTAATGCCAAGCGCCCCCATACTTCTCCACTATCGGTCATGACCGGGGCATGTTGAAAGACAGTAAACAGTTGATCATCCAGCGCCTGTTTTAGATACCAACCGGAAGATTTGCTGGGAGTTTTTCTGTCGACATAATAGAATTCCTCCATGGCATGGCCCATACCGACAATAAAGAATCCATGTCGTCTGTCTTTGTTGGCCCGACGGTCTTCCAGGATGTTCTCAGCCATGAATAAATCACGATCCACATTATAGGCCCGCCAGTCCTGACGTTTTTGGATCTTTTCCCAGGGACGCTGCATATCAACCAGCCGGATGCGAAGTTTCTGATCCAGAGGCAACTTTTGATTAACTTGCCATACGGCTACAAAAAAGTCGAGAGTAGACTTGCAGGGCCATCCCAACTCAAAAAAATCACGTAGCATCCGGATGACCCGTTCTTTCTCACATGTGTCTTGAGCCAGAAACGTATCTATACTTTCCTGATGATTCGAGGGCAACTCCATATAAATCGTTCCCACGGTTTGGGCAAAGGCAGGATCGCGTATTAATTGTGTATTGAAAGCCCAGTAGCGAGGACGATTATGAATTTCCCCCATCACCACCAATGGATATTTCTCAAAGGCCTTTATCATAAAGGCATGGGGCTCATGGCCTTGCTGCTCCAAGAGCTCAAGGTACGGTTTTATATAAACCTCCGGTTCGGCAATAGGGGGTCTGTTCCAGCGGGGCTCCACCGGCTTTCCCAGGGTTTTCATATGGGACCGATACAATCTGTCACATTCTTGAAAAAATGGCCGTCTGGCCTCTTCCAGGCTTGATGCCAGCTTATATTGCTTTGAATTTAACCAGCGCCCCTCAGTAAGACATAGATAGCGTTGATCATAACCGACCATACCATCTTGTTTCATTTGTGCAATAACCTGCGCCAGGCGGTCTTTGTAAATGACGACTTCGACAATATGGGCCTCTCGGTAATTTTGCGCTGCTTCGGGCGACACGGATTCCCGCTTAGTGTCATTGCTTTTCCAAGTTGAAATTTTCGACCATTCGGCGTCGCTCGCACCTGTGGCCATATAGTCGCGCATAATTATAGCGTAGGTGGCCTCTGGCGTGGAAAAATCTTCTTTCTCAGGAAAGTCACAGACTTTTTTATTAACTTGGTAGACACGTAGTAAACTTGAATCCTGCTCCTTTCCAGAAGCACTGAATACTGGGTTCCGAACGCTCCCCAATACAACAAGACCTAACAGTGTGAACCTGATTAATGTTTTCGTTTTAGCAACCTTTCATTTTCTAAAATAATATATTTTAACATAATGCGACCGAGGCTGCCATTGCAAAGGCAATAATCGCTACAACCGAGAAAACTTTTCACTAAAGCCACCGACCAAATGGCTGACCCAGATAATGGCCGCGTGACATAGTTAGTAAACGTCCTGGTCCGATACACACGATTATCAGTAAGATCGCGATTAGAAGCAGCAGCGTTGCCCACTTGCGATTAAACCAGTCCGCGAATGGCCGAAAAATGATACGGACAAGCCCCGGCCATATAAGTAGTACAACTGACAGCCCTGCCCACCAAAGCGCCAGCTCTATCGCCAGTCGAATCCCTGAAATTGTGCGCCCATAAGAAAGTTGACCAGGCATATGATAAACCGGCTCATAAAACGACAGCGGTCTCGCCGATACAGGCGCCCAGCTCAAGAAACCTCGCGACCAGACAGGTGGCAGCGCAGGCCACAGGAAGATAATCAGGCATAAAGGAATATAAATGAGAAGAAGTGGCGGATAAATCAGCCATCTCCGTGCGCCAAGCTCCTTCGCCCTGTCTGCCGTAGATAAGGCAGCCCTTGCTACGCAGAAACTGGCCAAAAGTAGAATCAGCGCTGCGAACCTTCCCCACGGAAAGAATGGCCGAAACCGGGTAGGCCACATAAATCCGTACTGCACTGAGACAAAATACAAAAGCAAAAAAAGCAAAAATATCCCAAACGCCGCATAGGCAAGTGGCCAATTTCCTGCGTCCCTGCGAAGCTTCAAAGTTGCTTTTCGCCACCAGGTTGCTTCTTCCGGAGGAACCCACTGGCTCGGACTTCCCAGTCTTCTAAGTACATCATCAAGCTGATTGACTGATACCGGCTCTGCCGTGCCCGTCAGTTCTGTTTCAATATGTTCGGTTATATCGCGCTGCACCTCATCAGCATCGACCGTTTCGCATCCCTGCAAACATGCCCTTACCTGCTGCAAATACTCGTCCAGGCGCTTTTGCGCCGCGTCAGTTAACCTGCTCATAATTTATCTCCTTTTCTGATGGAGTCCGTTCCGTTTTTTATTGCTTGCCAATAAATGTTCATCTGAACTAATGTTTCTTCTCCGCGTTTAGTCAACTGATAGTACTTCCGTGCCGGCCCTTCGGGTGATTCCTTTATACTCGTCCGCACAAAGCCCTCACGTCTCAATCGGCTCAAAATCGGATATATGGTTCCTTCGGCTATCATAAGTCCATCTATCAACCGCAACTGCCTGACAATGTGGTAGCCATAAACTCTGTTGCCCCTGATGGCATTCAATATGCAAAGCTCCAGCATCCCTTTGCGGATCTGTATTGACCAGTTGTCGAAAAATCGATTATCCATGACTTTAACTATATAGCATTGCAAGGTAGCTGTCAATGCTATTTACTAATTTTTTGAAAAAATTTTTAATTTTGTAAGGTCTTTTCGGCAAATAAGTTAGGAAATAAGCCTCTATCGAACAAAAGTTTTTCACAAGAAAAGGGGAACATTATGATACATAAATCAGTGTTCGTCTTTCATGCTGAGTAGCCGAGCATTCAAATAAAGAGACGCGATTCAGGCTGTCTCAAACTGCCAAACGAAACAAAAGCAAAGGTCGCACAAAAATTATTTCTCTGACGGAAGCTGCTTATAAGCCTGATCTTTCATTTCGCTTTGTGTAAAAAATTCAAATATGATAGTATAAGAGCTATGGAAGATGTTTGACTATCTACTCAAGAAATGGGAGACAATAAAATGAAGACAAAGATGAAAAAACTTATTTTGTTACTGCCATTATTGTTAATGTTCGCAGCAGGCACACTGGCTGATGAACCGGTTTACCCCGTCAAGGTCAGTGAGAATCGGAGGTATTTTGTAGACCAGAACGGTAAGCCCGTCTTCTGGCTGGGCACTACTCAATGGCAAATATTTCGGGAATATACTCTCGATGAAGCCAGGACAATTCTTGAAAAAACCAAAACCAAGGGCTTTGTCTTTGTGCAGGCGATGCTCATGGGCGTTGGTGACGGCACGCAGCCCAATGTGAACGGAGACAAGCCCTGGATTAACGATGACCCTCTCACACCAAACGAGGCGTATTTCAAGCATGTGGATTCTGTTATTCGGATAGCCCGTGAAAACAACCTGGTCTTTTCAGTGACCCTTTATCATCAGCGGTACCGCAAGTGTATAACAATAAAGAATGCCCGGGCATGGGCAAAATGGCTGTCTCAGCGGTACAAAGATGTACCCAATATTGTCTGGTCCATGACACCAGAGGCCAAACAGGAGTTTGTTCCAATTCTTCGCGAGTTAGCTGCGGGCCTTCGCGAGGCAGATAAAGGTTATCATCTTATCACCTTCAAACCGGACCCTGCACCATACTCATCCAGCTTCATTCACAATGAAAGCTGGCTTGATTTCAACTCCATGCAAACATGGAATGGTGTTAAGCTGATTTATCCTATGGTGACCAACGATTATAATCTTAAGCCTGTCAAGCCCGTTCTGATGGCTGAAGGTGCTTATGAACAAGGTTCTGAATACGGATTTGATGTAACTGCCTTGTGGATTCGCAGGCAGGCTTATTATTCATACCTGGCCGGAGGTCATCACACCTACGGGCATAACGATAGTTGGCGTGTTCTGCCTACATGGCGCAAGGCCCTCGATGCGCCCGGTGCCGTCCAGATGGGCATCCTTAAGAAAATATTTCTGGGCCGAGAAGAGTGGTGGTACCTCGTTCCGGACCAATCGATTTTTGCAAGCGGCGGCCAGACCACAGGAGACGTATTGAACCTGGCAGCCCGTCATAAGGATGGCAAATGGATCATGGTTTATTTAGGCAGCAAAAGCTCCTTTTCTATCAATATGGATAAAATTACCGCAACAAATAAAGTGAGGGCGTTTTGGATTGACCCGAAAACCGGTGATTCGGTTTCGATTGGCAGTTTTTCGAACGCAGGTGTTCGATCCTTTTCGACGCCCAATGAATGGGAAGATGCTCTGTTGATATTGGAAGCATCCGGTGGCTAAATTCCACCCCCAACACTTACATCAAGACGATAGCTCATATTTGTGCTGGCCATAATATCGGCGTAGCTGTTACACCTTCGGTAAATATTCATCCGCTATCGGGGCGAAAACCATAAATGCTTCGGGACTGACCAATGGAGATAACGGTTAAGGAATTGCCGGCTCCAGTCATTTCGCGCCTTTTATTCCGAGGTCGTCTTTTGTTAATATGGACTCGAATTTGTAGCCGGCCTGGGTGATGTTTTCGGCAGCTCCTTGTTTACGGTCAATTACGCAGACGATTTTTTTGACAGTTGCCCCAGCCTCGGTAATAACCTTTGCCGCTTCCAGGACCTGTCCCCCTGTGGTGGCGACGTCTTCAACCAGCAGAACTATGTCACCGGACTTCAGGATGCCCTCAACTAATTTTCCCGTGCCGTAACCTTTTTTAGTGTTGCGAATGATTATCCAGTTTTTGCCAGTTTCAAGTGCCGTGGCTGCGGCCAGAGCCACGCCGCCCAGTTCGGCACCGGCTATCAAAGTAACATCGCCGGTAACATATTTAGCGAATTCTGCTCCGAGGGCTTTTAGGATATCCGGGCAGGTCTCGAAAAGGTATTTATCGAGATAATATTTACTTCGCTTTCCACTCCGAAGGACAAAGTCGCCTTCCAGATAAGCCGTTTCTTTTATACGCCTTATTAGTTCTTCTCTGGTCATAATATAAGTTACCTTGGAGACAGATTTCATAAATAAATATTACTTATTTACTACAATCTACTAAAACATACTTGCAATACCTACTTAATGAAACAAAAAAGGTAGTACACATCCTGTGATGAACCTACCAGCATCAGAGCACAAAAAAGCGACGCTTTCTGCGATATCCTGCGGTGAGGTATTGGTACGCTTTTGCCATGCGGGGCCATGGTCACACTGTTCAATAGCTTCGGTTAAGCTTTCGATTGCAGGCACAGGTCCTGGACCAATAATATTGACAGTTACACCATTACGCCAAGCTTCATCACGTGCTTGGAGCAACGCATGTGTTCTGGCGGCTTTACCCACATTGTAAGAGTAAGCAGGCGAGTCATAAGGTGGTAATAGGGCAATACCAATTACTCTTCCCCACTTCCGCTTATACATTTGAGGAAGTACCAGTGGCATTAAATGGAAGAAGGGTGCAACCTCATTCTGGACATCCTCTATCGCAGCCGATGAGTCAAGCTTGTCGATAGGTTCCGGATGCCAGCCTGCACCGGGATTAACAACACAAATATCAATCTTGCCAAAATGTTCAATCGTTGCGTTCGCTAAATTTCTGCAGTCATCGGCTTCAAATACGTCAGCCTCTATAGCAATTGCATTACCGGCATGGCTTTTGATATGGTTGACTATGGCTTGTGCTTCGTCTTTACTCGTACGATAATTTATAGCAACTTTTGCACCTTCACGAGCCAGTGTTAGCGCAATGCTCCGCCCCATACCATTGCCCGCAGAACCTGTTACCAAAGCTACTCTATCCTTCAACTGCATCTTATTCTTTAAACTTTCAGTTCTACTTTTCGATTCAATTCTTTTCGATATCTTCTGCGGATGGGCGTTACGATATTTCTTATGAATTCATCGACCTGTTGTGGTGCCCTGCCGATGTATTTGCTCGGATCTAACACTTTTTCAAAGTTGACTTTACTGAAGGCAATATCCGCTTTTAGTCGGCCGATCAAATCGTTGGGCCTGCCGAATCTTTTTACCTGCGCTGCGGCGGCGTGTGAATGCAGTCTTATTTTCTCGTGCAATTCCTGTCTGTTTCCTCCGGCCATCACGCCCGCCATTAAGATATTCTCGGTGGCCATAAACGGTAGCTCCGCGGCAACGCGAGCCGCTATCACCTTCGGATAGACAACGAGCCCATCGGTAACGTTGATGAGGATTTGCAAAATACCATCAACGGCCAAAAACGCTTCTGGAATAACGACCCTTCTGTTAGCTGAATCATCGAGCGTTCTCTCAAGCCACTGCTCGGAGGCAGTCATTTGCGGGCTGGAAGCCAGACTCAATACAAATCTGCTAAGCGCTGTTGCCCTCTCACATCGCATCGGATTTCGTTTATAAGCCATCGAAGAGGAGCCGATTTGAGTCTTTTCAAACGGCTCTTCAATCTCTTTCAAGTTTGCCAGCAGCCGAATGTCGTTGCAGAATTTGTGTGCCGATTGTGCGATTGAAGCTAAGGCATTAACGACGAGGGTATCGATTTTTCGCTGATATGTCTGGCCGGTCACGGCACAGATGTTTTTGAAGCCGAACGCAGCGGCGACGGCTTTATCGAGTTGCTTGACCTTGCTATGGCTGCCGTCGAAAAGTGCCAGGAAAGAGGCCTGTGTACCGGTCGTGCCTTTGACGCCTCTAAAGGGCAGGGTGTCGAGTCGATGCTCGATTTCCTGCAAATCCATCACAAACTCATAGCACCACAGCGTCGCCCTTTTGCCGACAGTGGTTAGTTGAGCTGGCTGATAATGCGTGAAGCCCAATGTCGCAAGTGCGCGATGCTTCTCTGCAAATTTGCTCAGCAGATTTATTACCACTGCCAGCTTGGCTGCAATTAGCTGTATTGCTTCTCGCATAATTATCAAATCGGCGTTATCGCCGACATAGCAGCTCGTGGCTCCAAGATGGATTATCGGGGCGGCTTTTGGTGCCGCGTCGGCGAAGGTGTAAACATGGGCCATAACATCATGGCGAAATTCCTTTTCGTAGCCAGCGGCCCGCTTAAAATCAATATCATCAAGGCGCCTGGCCATCTGCTTTATTTGGCTTTGTTTTATATTCAGGCCGAGCTTTTTCTGTGCCTTTGCAAGTTCCAGCCAGAGTCTGCGCCACGTGCTGAACTTTTTTTGCGCGCCAAAAAGCTCAGCCATTTCTTTTGAGGCGTTTCTCTCAACGAGTGGACTTGTATAAACGTCTCTGTTTTTTGCCATAGTTTCTGTGCTTAATTGTTTACTTTCTGTTAAGTTTTGCCTGACGTTCGGCCAATAGCTGTTCAATTTCCTCAATATCTTCTTTGCTCAAATCCCAGTCCGACGCCGGGGCGGTCTCGGCAATCTGTTCAGGTCTTCGTGCCCCGACGATAGCCGCGGTAACTTCGGGCCGGCGAAGGACCCAGCTAATTGCCAACTGAGCCAGCGTTTTTCCATTACGTTCTGCAATGGGTCGTAATTGGTCAACAAGCTGCAATGTCGCGGTGAACTGCGGGTCGTGAAAATCAGGGTTTCTTCTTCGATGGTCATCCAAAGGCAGACCTGCGAGCCTTTCCTGACTAAATTTGCCTGTAAGCAAACCCCTCTGCATCGGACTGTACGCAACAACTCCGATATTGTTCCGGGCACAATATCCAAACACTTCATCTTCGACCTCGCGATGGAGCATGCTGTAAGGCGGCTGAAGTGAGGCAACCTTGTAAGTCTTACGGACACGCTTGATTTGCTCCACATTGAAATTCGAGACACCCAGGTGTCGGACTTTGCCTTCATCTGCCAGTTTGGCCATTTCTTCCCAGGCCTCTTCGACGTCCCGCTCCGGCTCGGGCCAGTGCATCTGATAGAGGTCGATGACCTCTACGCCGAGTCTTTTTAAGCTGGCGTGACATTCCTCACGAATACTTTTTCTTTTCAGGCAGCTTACTTTTTCTTTTTTTTCATTCCACAGCAGTCCGCATTTTGTTGCTATCAGGGGTTTTTCGCTTATTTGCTTTAAGGCTTTGCCGACGAGCTCTTCAGAATGGCCCAGGCCGTAGACAGGGGCGGTATCTATCCAGTTGATGCCTTCATCGAGCGCAGCCAGGATTGCCGCAATTGCTTCGTTGTCGTCCTGTGGCCCCCAGCCGAATTGCCACGGCCCGCCCATCGCCCACGTCCCTAAGCCGACAGTCGTTAATTTCAAATCGGTATTACCTAATTGTCGCTTCTGCATTGTATTGCTTCCCAGAAATTTGGAAGATGCGAATTATCTCATTTGTGCAGTAGTATATTAGGACTTCAGACATCCATCAACACCTTTCTAGTTTTGGGCCAGCGATATGATAAGAGCGTGCCGATAAAATAATATAGCAGAATTCATCAAGCTTATTGCTCGAAAAACACTAATTATAGGACTCGCAATTGCAACTTTTTGGCTCTTCGATAGCGGAGATGGGGATTGCCGCAAGTTTAATGTTAAACCAGTTTGTTTATGGCTGAATTATTTATATATTTTTAAAAAGGGCTCCCCGAAAAGAAAAAAATAGATACACAAATGGTCCTCCAATCTAAAAAAGAATATATATGTGCTTAAAGTGATGAGGGGATGACATGAATGAGAAAGAAGTGGTAATTCTGCGCGAGGCCGAACCGAAGAAAATCCTGCAAACTGCGATTGCCAAAAAAGTACCCGCCATTATGTCATATTTGTCCAAGGGTAAATGGCACGTTGCAAAAGTGTTTTTGGCTGCTCTTGAGGACGAGAGATTTAGTATCGAGAGTGCCGGCCCGCCGAGCAAACCAAAACCGATAAATATACAGGTTAATCAGCCGGTCGGCATAGCGATCAAGTATAAATCCGGTAAGTTCGTTTTTGACACAACTGTGGTTGGTCTTGAACCATCAGGGGACCCGTCTGACCGGGGATGGGGCGGAACAATATTGCTTGCGGTACCGGACCAGGTTGAAGTCGTCCAGAGGAGAAGCTATTACCGGGTTAACGTACCTGAATCGCTGAAGGTCAATGTGGTGCTGTGGCATCGTCGTAAGAATAATACCCCCGACACTAAAGACTCGGACGAGCCGCGAAATTATTACAAGGGCAGGCTTGCTGACATTTCCGCCGGTGGTGCACAGGTTATAATCCCGCACGAAAACGGCGCCAGCCAGGGCTCTTCTGGTGAGGAAAGACCGGACTTCAAAAAAGGACAGTTTATTGCGATGCGATTTACACCTATGCCTTATGAAATGCCGTTGATGCTCGATGCCCAGATTAGGCACGTCTTGCCGACTGCAGACGGCAAAGGTACCTCGCTTGGATTGCAGATTGTTGGTCTGGAAGCAAGCCCTGAAGGTCAACGAGTTCTGTCTCGACTTGTTGGTATTGTCGAGCAGTATTATCGGATAAATCGAACTAGCGCCAAGCAGCAGGATATGCAGCCGGTCACGGCCGTAGTAAAACAGATTGATTATTGAATTATCATTTATCAATTATCACTAATCGATTTTACTGGCATCCTGCCCGGCAGGTTGAGTTTCGTCAACAGCTATCAAAGCCGGATGCTGCGCTGCCGGGACGAGAAATTCTTTCTTGCGGATTACTTTGTAATAAATCCATTTCAAAAAGCTGCTTGCCGCAAAACCGCAGAAAATCAGCACCAGAGCAGCGTGTATGCTCCAGATAACAAAAGCAAGGATCAGCAGAACCTTTATGAAGTGGGCGAATGGTTTTTTGCCCCTTAGGTACTGATTTAGGATGTGCGGATATCGAATCCTGCTGACCATTAATACTGCCACCCCCAGCGCCAAAAACGGCAGGGTACACGTAATCACAAGCGTTGGAAGTGTTTCTTGATGGAATATTATCAAGCTGACTATAACCCCCGCAGCGGCGGGCGTTGGCAGGCCTATAAAGCTCATATGCGCGGACTCGTCCTCAACATTTTCTACATTGAACCTGGCTAATCGAATCGCCGCACAGCTTATGTATACCGCTGCCGCCAGCCAGATGAAACGCTGCAGAAAACTTTCATCGGCGAAGCCCGCCGATTCCAGTGCATATTCCAGAACTTTGACCATCAAAAATGCCGGCGCTACACCGAAACTTATTATATCGCAGAGGCTGTCGAGCTGCCCGCCAAAGCTGGATGTGCTCTTTACTCTTCGTGCCAGCCGCCCATCGAGCATATCGGCCACCATTGCTAACAGAATCATATAGCCGGACATTGCAAAATAAGAGAAATGTCCAATACCGAGTTTTGCGCCTTTGCCGGCAAAAATGATAGCTGTGAAGCCGCATACACCGTTGAGAATAGTTATTAGCGACGGCAGGATTGCGATGTACTTTAACCTCTGCCTTCGCACACGACGCAGCAAACTTTTTTTGGCGGCTTCGGTTTTAAATCTGGGCATCTCTCGTATCTCGTTATTCGATATTCATTATTGGTTCCCGCGAAGTGGGGTCCCTTCGTATTTTACCAGCGGTG
>Ga0209636_10006444_pt1 | contig 11995 bp, 10 predicted proteins | sample DeeMarSWOR152_54_FD_187464 | JGI IMG/M metagenome (GOLD analysis project Ga0209636, IMG submission 187464) | Marine sediment microbial communities from White Oak River estuary, North Carolina - WOR-1-52-54 (SPAdes) (version 2) | ecosystem: Environmental > Aquatic > Marine > Intertidal zone >...
GCTCTCAGTATCGGATCCAGATACAGTCACGGCGAAGCTGCAAGAAGTGGTTTCACAGCTTGAAGAGAAGCTTCAAGAGGGCTCTGTTGTGATAATAGAAGATGTTACAGTCCGACTGCGCGCGCTACCTATTGACTGACTAGCAATTATCAGAGCCGATGATTTAGACCGAAACAAACCAGATAGACGAGAGAGACCAAACAGACCAAATAGACGGAATACACGAGATAGACGATATGGACTAGATAGACCAGATGACCTGACAGACCAGATGAACGAGATAAACGAAATAAACCAGATAGACAAGATCAACCAGACAACAAACGTTGCTGCAACAACAGATGTATTTACGACATTTCTAAGTAAGGTCCTGCTTTTCTTCATAGGTTTGGGCTCTAGTATTTTAATTGCTAGAATTCTAGGTCCTTCGGGCAAAGGGACTTATACGCTCCTGATTCTAATACCCTCTTTAGTTGTCAGCATAGGAAGTTTAGGTGTTTCCGAAGCGACAGTTTATTTTTTAAGTAAAAAGAAATATACGCCCCAGGAGGTTCTTGGCTCAAATCTCTTCCTATCAATACTCCTGGGAAGCAGCTACTTCATCATCGGTTATATACTGAAGCGTTTAGACTTACTTCCATGGAAGGATGTTCCCGAAGGGTTGCTCACACTCAGCTTGGTTATTCTGCCTGTTTGGATCTTTAGAATCTACATAGACGGTATATTCAGGGGGACAAAACGCATCAAATATTACAATTTTCTTCTGGTATTTCATCCTATTCTTCTTTTCGGCTTTTTCACTCTCTTTGTTTGGATTTTAAAGCTCGGTATTCCAGGGGCTATACTATCTTTTGTGTTGGCCATGACTATCAATGCGGCTTTAGGTCTTCACCTGGCTGCCAACATTGAAAAAACCGGAATATCTCTGAGCTTTGAATTTTTAAGGAAAGCGGCGGTATTCGGCGTTAAAGGTCATTTAGGCAATATGGCACATAAGTTCAATTTAAGACTAGATCAGTTATTGATTGGATATTGGTTAGGAGCAACCCCTCTTGGCTTCTATTCTTTAGCGGTTAGCTTATCCGAACTTATTTGGTATATACCTGATTCGATTGGAGTTGTACTGTTACCGAAACTGGCATCTACCTCTAATACAAGCTCCGCTAAAATAACCGGTAAAATTTTTAGAAATACTATTTTTGCCACCACATTTCTATCTTTAATCCTCCTATTTTTCGGGAAACCCTTAATATCTACGCTTTATGGTGAAAGATTTTTGCTAAGCTTTACTCCCATGTGTTTGTTGTTGCCCGGTGTCATTTTTATGAGTTTTTCAAAGGTACTGAGCAAATATTTTACCGGCATTGGACAACCGCTGGTCAATTCTTACGCCTCGTTTTTAACTCTTGTATTCACTGTCCTATTTTGCTTCCTCCTTATACCAAAATACGGAATAAATGGAGCCGCCCTTGCTTCTTCATTAGCATATGCTATTCACGCTCTATGGGAGATTTTCTATTTCTTGAAGATCTCTGGCTATAGATTCGATACCTTGTTTATATTCAAACAAAGTGACTTTGATAATTTAGCCAGTCTCTTGAAAAGAATAAAATAATTCTCATAAATCAATGATAAAACCTGATTGGAATAAGTATTATCAACAGGAGCATATTGTTAAAAGGTTTCTTCCAGATGAGGACCCCTACGAGGAACTCCGGGTCGAGATGGTGAAGAGTCTTTTAAAAAATGTAGAGGGCGTTTCAAGTATTTTGGACGTTGGTTGCGGAGATGGATATCTTTGCCATGTATTTAGGAAAGAATTAGGTCAAACTGTTGTAGGGGTAGATATATCTTATGAGAGAATGAGATTTGCCCGAGCAAATTTTCCAGGAGTTGAGTATATACAAGGGAGAGTTTACGATTTACCAATAAAAAAAAGGACTTTCGACCTTGTAACTCTTATTGAAGTCTTAGAGCACCTTGAAAACCCGTCCCAAGCTATAGCAGAGTTGCGAAGAGTCTCGCGGACGTATATCCTTATAACGGTCCCCTATAAACGAAAATTAAAGAAAATATTGTGTCCGCATTGCTTCAATGCTTTCAATATTGACGGCCACATCCAATGTTTTGACGAGCCAAGGTTGCTAGAGCTATGTGAAAGGAACAACATAATTTTGGTTAATTTCAGAAAACAATACATAAGCTCTACATGGGAAAAACGGTCGATATTTCGCCATTTACCTTTGTCCGTGAAAAACCAATTCAAGTCTCTATTAGTTAAGACCCGATTTATGAGACCTCAAAAACCTAAATATTTGGGGATATTGGGCAGAATAGAATAAGGGGACTATTCGATAAAAATGGAAGATTCTTACAGATCCACCAATCCATGGTGGCCATTATGTCTCATCACCATATTGCCAGCTTTCTTGGGAGTTCTTCTTTCCCTTATCGACCCGTCGCAAATTAAGACAGTTATATTTCTTCTTATATTTTCATCTTTAGTTTTTGTTCAACCCATGCTTGGTGTGGTAAGTTTGGCCGGATTATTACATGCGGGGCAGGCTATCCGGCTCCTCATGGGAGAAGAAATAGCTGATCCTTTTTTTCCGATAGCTTTCCTTGTGCTGTTCGCTGCGGCAATAAATCTGTTAGGAAGAAAACGCGTTGATCTTGAATTTCATCGAGAGTATGTATACCTGTTTCTATTTCTCTTAATAGCATTGCTCTCACTGGTTAAAGTTTCCGACTTTGATCTATACCTCGAATTTCTCTGGAGATTGACTGGAAGTGCTATAATATTCTTTCTTTTCGCCATGACTGTAGATTCTTTGAAAATGCTTAATTACATATGTTGGGCTTTAATACTATCTACTCTCGTTATGTGCATAACTGGATTATGGTCTATATTGTTTGGGGGCTTTGGTATTTTTGGAGATCGCTTGATGTCCTTAGTCACCGATCCAAATGATTATGCTATTAACCTTGCCCTTACCATACCCTTCATTTTTTATTTGTTCAACATAGTTAAGAAAAAGAGTGCGAAACTTTTCTTGATTACTACTTCGATTTTAATTGTTATTAACATTATGTACACCTATTCAAGGGGTGGATATATCATCCTTATTGTAATAGTATTTTCTATAGTCTATAAGTTTGCGAGAATCAGGAAAATGATTACAATTTTTCTTTTTGCTGCTCCTCTGATTTTTTTTGCTCTATTTTTACCCGAAGAGGCAGTAAAACGCATGGATGTCATTGATAAAATAGCAATAGGGGATTACTCGGGATATGCAGATCCCCTCATCGAAAGATACAATTTGTTGATAGCTGGCCTCAATATGGTAAAAACAGAACCGATTCTTGGAGTTGGATTGGGAAACTTTCGAGCAGTCTCTCCGTCATACAACGCTGAATTGAAACGCCACTTGCCGGCGCACAATATGTATGTCGAAGTATGTGCCGAATTGGGTATTTTGGGCTTCCTATTTTTTATTCTTTTTACCTTTAGTATCTTTAACAAGATAAGAAAACTAAAAACATCATCGATTATCAATACTTACCGATATTTTTTTCTTCGAGACTGTATGCTAATATCTTTTGTAGGGTTTTTTGTAGCAGGGTTAGTCAGAAACGCTGAATACAGCATGGAATTCTGGATATTTCTAGCATTGGGATTATCCGTTACGAGACTAGCAAGTTTACAACCTACGTCAGTGAGCCAAAAATAGTTTATGAAGAAGAAAATATTATATATTGAAACTGCGAAAGAAACAGGAGGTTCGGTTTTTAGCTTATATTACCTTGTGAAACTATTGGATAGAGACAAATTTTCCCCTATTATTGTCCTGCATAATCGTGGGGCATATATTGATAAATTCAAAGAGCTTGAAATCCCAATTCTTACTCTTGAAACCTCGAAAAGGGCCATTAGCAAGATCATCAGTCGGTGCCGTATGATTCTTGCCCAAGCCGAACATCCAAAAATAATCAAATATTTAGCCGCTGTTTGCTGCCAAATATTTGTAACTGTTCCAGCCACTTTAAAGCTAATTAACATAATAAAACGAAACGCCATCGACCTCGTTCATCTCAACGATCAACTCCGTGGGCATAAAGCAGGTATTATTGCCGCCAAACTTACAGGGATACCTGTAATCTGCCACCAAAGAATGTTTGCCAATTTGAATTTCATCGACTTGGCCTTCGCTAAACGGATAGAAAAATTCATCTGTAATTCCTATTTTGTCCAAGAGACAATAAAATCAGCCGGAATTCCTGAAGATAAAACTATTGTTGTGTATAACGGTTTGATTCTTGATGACTGGAAACCAGATTCTGCAAACAGAAAAACCAGAATGGGAAATAATCGACTTACTGTTGCGATCGTGGGAAGACTAGCAAGGCGGAAAGGGCACCATCATTTTATTCAAGCGATTGCAAAATTGGCTCAGGTCTTCTCGAATGTGAAGAGTTTTGTAATTGGGGGAAGTGTTAACGACGATCCACAATACGAAGCACTACTGAGACGAGAAGTAATGGATCTAGGCCTAAACAACAAAATCATTTTTACGGGGTTTGACACGAATATGCCTAAGACACTAGCCTCAGTAGATGTGTTGGTGCATTGTTCTACTGACCCCGAATCTTTCGGCCGTGTGATCATAGAGGGTATGGCTCTGGGGAAAGGCGTGATCGGGACTTCAATTGGTGCAGTACCAGAGTTAATCGAACATGGAATTAGCGGTTTGTTAGTCCCACCAGCTGACCCTGATGCCTTAGCCGAAGCACTAGTAGGTTTGGCCCTCAATAGACTATTTTTAAAGAAATTGGGAATTAAGGCACGAGAACGAGTTTCCAGTAATTTTAATATGAAACGGAATATTCTTCAGATTCAAAGTGTTTACGAACAAATATTAAAGTAACTCTGCTTGATGATTAATAAATATATCAACAATAATATACTTGAAAAAAGGGATGCAATCTTCCATCATGCTAAGGCCTACCTAAAAGATTGCCAACCGTGGCCTACGCATTTTGAACTAAGAAAAATTGAATACGATTTATTAAATTCATTCATACCAATAAAAACAGGCCAAGTAATACTCGACATTGGCTGTGGTAACGCTTTCGTAGCTGCTCTTTCCTCCGTAGGTGCAAAACTCGTAGTGGGTTGTGATCTGCCATCTGTTGATAAAACAACTCATTCAATCGGAATGGGTAAAGCACTTAAACTAATTAAATCACTGCAGATACCAAATATTGCCCTCGTGAGTAGTACCGCAGCCTCGCTACCCCTGAAGGCGAATTCCATTGATTTTGTGATAACTCTTTACACGTTGGAGCATATTGCCGACAGAGGGACAGTGATTAAAGAAATTGCCCGCGTATTAAAAACCAATGGAATGTGCATCTTTGTTGTCCCAAATTTCATGGAGCGATTCTATTCAGTCATACCATATTATTTTAATATGATTATTACTGTAATCCAATTCTTTAAAAAATACCTTCGTCTGTCGCTCAGCATAAAAAAGCACAACTCTTATAATAGAGCACAAAGCCATATTTCCAGCTTTGATGACGAGTTAAAGATACCCTTAAGACAAAAAATGGCCGGTTTTTTACAAAAGAAAATGTTTTTCCCGATGCCCCATGGAGAATATAACTCTTGGCTTGATGAATTATTAACACATCTTCCCAATAATTGGAAACACTTGCTTTCCCGTAACGGCCTCAATCCCATTGCAATCTTTTCTACGATAATTATCCCTCTCCCACTTCTTCAATTATTTTCACCTCAATTTGCAGCATGGTTCTACGAAAAGAGTAGCGCAATTACTCGTACGATAGGTGGAATGCCGATTATAAGATCTCTTGGATTCAATATTGTCTTTGCGATGCAAAAATCTCACAAAACAATTCATTAAAAATAAACAACAATTTTTTTATCATGTACTTAATTCAAAATAAAATCAACTTACACGGGGAGAACTTCTCACAAACCCGAATCTTATTCTTTATAGGTTCATTTCAGATTGGAGGTACTGAAAGAGACCTTTTAACTATAGTGCGAAATTTGGACAAAAGAAGATTTAAAATATTCGTCGCTTGTATACATAAAGAAGGCCCGTTTTTGGACAAGATTGAAGCAATGGAGGTTCCAATTATAGAATTCTGCATATTTAGGCATCCCAGGAGGAAAGTTAGAATAAGCGAAATTCCGAGGCTTTTTTCGTTAAAGTCTTTTCTTCAGCTGGTCAAGTTCTTGAAAGAACAGAAAATAGACGTTATTCACTCATTAACCGGTTTGACAACAATTATAGGGCCAGTTGCAGGCAAATTAGCCAAAACTCAATGCATTGTTTCAAGTATGTTGAATACGGGCAACTGGTTAGAAAGGATAGTTGACGAACAATATATTGATGTTGATAAAAGTTCGTGTAAAAAATTAACCTATCATCTATTCTCTTATGTTAAGAAAGGATTTTTTCGATTTGTAAATAAACAGTTTATTGATCTACTGATTGTAAATGCCGAGAGCGTCAAGAAATTTTTATTGGATCGAAGACTAGCTGACGAAAAAAAGATCAGGACCATATATAATGGCGTCAAGATATCAGAGTTTAAGTTAAGTATCGATTTAGAGGCTAAGAAAACAGAATTAGGACTGGATATTAATCTGCCTGTGGTTGGAATTGTTGGTACATTGAGGGCAGTGAAAGGACATAGGTACTTTCTGGAAGCTGCAGCAAAGATCCTGAAGGAAGAAATACCCTGCCAATTTCTCGTTGTTGGCGATGGCGAAGCAAAAGATAGCTTGGTAATGTTATCAAATCAGCTCGGCTTGAGACATAGAGTCGTATTTTCAGGCTTTCGAACAGATATCCCCGAATTACACCAGCTCATAGATGTTCCTGTAGTTTCTTCTACGGCAAATGAGGGCCTACCTAATACGCTAATAGAGGCACTAGCTAGTGGAAAACCCGGAGTAGGAACAGATGTTGGCGGTACATCGGAAATAATTCGCCATGGCAAAACTGGTTTCATTGTTCCACCTGGTGATTCTGATGCCCTAGCAAAAGCGATAAAAGAACTGTTAACGAATGACGCATTACGAAAAAATATGGGAAGAGCCGCACGACGACTAGTGCAAAGAGAATTTAACGTAGAGCATATGCTGTATCAGTATACGAGAATATACGGTGATCAGATTTCCAAATGATTTGAGCGATTGAGTATCCGTTTGCAGGATTTAATAGCATTAAACTCAATCATACCGGAAAGAAACGATGTGAAAATTGACGGCAGAAAAGCAATTCATACTGACTGTAACCTATGCGGGGCAGACACATACAATCTTCTCTGGATCAAGGATAGTTTTCGGTATGTTAGATGCGTGGATTGCGGATTGGTATACATTACCCCCCGGCTAACGGAAGCAGAAATTGCCTATATATATGATTTAGGTTTTGAATCCAAGAGTATTCAAAGACCCGAACCCATTGACTTTTCTAGCTACGGTTCTTTTTTCAAACAAATTAGCCCCTATCGTAAGAATAATACTATACTCGATGTCGGGTGTTTCCGCGGATACCTGCTTATGGCAGCGAAAGAGCGCAGTTGGAGAGTTTTTGGAACAGAAATCTCCAAGAGAGCGGCGCAGAGTGCTAGCAATTCTGGTTTGAATGTGCACCTAGGCTCACTCCCGGACGCACACTATTCGGAGAATTACTTTGACGTGATTAGCCTTTTTGATGTCGTCGAACATTTGTCAGATCCAATGAGATATTTTCGAGAAATTAGGCGAATTTTGCGTCCAGGAGGACTTGTCTATTTAGAGACCCCCAATTTTGATAGCCTGTTGCGTTTTTTGTTTGGTCAAAATTGGTGTGTTTTCTTCCCCTGGCATTTATACTTCTTTACCAAAAATACGATTGAACATATGATAATAAAAGCAGGTCTACAATTGATTGGCTGTAAATGTGAAAACTGGGGACCCCTAAGTAGGTTCAATCCATACTCCTCCTTGAATTCCAATTTTACTATCTCAAAACCCAGGGCCATGTCTAGTGAATTTGTTCGACGGTACAATAACATTCTGAAGCGCCCTTATCTATGGGCTCAAAGTATTGCCAATATACCGTTACGCATTTTATCACGGTTTGGGTTTTACACGGGCTCAAAACTGATCATCCTTGCAGAAAAATAGTGATTGATGCAACAACCGAACCGTATACGTATTTTGTTTGTTATCGCCTCATTGGCTGGTGGCCCAAGAACCGGGATCAGAAATATACTTCTACATCTGGATAGACAGAATTTTGAGCCTTTTGTTGCCTATTTCCATATCAAAGGAATCGTCAATATTCCTGAGACTTACTGGGAAGAACTTCGCCGTGCCGGGGTTCCCGTCTGGATTTTTAAAATGTGCCATCCTTTGGACTTTATGGCTTTCTTAAGGTTTTTCCTCTTTTTGGCAAGAATGCATTTTAGTGTCCTATATCTGCCGTTGCGCCTGCTCGACAGTATCGGTTCCTTGATGGCACACGTTCTGGGGATTCCTGTTTTTGTATCGAAACACGGATTCCCTCAACACAATACAGTGAAATCCCATATTAAGTTGCCTTGGCACATCAAGCGTGCGATGTATGTGAGCGAGAAGTTGAGCACTAGTTTAGCAACACGCATTCGGACCGTGTCGAGGGCGAATAAATCCGTGTACATACGGTTGTTCGGTGTTAAACCGACTAAAATAGTTGTTATTCCAAATGGCTTAGAATTGGCTGACAAAATTGACAGCTCAGAAACAGTTTTTTATCGAGAATCAATTCTTAAAGGATGTTCAGGTGTTAAAGTAATAGGCCTGGTTGGGAGTTTAATTCCAATAAAAGGCCACTCTACGTATATACGAGCCGCTGCACTTGTGAAAGAGAGAATGTCCAATGTTAAATGGCTTATTGTTTGTGACGTCACTGAAAAGATGCGACCTTATCAACGGGAGTTGTTAGCATTAGCGAAGAGATTAGAGGTTGAAGATATGGTGGAATTTATTAATTATCGTCCGGATGTGTATGCAATTTTGGATGTAGCCGTTGTGCCTTCTTTTATCGAAGACTGTCCTCATGTAGTTCTGGAAGCGATGAAATACGGGAAAGCAGTGGTTGCTTCCAAGGTGGGAGGAATACCCGAACTAGTAACCGACGGTGAAACAGGGCTGCTCTTTCCACCTCTCGACCACCAAAGACTTGCGGACAAATTGCTTTATTTGTTAGAAGACGTCTCAAGACCTCATTTAATGGGCGTTAAAGGCCGAGAACGGCTGAGGAACAATTTTTGCGTCCATAACGTGGTTAAGGCATTAGAGCGGGAGATCCAAACTATTGCCAAATCGGGATAGATGTGATGATAACAAATGGATGGAGGGAAATTTGCGAAAAGGACTTTCATGCTAACCTTGAACACTGGAAGAAGCAAAGAAGATATATAAACCGTTTTTTCATTGGAGGTATAAAATCTAGGGCAGAAAAAGAATATTATAGTCTCTTGTGTAGAAATGTCAAAGATAGAGTCGTATTGGATTATGGATGCGGTTTTGGCCATAGCTCATTTTTTCTTATTCAAAACGGAGCAAGAAAGTGTATCGGAATTGATATATCTAGGTCCATGATCGAACAAGCTAAAAAACAATACAATCATAACAGGATTTTGTTCTGTCAGATGTCATGTGAATATTTGGGTTTCCCAGATAATAAATTTGATCTAATTTGCGGGAAAGCTATACTGCATCACTTGGACTTTCCAAAAGCCTTGCAAGAAATATACAGGACACTAAAAGATGGGGGAATCGCAATATTCCTTGAGCCTTTAGGACATAATCCTTTTATAAAAATATTCAGAAAATTGACACCCAAAGCAAGAAGCGCTGCTGAATCTCCATTAACTGAGAATGATATTGAATTATGTAGGAAATATTTTAAGTTAGATCATAAGGAATTTTTATTCACTTTAATACCATTTCTAGTTTTAAAAAAATTTATGCCCAAAAAATTCTTTACATCTTTCCATAATTTTACCGATTACATCGACAGATATATTTTGGGCAGATCTAAAAAAACTTATAAGTTCTTTTGGATATCTTTGTTAATGCTTAGAAAAGAGCTCTGAGTGATACTCCTAACTTCTATACATTACTTAGTTGGGTAGATAGAAATGAATGGTACGGATTTATCGATTATAGTTGTAAATTATAATACGAAAGATTTCTTACGAGCATGCTTGGAATCGGTTTATAAAAATTCCTATGGATTAGTTTTGGAAGTTTTTGTAATAGATAACTGTTCCAACGATGGTAGTTCTTATATGATTAGAGAACTTTTTCCATGGGTTAAATTGATCTGCAATACTGAAAATCGGGGTTTTGCTGCTGCTAATAATCAGGGGTTGAAGAAATGCAGGGGCAGGTATGTAATGTTGCTCAACAGCGATACAGTCGTGCTGGGGGAAAGTCTCCTAAGAATTATCCGTTTTATGGACAGACATCTTGAAGCGGGAGCTGTTGGATGTAGGCTAATAAATAGTGATGGTACACTCCAGCCTTCAATCACAAGTTTCCCGAGTCCTTTTAAGGACTTCGCAGGAATTGTACTAAAAGGAACCGTGCTGCAAAACACACCAAGTACCAGAGCCCGGCTATCGCGGTTTGCTTCATTTCTCAGAATGAATATGTCTCGGTTTGATGACCACTCGCAGACCAAGGAAATTGATTATCCGCGGGGAGCTTGCTTCACAGTGCGCCGAGAAACTGTTCAGCAAGTCGGTCTACTTGATGAGGGATACTTCTTTACTGGCGAAGAAATGGATTGGTGTTATCGGATGAAACACCTTGGCTGGCGTGTATACTACTATCCAGACGCAGCTGTTATCCATCACGACCATGGTGCCAGCAGAGACTTTATGGGAAAAGTGTTTATCCAAACACGCAAAAGTGCGTTACGCTTTTATGAAAAACACTACGGCAAGACTAAAACCGAGATAATGAAGGCATTGGTAGCGACAGTTCTAATTTTGAAATGCATAGCTGTCATCATAGGACTGTTCTTTCGAGCGCCAAATCGCGCCACACTACTAGCTAAGCTAGAATCATATTGTGCGACGGCAAGAATTCATTACGATAGAAAATTCAGAGCCTTAAATGTATTTTCCGAGATGCCATTCCGTTATCTATGATAAACTTGCTGAAGAAAACAAATTTATACTTCCGAACCATCATCCACTTGAGGCCCATTCAAATTTACTTTTTTCTTCGTATTTTGTTTAGGAAGAAAATCTTGTACCGATCTAGGGCATTCTTGAATTTCCGTTATGACAAAAAAGTCAAAGACGATGACTACAATAATGTTTCTCTTTTCAATTTCGGCCCTACAGAAGTACATTACTTGCTCGGGAGAACTGATCGATTTAACCTTGATAAGCCCGAAAATATTTATGCCTTCACGTTTTTAAATAAATCCATAGAATTTCGGAACTGTATCAGTTGGCATCCTCCTGAAACTACATTCCTATGGCGATATAATTTGCACTATTTTGATTATGCTTATGACTTAGGAGTTGCCTATCTTAGTAGCAAGCGAGGACGAATTTATTCGCGGTTCAAGGCAATAGTTTTAGACTGGATAAAAAATAACCCCTTGGGGAAAACAATCGGCTGGGATCCATATCCAACATCTCTGCGGATTGTAAACTGGATCAAGGCATTTCATTTCTTTGCTAAAGTATTAGAAGAAGATCAGGAATTCCGCAGAGCCCTATTGCGCTCCTTATACACCCAGACAATTTTCTTAAAGGATAATATTGAGTATCATTTACTAAACAACCACGTAATTGAAAATGCGAAGGCGTTGCTAATGGCAGGACTTTTTTTTAATAACAGGGTTGCCCAAACTTGGCGTAAAAAGGGAGAAAAGATACTCTGGAAAGAATTAAAACGGCAAGTTGC
>Ga0209636_10006445_pt1 | contig 11995 bp, 15 predicted proteins | sample DeeMarSWOR152_54_FD_187464 | JGI IMG/M metagenome (GOLD analysis project Ga0209636, IMG submission 187464) | Marine sediment microbial communities from White Oak River estuary, North Carolina - WOR-1-52-54 (SPAdes) (version 2) | ecosystem: Environmental > Aquatic > Marine > Intertidal zone >...
AAATTTTTGCCAAATAGGCATGAAAATAGTGCAAAGCCATATAAAATATTATGGTCACGCACCAATTTGTATATTTTGATGGATCAGTATCCGCCAGGTGAGCTAATGCGCTATGATTGTCTTCAATGATATCAAAGTGTTTATCTGCTTGAGGCATAAATTGACCGCTTATGAAATAAGACGTTTTTATTTTTTATTATAGAATCAAGTTCATAAGGTTTATGAGTATAGCTTACAGAGAATTTGAAGCTTTCATTTTTAAAAGTTTCAAACATCTTCATTTCAATATAGTAAATTTTTTCTCGGGTTTCTAAATCTCTCTTACTTAAAATTGTCATAAAATGCCGTGCATCAGGTAATATCTCATAGACTATGGCTTCAATATTGGGGAGCTCACTAACTTGCTTGATATAAAAGTTTTTTGGATTTACAATTAGGGATCGATCTTCTTCTAAATAATTCAAGATTTTTTCTAACGGATTTTCCCATTCGACATAAGTTTTTGAAATATCCAGTAGAAAGTTATAAATTTGATCATGCCACTTTTTGTAACTTTCTCTTGCTAATAGCATTTTTATAGCATTTTCAGCATAGTTATTTTGAAACCTATAACTCAACAATTCCTTTCCATCAATTGAATCGTCTTTTTGATATTCATCTGGATATGAAGAAAATGATTTTGTGAGTTTGTCACTTATAATTTGTGTATCCATTATGACCTCCCAAAATCTAAAAGTAAAGTTTTATAATAGCTTCTAAATGTTCGGGAATGATATTAAAAAAGCGTTCGATATCGCTTTCAGAATAGGTTACTATTGGTTCAGAAAAAGTATTAATATCATTGACTAAAAGCAATATAGGCGTTTTAGCATCATCCGCCAGGTTAGATGATTTCAATCGGACCCAGGAATTAATATGAAATCCTTCATATTGATATTTTTTTAAAGCATGCAATTCAACCGCATCTGGATTATGAAATATATTTTTTAAATATTCTTCTTTACAATATCGGGCTGCTATGAATTGTGAAGGAGTGATATCTTTAATTTCACAGTATCTTTCAGTTATAAAAGCCAATCTTTGTACTTTTATTTGAGTTTTTATCATATAAGATTTAAATAGGTCTTTAACAAACTCACCAAATTCATTTATATCAGGAACGGGCACTGACAAATTGAGTGGCTTAAAGAATATAATATTGGTACTTTCTAATGATACTTCAAGCTTCCAGGTACCATCCTGAGAGTTGAGAATTATTCTTGGAATCTCTGAAGGTGCGTTCTGTGGAATCGGCATACTAATTAATTCACCATCGAACTTGCCACCTGATATATCTTGAAAAATATCGGCGACTAATAATTTATTCCCGATAGAAAATTCAGGTGTAAAAATCACACCCATCAATTTTATAAATTTAAAGTCAAGCATTTTTCAAACCAGCTTTATTTTTTTAGTAAATTCGAGCTTTAAAAAGATATTTTCAATTGAAGTACAAATTAAAATCATCTATTTTTATTTTGAATATATAGACAATAATTTTAAAATGCAAATAAAAAATATTTAAATTAAAAAATTGCATAAAATATCTTGATAAGTTATTTTAATTTACCCTCCTAAAAACGCCTTTCTAACCTCTTCATTCTCAAGCAAATTCTTCGCTTTATCTTCAAAGGCAATAAGAAATTCTGAACAATAATATCGGATACATTTACATTGAAACATTCGATGACGAAGGCTTGATGAACAATTTTTATATCGTAATGGATTATATGGAACACACCACAGGTCTTATCATCGATGTTCGCCACAACAACGGCGGTTTGAGTGAGAATATTCTCATTCTCGTCAGCAGATTTATCCACACTACTTTAGCATGGCCCAGGGCATTTACCAAGGGCGAAGTATCCTATCATAAAGACCCAATCGAACCCGATATGAATCACTTTAAATATACCAATCCTGTTATTATATGGATCAACGGTGCAAGCATGAGTGGCGCTGAGCTGTTCCCTGAAGTGATGAAACAGTTATCGAATGTCATTGTTGTTGGCGGTACCACTTTAGGAGGCGGTTGCAATGATGTTGCTGAAGACATCCAGGGTGACTACTGGCTTCCCAGCGGAAAATATATTCATATCGGCACGACGTATGTGCTTCGCTATGACGGTGAACCGATAGAATGGAATGGTGTTCTGCCTGATATTCGAGTTCCTCAATCAAAATAAGATATTGATCAGAGAAGGGATAAACAGTTGGAATATGCGATTGGGTTGTTGAGGTGATTGTTTGAATGGCTATGGATTTGCGGTGAATTAGACGATGAGGTTGATGGAAAGGAGAGTGTCAAGAATTCCTCAGTGAGAATAAGCAATATGAGATCATTGGATTTATATACAATTACTGCAAATACAGGTCAACTATTCTTAACAAAAACCGTTTCTTTCTGTTTTCCGTTCAAGCAGATTGTAAAGTAGTCTAAAATATCTTTGAACTTAAAAGTTATTTGCTTTGAGTTCATAGTATCAACAGCTCAGCTTTGGGGATGTAAAGCATTCCAATATCTTCAGTAAGTTTATCGGGGAACAGCTTTCTGGCGTTTTTGAATGCTTCAACCGATGTTTTTCCTGAGGCGACAATTTTACCATCAACTAATGCCACATGCTTCCCAACATATTGCCTCTGTTGTTCTTGACTCAAAAAAGGGATATTTATATAAATATTCTCCATATTACCCTCCGCTTACATTTTTAATATTGCTGAATATAAATATAGAGAATTTTGAGATTGATGTCAAGCTAAAAATTAGACGCAACAAATATCGCAAATAAAAGGTCAAGTCCAATCCAATATTCTTTAATTATGCTATTTATTTATAGATATCTCTCCTGTGTTTGCAATGAAGCACTACAACGATTTTTTCCTGGTCATTAATTTCGTATCGAATTCGATAATCACCAATTCGTATGCGATACTCGTTTTTAAATCCCCTTAACTTGATACATCCATGAGGGCGAGGATTATCTTTTAGTTCATCGAGCTTTTCGATGGCACGTTTAAAGACATCATCAGGTAAATCGTCCAATTGTTTTTGAACAGGTTTTGGGATAATAACCTGATAGTTCATGATAACCGTTCCTTGTTTCGAGCTTTATATTCGTCCAAGGTTACATAATCACCAATTTTGAAAGCTGCCCGTGCTTTCTCAATCTCTTGCTGGACAAAAGGATTCCTTTGCATTAATTCTTCTTCGAGCTGTTCCTCAATCGTTTCTAAAAGCTCAATCTTTTCCTCATATTTCAGCTGTTTTATACTTGAAACTAAAGATTTGAAAGGAACGGAAATATTAATATCTGCCTCTACCATTTTTTCACCTAATTGTTATTATTGGATCGACTTTAATTTCACCTTAATTTACTTATTAAAAACAAATAAGTCAAATTTTTTCTTAATTATGTTAGATATACTTCAATTGCCTTTGAATCGTTGCGGACTTGTTCTGGTGTTCCTTCACTGATTTTGGTGCCTACTTCCATAAAAATTACTCGAAGGATTTTATCAATAACGAGATTTTTAGACCATCAATTTAAACTTCTCCCAATCGTCTTGCCCCATGATATATCGTTACAATTTCAATAGCATCTTCTTTCATTCGATAAATGATCCGATAATCTTATCTTTATTTTACAGTTTTTTTTTGAAAATGTCAAGAACAATTTCAAATCATGATATTAACAATTTTAATGAATAAATCCTTCAGTCCACAAAAAAATAATGCAACGATAAGAATAAAATTATCTAAATATACCAATCCCGTTGTCTTATGGATCAACGGTGCTAGCATGAGTGGCGCTGAGCTGTTCCCTGAAGTGATGAAACAGTTGGCGAATGTCACTGTTGTAGGCGATACCACTTTAGGAGGCGGCTGCAATGATGTTGCTGACGACATCCAGGGAGACTATTGGCTTCCCAGCGGTAAATATATACTCGTTAAGGTTTAAAAAGTAACAAATGTTTGTCATTGCGAGGAGTGAGGAACAAACGATGAAGCAATCTCATAAGAGCCTGTAAATTAAAAGATTGCTTCGCTCCACTTCGTTCCGCTCGAAATGACATGACTAAAAATATAATGTTACAAACCAACCCTTAACAAGTATATTCATATCGGCACGACTTGTGTGCTTCGCTATGACGGTGAACCGATAGAATGGAATGGCGTGCTTCCTGATATCCGAGTACCTCAATCAAAAGAAGATATTGACCAGGGAAGGGATAAGCAGTTGGAGTATGCGATTGAGTTGTTGAGGTGATCGTTTGAATAGCTATCGATTTATAACGAATGAGATGATGTGGTTGATGGAAAGGGAAGGATCAAGAATTCCTCAGTGGGAATAAAGATTATGAGATCATCGTTATTCCTGAGATCTGGTTAACTTGGCAATGATGCAATCCTTCTGTTAAATTGTAATTCGAAAATTTTGAAGTGTTTTGATTCTTTGTACTGTGAATAGCTTGAAAAGTACGAAGTGTTTTGGGATTTTTTTATCGACTTGGCTATTAGTTGATTGGTGAAGATAAGATCAAAGAAGCCATCGAGATATTCAAGATGAATGTGTAATTTTTACTTGATCCATTGAATGCGTATGGTAGTTTGGCGTGAGGGTTTATGAACGGAAGAAAGAAGAATTTGTCGATTAAAAATTACAAGAAATCATAGAAATTGGATACTGAAATTGATAGTTATAAAACAATGTTGAAAATGCGAAGTGGTGCAATCGATATTAAAAAATCATATCGCAGCGAAGCTGCAAACAAAATTTATTGAAAAAAGTTTGTTAAAAAAACAAACTTTTATAAGGTAATAGTATAAAAAAGAATTAATCAGTCAGTATAGAAATGAAGAAATCATCACGTTTATAAAGCTTTAATTATTCTAATTCTTTAAAATACAATAAATTTTTTTCAATCAAATTATGACATTTAAAATATTTGAAATTACGATCTAATATCAGGACAAAATTATTTTAAATAGACAAGAGGAATAGTTTTGGTTAAAAGCAAAACTATCGCTTAAAAAAAGAGGTTTTATTTAGAGCAAAAATTTTTGAGTTCCATAATCAAAATGCTTGCTTGAAAAATTATCTTAAATGATTATCCCTTTGGTTCAACCAATAGTGATTATTTATAGCGCTGCAGAGGTGATATAGATTTTCAAATATTTTTGAATTACTGTGTTCTTTAGCTAATATTTTTTTTGAGCCATATTTAATTAAGAAATATCCATAACATTTTATAAATTTTAGTGATAGTTAACAAATCTTAAAAAAGATTTTTTATCTTAGCTTTAAGTTTAGTTGTAATATCCAAAATATCTGCAAATTTAATTTTATTCTCGTTGTTCTCAGCTACGATTATTGCCTCACTTTCTGGATTTATTTTTTTTATAATAATATTATTATTATTCGCTTTAATAAAAATAGTATCCATCTGATTTTCAACAGTACCACGTTTTTTATGTTTTTTAAAAATCATTTCAGTAGATCCTGTAATCATGGAGAAATTAGCACTTAAATCATCATAATCTTTAATGTTAAAAGCAAAATCACGCTCTCCAAAAAATCCATTTGTAGAATAGGCAATACCCCGTACTCCCTCAATTGATCGAACCTCATCTAAATAATTCTTTTTCGTTTTTGCCATTTTTCACCTCAGGCTATTTAAATTGTTATTTTAATTTTGAAATGATGATATCTTTCAAATTTTTTATGAAACTAATGCATATTAGAGCATTGATAGTCTTATCAAAAGTTGTCGAGATAAAATAATTATTACCTTCAATTTCAAAAGAATAAATTATTAATCGTTGATAATTTGACTCAGATACAAAATAATCTAGAACGTCATTTTTTAAAACTGCATTTTGAGTTATTAAGCCAACTAAAAAAGATAAACTTTCCAAATAATCTTCAGGTTCACCTAAAATATCACCGTAGATGCCAGCTATTTCCTTTTCTTGGGTAAACAAAATACAATTATAAAAATAATTTCGAATGAGCACGTTTTTGTGCACTTCATTTTCTATTATACTAGTAATATCTTCTTTCATTTTCTTACTAATCCTCCTATATTTTAGTTTGTTATCGATGTTATAAATATGGTTTATTTTTAATTGTTCAAGTTCATTCCTTTCTAAATCTAAGATACCAAATAAATCTCTTTTAATCAAATTAGTCATAATTTCATTTATTTTTATCTCATGAAATGTATTACTTATGTTTTTTTTAAATCTATTCGTTATAAATTCCCCTAAATTTTCGGGGAAAAATATAATCCATTTATCAAGATTTATTATACGATTTATTTGATCAAATACTTCATTATCTATATTTTCACTTTTGCTAGGGAAAATAATTAATTCAGAAAATTCACGTATTTTACCTCCTAATTTAATTCTTTTAAGCTCAAAGAATAAAAATTTTGCAAACTTTATTTTTTTTGTATGAGTTTCCAAATTAATTGGTAAATCAAAAGGAATAAGAAATTTTAATTCATCTTTAAATTCCATTGTCCACTAAAATTTTTGTTCTTTCAAAAAACTGCTTAAGATATCATAAATAATTCCAAATTTATAGGGATCTAAAACAAAATGAGATTCTATTTCGATATTAAATTTTTCTACGGCTTTTGACTGACCTTTTGGTAAATATAACATATTTTGGGGAAGCTTTTCAGGATTATTACCATTCTTTAGACTATTTTTTATAAAATACCAAGTAAAATCAGTAGTTTTTCCTTGTATTACATCACTACATATTACAACTTTACATTTTTCAAAGTTTTGATAAAGCTCTTTAAAATTTACTCCTATACTTGACCATTTAGATCGCTCTGATTTAAATGTATCAGACCATTTAGATCGTTCTGATTCAAGTTGTATTTTTTTCTTAATGGGGAAATTATTTTTGTTGTAAACGTAAATGAGATTATTTTCTTCTCTAAAATTATTAAAATGTTCTTCCAACCAATTAAGTGTACGTTCAAAATCGACTTGCTGTCTATTTTCAAAAAAAACTGTTTGTTCAAATATAAACCAGATATATAATTCAATCTTTTTTAAAATGTTTAAGTCTTTAATAAAAAAATTTTCGTCAGTTATTAAATTATTTATGGTTAGACTGGTGTCAATTATTATTGCATGTTTATCAAAATTGTCAATTAAGACTTCTTCAATCAAACTATAAAAAAGTTGGGATATTGCTTGGGTTGAAGAATAATCTTTTTCCTCATGCAAGTAAATTAAGCTGCTTTTGTCAATTTCATTAATTATAAACTTGCCTTTTTGTTTTTTATTTTTTTGTCGTTCTTTTTCCGTTGGAAAAAATTGATTTCTTAACGTATATGAACCTGAAGTCATATCAAAGATAGCTATTCTTTTTCGGTTTTTTATATAAAAAGCGGATGTCAAGTAAGCTAGCAGAGATTTTCCTTTTCCACCTTTATTGCTAGTAAATATATGAACTTTCATTTTCTTTCCTTAATTTTATTAAATTGAATTTATTATAAATATTAAGGTATTTTTTCATAAATCAATTTTTATGTCAATTTAATTTTTTTTTTTAGTTTAATTACAAGTTTTAAAAAATAAGAATTGATTGATTATTTCATTTCGCAAGGGTTCTAATTCTTGTTTAAAATCATAAAACGTTATCTCATTACTTTCATGTTCTATATATTTAAATAATCTTTTAATAATACAAGATATTAAAATAAGATTAGCAAATTTAGTATTCGATATCCTCATAAATGACTGAACTATCATTTCAAATATTTCATTGTCATCTTCATTTATTAAGGTCTTTATCTGACTTAATATATATATTAAATAATCTAACTTTTCATGAGTTAACATATCACAACTATTATTGTTATTAATAATTTTTCTGACATTACTGAAAAAAGCATCTTCATTTTCTGTTATAAATACTTTAGGATTAATACAATGTATGATATTTTTATCGTTAAAATCATTAAATATATTGAATAATTTCTCTTTTGATTGTATGATCTTTTTTATTTTTTCTTTATTAAATGGATATGAAGAATCCCACTGATGACAAAAAAATATTTTATACTTTTTTATAAACTCCATATCATTGATTTCAATCAGTGACGACCGATCAACTTCTACAAAATTATTGATACTTAGGTTTGTATCTATGACAATATTATCTGGGTATACTTTATAAGTTTCATAAAAGCTTTTAAGTATTATATCGATATATTGGTAAAAAGATATTATTCCAAAATCTAGAAGTTTATATGGGGGGTCAGAACGAACCGAATAACCAATAATTTCACTTTTAGTATCATCAGAAATTTCTGTAAGCAGAAATGACCTTGGCGATTCAACCGTTCTAATAACCTTTAAAGTAATCTCTGATTGATTAACACCTTTCAATCTTGATAATTGTTTAGAAAAATCTGGATTAGTTAAATTCAGATCAATAGCGAATAAATTATTGCTTTCTAAAAAATAGGTGGCTAAAGCAACTGCAAACAATGTTTTTCCTGTCCCTCCTTTGCCACTCGTAACGATATAAATATTCATAAAGCCCCATTTTATTTCTTTTTACCAAAATATAAAATTAATGAAAAGACAATCAGTAAACCACAGGAAAATGAATATAAGTATTTATTAAATAGTGGAATAGTCTTATTATTTATTTTTACCTTTTCCTCAAGATCACACATTTTGGCTAAATAGCTATACCAAGATAATGAAAATGAAATTATTATTAAAATGAGAATTAAGATAATCAGACCGATGGGATTAACTAAAATATATTGCTTAACAGGTTTAATAAAAATAACAATTAATAAAATTGATATTATATTTCCTGTCAAAATTAAAATATTAGAGAAAGCTTGTTCATTTTTTAAAAATCGATATTTTTGTTTTGGATTTGATAAATCAATTGCATTATTATAGAATTCTTTCATTATAAATGCACTCATTTCTTATTTGACATTCTTTACCATTATTAATCTGACCGCATGGTCTAATGTTGTCTGATGAATCGGGTCGCGTATAATCTCCGACGTTGCCAAGAAAAATAAATTCAGTATAATATGAGAAGTTATCCTTATGACATATAACTTCTTTATAAATAAAATCATATCCAAAAATATTTTTAAAAACAGCCTTTATTAATGCGCTAATATAGTAATTACCTATATCTTCATATGAGTACCAAGAATTAAATATTTTTATCCTAAATATTAAGTTAAATTTTTCTATATCATCATCTTCAAATAAATTAACGATTTCATCTTTAGTAATTGGTTCTATAATCATCTTACCGAATCCATCAGCACTATACGCATTGGCAAACCTTCGAAGCATTTCGTTCATTCTCTGATTTTTATCAAAATGAATTAAATGGTTACCCCAACAAAGATGAAATATCATTCTTCCAATTCGTTGTCCAATTGTGTTTCCTAATCTTTCCATTAAAGATCTCGTACTTTTAGGAGAAATTAAATCTTTAAATTTTTCAATAATGGTTTGCCACCACGTACAATTCAGAATTGCTACTTGACCATCTTGGCTACGATCTGATTCCTTTATCGCTATTCTACGTAATGGTGACTCTTGATTAAAGAAAATACCAGAACTAATCTCTAATTCGAAATCATCCTTCTTATAACCTAATCCAGATAAACCATTTTCAATACTATTAAATGAGTTCTTACTATTCATATCAGAAAAAATGAAGGTTATTTTACCCTTATCTACTTCTTTGATTTCTGATAATGAATCAAAATATCCGAACTCAGTTTTTAATTCATTTTTTGATAAATATTCAAGTATTTTCTTTAAATCATCAGTAATATTTACAGTTTCTAGTTTTAGTGAGTAAAAATTCTTATTATTATTTGTAACAATCGAGCGAATAATTTTTTCATTTTTGAACATTTACTACTCCAAGACCTTTAATTAATTATTTCTGTATATTGATATTTAAGCTTATTATAGTTTATTTTATCAAACCTCTTATTTAAATTCATTTATTCTTAAACATTTCCCCGATTAGCCTTAATACTAGCACATTTTTAACATAAATTTTAAAAATAGGTTTGATTTTATTTACTAAGGTAAGCTAGGTTCGAGGTGCACACTCTCCATTGATTTACTAATAGAGACTGTTCAAAAGATATAAATCTATAAAAAACAATACTAAAAAATGATGTTTTAAAAAAGTTACCCCACTGAAAAATATGAAGTTAGCAGGTTTTAATAATACTGCTAAATATCTTAGTGGAGCTAAGTTATTATTTTTTAGTATTAATTATGCAAAAGTTGAATTATTGAACAGTCTTTGATAGTATAAGAAATAATTACGAGAAAGTCAAGCGAAAAAATAAAATTATTACAAATAAAAACGAGTCTCATGTTTCTTTCTTCCCTTTCATTTCCACATCAAAGTTGTTTATGATTTTTTCAATTTTCTAAAGCATTAATCCTAAAAAATTCCTGAAACCCCTTCCCCAATTTCTCGTCTATTGGTATGTACAATAATTATCAATTTCTTAAATAAATGGGAATACCAAATAGATACGGTTACTGAGTTGGCAGAATTCTCCAACGGAGAACCATCTGAAAAAAATTCCAAATAACAAGCTCCAAATTCCAAACTTGTCCGCCTTTTGGCGTGATAAATCACAAATTCCAACAATATCAATGACCAAAACATTTCTTATTCCTTAACTCAAAAGTTAGAGCAATTATTGTTGGAATTTGAATGCAGGTATTTATCTGGAATCACCCGCCAACTGGCGGATCGCAATGACAATAAACATTGGAATTCTTAACCGTACCGAGTATATATTCAAAATAATTAATTGGAGAATGAAAATGAGAATTGAGTTTATTCTTATTAGCTTAGCGATGTTGTTATTTGCTGGAAATTCTTTTGCGCAGGACTCGTTGAATCACCGAGCTGTATTTCCCAGGGGTATCTCGGTTGAATATGGTTTGGGTAACTATTCGGTGCGAGATGAGTATATTTCTAAGGAGAAATATTCGGGCACACTTCCGAGCTTTAAAGCAAACTGGTCACGATTTCACAACAAATACGGTTACTATCTAAGCCTGGAGTACGGAAGCTCATCAAAAATAAAAAACTATAACATCTCAACCGACATCTATCAGTTTGCACTCAACCAGGGATTTCTTTATCCTTTGCCAGCAATGTCGTTGTTCGCAAGGGAGGTCTATGCGTTTCTGGGACCCTCAACAGAATTATACTTTTTTTATAATAAACAGAATATCGCTGTTTCAGGATTTGACTATGCGCAATCATTTGCTGCATTGTTTTCTCTTGGATTGAATGCTGAGATTATCGTTCCGATACGGAAGAACCTGCAGGCGGAAGGCTCCCTGGGCTTGAGTATGCTTTCGTTAGGCTTTCGGATGGTGGATAGTGAGGAAGAAGACGTATCACCTGTTAAACTCCTCACTTTATTGTCTGGAACCAACGCTTGGTTCAGGCTGGGAATACGTTACCATCTCATTGACAATTTCTCCCTGAAACTCGGCTATAAACTACATCTAACACGAATCAGCTCGTGGGACCCGCTGCTTTCCGCCAGTGATAATTTAATCGTTACTGTGGCTTATGAATTTTAAAAAGGTATCCTGAAATGAACAAGATAAATTATCTATTTGTTATGTTACTCGTTACTTTGTTTATCTCCTGCGAAGGCATTATTGTAACTTCACCTGAATCGAATCAGAACGTGGCAGATTTTGAAGCTGCCTGGAATAGAATAAATGCTGTATATCCGTATCTTGAATTCAAGAAGATTAATTGGGATTCCATTTATACGGTCTATCATCCACGGGCGGAAAATGCAAAGGGAGATGAATTCTACCTGGTGCTGCGTGATTTGTTAGCTGAGTTGAAGGATGGTCACGTCTATTATCGGACCGAGGGAG
>Ga0209636_10006447_pt1 | contig 11992 bp, 9 predicted proteins | sample DeeMarSWOR152_54_FD_187464 | JGI IMG/M metagenome (GOLD analysis project Ga0209636, IMG submission 187464) | Marine sediment microbial communities from White Oak River estuary, North Carolina - WOR-1-52-54 (SPAdes) (version 2) | ecosystem: Environmental > Aquatic > Marine > Intertidal zone >...
CGGTCATCGATGAAGTTTCGTTTGCCGCGCTCTCCCGCCAAACGAGAAAAATTACCTCTCCGTCACAACAAGTAACAAAGGACCTAGCGGAAACCGCTAAGTCCTTGAAACGCCTATGGGCGATGCGGGATTCGAACCCACGGCCTTTGGTTCCGGAGACCAACGCTCTATCCAACTGAGCTAATCGCCCTACGATTGTGCAGGTCAGAATTTTTTCTTCGTCAGGAACGTGAAGGCGGGCTGGCCAATCTCGACGATATCGCCGTCTCTGATCCTTTTTCTGTATACCTTAAACCCGTTTACCCGTGTTCCGTTGGTAGAAGCAAAATCGTAGATGAAGTAGCCGTCTTCTTCATAACGAATCTTTGCGTGATGCTTTGAGACCGAGGAGTCTTTCAATACGATATCGTTGTCCTCATGCCTCCCGATGGTGGTTACCCCGTGGCTGATCTCGTAGACCGTCTTCTCGGATTTCTTATCCCCCTTTTGAATAAGCATGGCTGCAGCATGAGACTCGGGGATAATGACCTCTGTGGACGCGTTCAGGTCCTTAAGTTTGTCCCGGAATGCCTGGGAGAAAGGGGATTCCCCTTTTCTTGAGCTCCCGGGTTCGGACATGTCAAGGTACCTGGCCAGATTTTCCGTGTCTCTCGCCGAGATCCTATCAAAAGACAACCCCGAGACGTAACTTGAACCCGACCTCAACGAATAGACAATCCTCCCTTCGGCTTCTATTGGACAGGATTCGGCGATGAATCCAATCCGAACCTTCTGGTCTCTGGGCAAAGGTTCATCGGTCTGAATCCTGAGTCCACCGAGACTCACATTGGCCGTTCTTGTCTTTTTCTCTCGGTGGTCCACCAGAATCAAGGCCGGAAGGATCGCCTCCAACCGAGCCGACTTTCGTCTCTCCCTACCCACAGTCTCGTTGAATTGTTCAATAGCCATCGGTGCCCCTCGCTGAATGAGCTTTCCCTTTTTATGAAAAAGGTTACCATTTTGATAGCACAGCTCGTTCAAAAGGTCAACTGAATTCGGGCCAAGGACCCGTTCAAACCGTTCGAATTGTTCGATCGCTTCGCTTGTTCGAGTTGGTTGAAGTGACGATAAACTCAGGATTTTGTAAGCTCTGTGGGGGCGGAACGCCATTGGGGGTGGACCCCTAGTGCTTCTACTGTTGATCTCTTTCGATTTTGCGTTAAAATAGATCCAGAACAATCAAAACCCTCCAGAGGGAGGAGAAGAGATGGATGTCTATACCCTCCGGGTATTGTCTGAATCAGTAGGATGTGAAGCTTCATGTCCACACTGCGCCTATCATGAAGCAAAGCGTCCAGCAGTAGAGGCTGAATTCGACTTTCAAAAATTCAAGAGAGTTCGCCAGTTTGCCCTTCGGAGTGGAGCAGTTAGCATAGGGATCGAGGCTAAAGGAGATCCCCTGTTGGGCGAGTGGACAACGCTCTACCAGATTCTCTCGGAGGCGAACACCGATTTTCCCCAGATCGGTCTCACTACCCCGGGGCAGAGTATTCTCGAAGCAAAGGACTCTTTTCTCAATCTAATTGGACGGCATCTCACCAATCTCACACTGACCATCCCGCATCAAGATCCCGAGAAACGGAAGACCCTGCTTGGACTGGATCTCGATTACAAACCACTCGTCTCATTTCTTAGGGACGAGTGTGACGTGGTCGTCAGGGTGGGATGCTCCTTGTCGAAACAAGGGATCTCTTCCCCTGGGGAGGCTCTTGATTTTGTCCTCTGGTGTAGGGAAATGGGTGTTCAACAGGTAGCTTTCAGAGAAATCGGAACGCCTGACAAAAGCCTGAATCGAAAAGGCAGGGAGTGGTGCCTCAAGAATGCCGTGGAATTGGACGTGGAGGAGAATTGGAATTTTGACGACGCCGCTCAGACCGTTTTCTATGTCAACAGCCTGGTCATGCAAAACCAGGCCCAACCCGTTTTTGTCTTCCCTTGGGGAGAGATCGTTTATGATATTGAAGGCGTAAACGTCGTCTTTGAAAAATCTCAAAGTAGATACTATGGCAAGTTTATCAAATCCCTTGTGTTCTCGAACAACCACCTGTATGCGCGGTGGGAGTCGGAAGGGACCATCATCTTTTAATAAGCTTTCAGCGGTCGGCATTCAGCTTCTCCAGGAATGACATCACAGTTAAACGTTTTCCTTCTTCAGGTCTATTTCGGAAGATTCCTTTGTGCATCAACCGAAAAAGCGAGAGGTCAGGGATCGGGTGAGGGGAATCCGTGGGTCTCTTTCTTGGGTGGGTCTCAGGAGAGACTGGGCGATATGGGTCATACACTGAGAGGCTGGCGAACGAGGCCTCAGGACCGCGAGGGGAACGCCCATCTTTTCAGCCTTTTGCGTGTTTTTCTCATCGGCCAGAATTCCTCCGAGATAGTACAACCTGATGTCGAATCCCGGCTCACTCATGTCTAGCTGTTGGCCAACCCTCGCCTCTATCCGGCTGAATGTCTTGAACCCCTCCCGAATCTCGGATATCTGAGCACAGATCACCGACAACTGAAGCCCTCGAAGTTGAGTAGTTCGGCCAAGGAACGCGGGCTGCTGGTGCTTCCGAATCTCAACGAAGCGGCGAAACATGGTCTCAAGGTAGAGGCATCCCTTCTGCCAAGAAGAAGGAGACACAACCAGGATGGCTTCATCAGCCCTGAGAGCCCGATCCAGGTGGAGGGTTTTTTTGTCCATGGGAAGGACCAAAAACTTGAATTCGCAGGGTTCAGTGGTCGTCTCCGAGGCGCCAACTGACGCGATGGAGTGTTTCGACTTCGGTTCGGCGATGACCGTTCGCTTTTCGTCACGGTTGAAGACAGCGGCCAGATTGACGGCAAGGCCTTTACTGCCGAAATCTGGAACGCTCGAGGTCAAGGCAAGGATTCGAGGTTTCTTCTTTAGGGAAGGTTGGGGAAGGGACACGATTTCGGATAAATCCTCCTCGGAGGGGACATACTGCGCCCCCCAGCATTGAGTCAGGGTGTTTCTTATGGCTGAGGGTGTAGCCACCACCCGAGAGATCTTGCACCGTGAGTACAGCTGGAGTTTCTCGAGCGCTCTTGCGTTACCGGGTTCCGACATGGCGACCATGAGCCTTTCGCCCCTCAGTTTGATAGGGACGCAATTCAGAGAAAAGCCGAGATCCCTGCTGACAAAACCCAGGGCCCTCTTCTCGACCACAGAAGGCATCATATCTACGTACATCAATCCAGAGTCTCTGGCCACCGCCCTGGAATGGGCAACTTCTTGAGACCGATAAAGCCTTTGATAGGATCCTTCCTGCCCGCTAAAAAAGGCCAAACCGTAGCGATGGCCTCCGCCAGAGTCGGGCCTTCCCCAGATAGTTCTGCCGAGCAGGACGATTTCCTCCGACTGGCCATCCGCCTCTTCACCGATCTTTAATCCTACAAGATCGCCTTGGAGGAGAGTCTCTGCTGTTTCCAGCAGTCCTCCGCCTCGCCCCATGTTGAGAAGAGTTCCCTGCGAGACCGTGTGGTGGGGTGTCTTGACTTCTGTCGGAAGGGGCCAGGGGTATCGAGGGTATCTTCGCCTTTCTTGTCGAGGGCGAGACGCTTGGACAAGACGATATGGGTTGGTCCTGGCCATCTTTTTCATTTCAGCGGTCAGCCATCAGCTGTCGGCAGGGAAAAGAGAAACACAAAAGCCAAAAAACTGGACACCGACGGCTCGACCTTTCGCAATAGGAAGAAATTCCCCTAAGTCTCTCCTTCTGGCCCAACATAGGGAAGGGCCTCGTCAACCAGCATGACAGGGATATCGTCTCGGATGGGATAGACCAGCTTGCAACTCTTGCAAACCAATCCGTCTTCTGCTTCAGTCAGGAGAATATCCCCCTTGCATTTGGGGCAAACCAGAATGTCCAGAAGTTCCTTACGCAACGCCATCGATGGAATCTCCTCACTCTTGTACCAAGATTCGACAACTTTTTATCATATTTCGCGTGGTTGTCAAGAAAAATTCCGTTTCCATAATGTCAAATGCCAAAGCCCAAATGTCAAGTGAAATCCAAAGGCTTAAATGTTAAAACTCTGAGATTCGATGCATGCTCAAGAAGCGAGGTTGTTGAACCAACCGAAAACTCAACGACACGATCAGACACCCGATCCCTATCCGGCATTCGGCATTGATTTGAACTTTGAGCTTTGTCATTTGTCATTACGATTCCTGCTTTGTGTCAGCGGACTTACGCTTTCTCACTCCCTCTTTAGCGACTTTTATCCCGAGTCCCTTCTCTCTTTGGCCGCTCTGCTGGCGAGGCGGTCTGCTTCGAGGTTTTCCATCCGTGGAATCGACTGGAGGCGATAGGACCGGAAGGATTCGAGGAGATTACAAGCACGGCTGTGATATTGCGCCAGGACTTTGTCTTTGACCCGATACTGGCCCTTGATCTGCCTTTCCATAAGCTGCGAATCAGTGAAAATCACCACGTCCTTTCCCCCTATGGCCAGTGTCTCTTCCAGCCCCAAGATCAACGCCCTGTACTCAGCCTGATTATTGGTGGCCCTGCCGATATATCGACCCAATCTGAAGATGGCCTCTCCCTCTCCGTCCAGGAGAATCGCCCCTATGCCGGCCTCTCCCGGATTGCCCAGTGCTGCACCATCAACGTAGAGTCGGAAAACCTGATCTCGGGTCATCACGTGTCGGTTTAGGAGGTGTTGCTGTTCTCTGCAAAGAGGAATCGGTTGCAGTTAGGACATCGAATCAATGCCGCGTTTCGTTGAACCTCATTGAACATCTGGGGAGGGATATTGACGTAGCACCCCTGGCACACCCCTCTTCTAACAGCAGCCAAAGCCGTGCCCCGCTTCTGTTTCAGGGTCTCGTAGGTCCTTAACAATCCTGGATCCAGTATCGTGAGGATTTCTTCTCGACGGTTCTCCATGGCGGCAATCTCTTCGACAAGATGCTCAAGCTTCTTCTGTATCTCTGAGATCTCGGCTTGGATCTCCTTTTCAAAGGTGACAAGGTTTCCTTCCCTTTCGGAAACACTTCCTCTGAGCTGATCAATCTCTTCCAGAATGGCAAGGATCTCGTCTTCATTCTGGCTGCTGGATTTTTCCATCAGGTCAATCTCATGAAGGAAGGCCTGGTATTCTTTGTTGGTCTTTACGTCGAAGAGTCTCCCTTTGGTCTTCCGTATCCTTTCCCCTTGCTGCTCGAGTTCGCCCTCTTTCCGACGTCTCTCCTTCTCGAGCATCTGAAGTCTTTCACTGTCTCGCAGGGCCGCCTCCTTTTCCGAGGCAAGTTTCTCGTCGAGCTCCTGTATTTGGTGCGGACAGCGCTCCTGATCCCCTTTCAATTGCCGGATCCTCAGCTCAGCCTCCTGTAACTCCCGCAACAATAGGATTTCTTCTTTCAATCGGTGCCTCCAGAGAAGGTTATGAAAAAAGGTGCACCGAAACGGCGCACCTTTCAATCGGAGAAACCAGCTCAATGTGTTGATCTCGAAACGGTTTCATGTCGTCCTCGATGGGCCCACCTGGGTTCGAACCAGGGACCTACCGGTTATGAGCCGGTGGCTCTTCCAGCTGAGCTATGGGCCCTCCTTTCACCAGAGATTATATGCTATTTGTGTGTTGTGTCAAGCTGGGCGCTTGGAACGTTCAAGTTGTTCGATCGGTGCGCTTGTCCAGATTGGTTGAATTAAGTTAACTGAGTGAACTAAGTCAATTGAGTCTAAACTGCTCGAATCGTTGGATCGGTTTTTTCCTTGTCAGAAAGGATACTTACGGCTTTAACAACTCGAGCGCCTTGAGCATGTTGAACACCTCGAGCAAACACATCTCGTCGAGCGCTTTCACTAAATCGACTCAATTGACTCAATTAACCAATATACTAAGTCTTGAACGCTAGTGTTGGCTGGAACCTCTGACTATCCGGTAAACCCCTTCAGTTTTTTGCTGCGGCTGGGATGTCGCAGCTTTTTCAAGGCCTTGGACTCGATCTGGCGGATCCGTTCGCGGGTCACTTCAAAGCTCTGGCCCACCTCTTCAAGGGTGTGGTCGTGTTTTTCCCCGATGCCAAAACGCATCCTGAGTATCTTTTCCTCTCTGGGAGTGAGAGTGGCAAGGACTTTTCCCGTCTGATCCACCAGGCGATTGGTGACCATGACTTCGGCGGGAGAAACCGCTCTCTTGTCCTCAATAAAATCTCCCAGACGAACTTCTTCTCCCTCGCCGATTGGTGTCTCGAGGGAGATGGGTTCCTTGGCCACCCGGAGAATCTTTCTCACCCGATCCACGGGTATGTCCATCCGTTTGGCAACCTCCTCCGGGGTTGGCTCCCTGCCCATCTCTTGGACCAGATTGTGCGAGACACGAACCAATTTGTTGATCGTCTCGATCATATGGACCGGAACCCGAATGGTTCTCGACTGATCCGCGATGGCCCGGGTTGTCGCCTGTCGAATCCACCAGGTCGCATAGGTGCAGAATTTATATCCCCTCTGGTATTCGAACTTGTCCACAGCCTTGATGAGCCCGATGTTTCCCTCCTGTATGAGATCCAAGAATTGAAGGCCCCGATTGGTGTATTTCTTTGCAATGCTCACCACAAGTCTCAGATTGGCCTTGACGAGTTCGCTCTTTGCCTCTTTCGCCTGTATCTCTCCCCTTTCGATGGCTTTGTAGGTCTTTTGGAGCTCCAGACAAGACATACCGGATTCCTTTTCCACCCCGTTGATTCTCTCCTGGGCATTCCGGACAACCTTCTCCACCTCACCCAGAACCTTTTTGTCCATCTCAGGCAGAAGAGGGGCCCCCTGAGGCCGCACTTTCCTGACCGTCCCAATGGCCTGTTTGATCTCTTCCAGGGATATCCCTGTCCGGTCCTCCACCTTTCGAATTTCTTCTTCCTCTTTCTCGATTCGCTCCAGGTACTGCTTCACTCTGTTGCCGATTCGGCTGATCTCTCTCTCCCTCAGGTGGATCGTCTCCATGGACCGGAGAATCTTCTTCCGGTTCTTTTGAATCTCATCTTGGAGGGTGGTCACATCCTCATCCGGTCGGCCAAGACGGCTCTGCTGGAGGCCAATTGCTTTATGAGCTTCTCTGATCGCCTCAATGATTCCCAGAACCCTGGAAAGCTGTCTCGCCTCTTCCCCGGGGTCCACCTCTCCGTCGTCAATGTCGCTGGTTACCTCCCCAATCGCAAGTGACCCTGCCTTAAGAAGGTCTCCAAGTTTCAAAATCTCCCTTACGGCCACAGGAGAACCGAGGACCGCCCTCAGCATTTTCTCCTTGCCCTGTTCGATCCGTTTGGCAATCTCCACCTCTTCTTCCCGAGTCAGAAGAGAGACCGACCCCATTTCTCGAAGGTACATCCGAACCGGATCGCCGGTCCGCGGAATCTTCCGCCCATTCTCAGCATCTTCAGCTTCCTGGAGCCTGACTTCTTTCTCTTCCCTGAGGGGATGAATACTATCCTCCACCGTGATGTTCATCCCCTCGAGCACCATGAGAACCTCATCGATCCCATCCAGGGAGAAACCCTCATCAGGCAGCGAGTCGGTCAGCTCCTCGAAAGGCAAGAAACCCTGCTTCTCTTTTTTTGCGGATTTCGGGTCTTTAGGAGGTCTGGTTCTGTTTTTTTTGGCCATGGCCAACCCTTCAATCCTCTAGGTGCTTTGTGGCCCTCGTAAATCCCTCTCCTGCTCGATGAGACGCTGTTGCTCTACAAGAAGCTCCTCCAGCCGAACGGCCTGATCGGTTTTCTCTGCCTCCCTGATCTTCTGTGTGATGACCCTACGGTCACGTTTCAGTCGGCTCCGCTTGACCTCTCGAATGCAGTCCTCCACAGCCCTCTGGAGATCCTCTTCCCTGAACCTTCCCAACAAGGCCCAAAGAGAGAGTCGGCTCTTGAGGTCCTCGCTCGAAACCTGGCTCAGTACCTCGGCCATGCGAACCTCACCTTTTTTCTCGAAAGATTCCTTCAGAAGCCGGGCAGCCTGGCGGAGGTCCTCACTCTCGAAATCCTCGATGACTCCCGTCTCAAACACCGATGGGATAAAGCTGCAATGGTTCAGCATGACCTCCACAAGGGCCTCCTCAGGAGCCGGAAACATCCCCTGCGGTTTCGATCCGGTTTGCTGGGAGCTACCCCTGCTTCTGAAGTTCACCCGTCTTTCTTCGAAGGAAGGAAACAGATCTCTTTCGTCCACTCCCAACCGTTCAGACACGGACCTCGCGTAAAGCTTCCTTTCCAGAGGATCCCGGACCGTTTTCAGCACGGGCAGGATCGTCCGACCGATCTGAACCTTCCCTTCAACAGTCTTCAGATTCCCTTTCTTCATCGAGTGATCTATGAACGCCTCCATAAGCGCCACGGCACTCTCAATGGCTCTGGCCAATGCCTCCGGACCTCCCTGTCTGACAAAGCTATCCGGATCCTGCCCGTTTGGCAGCATGACCGTCTTTGGATGGATCTCTTCCTCCATGAAGGGTTCCAGCGCTCGAAACGTGGCCCGGATCCCTGCTTCATCGGGATCGAATATGATGACAAAATTCCGCGTGTAGCGTTTCAGGATCCTGATCTGATCCTGAGTCAGAGCCGTGCCAAGGGGGGCCACGGCGTTCCTGACACCATTCTGATGGAGACTCAGAAGGTCGAAATACCCCTCGACGACTAGCGCTAGATCCCGCTCCCGAATCTCTTTGCCGGCCGTGTGGATCCCGTATATAGACCGGCCTTTCTTGTAAATTGCCGATTCGGGAGAATTGAGGTATTTGGGCATCGCATCGTCAAGGGCCCTTCCTCCGAAACCCACCATCCGGCCACTCGTATTCATTATCGGAAAAATAATCCGATTCCTAAACTGGTCATACCATCCCTCTTGTTTTCTGGGGATGATCAAGCCGAGGCTCTGAGCCAATCTGAGGTCGATGGACGTCTGCCTGAGGTGGCTGACAAGATTCGTCCACCCGGCTGGGGCATAGCCGAGGCGATATTCCTTAATGGTCTCGTGGCCAATGTCTCTCTTTGCCAAATAGTCTCTGGCAGGCCCTCCGACACTCTTGCTCACGAGATTCGTATGAAAGTAATCGGCTGCCCTTTCATTGATCTCAAAGAGATGGTCTCTTTTCTTGTCATCGTCTGGCCGATCGCCCCCTTTCGGGATCGTTACGCCCACCCTTCGAGCCAGTTCGGTCAGGGCATCATAGAAGGTAAGGTTTTCGTACCGCATCAGAAAAGTGAAGACATCCCCGCCGGCTCCACAGCCAAAGCAATGAAAAATCTGCTTTTCCTCACTAACCATGAAAGAGGGGGTCTTCTCTTGGTGGAAGGGGCAGAGGGCACGGTAGTTTTTGCCCGCCTTCTTCAGGGCAAGATATTGGGAGATGACGTCGACAATGTTGACCCTTTGTCGGATGGTGTCGATTGTTTCGGAGAACTCTCTGGACAACTCGACCACCTCTCAACAAACAGGGTAAATCTCACTTTCAATCTGCGTAAACGCTAGCCGTACTGAGAGCGGTCATCAGGCTGCCTATTGACGGCTTCCTTCTCATCCCACCCCAGGTGCACCACCGTCACGCCCACTCCTCCTCGCAGGAGGTCACCGTCTTCGAATCCTGTGACTGCCCTGTGTTCTCTTAGATAATCTCGAATGGACTCCCTTAACCGTCCCGAGCCAATCCCGTGGACGATCGTCACGGGGTTGAGGTTTTCCAGCAGAGCCCCATCGATGAATTTATCCACAACCGGCAACGCCTCATCGACTGTCAAGCCGATGACATTGATCTCTCTCTCTGCACCGCCGGTGGAGGCGACGATAGGGATCGAGGCCGAGGAATTTCTTGCGGCGGCCTTTCTCTCTCTCACACGCTCCAGGTTGCGAAGGGACGTCTTGATCTTGAACTGACCCACCAGAACTTCAGCGGTGTCGATGGCTTCCTGGACCGCGCTGACCGTTCCCTCCCGGTTGAGGTCCAAAACCCGCACCCATTCACCAGGCTGGAGGTTCTTAACCTTCAAACGTTTCCTGCGTTTGCGCCCCACCTGGGAGCGGAACCGATCTTCGATCTCTCTGAGCTCCCCTTGAGGTTTCCTTTTCCCCGGCTCTACGGGAGGCAGAGCCTGGACCAGGCTTTTGAGCTCCCTTTCGGTTTGTCTGATGAGCCTCCTTCCGCGCTCCTCGGCCCGGAGCAGAATCTGATCCCTTCTCTCGCGGAGTTTTTCAATCGATCTGTCGAGACGATCACGCTTCTCGACAACCGCTTCCTCAAGCCTGTGAAGCCGGTCTCTTTCCTGATCGACCTCTAGGTGAAGCTCCTCTAGCCTCTGGATAAAGGAGGCAGCGGTCCCCTCGGTCTTCTCCCGATACTCCTTGGCCTTATCCAGAATATCTCGAGAGAGTCCCATCTTTTCTGCCACCAGTAACGCATGGCTCGGCGCGGAGGTCCCATATGAGAGTCGATACCGCGGCTGAAAGGTTTCAGGATCAAACTGCACGGCCACATTGGTCACTCCCGGAGTCACGTAGGCGTAACCCTTGAGGGGATCCAGATGCGTCGTCACGACCACGGCAGCCCCTTTCTCCCTCAGATCATCGAGAATCCCCATGGCCAGGGCCGCTCCTTCCGTCACATTGGTCCCCCCGCCAATTTCATCCACGAGAACCAGGGAATCGGTGTCTGCCTCCTGAAAAATCTGATTGAGGTGAACCAGATGTGCGGAAAAGGTGCTCAGATCATCGCCGAGGCTCTGTTCATCCCCGACCTCGGCAAAGATCTTTTGATAAGGCGAGATCTGACTCCCCTCCCCCAAGGGAATCTCCATACCCGATTGGAACATGAGAGCGAGGAGACCCAGGGTCTTGAGGGCCACGGTCTTCCCCCCGGCGTTGGCCCCACTGATCACGAGGATCGACTGGTCCTCTTCCAGGATGAGGTCGACGGGGACAGTTTCATCCGGCTTTCTGTGGAAAAGCAGCGGGTGTCTCGCCCTTAGAAGACGAATCCCTCCGGTCTCGTTGATCTCCGGCTGGATCCCGTTGAGATGCCGACTGAGTTTCAATTTGGCAGAGACGGTATCCAGTTCTCCTAAAGACGCCAGGTCCTGCCACAGATCCTCTCGGTTTTCTCTCACAGCTTCTGTCAGGCGCCCGAGAATCCGAGCTTCTTCCTCGCGCTCGTCCTCGAGAAGGAGATTCAGGTCATTGTTCATCTCGACCACCGAAATGGGTTCGACGAACAGACTCATCCGGCTGTGGGAGTAATCATGAACGATTCCCTTGATCTGGCCACGGAACTCCGGTTTGACGAGAAGCACATTCCTGCCGTTTCTCTGGGTGATGATCCTGTCCCTCAGGAACGGCTGAAAATCCGCCTGGTTGAGGAGACGCTCCATCTCCTTCTGAATCTTGGATCTGACCTGTCGAATGGTAATTCTCACCCGCCGGAGCTGAGGGCTTGCCTCATCCCGGATCATCCCATCCGGGTCGAGACATCGACGGATCTCCTCACCCAGGTCCTTGCAGACCGCAAGGCGATCGATCACGGCCATGATATGGGGAAAGGTACCATCGACGGCTTTAAAGAATTTCTTGATTTTCTGGCATGTCTGAATGTTTGCGGAAATGTCGATGAGCTCTTGGGGACTCAGAGCAGTCCCCGGGGCACGAACCTTCTGTAAAGGATCGCGGCTGTCCCGGATGTCAACCGGAGGGATCGGTCCCCACTCATTGTCGATTCTCTTGAACTCATCAACTTTGCTGAGGGATTCTCTGATTTCTGTGAGGTCTCCCCGAGGTCTTACCTGTCGACAGTACTCCTTTCCGATCGGAGAGCATGCATTTGTTTCGAGGAGGGTTATGATTTCAAAGAATTCTAGGGCATTTAATGATTTCTCGGTGATTCTGAAGTCGGCTTTTGAAAAACCCCTATTCACTTTAGCCCGAAAGCCTCTCTCTTACCATTTGGTTGACGGTTTTCCCAT
>Ga0209636_10006449_pt1 | contig 11992 bp, 9 predicted proteins | sample DeeMarSWOR152_54_FD_187464 | JGI IMG/M metagenome (GOLD analysis project Ga0209636, IMG submission 187464) | Marine sediment microbial communities from White Oak River estuary, North Carolina - WOR-1-52-54 (SPAdes) (version 2) | ecosystem: Environmental > Aquatic > Marine > Intertidal zone >...
AAATCTCTTCCGTGACTTTTTCCATGACCGTGTGCAATCTTCGAGCTCCGATATTTTCGGCATCCTGGTTGACTCTCTCAGCTATCTCCGCAATCTCAACAATTGCCTCATCCGTGTACTTCAATTTAATCCCCTCGGTTGCCAAAAGAGCCTCGTACTGCTTGATCAAAGCATTTTCGGGCTCGGTGAGTATCTTGACAAAATCATCCTTATTCAATGAACTCAGCTCTACTCTGATGGGGAATCTTCCTTGAAGCTCAGGGATGAGGTCGGATGGTTTGGTAACATGGAAGGCTCCGGCTCCTATGAAGAGGATATGGTCGGTTCGCACCAGACCATAGCGGGTGTTCACTGTCGTGCCTTCAATGATGGGCAGCAAGTCTCTCTGAACTCCCTCGCGACTGACTTCAGGACCATGACCAGATTCGCGGCCAGATATTTTATCCACCTCATCCAAGAATATGATCCCAGAATGCTCAACCCTTTCCACAGCCATGTGGGCAACCTGGTCCATATCTATTAGCTTTTTCTGTTCATCCTCCATCAGGTAATCTACAGCTTCTTTAATCTTGACCTTCCGTCTTTTGGTTTTTCCTCCTAAAAACCCAGGAATCAGCTCCTGAATATGAATGCCGATCTCCTCGACCCCGCTGCTCGAAAATATCTCAAAAGGAGGAGCCATCGTCTCCTTGACTTCGATCTCAATCATCCTCTCATCCAAAAGGCCCTGCTTGAACTGGTTCCTCAATTTTTCTCTTGTTTCCAAGAAATGAGCCTGTTCATCTTTCTCAACAGAATCTTCTGCTTTTCTTTTTAAGCGCGGGAGGAGAATATCCAATATTTTTTCCTCAACGTTCTTCTTGGCCTTTTCGATCACTTCCGCCATCTTTTCCGACTTCACCATATCCACCGCGATGTGAACTAAATCTCTGATCATGGACTCCACGTCGCGGCCGACATAACCGACTTCAGTGAATTTACTGGCTTCAATCTTGAGGAAAGGCGAGTAAGTCAGCTTGGCTAACCGGCGAGAGATTTCAGTCTTTCCAACACCTGTCGGTCCGATCATTAAAATATTTTTTGGAGCAACCTCATCGGCGAGCTCGGGAGGAAGCTTCCGCCTTCGATACCTGTTTCTCAGGGCTATGGCGACAGCCTTCTTAGCCGCTTCTTGGCCGATGATGTACTTATCCAGTTCAGCCACAATCTCTCGGGGAGTAAGCTCGGTCTCGCTTAAGACTTTAGGCATCTTTTCCAGGCTTTGAGGGAGGGTGATGGCCATCTATAGCTCCTTAATTACGAATTGATTATTGGTATAAACACAGATATCCGAGGTGATCCTCAAAGCTTCCAAGGCAATCTCTTTCGCGGATAAATCCGTATGGTTGGTCAGTGCTCTGGCAGCAGCCAGAGCATAAGGACCTCCTGAGCCGATGGCAATGATTCCATCATCCGGCTCGACTACATCGCCGGTCCCCGAGATCAGAAAGGAGTCTTCCTTATCCGCTACGATTAAGAGAGCTTCTAACCTGCGGAGGGCTTTGTCCATCCGCCAGTCCTTAGCCAATTCGATGGCAGCCCGGGAGAGATTCCCCCTGTATTCTTCCAGTTTCGCCTCGAACCTGGAAAACAAAGCAAAAGCATCGGAAGTGGCCCCCGCAAACCCGGCTAAGACCTTGCCCTTGTAAAGAACTCTTATTTTATTGGCTTTCTGCTTCAAAACGGTCTGGCCGATGGTGACCTGACCATCTCCAGCCAAGGCAATTTTGCCCTTATGACGGACACAGATTATGGTTGTTGAATGAGTCATGGGAACTCCATTTTTACTTAATAATAATAATTGATGTCCAAAAGAAATGCAATGTGTAGGAAAATTGTCTTTTCCGTAAGGGGAAACAGATCATAAAAAATTATACAAATTCTTCTTGATTTTTTTTCATTTAATGTTAACTTATACTATATAGGTTAACTATTGTTAACTATATTAATTATTGTTAACATAAAACATGTTTGGGATAACGAATTTAAAATAACTATAAAGGAAAGAATCCATGGAAAGAAGTGAATACATTACCATTCCAGAGCTGGCGAAAATACTAGGCCTAACAAGAATAGCTGTATACAAAAGGGTTAAAAAGGGCCAGATCAAAGCCATAAAAATCGGAAGAAATTATGCTATCCCCAAGAAATACATCTCGGATATCTTAGGAAGAACCTTAACCGAAAAGGCAAAAAAAGAAATAGATGAGGCTGTCAAAAAAACAGTCATAGAATACGGAGAAGTGCTCAGGCTTTTAGGAAATGAATGATGAAGATAATTACTGTAAAGGAAGGCGAATACATTGCCCATCGACTCGCCCAGGAAATGCTTGCTTTTAATGAGCCAATTCCTGATTTTTCAACGCGCTTCCCTAACATTCTAGAAAGTTGTCTGGCTACTCCTTTTCAGAGTTTTTCTAAAAAATCGCTCTATCCAACACTTATTTCCAAGGCCAGCATTCTTTTCTATTTAATGATCAAGAATCACCCTTTCCAAAACGGGAACAAAAGAATTGCTATGACCACATTGCTTTTCTTTTTGCACAAGAATAAAAAATGGATAAGAGTCGATACTCAAGAACTTTACAATTTTACAGTGTGGATAGCCCAGAGCCCCCGTGATGTCAAAGAGGAAATGGTGAAAGCTATCGATAAATTCTTGAAGAAACACCTGGTGAATTTGACTGAATAACATATTAATATTAAGGAAAAGATCATGGGAATTCCATACGGAGCAATCGGCGACATCATCGCTTTGGCCGTTGCGGTGATAGCCTTCTCCATGGCTGAAAACAAGGGGAGAATCATCATAGCCACGGTTATGATCTCCTTATTCGTTTTTCCTCGTCTTATCCCCTCGACCGCCTTCTCGACCATCTGCTTTGCCGGCAGGATGGTCTTTGGAATTGGGTGTTTACTCTATATAAAATGGCAAGGAACTCTCTTCAGGTAAAGGGAACTATTGAATTTTAGTGGTGAAGAATCTTATCTTCGGAATTAAGACAGGCAACCCTTAAAATTTATATCCCAATCCCACACCTGCTCCAAACCCTCCGATATTGATCTTAAAATCAGCAGGCTTCATCTTGCAGTAAGAATAACTAGTATAAATGTCGAGGAATATTCCATTGATGATTCTTATCAAGCCCCCAGCTTTCACCACGACTCCTAATCCACCCTTGCTCACTTCGCCGAGTACATTCTCTTCATCATATGAACAATAATTCACGCCCCCTGCTCCATAAAGATCTATGCCCGCCCCAGCAGGGAAAATATATTTTATTCCTCCTCCGAAAGTCATTATTCTAAGCTCAGTCGCTTCTTTGGTGAACGTCAACTCCCCTTTCCTGGAAAAATAACTCCCTCCCAGCCAGACCGCAAGCCTCCTCGCGATTTCAACACTCGCCTCTGCTCCAATCTCAATTCCTCCTCCGTAAATATCTCGAAACGCCTGCTCCAAAGGAGTAAAATAATGGCTCTTCAGCTCAACCGTGAAGTCCCTTGCATTTGCTAGCCCGCACAAAAAGACTGTGGCAGCTATTATTCCTATTAATCTTTTCATGATTCTTCCCCCTTATTGGACTGTTAGGTAGGCTGGGTTTCCTTCTCTGCCTTCATCATTCACAGCCACGAGAATATAGGCATATTGCCTATCCTTCTCAACCCCCCTATGCCAGTATTGAAAAGTATCGGCGTTCAGCTCAACCAATAGACTCTGGCTCTCTCCTTCTACCTGGTAGATTCTGTATTTCACGATATTCACATTGTTCGGGTTCGCTTCCCAGGTAAGAACATTGATGTATTCAGCCTGAGACAGAGAGCGATTCAACACTTTTTGACCACTAAAGTTTAAAGGTGGATAAATGATCCGGATAAAGTTAGCTTTTATCGACTTGTCCGAATCCACCGTAATGGTAATGGGATTGTTTCTTTTTTTTCCAGAAGGAACATCGCCTGTCCATTCGCTGAATCCATAACCCTCATCAGGAATCGCTTCAACTGTAACCTTTGTTCCAGCACAATAATCATAAGTTCCTGGCTCAGGATCAGTAGTTCCTCCCACTCCTGCAGTAATTGTTAAAGAATAAGTAAAAAAACAAAACTTGGCGATGAAGGCGTCAGCATCGCCTGCATTATTTTCCTGAATAGGATTTTGGGTAGGAAAATCGCTAGAACCAGTTAGTCCTGTTATATAAACTACACCTGCTGAGTCCACAGCGATTCCAGAGCCGCTATCATCTTCAGAACCATGAAAATAAGTAGAATAATCGGTTTCTCGCCCTCTAGGATTTATCTTGAGAATTAAAACATCATGATCGATTTCATCATTTTCTTGAATGAGATTCCTTTCTGAAAAATAATTTGAACAAGTGCTTCCTATTACAATTGCTGCACCTTTAGAGTCCACCCTTATACCTTTACCACGATCCATACAATACATACCGCCCAAATAAGTAGAGTAAACGAGTGCATTTCCTGAAGAGTTTATTTTAATGATGAAGACGCCCTTAGGGTGCCCCCAAGGAAAATCGCCCTCTTCAAAAGTGCCTGTCACATAAGCTGCGCCTTCTGAGTCCACGGCTATGCCATAGCCACAATCCCAATATTCATAGCCTCCAAGATAAGTAGAGTAGACGAGCGCACTTCCGACAGAGTTTATCTTGGTGATAAAGGCATCACCGTTCGCTGCATAGCTATCTTCAATAGGGTTCTGGAGAGGAAAATCAAGAGAACTAGTCTCTCCTGTCACATAAGCTGCGCCTTCTGAGTCCACGGCTATGCTATAACCATAATCACCCATGCCCCATTCAACATCAGGGCCGCCTAGATAAGTGGAATACACAAGTGCAGTTCCTGTAGGATTTACTTTGGTGATAAAGGCATCCCTACCTCCTGCATTGCTTCCTTGAATTGGATTATGGGTAGGAAAATCTGTGGATTTAGTCTCTCCTGTCACATAAGTTGCATCATCTGAGTCGACGGCTAGGCCATAGCCACAATCATTATCAGAACCACCCAGATAAGAAGAGTATAGGACTGCTGTTCCTGAAGAATTAATCTTGGTGATGAAGACATCCCTACCTCCTGCATTGTTTCCCTGAATTGGATTATGGGTGGGAAAATCGAGTGAATCAGTCTCTCCCGTTACATAAGCTGCACCCTCTGAGTCCACGGCTACACCAAAGCCATAATCAGTATCAGAACCTCCAAGATAGGTGGAGTATAGGACTGCTGTCCCTGAAGAATTAATCTTGGTGATGAAGACATCCCTGCCTCCTGCATTGCTTCCCTGAATTGGATTCTGGGTGGGAAAATCGGTGGACAAAGTATATCCAGCTACATAGGCTGCACCTTCTGAGTCCACTGCTATTCCTCTTCCCACATCATACCAAGAACCTCCTAAATAGGTGGAGTAAACGAAAACTAACGGGTCAATGATTAATTCGTAATTCTTGTTATATTCCTCTGGCTTAAATCCATAAATATTATTCCTAATCTCCCTGAACTGAGCTTCAACCTCAATCCTTTCTCTTCCTATTATCTGGTAGCATACAGGTTTTGCATGCATTAGCTCGCCAAACTTAGTCTCTACGATAAGATTACCCATTCTATCGATCTTCGTTTTTGCAACATCTTGGTACTCAAAGCTTATCTCTGAGATTTGTCCCCCGGGTTTCACAACAAAATCATATTCAATCTGTTTCTCTACACCATACACTTTTAGATCAATATTCTTATAAAGCTCTTTGTATAAAACTCCCCTTGAAGTCTGAATATTTGTTCGCCATTTTGACCTATCTTTTCCAAGGAAATAATTCACTCTGCGCTCTGTTACATCTACAGGGACTATCTCAATGTTTTTACTGGGATTTAGAAACTGGAGCTTTGAAACTTCTCTATCATACTTTGAGTCTTCAGGATGCATTCCATCTCTAATATTCATAATTTGGTTTTTCCGCCCTTTCTCTTCAATTTTTCTAGTACTGTCAAAAACCAAGCCCTCCTTCGTTATCCAAAGGGTATATCTGGAAGCTTTGGCATAAAAAAGGGCTTTCTCACTAACCTGTCCTTCATTTCGAATGAAATATAGGGGTATCTTTCCGTAATCAGAAGATATCTTGGGAGTATTAAATCTACTATGACCTTCCCTCACTCCCTGAACTTTGAGACTCTGAGTTTGTGTCTGGCTTATGGAAATCTGAAATGAAAGTAAGATTAATAATACAAAGAGAAGCGATATCTTTGAAAAAACTTTAACCATTTTACCCCCCTTTCAGTTTTTAGTGACTTTCCAGATACTCCAATAACTCAACGGTGAACTATCCTTAAGCTTTCCCTCTGCTGACATATTCTTAAAATCGTGGATTCGCGTTATATTTATAAAATAACCAGGGAATAAAATTTTGTCAACGCTCGAAATAATTCCTCCTTTGGTCTCCCTGATCCCCACTCTTTTTTCCTCGGCATCGTCTTGTCTTTTCGAAATAGGAATTCGCCTCATTCATAAAAATTCGCTTCGGCAATTTTAAGGGTAAATCACGAGAATTCCACACGGATTGATTAGCGACATCCTCACAATAACTTGACAGATTCTTAACACTTCCTTAACGTTAAGGTAAAGGGAATATGATATAAAAGCTCATGTGAAGGGGAATTTCCTGGCTTCCCAAGGGCTGAAATGATCGAGAATCTTAAAATAGCTCTTAAAAGACAAAAAAAACTGATCATTATTTTCCTTTTAACCATCTTGCTCCCCTCAGTATCGCTGAGCATATTTGGTATAAGAGCCATCAGGAATGAAAGGTTTCGACTAGCAAAACAGACAGAAAACGAACACCGAAGAGCTGCTGATTTCTTAAAAGCACAAATAAATTCTAGATTCGAAGATGTTGAAGAGGTTCTTCAAAATCTTGCCCAGAATCCAGCGTTTCATGAGAAGGATCATTCAGCTATAAGAGATTTATTGCGTAATCGATTAGTCGGCAATCCCTTAATTGATCAAATATTTATTACTTACGACAATGAAGAGCCTCTTTTTCCTTTGTTTCTGCCCGTCCCGATAGTAACTCCCTCCCTCCCTCCGCCACTCTTAACGACTCTAGAGAGGGAGAAGCTGAAAAGAGCCGAAGAATACGAATTCAAGCTGAAAAAATACAGAAGTGCTCTTCAGCTCTATAAGGAGCTCTCTTCCTTTTCTAAGAATAAAACCTTCCAGGCTCAAATGCTTAACAACGCTGCCCGATGTCTCATGAAGTTAAAAGCGTACGAGCAGGCGGCTATGAATTATTTAAAGATCTGTGATGATTATCCTGAGTGCTTGACATCCTCTCGTCTGCCCATATCCCTTATGGCTAGCCTACAGATAATTGAGTGTTATCAAAACATAGGAGATTTTAATAATTCCTTGAAAAGCGCACTAAATCTATACAGGGATATCTGTCAAAAGAAGTGGAATTTAAACGAAGACCAATTCAAAACCTACTCTTTGATGGCCGAGGCAGCAATCCAGCAGGTTTTATCTGAAAATCAGAATGATATCGTTCTTGATAAATACAAGAAAGAATTTGACCAGTTAAAAGACCTTCATCAGGAAAAAACAAAGCAATGGCGAATCATCAATAGTATCAAAACTGGCATAATCCCTGAACTTCTCCTACGATATAATCAATCAAAATCATACAGTGGGCAAACCTTTAATTACTCGAAGACGATCGATAACAGGAATTTTCTCATTCTAGCGGCTATGATTCCTGATAGGTCAGGAACGAATTCCTCCGGAATATTGGGTCTCAATATAAAAAATGAATACTTAGAAAAGAAATTATTGAGTGAAATTACTAAAAATATTCCCTTCAGTGAAAATACAAATATAGTGATCTCAGACCTGTCAGGCCAGGCTTTTTATGGAAAAAAAGAACAATCAACCCTGCTTCCCACTGTCACCGAATTTTTCGAAGATAATTTTCCACCCTGGAGAATGGATTTCTTCCAAGTTGAAACGAAGAGCTTTGGACTCATGGATATAAGAAAAAGTTTCTATTTCTGGACTATTGTCACTCTAATCATAGTTCTTATTTTCGGCACCGCCCTCATCGTGAGAACAATAGCTCAGGAAATGGATGTGCTCAAAATAAAATCTGATTTTGTTTCCTCAGTCTCCCACGAATTTAAAACTCCTCTAACCTCAATAAAAGCTTTAACAGAAAGATTACAGGAAGGAAAAGTCAAAGCGCCTGCTAAGATGAAGCAGTATTTCTCGGTTATTTCCCAGGATACAGACAAGTTAACAAGGTTGGTAAGGAATATACTAGATTTTTCTAAGATAGAAGAAGGAAAGAAAGAATATGATTTCATAGAAACAGATGTGGCTCAGCTGATAGCCCAAGAGGTTAAAAATTTTAAAAAAGAGGTCATCCAAAAAGGACTAGAAATTCATACCCAGATTGCTGATGATGTACCTCTTCTTTCTCTTGATAAAGAGGCCATATCGCAGGCTTTCAATAATCTTCTCGACAATGCATTTAAATTTTCACCAGATAAAAAAGAAATTCAGGTCAGGGTAAAAAAGGATAAAGATAATGTCATCATAGAAGTTGAAGATGAAGGGGTAGGCATTCCCCAGAATGAATTGGATAAAATATTTGATAAATTTTATCAGTCCAGAAGTGCTCTCCTTCATTCAGTCAAAGGTACAGGATTGGGACTGACCTTGGTCAAGCATATCATCGAAGCTCATGGAGGAAGAATATCTGTGGAGAGCCAAGTCGGTCAGGGAAGTACCTTTTCTTTAATTTTTCCCATTAAAAGAGAGTGAGGTTTTTATGACCAAGAAGATCCTCATAATTGAAGACGAGCCCGGTATCTTATTAAGCCTCAAGGACGAGCTTGAATCTGAAGGATATATCGTCTATGAAGCCGGAGATGGAGAAAAAGGCCTGACTCTTACAAAACAAAAGAAGCCAGACCTCATTATTCTGGACATCATGCTGCCGGTTCTGGATGGATATGAAGTTTGTAAAAGATTGAGAATGGCGGGAGATACCACACCCATAGTTATGCTTACCGTCAAGGATAAAGAAATAGACAAAGTCCTGGGCTTAGAGCTGGGCGCTGATGATTATGTGACCAAACCTTTTAGCCTAAGAGAGCTCATGGCTAGAGTGAAGGCCATCTTTCGAAGAACTGAAGAACGTGTAAAAGATTTATCGACCTACAAGTTTGGCCAGATTGAATTGGATTTCAGAAAATACGAGGCAAAAAAGAAAGGAAAAAAACTTGAATTCACTCCACTCGAATTTCAAATGTTAAAACTTTTTATCCAGAAAAAAGAACAGGTGATATCCAGAGATGACTTCCTTGATAAGATATGGGGAGAAGAGAATACATACGTTTCTATGAGAACAGTAGACAGCCATATCGCCAATATCAGGAAAAAGATAGAAGATGACCCATCGCATCCGAAGCATATCATCAGCATCCGGGGAATGGGCTATAAATTTATTGATTGATTTGGCCATGAAATTTCATCATATCTTCACACTTCCTTAACACATCCCCTTTGATAAATCATTATATTAGTAAAGAAAATGAGAAGGAGGGACTCGATGAAAAGCCCAAAAAATATCTTTTTTGCAATGCTGATTTCAGCAATTTGTCTTCTTTTCCTATTCACTAACTTATCTTCCCAGCAAACAGCAGGAGAGCTTTATGAAAAAGCCTTATATTTGGAGGAAGCTAAGGGAGATTTACAGAAGGCGATTGAGCTTTACGAGAAGATTTTAAAACAATTCCCAGAGATTCGAGGAGTTGCCGCCAAAGCACAACTCCATATCGGCCTCTGCTATGAAAAACTAGGCTTAAAAGAAGCCCAAAAAGCCTTTCAGAAAGTGATCGACAATTTTCCGGAGCAAGCCGAAGCCGTCAAGGTCGCCAGAGAAAAACTTTTGGTTCTTTTAAAAGCTCAGGCCATCGTTGAAGAAGCTGACAAAGGTTTCACAATACAAAAGGTTTGGACTGGATCTGAAGCAGATGGACTGGCAGCTATTTCTCCTGATGGTCGGTACCTTGCCTATACAGATTGGAATACGGGTAATCTTGCCATCCTTGAAATCACCACTGGAGAAAAACGTAACCTTACAAACAAAGGTTCCTGGATTGAATCCCGGGAATTTGCGCTTTTTCTCGCTTGGTCTCCTGATAGCAAACAGATTGCCTACAACTGGTGGGATGAGCCTAACTACGTTGACATGCGCGTTATCGCGCTTGATGGATCGAAACCACACACCATCCATAAAACGAAAAATCCGGATAAAGAGGTTGCTTTAGTCTATGAATGGTCCCCCGATGGAAAGCATATCTTGACGCTTTTCTGGGAAGAAGACCTGGCTGGCAAGATTGGTCTGGTTTCCGTTGCCGATGGCTCCGAATACATTATCAAGACACTGGAACTCAAGCGTGTCGGATTCAATGAGGTTTTCAATATAGGATTTTCGCCTGACGGGCAATATATCATATATGACTACCCTGCTGAAGAGAATTCTCTCAACAGCGATATTTACCTGCTCTCTGTAGACGGGAAACAAGAAATTCCTTTGGTCGAGCATCCTGCGCATGATGTCTTTCTTGGTTGGATGCCGGACGGAAAAAATATTATTTTTGCTAGTGACCGGAGAGGGACTTTAGATGCTTGGATTATGACCGTAGAGAAAGGCAAAAGAAAAAGAGATCCTGAATTGATCAAAGAAAGCATAGGGGAGATCTATCCTCAGGGATTTACGCAAAAAGGCTCCTTCTACTATGTAACTTCAAAATCTGCAATGAATGTTTATGTCACCGCTCTCGACTCAGGAACAGGTAATGTTATAGCTCCGCCAAAAAATCCAATAAAACATCTTGGAAAATCCACCCATTCTCCCTCCTACTCTCCTGATGGCAAATCCCTGGCTTTTGTGTCTGTGCGAGGTCTGCAAATCAATACTCGCAGTGTTCTCTGCATTCGTTCTCTCGAAACAGGAAAAGACCAAGAACTCATCCCTGAGCTTAATGATTTTTGGGATCTTAGATGGTCTCCCGACAGCCGATTCATCCTTGCCTTAGCAGCTGATAAGAGCGACCGCACTGGTCATAGCCTTATCTGCACGATCGATACAAGATCTGGGGAAGTTTCTCCGATCGCAAAATGTCAATTGCCGCGGCGACAGCAGTGGTTTGTATCTGCCGAATGGTCTCTTGACGGAAAATCTATTTTTTATGTCCGCAATGACAAAGATCTTTGTCAACTTCTGGTTAGAGATCTAGAGGAGGGAAAAGAAAGAGAACTCTATCGGGCGTCCAGGGCTGACAGATTCACGATATCCCGATCGCCGGATGGGAAATGGTTATCCTTATTCAATTTCAGGTCAGAGAATACAGCGTTGAAAATCATCCCAGCGGCTGGAGGAGAACCTCGTGAGCTTTGTAAATTCGAGCATGCTTTAAATTGGAAGATTTCTGCTGAGTGGACTGCAGACGGAAAATATATTCTTTATCTAAAACAAATATCCGAAAAAGATGAAGAAATGGGTATGATGAGTGAATTGTGGCGTATACCCATTGAAGGCGGAGAAGTTCAATATCTTGGATTAACAATGGCAAGGATTTCTCAGCTGAGCACCCATCCTGATGGAAGCCAAATTGCTTTCAGCTCCTACGGTCCATCCCTAACACAACCAGAACTGTGGGTGATGGAGAACTTCTTGCCTGAGGATAAACAATGACAAAGGGGGGAAGTGATGAAAAACCAAAAAAAAATCTTATTCACACTGCTGGCTTCAATTATAAGCCTTCTTTTCCTAATCACTAACTTATCTTCCCAGCAAACAGCAGGAGAGCTCTATGAAAAAGCCTTATACCTAGAGGAAGCTAAGGGAGACTTACAAAATGCGATCGAACTTTACGAGAAGATTTTAAAACA
>Ga0209636_10006450_pt1 | contig 11992 bp, 9 predicted proteins | sample DeeMarSWOR152_54_FD_187464 | JGI IMG/M metagenome (GOLD analysis project Ga0209636, IMG submission 187464) | Marine sediment microbial communities from White Oak River estuary, North Carolina - WOR-1-52-54 (SPAdes) (version 2) | ecosystem: Environmental > Aquatic > Marine > Intertidal zone >...
GTTCGTCCCTGGCGTAGAGCCGACCGTTGTCGCGCAGCAGCTCACGCCCGGTACGCCGTTCGACGGCGGTCTGCTTACGCTTGGTAATAACCACGCGCTGAATGATGGCGTCATCCTGTACGCCAGCTCTCACAAAGTCTTTGCTCAGGTCGCCCTCAGCTCCTTCGGTGCGGAACAACGCCTCGGACTCAGTTTTGCGCACCAGGATCAGGCTCACGTAGCGGCCCAATGGGAAGCTGGTGTAGGCGGTCAGCAGATGATCTTGGTATTGAGTGAGTATGGACATTTCAGGCTCCTTTCTCCTTGATCGGGATTTGCTCGCGTAGGTAAAAGAGGTAGGCCGAGCGCAGTGGTTTGCTGTCGGCCAACAGTTTAGTTACGTTGCCCCTATAGGCTTGACCAAGCACACCGTCGAAGAAAGCGTTCACGTAGGCCTTCACTTTCTCTCGCTTGGTACGGCCGGGCTTGTATTCTTCGCTGGCGATTGCCTCCAAATGGCGGAAGATATCCTCCATCAACTGGGCATGCAACGTGTCCAGCCCAAAGGCTTCAGGTTTCTTCTCCAGCCCTTCCAATAGCATATCAAAAGGCTTGAGCAGGGAGTTGCGCTCTAGGCTGCGTCCGATAATCCGATCGGCCCAAGCCATCCGGGCTAATGTCTCCAGTTGTTCCATTATCTTTTCTCCTTTCAACAGTCTTCGTAGGTCAGGTAGGATTTGCCGGGTGATCTCGTTGCCGCGCCAGGTGCGCAGTTTGCCTTCCGGTCTCCCCTGACTAGCTTTGTGCTCTACCAGCCGGTCAGCCTCGAAGAATAGCCTCAGGCGACCGTTCGCCATTGCGCGCACCAAGCTGAGTTGCGGGTTCTCCTCTCGTTCGGGATTATAGAGCGCCCTCCGCAACCGGTGCAGTGCCAACACGTCATCCCACAGCCGATCCAGAGTAGCTCTGTCAAAGTCGTTTTGCGGCACCAATCCCTCAAAGCCCAGGGGCGGGTTGTCCACGAACAGGTCGGCAAAGTCATCCTTGCCCAGTATTGGCACGGTCGAGTCGGTCAGCACTGCCTTGCAGCCAAAGTAACGCTGAACCAGGAGTGCATTCTGCAGGCCGAACAGGAACTGTTCGCTGTCATTATCGCCTGGGCAGTTGAGTGGGAAGATGAGCACGTTGCCGATGGTCTCTGCGTGTCGGGGCAACACAATGCCATTCTGGTATGGCTTGCCGTCTGCCCTACGCACTGCTACTGGTAATTCTACCCGGTTGTCGGCAAGGAATGACTGGAAGGCGTCATTGCTGCGGGGGAAAACCACCGTCGTATCTTGGGCCAGCACCTCGCGCACCTCATCGCGCAGCGCCTGGAGGAAAGCGTCGGTGTAAAAGCTATACGGGTAAAGGTGCAAGTACATCGTCTTGATGCCCTTGAGGGCCTGGTGGGTGAGTTTTTCGAGAGTGAACTGTAGGCGACAGACATCGCATACGTTCTTCTTGGGCTCCTGGCTCCAGCCGCCGGGCAGCCGATTGGAAAAACTTTGCACTGTCACGTTAGCTGGAGCCACTGGCGCCATCCATTTCTGGGTTGGAAACTCGGAGCCGCAGTAGCAACATTGGCGATGGTTGTTGTTCATGTAGGCTGTCAGCGCTGCACCAAAATCTACTTCTCGCTCACCCCCAAAGCTGAAGCTAATGGTACGGGCTACGTACTCGGTTAGCGCGGCGTAGTCACCCAGGCTCTCTTCGCCTGTCTCCGGCATTAACCGCTTGCCGTCGTCCAGGATGCGCTCGTAGAGCGGGTCAATCACTATCTCCAGATCACCCGCCACAACGTAGGCCCGTTGGTAGCGCGGATCGAGCAAGTCGTAGAGCGCCGTCTGTTCTGGTGCCAACTCTAGCCAAGCGTAAAGGTATTGCCACGGATCACCGACTTGCTTGGCAAAGTGGTCACTAAGGAAGATGTAGTACGAGCGTAGCAGTTCACCGCTCCCCATACCTGCCTGTGACGTAGGGTAAAGCGCCGGACGGCTGAGCAGACGTTGGATGAATGACCTTTGTGCTCCGTACTTTTCGTCAGCGTATTTGGCGGTCAGGTCAGCACGGGCTTTGGTCTCCATGTTCTCGATCTTGAAGCGTTTGCCGGTAACTTTGACAGCTATGTAGTTGTAGACGATGGCAAAGATGTCCTCGAAGGAGACGCCGAGCTTCAGACATTGCTTGTTTACTTTGATACCCTGGTTGCCAGAACGGATGAACTTTGCGAACTCCCCACGCGACATCCCGGCAGCCGCTCGTGCCACTTCTCTGCCTATGACCTCAAGATCTTGGATGCTCGGTTTTGGCACTCTGCCCTGCTCAGCCAGGTAGGCCACCCCGTCGGGGTAAAAGAGCAACGGCACCAACTCCCAACGGCGCTCCAGGTATGCACTGACTCGGTTGTGAATCAGGTTGGTCAACAGGCCACGCTGCTCGGTCACCTGATGGGTTACAAAAGTGTACTGAGCATCGCTGATCTCATTGAGTTTGAGCAAGAATTGGGTCTTGTGTGTGCGCTCCTCCAGCGTGGTGGAGAGTTCCAGCACATCAAGAGCACGCATCAACGGGCCGAGTATCCGCTGTACCCGATCACGGTCAAGGCGATAGAGATCGAGGGCGGGGATCAGCCCCTCGGCAGCCGTGGAGTAGTGGCCGGAATGGTAGCGTACGAGCCAAGTAATATCCTCCAGATAATCTTGCCAAGCGGGGAGAAACTCTAGTATACCGATGCGCTCCAGTTCGGCTTGCACTGTCTCTTTGACTGCCAGTGCGTTGAACGACTTGCCTGCGTTCTCCACCAGCTTGTTGATGTCGTGCACCGAGTAGGCACTGTAGAGCACACGCGCTTCGGTGTCGCTCAACCCTAGCAGTGGGCGTAACCGCTCAGCGGTGAAGACTCCATTGAGGAAGTGGACATAGACCGGCTCGCCAGCTTTCTTGCCCCATTGGAAGATGGTTTTGTAGGTGGTAAGCCCGCCGTTTGCCACGTGTCGGATGTAGGACCCGATGACCGAGTCAGGGTCATCGTAGCCTAAAGCGAACAGTATGTCGTATTCAGCCAATGGTCACCTCCTTACTCCAGGCTTTCTATCTTTATTCTACTACACCCCCACCCCCACATCCGTGGGAATGTCATCCCCTCTTCGCCCGCGCCGCATCACGCACGCTCTGCAAGTCCAGTACCTCGGCCACTTCGTAACGCGGCGGTCGGGCGCCGGCGACGGGTCGCATGCGCAGGCAGGAGGGGAAGTAGCCCATGTGCCCGTGAAGCTCGGCCAGCAGCGCTACGGCGATAAAGTTGAGCGCCGGCGGTACAACCAGCAGTGGCGTCGTCTGCCACTCCTCTGAGGTGAGGCCACAGGCGTTGGCCAGCGCCTCCACCTGGGGGATGAAGGGCTGATTGTTCTCGAATTGGGCGGGGATGTCGCGCACCTCGGCGATTGGCTCCCCGGTCAGCGCCTCGACCTGGGTCAGTTGGTCGGGGGTGAGGGGGTGGGTGAAGTTGAGGATGAGCAGACTCATAGTGATACCTCCTCAAACACGTCTTCAAGCCTCAATGGCTGCGGCAGTGGCTCTTTGTAAATGAGTGCCCGGCTCAGGTCATCGGAGATGAGTTGCAAGAATCGCTCTCCAGCAGGCAGCAGACGGTTAAGTTGCCCGTTTCGCTCGATAAGCCAGCCATCTAGCTTGTTCAAGTAATCGGAAGCAAAAGTATCCTCCGTGACTGCGAACTGCCAGCGTTTCCCTTTTATCATCTTTAAAAGTTCGCTACTTTCGACCCATTCTCCCGCGTCTTTCAGAACGCGCAAAATCGCCTCATAATCGCGGTCAAAGCTGACCTTTAACACAGGCAGATCGTACCAGAAGTTTGCTTCGCTGGCCGGTCGCAGCAAACGAATGTCGCGGGTATAGGTGTAATAAGCACGCCCGGTTATGCCGCTCATCACGGTGGTCAACAAGGCAGCGATGTTCATCACGTTGGAACCGCCGGTCAGGTTAACCCACACCTCCCGGCCGGTCTTCCCAGGCGGGCTGAGCGCGCAGAAGGCATAAATCATTTGGCGCAGGTTGGTATCCAGATCATGGTAACTGGCTTCAAGAAAGTACAATTTTCCTCGTTCTTCGGCCAGCATAGCACCGAATTCATCGCGAATGAAACGCCGGACGGTTTCAAAAGTGGTGATCTTGTCCCGCTCGTTGCCCAGAGGGAGCACCATGCCTCGCTGACTGTCGTAGAAGTTATCTATGATTTCGCGACCACGGGCATCGAGTTGGCCATAGCGTACTTCTGGTGTGGTGAAGATTACGATACCGCTCACCTTCTTGGCTTGACGCCGTCCACTGTCGCTGCCAAAAAAGGTCACGTCCTTCAATTCGTACCGTCGCTTGATGTAAGCCAAAGCTGCGGTTGCAGCCCCCGGCGATTCTCCCAGTGACAACAGATGCCAGACTCCCATCGTTTAACTCCCACTACTTGCATTCTACTACTGTGTCTGCTCGGTTGATCCGCTATGTGGCAATGGGAAACCGCATCGGTACAGCAAAAGCCAGGCCGTATTGAACCACTCCCGGGTGCGCCGGGCTAATGTCGTGAACCAGCTGGCCGTACCAGGGCCGCATCAGGGTGTGGCGGAAACAAGAGCCAGCCACCAGCATCACCAGTGGTCGTTTGAAGGGATTGGGCGATGTTGCCAGTTCCTCACCCAGTCTGCCGTACTTGACCAACACCTGCCAGTATCCCTCTTGCGGGTCATCTCTAGCTGGCACAAAGTTGGACAGGCTCACGAACCCGTTGGCTTCTGTGACACGCTCAAAGCTATCAAACGGTTCCAACCGCCAGTCTGCGATCTCACCGTAGCCAACCGTCTTGCGCTTGCCGTACCCTTCCTGGGCCACTTGCTCGACGAGCGCCTGGAACAAGTCCAGGAACTTGGGGGCAACTCTTAGATAAAAGGTCACCCGGGATTGCCCCTCGTCATCAGTCAACACAAAGCTTTCTTCTTGAGGGTAGAGTTGCCCTTCTCCGCCTGTGGTCCCGGTCAACCGACTGATCTGATTCTTCATTGTCACCCGATGCCGTATTCCCGCTTTGGGCTTTGGCCTGACGAACTCCCCTCGCCGAACCCGATTGAACTCCTCTAGACTGAGGTAGCCAACCTGAGCCACATCTTTGTTCTCTCGCGCCTGTCGGATGCGAACCGCTTTGGATTGAGCTGGGTCTGGCATTGGTGGTGGCAGAATAAGGCGGGGCAAAAGGTCGCCAGGGAAGCCGTTGGATAACACTAGAGGGGGTTGTCCCTGGTCGTACAGGGTTAAGAAAGAGTGGAGCCCTTTTTCTCCCTCGCGCCGCAGCAGTGCCCAACACAGGTGCCCGAAAAAGGTGTCTGCCTGCCAAGCTGAAGCTGTGGCTGAACGCAGGGCCAGGGTCAGTTGGAAGACGGGCATTTCGTCTTGTGCAGCAAGAATACGTACCTTGTCGTCTGCTGTGGACATCACCCCTCCTTGGCTGGCTGGAGCGTCCACGGCTGTCCGTCGCGTTTCAGTTCGCGCAATTCTACCTCACCGTAGCCCCGGCTGCCGGAGCCGCCCAGGTAGTCCAGTTCCAACATCTTGAGTCCTTCACCGATAAGCCCTGTCATGCGTTCCTCGTCATCTCCCTCGAAGACGCGCAGCGTGATGCGGAACTCGAACTCAGCGCCGGCGGGAACACGCTCTTGAGAGCGGAGGTCGGCTGCTACACCCGTTCGCCGATCTATGATGTTCTCTGCCTTTACTTCAACATACTGCAGGCCAGCCTCTTGCAGCTTGTCGAGCTCATTGGCAGACTTTTTGGTCAGTATGGCGTCACGGACAATAATGCGCGTTGGACCTAATTTGATCTTGCGTTCTGGTTTTGTATGAGCTCCAAAGACAACACAGACAAGGCAGTCCTCCTTTGCACAACCACACGGGCGGCCATCCTTTGCCACTTGCTCGGCACAGTATTTATACTCCAATAGTGACCTTATCTTTCCTTTTAATGACGAGCCAGGAATGTAAGGTAGCTTGGTCAAAGGGTGACGGATTACAGGATTCTCCATTCCGCCGATTTCGATGTCGTCCTTACCTGCACCAACACGCAGGCCAGTGAGACAATGGATGATACCACTCAGGTGTACATGTTTGTTCAATTTGAGAGTCATTGTTCTTTTCCTTCCTTTCTCTAGTTTATTACCGTGGGAAGAAGGCCACTACGTACTCAAAGTGTTTGACAAACCCTTCACGAAAAGATTTAGCATCTCTAATTGCCAGGTCTACGTTGCAGTCTATGAATTGTCTGAACAGACTAGGCACAACCTGTCGTGTAACAGCATTGGCAGCATAGGGCTTTAGCGCCAGAATCTCAGGGATCACTGTGGAGAAATCACCGGTGCTGTCTAGCCTTCTCTGGGCAAAGCGGACTTTGCCAAAGAAACGTCGTAATGCTGCTGTCGTCATATCTGCTCCCGCGAGAGCCTGAGCAATTGAGAGCGCGTGAGTCGTGATTAACTGCGGCCGAAGGTTACCATTTTCATCAAAGTACCCTTCGTTCAGGTAGCCTTCTGGCAGGCCACGTACTATGCCCTTTTTCCTTTTTGGTCTTTCTTTCTGCTTCTCTCGGTAACACTCTGTGCAAAGATCATGCCACTCTTCTTTCGTTGGCTTGCCGCATTTGATGCATCTCCCCATATCAGTCCTCCTTTGCTCGTCGTGAAAGAATGGTCAGACTAGCGATCAGGACGAGGTGGTCCAGGATCACTCGCGTCTCCTCGTCCGGCGGGAACTTGAGCAGGCGGTCGGCCCACTGCCGCAGCTCCCTCTGATGCCTTGGCACGTTGCGGGCTACGTTATGAGCCAGCAGTGGCAGGTAACGCAGCCCGCTCGTGTCCCTTTCATCACGCCAAGCCCGCCACATTCCTCCATATTGTAACAGGCTGTACAAAAAGGCCGAGGTAAGCTGTTTCTCGACCAATGTCTGCCATTCTTTTAGTACCTTGTCATACTCATCCCAGGTCAGGACATCGCCCAGCAAGGCAATGCGATTGCGGTCCTTCTTGGCCTGCTTCAGCGTCTCGCTCACGTGCTCGGCAGCCCGCGCCAGAGGATACTTAGGCTTGACCAGCACAATCCCCGCCGACAGGCTGATTTCCGAGTTGTGACAGACGAAGCGGGCGAACTCGCTCTGCACCTCCCTGGCCAGGCGCACTACATCGGACCACGGTCCGACGATAAACAGGTCATCGCCCCCAGAGAAGACGGTGTAGCAGTTATGGAACTTCTCCTGCAAAGAGCCCCGCAGCCACCCGCCGAAGAAACGCTCCAGTTGGCGGCTCAATGTAGCTAGGCGCGAGGGAGTGTCCATGCTTTCGCCGTCGTCGCGTTTCAATCCGTAGGCGAAAATCTGTCCCAACCAGTCCACATCAGCTTTGAGATACCCAAGGAGTTTTGCCCCTTCGCTTCGTTCGGCCATCGGCTCGAAGTGCAAATCCGGCGGCACATGAGGGGCTGGCGGCCAGCATGTGGTTGTGTGCTGGAAGGAAGCAGGTAGTCGACCCAACGTCGCCACCAGGATAGGATCGCCCGGCGGCGGTTTGTCTTCTTCAGTCAACACCTCCACTATCCTTGTTGGCAGCGGGATGCGGCCCCTGCCATCGCTATAAAAGGCCAACGCCCAGGCGCGGGGCAACTGACGGCCGACCTCGGCGTCGCGCCGGCAGTACTCGCACAGGTCATCGGACGTAGCGGGAAACTTGCGGCACGAATGGCAGGCCCCTTGCCCGTCAAAGTCCACTTTCAGCAAGAAAGAAGCGTCGTCCCAACGACCGTCGCGCTGCAAATACGTTTGGAAACGCCGCTGCTTGCGCTCTGCCAATGCTATGTGAGCGGCTTCCAGTACCTTGCTGAACCCCTTGCCTTTCTCTCCTACTGCAAATCCCTTATCGTCGAAAGGGACACTGGCCAAGTTCAGGGCGATCTCACCGTTGAGATGCTCCAGCAGCCACTGATCCACTTCCTTCTGCAATACCTCTACCGCGTCGCCTGCGCCCGGTAGGTTCGGCCACAGCATGTAAAAGTTGCCGCCAGCGGACATCAACACGTTGGCCAGCGGCAGGTTGAAACGCTTCAATGCCAGGTGAGCGCCGACTTCACCCAGAAGTTGGACGAACAGAGAACGGGCTCGTAACCGTCGGCCCACACCTTCTTCACCGACGGTGGCGATGTCAAAGAGATAGGACTGGATGCCAGATAGATCGCCGACCAACAGGCGAAAGCGCAACTCTTGTCCCTCACGGATGTGGGCTTCGTCCAGCGTGCTTGTCTCAGTGTGATAGTGGTACAGGCAAGCTGCAATGGCTGTCGTGGTGCGCAGGTGATCGGCCAGGGAGACATCGGGCAGGTTGACGTCGGCCGGCGTGGCCCAAGTGTATTGCTCCAACAGGGTCAACACCCCTGCCACCAATGCCTCAAAACTTCTGGCCTGAGTCACCAGACGGGCAAAATCGCTTTCGAACCCGCTTACCTGTCGGGACACCTCATCGGGATTTAGTTGGGTCAGGTCTCTTTGAGGAAAGACCTCCTCGCCAGCTACCCACAGTGGCGAAAGCCGATAGCCATGGCGGGCGACAGGAACGTCTTTCAAGAGTGCCACCTGATCGAACACCGAGGCTAGAGAGACGAGCCGGTCCTTCTCTCCTTTACGACGTTGATACTGGGCCTCCCGAGCACGTTCGCTGCTGGAGAGATTGTCCGCCCGACTGAGGAGAAGAGCCCGGAGGCGAACCTCAGGTGGCGCGCTGTCTACGTGCACCTCGGGTTTGGCCTTTGTGCTCTCGTGATGATGCTGGACCAGGGCGGTCAGCACATCGTTGTCAACTCCCAACCGTCCTATATCAACAAATTGAGATACAAAGTCCGCGCTGATGAGGGCATGATGCCGGTCTGTATCCCGCGCCTTTTGCAAGAATTTACCAATATCGTGCAGCAACCCGGCCAGTACAATCGTCTGATATTCGATTTGATCCATTCACATCTCCTTGCCCTCTTTCAAACTTTCAAACCGCTGTCTTATTCTATCACCTATTCTCTTTTTTGTCATTGCCGTACCTTGCCATCTTTTATAGCAAATCCTTGCTATCTTCTACCTCCCTTCCGCACAAAATGCCCCGCCAGTTCCGCCACCACTGCGTCGCGCACTGGCACCCCTTCTTCCAGGCCAAAGAACGCCCGCCACTTGCCGTAAATGTCAGATACCTGCTTGGTCACCGTGTTCATTGCCACCCCACGTTGAGCGGCGATGGCCTCGTTCGACAGCCCCTGGGCCAACAGCCTGGCCACCTCGTGCTCCGCGCCTGTCAATTCCCCTTTCAGGAACAGTTCGTAGCGCATGTCCCGGCGCAGCGTCTCCTGCTCGCGCAGGGCCTCCTGGGGCGTCTCGGCCCGTGCTAGGTCCGTCTCCAACGGCGAACGGTCCGTCCAACGGATCACCGGCACCGGTACCAGGCTGTATTGGTCGCCTGGCTCCGGAAGCAGGCGTCGGCTTGTCACCAGTCCCTCGTCTGACACCAGGTGCCACAGCCGGTCCCCCTCGTCGAAGAGGATTTGCGCCGTGACCATGCCGTAGATGGACATCGGCTTGCGCCCGCCAGCTACGTTGAGGTGGACGCGGTATCCATTTAGCTTGTAGCGCCGGACCACCCGGTACAGCGTCTCAAAGACCTGTTCGGCCTCGGCAGCCGTGGTGATGTCAGCAATGGGGCCTCGTTCGCCTTGCAGCAGATCTCGCTGATAACGGTAGCGGCGCAAGCGGGGATCGGTGGCGAACACCTCGTCCAGCCGGTCAATTGACTCACGGATCTTTTCTGTCTTAGCGGCGGTGTGAACGACGACCACCTCACCTACATCAAACCCCAGCCGCTCCAACTCTAGCAGTGACAGGGTCACCACCTGCGACTCGGTGCCCAGTGTGGCGATCAGCACTTCTGGCTGTACTCTATTCATATTCTACCACACCCCTACCCTCACATCCGTGGGGATTATCCCTCCTCCACGTACATTTCAGCCATTTTTTGCACCGTGGCCTGCATTTCGCGCAGCATTTCCGGGCCGCCCAGCACGCGGCAGTTGTGACGATAGTGCATGAGGGCCTGGATGGCCCAAAAGACGCTGTCTGTCGTCCCCCGCACGAGGATGCTCTCATCGTCCCGCCGCTCGATGGCCTCGATTTCGATGGGGCGATGGCGCGTGATGCCCAGACGCGCTACCTGAGGCGCCAGTTCGTAGACCACGCTGTAGCGCCGGGCGGGCGGGGGGAAGGGGGGAAGTTTGTTGGGTAACACCTGCAGGTCGCTCATCCGGCCCAGCCGGTAGTAGGAGTAGTCACCGCGCTCCTGCCGGCCCAGCGGGCCAACGATGTAGTGGCACCAGCCCCGCAGATAGTAATGCCCGCGCACGGTGTCGAAGTAGGGCGGCTCGTAGGGGTCCACCACGTGGCGTCGTGGCAAGCCGTCTTCGTGCTGTGGAGAGCGGTAATGGAACTCGACCCGTTGCCGCTGTGTCAGCGCCCGCGTCAATCCATCCCTTACTGCTGGCAAAATCTTGTCCTCATCCCGCTGCCCCAGGTCCATCACCAGCGCCGTGCGACAGCGTTCGATCTTGGCCCGGCGCTCTGGTGCCAGATAGAATCGCAACCTTCCCAACAGAGCGTGCACCTCGTCGTGCTGGGGCGAGTCGTGGTCAAAGGTCTGCTGCAGCCAGGCGATGGTCGCCAGGTCCTCGTCTGGCAGGTCGAGCAGTGGCAGCCAGGTATCACGGATGATGTAACCGCCCTCCCGGTGGTCGAAATAGAGTTCAATCCTCAGATTGTCCCGGATGCGCCCCAAGTCATTTTCAAAGCGACTTTGTAGGGCCTCGCCCTCGGCTTCTCCGTAGGCAGTCAGCCCCTCTTGTAACAGAACCGCCTGGATCAGTTCTTCTTGGCTTGCCGGGCCGCGCTGGGCTCGATGGATGATGGCCAGGCAGCGACGGATCACCAGCCAGTGGCTCTCGCGTCTTCCTCGGGACATGTACGCCTCCCCCCTGTTTGTTCTGTTAGCGTAACTACCTTGACAATGTCACATATGGCTCAAGGCTCGCAGCCCTCGTCCCCGAGGGCGTGTTTTTCAGATAGGTCTCGCTTGAGACGCCCCCGCGGACGGGGGCTACGAGCACTGGAAAGCAAAGGGGTTCGATTTAGCATTATACACCGCATAGCCATGCGGGGGCAACAAATCCTGCTTCGGCCATAAGAACAAAAAAGCCGCCTCCTATTTGCGCAGAAAGCGGCTTCTTTGTATTATTCCGATGAACTTCCTGGGCAATTCAGGAAGTGTGGTATTGGTATTGGGATCTTGCAGTTGATCCTTTTTCTGGTGCTTTTGTCATCTATTATACCACCCAATGTCTTTTGTAGCAACCGGAGGATTTCGGGCCTGCGCAGCAGGTCAGGGGGGGGTATCCTTCCAATTCCCTCTCCCTTTTCCCAGTGTGGGCATTGGCCCACCGGCCCTGCTCTCAGGAGGGGAAAAGTGGGCTTGAGGGGATAGCCCTCAAGCTCCCCAGGCTTTGCTACGCAAGCCGATTTCAAAAGTCAACACGGCGACGCTCCTGCCTTACATTCCAAGGGCCTTCAGCAGCCAGAAAGCGATCACGCCGCCCAGGATGGTCCACAGGACGTTGCGAGTGCGCCAGGCGACAGCCGCCCCCGCCAACACGGCCCAGGCGTGGAGGCCGATCTCCAGCCGTCCCTGGGGGGCCAGGGCCGCCGGGGCGACGAGGGCTGCCAGCACCGCCACCGGCACGTGCCGCAACCAGCGTCGCAGGAGCGAGGGCACCTCTCGGCCCAGGGTGGCGATCATGGCGTAGCGGGTGAAATAGGTCGCCAGGGCCATGCCGACAAAGATCAAGAACTTTT
>Ga0209636_10006451_pt1 | contig 11991 bp, 9 predicted proteins | sample DeeMarSWOR152_54_FD_187464 | JGI IMG/M metagenome (GOLD analysis project Ga0209636, IMG submission 187464) | Marine sediment microbial communities from White Oak River estuary, North Carolina - WOR-1-52-54 (SPAdes) (version 2) | ecosystem: Environmental > Aquatic > Marine > Intertidal zone >...
TTGATATTCCCACTTTAGTTAAGAAATTTCTGATAGCTACTGGAGGAAAACCACGTCTACGTAAACCTGCAAGTGTGGGCATACGAGGGTCATCCCAGCCAGAAACCTGCTCACGTTCAACTAATTTCAATAAGCGTCGTTTACTCATAACAGTGAATGTTAAGTTCAATCGTGAAAATTCAATTTGTTCAGGACAGTGTTTAAGCATGTTTAAAGAAAGGAGCTGATCTCTATACCAATTATATAGGGGTCTATGTGTTTCAAATTCTAATGAGCAGAGTGAATGAGTGATTCCTTCGATTGCGTCTGATTGTCCATGTGTATAATCATAACTGGGGTATATAATCCATTTATCTCCTGTTCTATAATGCGGTTCTCTCTTTATTCGGTACATTATTGGGTCGCGCATTAGCATATTAGGAGATGTCATGTCAATTTTAGCTCTTAACACCCGAGAACCATCTTTAAACTCTCCCTTAAGCATCCTCTTAAATAGATCAAGATTTTCTTTCACTGATCGATTACGATATGGACTTTCTATCCCTGGGTCATCTGATGTCCCCCTTTGTGCTTTAATTTCTTCTACGCTCAAATCACAAACATAAGCTTTTCCAGCTTTAATTAATTCTATAGCAAATTGATATAATTGTTCAAAATAATCCGATGCAAAATAGAGTCTATCTTCCCAATCGAACCCAAGCCATTGAATATCTTTTTCAATTGCCTCTACATATTCCATGCTTTCTTTTGTAGGATCTGTATCATCAAACCGTAAATTACATAGTCCATTGAATTCACTTGCGATACTAAAATTAAGATAAATCGATTTCGCGTGACCAATGTGTAACCAACCATTGGGTTCAGGAGGGAAACGAGTATGGACACGTCCATTATTTTTATTGTTTTCCACATCTTCTGAAATAATTTTCCGAATAAAATCTTTGGGAGCTGTAACTTCGTCAGAATTAGCTGTTTTCATTATTTTATCACATAAATAGAATATTTATTTTTGGATTTCCAAGAGGAATATTTCTAAGCGAAGATTATATTTTTTATTTTTATAAAGCTCCCATATCATTTGACCCGATTTATTTATTTCTTCATTAGGAAAAGATTATCATTTGAAATTGTAGCTAATTGAGAAGTAGAAAGTGAAACATTAATTAGAAATACACAAAAGTTTTCATATTGAACGATTCTTGGCCCTTTAATAGAGAAGAAATAGAAGAATGGTTGAATGAAGCAAAAAGAATGGGATTTACCACAGTAAACGGTTTAGATAATTCTTTAGCAAAAAATGCCAAAGAACTCATTTTTACTCGCTCAATACAAGATTCTTATCTCTCCCACATTAAAGCTCAATTGCAATTAGCTCTTATGCGATTACAATTGTGTCGAATCTTATTTTTGTGTCATAAGAAATGCAAAACTGGAAATACTAATATAGTTGGATTTGAAGGTTATAGTGTTAACTAGCTGAAGATAAGAGAATTTTAGCTCCTAGAAATGATCCAAATTTTTCAATTCTCAAATTTTAATTCTAAATATGACCAAGATTTTGTTAATCAATTTAGAGAATACAAAAAACTTCATGAATTAAACAATATTTTACAAGAACTGTCTTACAAGGTGTTTAAGATGGTAAAAAATAAGCAAATTAAACCTTATCATAAATGGATTCCTAATATAACACCCGAACAGGTCTTTGAAGATATGATATCTTTCAATGATATTAAAATTCTTAATGATTATATTTATTGGTCTGAACTACGTCCTGCAGAGAATGGTCGAGTCGCACTCGTTTGTCAAAACGATAAGGGGGAAGTTTTTGATGTCTTACCTGCAGATGTAAATGTACGAACCCGAGTTCATGAATATGGTGGTATATGTTGGGAGGTAGGTAAGAGGAATGTCTTCTATGTTAATTTCAATGATCAGCGACTCTATCAAAAAACACTCAGAACAGACGAATCACCAGTTCCATTAACCCCAGAGAAAAATAAGGATGGCTCTTTAGGAAAATATGCAGCCCCAATCTTAACCCCAGATGAGAATTTACTTGTCTTTGTTTATGAGAAAGAATTCACAGAAAAAGAGAATGAAAACTATATTGCTTGCCTTGATATCACTAAAAATACTATTCAAGAACCTACAATTATCGTGGAAGGAAAAGATTTCTATTTTGATCCAATAATCTCTCCAGATGGGAGTCAAATTGCTTGGATACAATATGATCACCCTAATATGCCATGGAACTCCACAGAGCTCGTATTGGCAGATTTTAAGGCCAAGTTTATTGAACCAGGGTCTAAGCAAATTATTATAGGTAAAAATGGAATCTCTGTTGGTGCAATTCGATTCGATCATAGTGGCCACGTCTTCTTTGTCATGGATGAAGAGAGCCAACCAGAAGAAAGTCCGAAAAATTGGTGGAATCTTTACCAGTATTATGATGGTGAAATAAGAGCAATCACACAGGAACTTGCAGAGTTTGGATTACCAATGTGGGGGTTTAGATTCATGAGCTGGGATTTTTTGCCCAGCAGCGAACGAATTGTGGCAAATTATGAAAAGAAAGGGCAGAGCTTTCTCGCCTTAATCGACCCTATAACAAGAGTTTTAGAAACACTCCAGTCACCTTTTGATGACTATTATGGAATTCAGGCTTATTCGGAACATGAAATTGTATTTTTTGGAAATAGTTTCAATAAACCTTCTACTCTTGTTAAATTTGATCTTCAATCAATGACTTATGACATTATTAAATCATCTTTCACAAATCCTCTTTCAGAACAGGACATCTCCATACCCCAACATCTTGAATATCCGACTTCCGATGGAAAGAGAGCTTATGGTCTACTATATTTACCAAAGAATAAGAAATATGTTGCTCCCGAAGGAGATAAGCCACCATTGATTGTTATGGTTCATGGTGGACCTACCGCGAGAGCAAGGAGAGTATATACATTATCAAAGCAGTTTTGGACTAATCAAGGGTATGCTATCATTGATCTTGATTATAGAGGGAGTACTTCCTATGGAAGACAGTACAGAGACGCACTAAAAGGAACTTGGGGCGTCATCGATGCTCAAGACATTAAAGATGCTGTTAATTTTCTATTGCAGCAAGGAATTATTTCCCAAAAAGTGGCAATCACAGGAGGAAGTGCTGGTGGATATGCAGTACAACGTGTATTGACATTATTCCCAGATACATTTCAAGTAGGAGCTAGTTATTTTGGAATTGGGAATTTGATCACTCTCACTAAACAGATCCATAAATTTGAATCGAGATATATTGACTGGTTGATAGGAAAATCTCTATCCGACCCCGAGGGTGAACAAATCTACAAAGAGCGTTCCCCTATTAATCATTTAGATAACTTAAAGTCACCTATGATCTTGTTTCAAGGCAAGGATGATAAAGTTGTTGTACCTGAGGTGTCTCGTGAGGTGGCTGAAATTCTTGAGGAAAAAGGTATCCTCAGTGAGTACATTGAATACGAAGGAGAAACTCATGGATTTCGGAAAAAAAATAATAATATTGACGCATTAACAAGAGAAGCGGACTTTTTCCATAAAGTCCTTTTTGAAACCAAATAATCAGAGTTCTCTTTTTATAAAAATAAGCTGACTTTATTTTTATAGGTGTCTATGAGGTGAAAATTTCACTTAACGGAGAATGGTTCTACTATGCTGATTTAAAACACATAGGAGAAGATTCTGGTTGGATGGAGTTCTCTTGGATTAATAATCACTTTCAAGATTTGGAAAAAATTATCTTACCGAATTGTTGGAACATCATTCCATCGTTAAAACGATTTGAAGGAAGTTTTCTCGAAAACTTCACTTGATTTGTGTAATTACTCTTTTAATCGCTATTTCAGCATCCTTTATTATCCTTTCAATAATAATTGACACCCTTTCAATATTATCAATTAAGCCAATACTCTGTCCAAGGAGAACAGCCCCATCATTAACGTTCCCTTGGTAAGCTAGATCGTAAGCTCGGGCTGCTTTACTCAGTGCTTCCTTGTCCATTGCTACTTCTTCGGCTATTTTCTCTTCTTTATCAGCAACCAGATCAGCGTGTGAACGTAAGGAATAATCGTTCTTCCAAAGTCGAATAGGGCCTAAAATACCTGTAACTAATATAGTATCTTGAGCTCTAGCTGGTGGTATGACATTCTTATATGTATCATGGAATTCGCATTCTTTGGAAGCAATAAATCTGGATCCCATGGCAATTGCACCTGCTCCAAGTGATAAAGCTGCAGCCAACCCTTCACCTGAGGCGAATCCTCCACATGCAATACGGGGTATGTGAGGAAATTTTTGTTGTACTTGTTGAAGAAGTACTAGGGTACTCACCTTTTCATATGATTGATGTCCACCCCCTTCATTACCTGTAACTACTAATCCATCTACTCCAGCAGCTACACATTTTTCCGCTAACCATAATGCTGGAGCAACATGAAAATGCTTAATCTGGGAGCTCCTTTTTAATTCTTGAAAAGATTTAGAACTTGGAAGTGTTTTCGCTGATCCCGCACTTGTGAGAATATATACACACTGTTCCTTGATTTTTTTATTTTTCAGGATAAATTTTGGGATTTCAGAGCATAAAGCAGATGCAAAGGGTTCTAATCTAGAAGTTCGGACATTAAATCCAAATGGCTTGTCTGTATGTTCAACGACATATTGCATATTCTTTTTCATTTCATCAACAGGATTTCTGTCTTCATCTAGAAGACCAATTTGAGAGAGAACACCTAATCCCCCCACTTCAGAAACAGCAATAGTCAACTCAGTGGTGTGGAAAGGGGCCATTGGTGCTGCAATAATAGGATGTTTTATTCCCAACATTTTGGTAATATTAGTTTCAATAGGCATGAATTTTCACCTAAAATAAAATTTGTAGTCTTTTTCGTACAAAATGTTCTGATTCTAATCTTGTCTTACAAACATTAACTAACTTCTAAAATACTTTATAGAATCCAAGATTTCAGTTTGGAATTAATAATACTGGGTGTTTAAAAAATGAGCGACTATGTAAAACCATTAACAGAGTTTACTACGACCGATTTCCAGAGTTTGTTTGTCAATGATGAATGGGAACCATATCAGTGTACCTGCTTTATACGTGAAGATATTGATTGGGAAAATATAAGTGCTGAGGATTCAAAAGAATGGCGTAGTGAATTTGTTAAGATTTGTTCTGATGGTTACATATATTACCATAATGATCAACCTGTTGGATGGTGCCAATGTATTGATCCTACATGTTCAAACGTATTAACATCCATGATAAAACCAGAAGAGTCTGATAATGTAAAAATAATTTCATGTTATTTCATTAAGCAGGGATTTCGTCAGAGAGGATTGATAAAATCAATTTTACCCCTAGTAATAGAAGAATGTCAGTCAAAAGGAATTAAAACTCTGTATGCAATTCCAACACTTGATCAAAAGTTAAACGATCCCAAGGTGATACCCCATACGGGATTTAAATCGATATATAACGAGTACGACTTTTCTGTCATCGGAAAAACTGAAATGTCTTATATTATGAAAAAGAGTTTGTAGAACAATGGAAATTGATTGCAATGATTGATGATTTAGATACAGAATTAGATAAAGTTAATGCTGAAGCTATCCTCATCACTGGGGTGAGTACTGCTGGCAATCCTTCCCTTGCTTACGTCTGTGGTTGTAACATTCCGCGAGGGGGGGTGTATATGAAGAAAACTGGTGAGGATGCGCTACTGATCGTGGGTGATCTCGATCTCGGGAGTGCTGAAAAAGGATTAGTCAAAAATGTCCAACCCTATTCTCGATATAATTATCTTCAGTTAATAGGAGAACATGGAGTTGAGGAAGCTCGAGCTCAGGTATTCACTAAAGCACTCAAAGAAATGGATGTCCAAAAAAGAATTATTCTTGGTGGAATGATAGAAGCAGGTCAAGCAATCGATATTACACGTCGTTTAGAACAGCGTGGATATGAGGTACTCACAGAACCAGAATTGATTGAACGAGTTCGTCGAACGAAGAGTTCTCAAGAACTGGATTTAATTGCTGAAGTAGCCAAGAAGACCGAATCCGTTGTACGTAAAACATTGGAAATGCTTAGGAACTGTCCTGTTTCTGGGGAAACTATTCAATACAAGCAGACTTCATTAACTGTTGCTGATGTTAAGGCTTTTATTAATCGGAATCTTGCTGAAGTAAATTTGTTAGCAGTTCTTGATACAATTTTTGCTTCAGGGCCCGATGGAGCAGATCCCCATAACCATGGAACCCCTAAGCGGAAAATCAAAAAAGGAATACCAATTGTTTTTGATATTTTTCCCCAAGATATTTCATCAGGGTATTGTTTTGATACTACTAGAACTTTTGTTATTGGGAATGCTCCTCAAGAAGTTAAAACTATGTATGAAGATGTTGCTGTGGCTCAACAAACTGCCCTTGACCAAATAACTACTGGTGCTGATGGCCAAATAATTTCCAAAAGTGTATGTGAAATTTTTGAAACACGGAATCATAAAACTCCCCTATACTACATGAAACACCCTGGAATGGCTATGAAAGAGGGATTTATTCATGGTCTAGGGCACGGGGTCGGGTTAACAATAGGTGAAATGCCTTACTTGAGTTTAACGAGAAAATGTGCTTTAGCTGAAGGAGATGTCGTAACTGTTGAGCCAGGTGTTTATTATCCTGGTAAATGGGGAATTCGTATTGAAGATACCGTTACGGTCCAAAAAACAGGCCATCATAATTTTTCCACTCTAGAAAAATCGTTAGAGCTAAAATAGTACAGAAGAATCAAGAAGAAGAATAGTCACGAAAGTTGTGAAAGAAAAAATAATTTTCTCTGAACATAAGCAAAAAATATCATCTTTTTTGGAAATGGAAACAGCACCCAATCCTGAAGAACAAGGAAAAATGTTAAAAGAGTCTACTAAAGCAGCCCTTGTATCATTGGAGACTTAATTAAAGAAAAATCACTTTCAAACAAAAACAAAATGTTTAATTTTCACATTTAAACGAATATTTTACTTCATATTATTATGGTGACAATCATGAAATTGGTAATTCTTGGAGGAGCTGGGGATATGGGTAGTTACATTGTTAAAGATGCGGTCAAATTTGGGACAATGTGGACAGAAATAGCAATTGCTGATATTAATGAAAAAAAAGCAAACAAGCTAATGTCTGATTTGAAAGACTCCCGCTTAAAATTTATTAAGGTTGATGCTACTAATCATACCGAACTAGTTCGATTAATGAAGAATTATGATATCGCATGCTCAGCCATTGGCCCTTTCTATTTCTTTGGCCCAAAAGTTGTTCGTGCTGCAATTCAAGCTAAAATCCCATTAGTCGATATTTGTGACGATCCTGATCCCACTCAAGAAGTCCTTGAAATGGATGTTCTCGCTAAGGAGGCCAATATTCCCATTTTTCTTGGGTACGGATGGACTCCAGGTTTGTCCAACTTATTAGCACTACATGCATATTACAAACTAGATCGTGGTCCTGTACAATTGAATATAGCCTGGGCAGGAGGGGCAGCCGATTCTGAGGGATTTGCAGTTATACTCCACCTTTATTATGCTGTAACAGGGAGTTTTCCTTCTTATCAAGATGGGAAATTCATAGACGCTCCTGCTGGGAAAGGAAATGTAAAAATCGATTTCCCACTGCCTTTGAAGACTGTAGGTGTCTTTGATTGCGGCCATCCAGAACCAGTTACGATTCCCAGATTTTTATCGAATGTTACAGAGTGTACACTAAAAGGGGGATTGACTCCTGATTGGAATAACAAAGTTTTAGAATCATTTAAGCACCTCCATCTGATCCAAGGTAAATCTCGCCAAAAATTATGGGCAAAAGTTATACATGCAACAGAAAAGCTTTTTGCGACTGGGGGAGTTGCTGCTTCTTCAGTACGAGTAGATATTCATGGGACCTATAAGGAAAATCCAGTCCATTGGGTTTACTGTACACCGAGTATTACTATGGGTGAACTCACAGGAATTCCTGCGTCAATTGCAGCTCATCTTTATGTTGAAGAAAAAATAAGTGGGACTGGAGTTCTTCCCCCAGAGGCTTTACCAGAAAATACTCCTTTATTATTCTTTGAAGAGCTGAAAAAGCGTAATATTGAAATGATCTTTGATGAAAATAAACCATTAAAACATTTTCTTCCACCAGACCCATATACTCCTGGTTTTTTCGCAAAATATGGATTAACAATCTTGATTTTATTATTTTTTATTCTTATTTTGAGTGGTGCTTACTGGCTTATTCTTTCTTTGCTTTAGAACATAATCATATACCAAAAATAAGTCTCAGCTTTAATGATTACATTAAATTTAGGAGTAACAACAATTTTTGATTTTATTATTAAAAGAGAAGTTGAATAAGGCGAAGTATTTTGAAAATAACTGATTTAATTGCTTGTCATGATTTTTCTTGCCAAGACATCAACAAGAAATGTTATATACTACCTGATATTGACATTGATCCTGAAACGATCAAAATCCTGATGATCTCTGAAGCCCCCCCACATAACTTAACAGATTATTACTATACTAATAATAGTCCATTTTATATGGAAACAACTATTAAGGCGTTCAAAGATGCAGGTATCGACGTTTCTAGTATTGAAGAAATACTTGACTTAGGTGTATACATTACCACAGCTATTAAATGTGGAAAGATAGGTTATTCCATCTCTGCAGCAACAATAAAGCACTGTTCTGAAATATTAGAGAAGGAAATTTCCCAGTTTCCCAATTTACAATGTTTCATGTTAATGGGGGATGTAGCAATAAAAGCATTCTGTTATATTACCAAAAGAAATATCGGGAAACGAGTAATACCTAGTGGATCTACCTATAAGATTAGAAAGGATAAATTCTATTATGAGGATAAACGGGTCTTTCCATCTTATTTACAAACTGGAAAAAATTACCTTATTGAAAAAAGTAAAAGAAAGATGATAGCAGAAGATATTAAGAATGCTTTTGATGAGATTAAGAACAGTTAGACTAAAGTATAGAGGAGTGTTTTGTCACTTTCTTTTTATTGTAACGTATTAAGATCATCAACAATCCAGTAACAAGTCCAACGAACATTAGAATATTAAATGACAAAAATGGTTGAGTTAGTGACGCCATTGAGTTAGGTACCATCCACCCTAATTTTTCAGAATTAAAGAAAACAGGGTATGGTTGAAAGGTCCATTGATTCTCATATACAAGTAGTGCTTGAAGTTCCATAAGGTTTCCTAATGACTCGGGGAGAGAGATGAGCTGATTATCCTTTAAATCTAGATATTGAAGGTTTGTTAATTGTCCTAGTGACTCGGTAGTTATGTGAACTCATTATAAGCTAAATTTAATACTTCAAGGTGCTTCAGGTGATGGAATATCTCGGTAGTGATGTTAACCCCTTTTTATATAGTAGCAGTCCTATTACCCGAGAATTTTCTTCTTTGAAGCCAAAATTATACCATCCAGAATATTTATATCTTGGTATCTCCTCCCCTACTTCTTCTACTTTTGGTATCTTTCCTGTCTGTTTTTCTAGTGCCTCTAAAACTTTCAATTCTTGAGGGGAAATAGTTGTCCCGTAATAGGTTTTAATTTTTTTTCCATCATTAGATTCATTATTTGTAGGTCTCCCTCAATTAAAATATCTTCAGAAGTCATTTTGAATTGATCTTTAAAATAAATATGGATATTTCTACGACCATCTTTATCTGGAGTAGAATCTTTAACTTCATTTAAATACCAATTTATTGTGAATAAGAAAACATATTCGATTCTTGGAGGTTTGTTAATAAATTCTACAAAGCGCTTTGGGTGGGGAGTAATCCTTAAGTAAATGTAGTTGTATCGAGACAATCCAGTCCTCGAGAGTAAATACTGATTATACTTTAGCATGAATGAATGGAAGAAATCTCTAGCAAATACTCTTTTGTTTTGTAACGAGTGTGATTCTCTGTTTAAACTTGCAGCAACAGAGTACACCTAAGGAGTAGAGGAGGAGGTCGTCAAATTCTTTTTATTGTAACGGATAAAGATCATTAATAATCCAATAACAAGTCCGACAAATAACAAAATATTAGGTACTAAAAATGGTTGTTGTAGTGATGCCATTGATTCAGGTAATATCCACCCTGATGAATCTAAAAATATGTAGGAAGGTCCGAAATCATAATATTTTAGACTGATGTAACTAAAAGTAGAAAGACTTGTAACCTGAAAGGCGATAGAACTTGCTTGATTACGGGAAAGCTCAACCTGTTCACGCTCATAGACTATTGTGGAAAAAATTGTTCCAATAACGATCAAAATAGTGATTTCAATTAATGGATTATAATAAAAGGAATAGCTATATGGATGAAAAACTGGCGCAATTAAACTGAAAGCTCCTACCTTGATGAGATTAATTGCCACGATCATCGGAGAAATCTGTCTAAGGGATTGTTTGGGCATAAAAAACCAGAAAAGGGCAATTTCACAGAAAATTAAAACCAGAAATTCAGGAAGAAAAATAGCTGGAGTTTGATTCGGAAAAATAATTTCAATCACCACTTATTCTTCGATACACTTTTCATAAAAGATAATTTGAGTAGATAATCACACAATGAGGGGTGCTTGTCAACACCTAGGTCATTTGAATAATCAAAAAATCTGATAAAATTCCTAAAAGGGAAGCATTGTATTACCAATTCAATCTGGATTCTCTGACAAGCTTGAATCTACAGTTATGATACCTTCTAGCCAAACATCTTTTCTTTTGTAACTGTAGCTATTCTTTGTTTTAGGACATAACGTAATGCGAAGAATTGGCCTAATGTTGCTGCAACAAATCCAAAGCTCAAAGACAAGAGATAGTGAGTAAATGATAGGTTGAATACTCCTTGCGGTTGTTGCATAAGCTGTTGAAGAATGTCCATGTACCAAACCGATATAAAGAATCCAATGAAATATCCTACACTTGCCAATAGCGAGTAAATTATGACTTCAAGTAAACCCCAAAGGTAAATATTCCGATTCTGGATACCTACTGATCGCATTATGGTGAGATCATCCTTACGTTCAGCAATACTAATAGACATAATCGCATAGATAATCATCCCAGCGATAATTAATACTAGGAATAGTATAACAAATAGAATTGAACTCATCGTCATATGCCAAGATTCTGTTTGTTCTATTAGATCAGATTTTAAGATTATAGAATAATTTCTACTCAATGGTTTAATTTCATCTTCAGATGACAGTCCCGCAAGAAGAACCCCATTTACCATCTCATTTGTGCTATTTCCAAATGACAGATAATTTCCTAACGAAATAGGGATATAGAAGCTTGAAACATGATGTTGCGCGAGAATTTTTTGGATAACAACTTCCTGTAGTGTTCCATTTAACCCACGTAATGTATATCTATCTCCAACTTCAAGTTCTAATTGTTTAGCAAGATCTGGCGAAATTATTGCCGAATTTTCGCTTGAAAAACCTGTAGAGATTGTGTCAAAGATTTTTAAGCTAGGATTGGGAACTAATGCAGTAAAGGTGATTTTTGTCCAAGAATTGTCAGTTAGATCTTTTATCCACGCTATATGAATTAGCATGGGTTCTAGAGTGATTGATTCAGGATTAGGAAATTGAGTTAAAATGTTGGATTCAACTTCTGAAAATTCTTGAGCATATGTAAGAGTGATTTGAGCATCCCAATTTTCTGATTCAAACATTAGAGAACCCCCTTCGAAAACACTCGCAACTATTGTTAGCACTCCTCCAACAAGAGCAACAGCCATGAGTAATGAGATAATTGTTGTTAAAGTTCGTTTGGGGTTAATGAAAACATTGCGAATGGAATATTTAGCGGGTATAGATAAACGAAATCGTAATATTTTCTTAAAAATATCTTCTATAATAAAGGTAGTAATATTTCTTTCATGAATGACTG
>Ga0209636_10006452_pt1 | contig 11991 bp, 12 predicted proteins | sample DeeMarSWOR152_54_FD_187464 | JGI IMG/M metagenome (GOLD analysis project Ga0209636, IMG submission 187464) | Marine sediment microbial communities from White Oak River estuary, North Carolina - WOR-1-52-54 (SPAdes) (version 2) | ecosystem: Environmental > Aquatic > Marine > Intertidal zone >...
GAGCTCTGAGCGCGAATCAAAGATTTTTTCGCCAAGTCTTGGGAACCAAGGAGCGCCTTAGGCTATTTTTGCAACGAAGCAGGTCTTGAAATGATCGAAAAAAGATTTCTGAGCGGCGAAGAGCGAGTTTTTTTCGAGACAGCAAGCGAGAGGTTGGAGGCAAAAAGTAAGAATGTCAAAGTTCAAAGTTGGGAATTCCTGAAAAACCGAAAAAACGAACTCTGATCGGAATGGGCTTTGGGCAACAGCCCGTCAAGACCTGATCCCAATTTATAACCCTTCCTTTGATAGCTCCTCAAACAGTTTTCTCTGGTCCTGGGTCAGACCCTTGGGAGTTCTTACGACGACCTTTACAAATCCATCACCGCGACCGCTTCCCTTGAAATGGGGAAATCCGTGATTCTTCAACCTCAACTTGGTGTGGCTCTGCGTCCCCGCCGGAACCTTAACCCTTCGCCTCCCATCCAGGGTGGGAACTTCAACCTCTGCACCCAACGCGGCCTGGCTGAAGGTGACTGCCTTTTCGATGATGAGATCATCCGCCTCCCTTTGGAAGAGGGGATGGGGTTGAATATGGATTCGAAAGAAGAGGTCCCCCTTGGGGGCTCCTCTCTTGCCCGCCGATCCCTTTCCTCCAACCCTAAGCTTCCTCCCCGAACTGATTCCTGGGGGGATTTTTAAGGCGATCTGTTCCACCCTGCCATCACTTCGATAGGACACTTTCTTGTCCGCCCCAAATGCCGCTTCCTCCATGGTGATATAAAGGTCATAGGTAACGTCATCCCCCTTTTGCGGCATCCGAGCTTCCCTCTGAAAGCCCTCACCCCAAGGGGACCCATACTCATGTTGGGGACGACCACCGAAGTCCCCGAAATGAAATTTCCGTTTAAAACCTCTCCCGAACATGGTCCCGAAAATATCATCGGAGCTAAACCCGAAATCCTTCAAGATATCCCCAAAGTCGAAACCCCTGAAAATATCCTCTTGGGAGAACTTCTGGCGGAAGCCCGCCGAGCCGAAGGTATCGTATTGCCGGCGCTTCTCCTTATCGCTCAATACGGCGTAGGCCTCGTTGATCAGTTTGAACTGCTCCTCGGCATTCTTATCGCCGGGGTTCCGATCCGGGTGGTACTTCATGGCGAGCTTGCGATAGGCCTTTTTGATCTCTGCCTCACCGGCCTTCTTGTCGACACCCAGTACTTTGTAATAGTCCCTATCTTCCATCTTTTGCCGTGCGTCCTGCCAAAAGCGGAGGGGTCTCGCTATAGCTTTCCTTGATTACCTTGTTCAGATAGCCTTGCGGATCACCAACGGCATCGGCTGTAAGGACAAACCGAGCCTGTCCAGTGCGATCCCGGATGAGCTTGAACCCATGTTCGAAATCCTCGGTCAACCCTTCACAGATAGCCGCGGCATTGGTTCCCTCATCAAGGGCCATGTGCGTCAATTTCACCACGGCGCTCCCGTCGAACTCGATCTCAATCCCGTGTTTGCTGTAGAAGGCCTCCTCGTAGTCATGAATCCCTCGTTCTATGGAAAGGATCTCTTCATAGACTGCGTCGATATCGAAGCCCTCATCAACAACCCTATTGGCAATGATATCGACCCTTCCATCCCGGATGACCGTCCCGTATTTTCTAAGAATCTCACTCTCCCTCCGGCTGATAATTCCCTTTATAATCTCCTTCTCTTCATTGGCCAGTGCCTCGAACCGCGCCGAGATTCCCTCGTCCTGGTCCATGTTGAGGAGTTTCTCGAGCTCACCCTCCGGATCTTCCACCATTGAAGGCGTTACGACCAATGTCCGGATATCGGTTGAAGGAAGCTTTTTCTCGAATTTGAGCAATACCTTCTCCACCGCGCTCACCAATCCCCTCGCACCCGTCTTCTCCTCGCATGCCCGTTGAGCCATTTTGCAGAGCGCCTCATCCTCGAACTGAATATCAATCTCGTAAGACTTAAAGTCCCGCTTTTTCCCGATGACAATTGGATTATTGGGGTTTTTCAGGATGTTATAAAGATCCTCGGCCTCCAATTTCTCGAATACAACGATAACCGGTAGTCTCCCGATAAACTCTGATTCAAACCCGTATTCGATTAAATCCTCGGCTTTTACGTGCTTGAGGTATTCGGCCTTCTCATCCTTTGAGCGAATCTGGGCCCCGAATCCAATGCCTTCCTTCCTCATCCTCTTCTTGATGATCTCATCCAGACCGTTGAAGGCCCCGCTAACGATGAAGAGGATGTTCTTGGTGTTGACGACCTTCTTCTCCTTCTTCCCCGTCTTGCGGTATTGTTCTATGGCTTCCAATTGGGAGATGGGGTCGTGGGGAACCTTCAGATCGACTTCCGTCTCCTCCATGGGCTTGAGGAGGGCCCTTTGAACGCCAGTCCTCGACACGTCAGGGCCAATGAGGTTGATGCTGGATGCGATCTTGTCGATTTCGTCGACGTAAATAATCCCGTATTGGGCCCACTCAATATCCCCTTTAGACTCATAAACCAGATCTCTTACCAGGTCCTCAACATCTCCCCCGACATAGCCGGTCTCGCTGAACTTCGTCGCATCCCCCTTCACAAAGGGTACCCCGATCTTCTTAGCGATCAGCTTGATCAAATAGGTTTTGCCGACCCCCGTGGGCCCGATCATGATGATATTGTTCTTTATATTTCCCACCCCTTCAAAGCGGCTGGATTTCTTGAATTTCTCCAGGAAATTGATGCGATTGAAATGGGTACAAATTTTTGTCGCCAGCACCGCCTTCGCTTCATCCTGTTTAATGACATAGTCGTTGAGAAAGGCCTCCAGTTCCTCAGGCTTCATATCGAAGTGAGTTTTCCCCAATCGGCTGGACTCCTTCTTCGCCTTACCTCCCGTACCCCCGGTCCCGGCCTTCGGGAAAAGCATGGGTACGACTAACCTGATCCGATCGCCATACTTCTTCCCCAGATATTCGTTTAACTCCTTCTCCAACTCCTTCTGGTCGGGAATCTTAGAGTCGGAATCCCATGGTTCTCCCATTTTCAAAAGCCCTCATGTATTGGTTCATAATGTTATTATAGTCGCTATTCCCCCATTTTTCAAGGACTGCCCGTCGTCCTCCCTTTCAGTGGACTCCCTGGGTTCACATTTCTTTAGCTACCCTCAAGGAAAACGCAGATCGGGAGACACGCTCAGTCTGAATATCATTGATTTTCTCCGTGAAGCCGCCGTTGCACCAACTCCCTCGGATCTTCCCCCGACCTCTCCACATCCTTCAAGAACGCCATCACCCTTCCCAAGTCATGGCCGAGACAGTGGTGCAACTCCTTAAAGAGCTCGATATCCCCGATATATTGCCGGTAAGAGAGGAGGACGGCGTTGTTAAGACCTTCGTCCCCAAATCCGAGATAGAGCGGGGTTTTCAGATTCTCCTTGAGGCCTTGAAAACCCTCCTTGGCCTTCTGGAAAACCCGCTCCCTCAATTCGAGCTTTTTCTCCTTTGATAAATTCATTGAATACAACCGCTGTAAATCCTTGCAGATACCGTCGATGAACTTGCCAAAAACAATATCATCGTCCAGGATAGTGCAGGCTTCATGATAGTCCCGTGAACCCTTCCCATACCTCTCCGAGAGGAAATCGATTGCCCCTTGATCGCCCATAAAAGTCGCCATCTGCTCGTTGAAATCCAGATGGTCCTTGATGAAGAGGGTAGTATGGGTGAGTTCATGGATGACGATTTGGGCGATGAGGGCCCTTTTCTGACCCAACATCGTCGAGAAGATGGGATCCTTAAACCATCCCAGGGTGCTGTAGGCACAGGCCCGTCGCAGGCACGTATCAAAGCCCGCCCACTCCAGTTTCTCCCTCTCCTTTCGAGCTTCCTTCAAACTGAAGAACCCCTTATAGGACATCCTGCCAACAAGGGGAAATCTCCATTGGTAAGGGTTGAGGCTATCCTTGGGACATGCTGAAACCACATAGAGCAGCGCTTCCTCCTCAACCTGGAAATATCTCGAATAATTGCCCGTTTTCTTCAGGCCTATCCTCTCCTCGGCATAGTGCTTAACCTCCAACACGAATTTTATGCGATCCTTCGTTTCCCGGCTTATCGAGGGATTCTTAAGGATTGCCTTATTCGACCGACTGAACAGGAGCACTTTGGCCTGTCCAAATCCCAACCGAACTATATAGGCTCCTGTGGTACACCCAGAGAGGACGACCACAAGGAAGAGCACAATACCGATGGTACGCTTTTCAATCCCTCTCAGTGCCCTCATGGTTCCCGCCCCTTGCTTGAGAGCGACAATCCTTCTGTTGTCCCAGGGATCATACCATAATCCGAAAGGGGCATCAAAAAACCCTTTTCCGTTACCCGGATGATGGGGTATACTGATCCCCGGATACGGAGGGGTGAAAAATGGCTATTCCTGCCCGCTTGAAGGACTATCTGGAGGAGCATGGAGTCAGCTATCAGGTCCTCTATCACCAAAGGGTTTATACCGCGCAGGAAGTTGCCGCTTCTCAGCACGTGTCTGGAAAGGAACTGGCGAAGGTGGTCATGGTAAGGGTAGATGGCAAGCTAGCGATGATGGTACTTCCCGCCAGCTCCATGGTGGATGTGAAAAGATTGAAGGGAATCTTTCCGGGAAGAAAGGTGAAATTGGCCCAGGAAGAGGAATTTCAAGGCATCTTCCCCGATTGCGAAATCGGGGCTATGCCTCCCTTTGGCAACCTATACGACCTTGAGGTTTACGTCGATACTGCCCTCGCCGAGCGTTCTCATATCGTCTTTCAAGCTGGAAGCCACGTCGAAACCATAAGGATTGCATTTAAAGACTTTGCCCATTTGGTCCAGCCTGAGGTAGTCGATTTCGCAACGGGCCGATGAGATCCCCGGGAACCATGAGCTAATCTGATTGAGAAGGGCCGTACTGGAGTTGGTTTTTCCCCGGGGTTCCCTGGAGGAACATTAAACTCCTCGGAATTTCTACACTATATTGAAATCATAGGTTTTTTTGTCACGATGGATTTGTGCTATCCACATGGAATGATGGAATGTTGGAATAGTGGAGTAATGCGTATCAAAAGCGGAAAGAAGAGATTTGCTTTTTTCTTCCTGTCAACCCATCATTCCAGTATTCCATTATTCCAATATTCCAGCTGGAGTGAAGCGAACTCTAGAATGGTCCAAAATTCTTTTTAGTGAGCGTAAGGGAACTTGGGCAAAAGACCGCGAGGCAGCAAAACGAAGAGTCAAGGGTTTTCTCTCTCAAGAGGGAATGTTTTGAGCAACAAGGAGCTCCTTCTTCCAAAGGCCCCAGGCTCAATCGATGATCACGTTCGTCTCCGTCCTGATCACCCCTGGGATGCTCTGGATCTCGGAGACGCTGAAGTCCCCCAGTGCGCGCACATCGGAGGATTCCACCAAAACGATCACGTCAAACGGCCCGGTAATGGCATGACAGGATTTCACGCCCTCCAGTTGCGCTACCTTCCCGGCTACATCCTTAGCCGTTCCCGCGGCACATTCAACGAAGATATAGGCTGAAATGGCCATTGATACACTCCTTTCATCCTTCTTCGAAGGACTCCAGTTCGAATTGAACCGTCCCAATGGGAAGGTCGAGGCCGATCCGAATGGGAACCCTCCTCCCATCCCGGGTAAACCAGATCCGTATAATACCCTCCCTCCCTCCGAGGGATGAGAAGGGAACCTTCGATTCCAGGCAGATCACGTCCACCGCCCCCCCCCGCTGGGTTTGGATGCGCTCCCCTTTCGCGTCAAAGCAGACCTTCCTCACCTTGATGCCATCGTAAATGGTCATCCGAATCTCCTCGGCCGGTTTGATCTCCTCGCCGAGATAGTATTTCACGAAGAAGGAAAGGGGATCTTGGGTGCCAGGGGGAACAGCTACCTCCTTCGTTCCATCCACGACGACCCGGTTCTCCTCCCTGCTGAAGGTGAGCACGGACCTGTAACGCTTCTCCCCCGAAAAGATCCCATCCTGGTTGATCTCCTTCACGTAACGCAGCGGTCCAAAATAGCGAGCATCCACCCAGGAATAAAACCGATTGTGCATGCGAAACAGCCAATTGGTCACCCCCGTAGTATTCACGTGCGCCTGGACCACATAGACCCTCTCCCCTGCTTTGGACTGAGCTTCCTCCAAGCTGATGACCGCTTCCAAAATACGAATTCCAAACTTCTCCGCGCCGTAGCTAAAACACCTCTTCTGCAAAGGAGACCTTTCCCCTTGGGGAAGGCCCATCATCCCGTCTTGTCCCCATGCCATGGAACATCCAATGAAGATGAGGGTCAACCCGATGGCGATGCACGTGCGGGACTTGGTGATGTATCCTTGGCGGTACTCCATTGTGCAGCTCCTTGCTTCTCGAATTCTGGTCTCTTTTCCCGGTTGGCCCCCAGTTGGAAACGTCAGGCAGAAAGAGCGGCTCCCAATGCCCCCACGATCTGGGGTTCCTCGGGTAACTGGATTCTGCTCTTCAGCAGTCGCCCCAACGCATCTACAATACCCCTGTTCTTTGCAACACCCCCGGTCATGGTAATTGGCCTTTCCATCCTCAGCTTGCCGGCCATGGTGAAGATCCTCTTGGATATTGCCTCGTGCAACCCCCTGATGATATCGTTTTTGGAGCACCCCGCAGCGATGAGGGAGATCACCTCCGATTCGGCGAAGACCGTGCACATGCTGCTGATTACTACTCCATTTCTTGCCCGAGCGGACCGCTCCCCCATCTCCTCCAGGTCCACTTCCAGCGCCCCTGCCATCACCTCCAGAAACCTTCCCGTCCCTGCGGCACACTTATCGTTCATCACGAAGTCCGACACCCGGCCCTCCGCGTCGATGCTGATGACCTTGCTATCCTGACCCCCCATATCGATGACGGTTCGCGTACTGGGGAAAAGCCTGTAGGCGCCCCGTGCATGGCAGGTGATTTCGGTAACCGTCTTGGTGGCGAAAGGGACATTAATCCTCCCATAGCCCGTTGCCACCGTAGCCGCGAGGTCCTCGAATTTTAGATGCGCCCTTTCCAACGCCTCCCGCATGCACATCCCGGCGGCTTTCCGGGTATCCGCCCCCGTCGGGAATATGGAGTAGCTCATGATCTCCCCCTCCTTGAGGATCACGGCCTCCGACGAAAGGGATCCGATATCAATTCCCGCAACGATCACATCTCACCTCAACATCTCGATAAAGGCCTCCAACCTCGTCCGCGTCTGCCCTTCGGAGTAATTGCGGATGTCAGCCCCATCCCCATCAAGGACGAGGGTTGGAATTCCCCTCTCCCTCATCACGTCCCGAACCATATGAGATCCACCGCAACTCTGTCGGCAACCCCAGTGGGAGAAGTGGATCGCGCCATTCACCCGATATCTTCCCGCCATTTCTAAAATCGCTTCAATCCGACGCTCAATGGGACCGCATCCGGAATTGGAGAGCATCTTGGAGGCTAAGCCCTCCAAGGGACGCTTTGGATCCATAGAATCCCAATAGACCTGATTTGCCTCCTCAAAGGATACCACGGCTCCGAGCCCTTCGAGGATATCGAATATGGAATTGGGATAGTAGGGTTTAATGTGGTGGAGCCAGAGGAGCCTGTGCTTCTCCTCCTCGATGATGCCCTCACCCCGGCTGACCCGTTCCTCAATTACCCCATGAAGGGATCGAAAGAAGGCGAGGCCGAGCTGGCTTCCCACCGTGGAGAAGTTCATTCCCAACACATAGCTCATCCCCTCACTCCCCGAAAAGGGGGAGGGGATCCTGCGCCGAAGCTCATTGATTTGCAGCATAACCTGCCGTGTTCGATTGGATAACTCAATGACTTCCGCCGCCCGCTCATCATCGAGACGCCGGCCCGTCCTTTTTCCGATGAAGTCCGCCACGTCGTGTAACTCATCGACCAGATAGGCACGGGCCCGACCATCACTCCCGTAGGGAATATCGATCAGGTAATGGTCGCAGCCGAAGTGCTGACTCATGTTGTGGAAGAAACGGTGGGCCCCGTCGCAGAGGTGGGAGGTGGAGATGATGAGATCGGGCTGAGGAAGGTATCCGCCCAATGCCAATCCCGCACCGCAGCGATAGAAGGAACAGACATCCGCGGAGTAAAGATTCCCTTCGGCCATGGAAATGGCGTGATCACTGACGCCTATGTGGGCAGCGAGGCAGGCGATAACCTCAGGAAGGACTGGGTGTAGGTCAAAGACGTAGGGGATTTCAGAAGGGGTAAATGCACTGATCCAGACCACGGGCCGCCCTTTGCGGAATCCCCTTTTCGGAGTGTCGAAGAGGAAATCCAGCCAGAACGGAAACGCCCTATTCTCCCTCCTGGAGGACCACTTAACCGCCGCCTTCGCCATCTCCATGGCCAAGCCGGACCTGAGAAGCCTCCTTATCACCTTCGGAACTAGCCCTGTCTTTATCCCTTCAAACATGATGATTCCGTAAAAAGTCTTAATTCGATGGCAAAGTAAAAAGCCCCAAATTCAAGGCGCGCAAATCCTGAGGAATGAGGCGTACTTTTACAGTACGCTGCAGTGACGAAGGATGCAGCGCAACGCAGAAGTTGGACTTTTTACGAAGCCATCAAACATGTTCCCTCAACAGTTCGAGAAAGGCCTCAATTCGGGTCTTTAACCTCCCCATGGTCCCCGGGGTATAGTCGCTATCGAGGAAAAGGGATGGGATACCCCGGGCATCCAGCCTCTCCTTGAGCAGCGGGACGTCATAGAGAAAGGTATCACAAAATTTCAACGTGTAACAGATAACACCATGAACGTCAAAGTCCGCCACCAAATCCATCACGTGATCGAGCCTCCGGTCGGAATCCATCATCCTCGCACAGGGAATCCTGGAAAGGTAGTGTCTACTGAGGGAGAGAAAGGGATCGTCGTCTCCATTAATGCAATCCCAGAAGTATCTCGACCCAGTGCAGAGGTCGTCACAGGCGACTTCGCCCCCCGCCTCCTCTACCAGGTGGGCGACCCCGGAATCCTCCAAAAGGCTGCCCGTGATCATCACCCTGGGAAGGTTCGTCCTGGGGACGGCCGTCTCTTTGAGCTCGCCCACGAGCTTTTCCAAGAGCCCTAAGTATTCCTCCTTGGGAAGGAGCATATCGCCCTTTACCAAATCCATCACCTGAGATCCGGAAATGGGTAGTTTATGGCTCTTTCTCAGGTCGTAGAGGTCCTTAAGCAAACGCCGTCCCCTGTTGGATATGGAGATGGCTTCCTCTATGGCTCCCTCGGAAATGGAAACCCCAAATCCCTCCTCCAATTGGTCTTTGAACCAGGCAAGCGTCCCCCTGAAATGACTGAGGGCGGATCCCGTCGCCACTCGGGGGAGGTCCACCAGGTAAACACGCGGCGTCTTCGCATAAAGCCTCCAGGCATCGTACAGCCGACGGAGGCCGTCGCACGAGTTAACTAAGACAAGCCCTTCGATAAAATCCAAATCCCCCCGGATTGCCCTTCCCAGAGAGCTCCGTACATAGGGGCAAAAGTTACTGTGGAGATACGAATCGGCCATATCGGATGTGGGCTCTGGGATGATGCGGTAAGGGACAATTCCTGCAGCCAGGATGATCTCCAACGGGGTATAGCAACAGAGCCAGCCAATTACGGGTTTATGCGTGTTCTTCAGGGCGGCTATGGGGTCTTTGAGCAATGCCTCAATTCGGCTGAGAGTCTCAGTTCCCTCCTGCCGTCGCTCCCCCCGGGCCCTAGTGGAGGTTACTCCCATAATCTTACATGCATCCCAATTTCTTCAGGTTGACGATGAGTATGGATATGGCTGCTGGGGTTATGCCCGAAATCCTGGTTGCCTGACCAATGGAGATGGGCCTCAATTGAGACAATTTCTCCCTCACCTCGGTCGAAAGCCCGATAATCGATTGAAAATCCATATCCTCAGGAATCCGCAGGTGCTCGAGCCTCTTGAACCTCTCGATCTGTTCCTGTTGCCTGATGAGGTATCCCTCATACTTCACCTGGATCTCCACCTGGTCCCCTACCTTCCTATCAAGCCCTGATAGGTCGGCATCGAATTGCAAGAGGTCCCGAAAGCTTACCCCGGGCCTTTTGAGGATTTCCCTGAGGGATGTCGCCCGCCTCACGGGGGATGTCCCCATCGCCCGAAGGGTTTCGTTATTCGCCTTGGTGGGATTGACGGTCCACCGCGAGACCCTTTCGGTCAGGCGCTCAACAGCCTCCTTTTTCCTCAGGAAGCCTTCATATTCCTCTTCCGGGACGAGGCCCACCTGATATCCCTTCTCCCTCAACCTGAGGTCCGCATTATCCTCCCTCAGGAAGAGCCGGTATTCCGCCCTTGAGGTAAACATACGATAGGGCTCGTTGGTTCCCCTCGTGACCAAATCATCGATGAGCACCCCCGCATACGCCTCCGCTCTATCCAGAATCAAGGGGGGCTTTCCCTCCAGCTTCAGGGAGGCGTTAATCCCCGCCATGATTCCCTGGGCCGCTGCTTCCTCATATCCGGAGGTTCCGTTGATCTGTCCGGCATGAAATAGGCCGGATATTCTCTTCGTCTCCAACGATGGTTTGAGCTCAGTGGGGTCAACATAATCGTACTCGATGCCATAGCCCGGCCTGATTATCTCCACCTCCTCCAACCCCTCAATGCTCCTGAGCATTCGGTATTGGATGTCCAAGGGGAGGCTTGTGGCAAGCCCATTGGGGTAAACCTCTTTGGTATCAATGCCCTCGGGCTCGATGAAGATTTGGTGGCGTTCTTTTTCGGCAAATCGAACCACCTTATCCTCGATGGAAGGGCAATACCTGGCCCCGATGCCCTTAATAACCCCGCTATAGAGGGGGGAACGATCGAGACCGCTCTTAATGACCTCGTGGGTCTTCTGATTGGTGTACGTGATATGACACGGTACTTGCCTCCTCCGTATTTCCTTGGTGGAGAAGGAAAAGGGAACGGGGGGATCATCGCCCACCTGGGGAATCATCTTGCTAAAATCCACGGTCCTCCCATTGAGCCGGGGCGTGGTACCGGTCTTCAACCTCCCCATCCTGAAACCCATCTCTCTGAGGCATTCCGACAGCCCAACCGCGGGAAAATCCCCCATCCTCCCAGCGGGGAAATTCCTCAATCCGATATGGATGAGCCCGTTGAGAAAGGTCCCCGTTACCAATATGACGGTGCTTCCTCGAATGGTCTCCCCAAAGTTCGTCGTAACGCCATCGACGAAACCATCCTTGACCAGGATGCCCTCCACCGTAGCCTGCTTGATATCCAGGCCGTCCTGTTCCTCGACTGCCTTCTTCATCCTCAGCCGGTAGAGGTTCCTGTCCACCTGGGCCCTCGACGACCTTACTGCGGGACCCTTTCTCGTGTTCAATTGGCGGAACTGTATCCCCGTGTCGTCGGTGGCCTTCGCCATCTCACCTCCCAAGGCGTCTATCTCCTTCACCAGATGACCCTTGGCCAGTCCACCGACAGCCGGGTTACACGACATGAATCCGATGGAATCGATATTCATGGTTGCCATTAGCGTTGGATGCCCCATGCGCGCTGCCGCAAGGGCCGCTTCGATACCGGCATGACCACCGCCAACCACGATTACATCGTATCGATTATCACGACGATGAGGCATGATGTGCTCGGTCATTGCCTCTCCACCCCCGGGCAGGCCTTAATGCATATGCCGCAAATGTAGTGCCGGATGTTGCGTTCCTTACAGAGCGCCTTTACCTTTTCATAACAACCGATGTGATCAAATTTCAGGGGTTCCTCAACGATGGCACCAGCTGGGCAAACGGGTACGCAATTCCGGCAGGTACCGCAATCCCGTTGAACGGGCTCATCAGGTTTAAGGGGAATGTCGGTGAGAATGCTCACCAGCCTGACTCTCGCGCCGAATGTGGGGTTGACGAGGAGGTTATTTCTCCCGATCCAGCCCAATCCCGCCTCCTTTGCCACGTGCTTATGGGATAGATGACCTCGTTGCCTTTC
>Ga0209636_10006453_pt1 | contig 11990 bp, 10 predicted proteins | sample DeeMarSWOR152_54_FD_187464 | JGI IMG/M metagenome (GOLD analysis project Ga0209636, IMG submission 187464) | Marine sediment microbial communities from White Oak River estuary, North Carolina - WOR-1-52-54 (SPAdes) (version 2) | ecosystem: Environmental > Aquatic > Marine > Intertidal zone >...
AGAGCCTTGGGCGGCTTGGATTACGCGTTTGATATACTGATTTTGAGGCCAGAAGAATTCCAGATAGATTCTCTTATCGCTGGAACTGTAGGAAGGTATGCCAGCCAGGAAGGTAAAGTCCTCTATGAGCGGAATTGAAAAAGAAATACTGAAAAAGATGATACAGTGGCTGATTCTCGCCGACGAAGACCTGAACTTGGCTTCTCACGCATTTGGTCTTGGAGTTCAGAGCCCTTATCGTTTAATCGCTTATCACGCTCAGCAATGCGCCGAAAAGTACCTCAAGGCATTTCTGGTTTATCATAACGTGGATTTCCCGTACACACATAGCATTAGAGTGCTGTTGAAGTTATGCTCAAGTCTCGCAACATGGACACAAACCCTTAAAGATGCGGAGGAACTGTCTCCTTATGCTATTACAGCGCGCTATCCGGGAGAGGAACAAGAGGTTACAGAGGCCGAGGCTAAGCGAGCCGTCGAGCTTGCCCAGCAAGTCCGAAACCAAGTGCGAACAGCGTTTAAACAGCTTGGCGTCACATTACCGCAGCAACCAACAGGATAAAAACACCAGAATAAAATTGACTGCGAGCTTAGCTCAGAATGTATAACCACAAATCTAATAGAAAACAGCAATAGTAAATATTAAATTGAAAGGCCTGACGCGCATCGAAGCCATAAATTTATTGAATCAAATAAAAAATGAAATAAATCAAGCGTAGCCCAAAATACTTCGCTGAAATCCTAATAGCAAATAGATAGAAGTGAAACGAAGAAGCAAATCTCCAGCAAAACAAGCGAAATTATCTGATAACGAATTGCGCGAGACTGTAAAGCACAAGGCCGGGGTCAGAGACGCCCACATAGTCTCGCCTTCAGATGTGGAAACTGCCGCCTGGGTGCGGTTAAAGTGCCAGTTTGGATGTGGATGTTATGGCCAGTGCCTGGTTTGTCCTCCCTTTACGCCATCACCGCAGCAGATGCGTAAGGTCCTGGATGCTTACCGTCGAGCAGTACTTATACACTTTGCTCCGGAGGCCGAGATAAAAGCTACGGTTGCCGATCTTGAGCGGGATTTCTTTCTTCGCGGTGCGTGGAAGGCTTTCGGCCTGGGTGCCGGCCCGTGCTATTTCTGCAAAGAGTGTAATGTGGAAGAGCAACAGTGTCAGTACCCTGAACGCGCCCGCCCGGCAATGGAGGCCTGCGGAATCGATGTCTTCTCCACGGCCAAAAAGGCAGGCTTTCCCATAGAAGTGGTGCGAACAACACGCCAGTGCCCCAATTATTACGGCCTGATATTGGTCGATTAAGCCCCAATCGAGGCAATAAACCTGCTCAGCCAAATAAGAAACGAAATTGAACAGAATTACATAACTTTGTCAAAAAAGCTTGCACAAGTACAACCTTGACTGCGTAATATATGCAATTGTGTATGTGGAAAAATCACTACTTTGGTCCTGACCGACCTTATTAGGAAAAGGGGAAATACCATGAAATCGGCTCTAAAATTACGATTGGTTCTTTTGTGCGGTTTTCTGTTATTATTATCTTCCTGCTCACAGGTTGAAATCACCGGCAGAAAGCAGTTGACTCTCGTTCCCGATTCAGTTATTAATTCAATGAGCTTTCAATCCTACAGCGAGTTTCTTTCTCAAAACAAATTGAGCGGCGATGTCAGGCAAACCCGGATGGTCAAGCGTGTCGGCAGAAGAATTCAAAAGGCTGTCCAACAGTATTGCGCTCAAAATAACCTCTCAGACAAATTAAGAGGATACCAATGGGAATTTAATCTCATCGAAGATGACTCGTTAAATGCATGGTGCATGCCGGGAGGCAAGGTCGTCGTTTATACCGGCCTGCTACCGGTAACAAAGACAGAAGCCGGCCTTGCTGTAGTAATGGGCCATGAGATTGCACACGCCTTCGCAAAGCACGGGGCTGAAAGAATGACCCATAACCTTATTGTAGAGATGGGCGGTATGGCCTTGTCGCAGGCCCTGGCAAAGAGGCCCGAGCAAACTAAGAACCTGTTTATGCAGTCCTACGGTATAGGAACGCAGGTCGGCGTATTGCTTCCGTACAACAGGGTACACGAAAACGAGGCGGACCATCTGGGACTGATATTTATGGCGATGGCCGGCTACAATCCCAACGAGGCGTTAAGTTTCTGGCAGAGAATGGCCGCTTCAAAAGAAGGCCGGGCCGCACCGCCGGAGTTCTTGAGCACCCATCCCGCCGACTCGACCCGTATCAGGAACATCAAAGAATTGATTCCCGAGGCCATGAAGTATTACCGCCAGCCGTAAACAGAGAACTGAATAATCACTCCTTGATTAGTTATGATTGAGTATTGAACTTCTCCGTATCCTCCGCGCCCTCTGTGGCAAAAAATCAGATTCTTCGACTTCGCTCAGGACGGCGTCTGTGAAACTTGTGCCCGCGCAGGCGGGTATCTGTGGCTGGATTACGGAATTAAAATATTGACAGAGAGAACCAGGATGGATATTTTTCGTACTGTTACAAAGTTCTTAGGCAATGAAACCGCCGATTAGGCCATAATCGGCCACCGAGCGCGATATTGAGCCTCTGATTGTCCAAAAATCTACTGAAGGTAGCTTGAACTTATGAGCGATAGTCCCAACAACACAAGCGCAAATAGGCCGGATGCCAGCGGCCCGAAAACATTGGCTGGCTTTCTTGCGTCGGCTTTAGAAATGGAAGAAAAGCTCAGTAATAGCGTATATCGCGATTATCTTGACCCGGCAAACTGGCCTGACGATTTGAAGCCGGACGTGTTTCAGAAAATCACAAAACATCTGAGCGTCCTGATTCAGGATACGAAAAAACACAAGAAAATACTCTCGGCACTGACCAGGCAATATGGCAATGACAGAAAACCCAGATAAAAAGAAAATAATCAGAGACCTTGAAGTGATGAAAGGATTCGAGCTTTCAGCAAAGGACTTCTACACCCGAATCTATTCAGACCCGCAGGTCAAAGAACAGCAAGTAAAAGAAGCATTTAAGAGCATAGCTGAAGATGAGCAACGACACGCCGAAATCGTTCAAGAAATCATCGACCTGGTAAATAATACTTTATAGTCAGAGGCTCCCGTCCCCCTTCTTGTTCTTCACAATTACAATCGCAACAAGCTTCGTTGTGTTGCGCGCTTCCGGTCTTCTTCTCCAAAAAATCAAAATCCGGTTCTGAGCCTAACCTCTATTTTTACTGTCCCTCACAGGGCTACTCGGAATCCCCTGCGGCCAAATTAGTCTTTGTTCTGTCCTCTTGTGTCTGTAGTCTTTTTCAACTCTTGTAATTCCCCTATTCACTTATATAATAAGGCCAGCTAACTATTAGGGAGATAAGACATGGCTAAGATTACCAAGCTCGATGACATCGTGTCACTATGCAAGCGAAGGGGCTTTATATTTCAGTCCAGCGAAATCTACGGCGGCCTGGCAAGCTGCTACGACTATGGCCCGCTCGGCGTCGATCTAAAAAACAACGTCAAAAAAGCCTGGTGGAAAAGCGTCGTCCAGATGCGAGACGATGTCGTAGGCCTCGATTGCAGCATCCTTATGCACCCGATGGTCTGGAAATCGAGCGGCCACGCCGACAAGTTCGCCGACTTGATAGCCGAATGCAAAAAGTGCAATACCAGAACCAGGGTCGACCACCTGACGGAACGTGCGGAGGAACATACTGCAGAGCACACCGAGCACATCACACTGGACGCAGCGCAGGCAGCGGCACAGGATTTGAGCAATAAAGTATGTCCGAATTGCGGCACGGTAGGGCAGTTCACTGAACCAATGCCCTTTCAACTGATGTTCGAGACCCGGATGGGTGCCAACGTCGACGACTCGATGACAATGCACCTTCGGCCCGAAACCGCTCAGGGAATCTTCGCCAATTTCAGAAATGTCCTCGACACCACCAGAGTCAAGATACCTTTCGGAATCGCCCAGATCGGCAAAAGCTTTCGCAACGAGGTAACCACCAAGGCCTTTATCTTCCGAACCCGCGAATTCGAGCAGGCGGAGCTGGAATTCTTCTGCGAGCCGGGCACTGATGAACAGTGGTACGACCGTTGGAAAGAATTGCGATTCAACTGGTACACCGACTTGGGCCTTAAGAAAGAGAATCTTCGCTTTCGCGAACACGATGCCGCCGAGCTTGCCCATTACGCCAAAGCCTGTGTCGATATTGAATACAGGTTCCCCTTCGGCAGCGGCGACTGGCAGGAGCTTGAAGGTGTCGCCAACCGAACGGACTACGACCTCAGGCAGCATCAACGCGGCATTAGAACGCTCAATAAATGGTTTGAAAACGACCGGAACTTAACAAATATAGAATTAGCCCAAGAAGCCCAAGATTACCAGTCAGGCCCGCTCTCTTACTTCGATGACGAGAAAAAGCGACGCTATATCCCTTACGTGATTGAGCCAAGTGCCGGCATAGACAGAAGTGCACTTGCCTTCTTGGTCGATGCTTATGATGAGGAAGAAGTCCGCGGCGAAACAAGAAATCTCTTAAGATTTCATCCTGCCCTTGCACCGGTGAAGGTTGGCGTCTTTCCGCTGGTCAAAAGAGAAGGTATGCCCGAAATAGCAAAGAATATCTACAACGACCTCAAGGGATATTTCAACTGCTTTTATGATGAAAAAGGCGCGATTGGCCGACGTTACCGCCGACAGGACGAAGCCGGCACCCCCTTCTGCATTACCGTTGATGGCCAGACTCTACAGGACAACACCGTAACCGTCCGCGACCGCGATTCAATGGACCAAATAAGGGTCTCAACCAACCAACTACTAAACCATTTGCGAGAAAAACTTGAGCTATGACAAATTCTTTTAGCCAGATCCGAGATTTAGCTAACTTTGAGGACAAGGAAGCCACGTTGGCAGGCTGGCTGTATCAAGCCCGCTCAAGCGGTAAGATTCAGTTTCTAATCGTTCGTGATGGTACGGGCCTCTGCCAGTGCGTTGTTGAAAAAGGCAAGGTACCAGATGAACTTTTCGAGCAGCTAAAACGCCTCGGCCAGGAATCGTCGCTGACCGTAACCGGCACCGTCCGAGCCGACCAAAGAAGCGTTGGCGGATATGAGCTGGCGGTAACCGATGCAAAAATAATCTCGCCGGCAGATGGCTACCCCATCACGCCCAAATCGCACGGCATCGATTTTCTCCTCAAACACCGCCATCTGCACCTTCGCTCGCAGCGCCAATGGTGCATCGGCAAAATCCGCCACACTATCGTTGACGCCATCCGCAGATTCTTCAACGACAATGGCTTTGTCCTAATCGACACACCCATCTTCACCACCATCATCAGCGAGGACCAGCAGTCGCTCTTTGAAGTCGACTATTTCGGAGAGCCCCTACACCTGACCCAGACCGGCCAATTGTATCTTGAATCAGCCGCAATGAGTTTCGGCAAAGTCTATTGTTTCGGCCCGACCTTCAGAGCCGAGAAAAGCAAGACCCGCCGGCACCTCACTGAGTTCTGGATGGTTGAGCCGGAAGTTGCCTTCATCGACCTCGAAGGATTGCTCGAATTGGCGGAGAATTTCGTCACCTTCATCGTCACACAGGTTCTGCAAAGCAATAAAAACGAACTCGAAACCTTAGGCGTCGATGTCACGACACTTGAGAAAATCAAGCCGCCCTTCTACAGGTTAACTTACAGCCAGGTCGTTGATATTCTTACCAGCCAGAAAACCGAGGTTTTTTTGGCTGAACAATTAACAGAGCTGCAAAATCAAAAGCGACAATTGGAAACCAAAATCAGCGAGCTTGAAAAGCAGCAAACCGGTCAGCTAAAGCAATGGAAGCAGGATAAAATCGCTGCTGAGCTAATCGAATTGCGTGCCGTCCTTGCCGAGACAGATACAAAAATCGAAAATAATCCCAAGCACGCCGGATTGGCTGCCGAATTTCAATGGGGCAAGGACCTCGGCGGCTCGGATGAAACTATCATTTCACAAATGCACGACAAACCTGTCTTCGTCACGCACTATCCCAAAGAGGCCAAGGCTTTCTATATGAAGATTGACAGGGACAATGAAAAAGTCGTTTTGAATTTCGATTTACTTGCCCCCGCCGGCTTCGGCGAAATCATTGGGGGCTCGGTCAGAGAAGATGATTACGATAGACTTGTAAAGCGAATCGCAGAGTATGACCTGAATGTCGAGACCTACAACTGGTACCTGGACTTGCGAAAATATGGCTCTGTGCCCCACGGCGGCTTTGGGCTTGGCGTCGAACGAACCGTGGCCTGGCTGACCGGCCAAAAGCACATTCGGCAGTGCATACCCTTCCCAAGAATGATGGATAAAGTTTACATCTAACTCCGATATTCCCATTGACCCGCATTTCCCACGTGAAATAGTCACATTAGCCTCAAATTTGCTATTATATCGGTAAACCTGCTTAGAAAGCCTCAAAACTGGGATGCTCACAGCGCCAGGTTGTTCTGATTAGTTCCGGACAAAAAAAAATTTGCCACTAATAGCTTGCATCATCCGATAAAGTGCGGTATAATTATGTAAGAAAGGCTTAGTGGCAGATTCTGTCAGCCTTAAATAAGAAACGTAGGCTTGAAAGAATCTTTTTGAAATATAGAAGGAGAACTATTATGCACAAACGAAAAGGTTTTACGTTAATAGAGCTTCTGGTGGTGATTGCCATTATCGCTTTATTGATGGCGATACTTATGCCAGCTCTGCAGCGGGCGAGAAAGCAGGTAAGGATAATTGTCTGTAGACACAACCTGAAAGAATATGGCGTGGCTGCGAGGATGTACTTAGATGATAATGACGGCTTTTTTCCTTATTCATTCACCTGGCTCTACGACGATGGTGGTTTCGTCGGGTGTGGATGGCACGATGCGAGCAAGAACATTAAAGATAACCCCGACCGTGCTGGTTCACTCTGGCCATATCTGAAGGACATGGATGTTCACATGTGTCCCGAATTCTACGTTGTTGCCAGAATGGTGGGCTGCCCTATGTGTGATGGCATAACAATCCCCATCGAACCTCAATATAGTTACTGTATGAATTCCTACCTCAACGGCGACGCATGGAATAATGTGCCCACACAATTTCGTACCAACATGTCGAAGCCGGACGTCCGGACGGAATCCCAGGTAAAGAATCCGGCGCGTGTGTTTTTCTTCTCTGAGGAGAATCCATTTCCTATTCCGGGCCTTAGCAACGCAGGAATCAATGACAACAATTTACGTTCCACACCTCCCTGTAATACTGATTGCTTCGCTACCTACCATAAAGCTCCAGCCGGGGACCTGACTAAGGGTTTTGCCAATGCGGTGTTTGTGGATATGCATGTCGAAGAGGTCTCAGCATATCCGCCTGGTAATACCTTCAAATTAAGCTGGCCGAGCGGACCACCAATACCTGATTGGTAAGGCTTCTGACCGGACCTTTTTGGTCAGAGAACGTTGCGTGTTCTTCATAACCGCACAGAGTAGCGGAAGGGCACGATTTCACACTCTCGCGACCAAAGCAGACAGATAACCTTACCTTATATAAATATGAGCCAGGGCGTTTGAAACACGTTTCAAACGCCCTGTTAAGTTTAAAACGATAGTGATTTCATTTAATCGACCTTGAACCACTCTTCAGTCAGTGAATTTTCCTCCAGCCAGTTTTCCTGCAGCAGTGCCATATCGGCATCATCGACCTTGCAGTCCCCATTGAGATCTCCTACCAAGGGTACATAGTCCGGCAGTGACTTGGCTGCCTCGCAACCGTCTCTATATACGTTGATCGTGACCGTGTCCGAACTGGTGTACTCACCGTCAAAGGCCTCTAACTGCAAGACATATTCTCCTAATGCTGAGAGGGTAACATTAGTATCCTCGGCAGTCGGTGTCTCTATAACAACAGGCCCGCCGGCTAAGTCTATGTGCAGCAGTGGTGCGGCGGCCCCTTCTCCCTCGTAAGATTCGGCCTCTCGCAGACCTGTTGAGGGATAATCCTTGTCATCCCTTAAGATCAGGACGATGGCATTTCCGGGAGCCCAATTTCTCTGGCTGTTGATCTCCATGATAATGCTGGAGATGTCCGGTGTCTGGAATTTGGCGTTCTCCTCGGTCCAGGCCGGAATAGACCATTTCACCTGCGCCGTTGTTACGGCTCTGTCCGTAATATTGTTTGCAACATTCTCAAACGGTGCGGCATCGGGGGCAAGCTCGCCTTCGATGATAAGATTCACCGGGGCTTGGCTGCCTTCTTTGTCAACCTTGTCCACCTCGACTTCTACATACGCATTAGCGACAGGGGCGCCATTTTCGAGGGGAACATCCACAAAACGCAGGCCGATAACCTGCTCATCTGTAGCCGGGTCTCCCGCGTCTTCATAAGCAATCTCCAGATCGCTGCTGCCTATATCCATACTGCCGTTATCGACATGCTGCTCGGCATCGTCATTGCCGTTGGCGATCTGGATATCAATCACTGCACCGGGTTCACTGACCACCGTCCACTGCACAGTATAAGCGCCGTTATCGGTAACGATCGTGTCCAGATTCCCGGTCCTGACACCATCGACCAGCCAGGTAACCACATCATTACCTGCATCCACTACAGGAGGCGGGTTGTCCGCAAAGAAACTGAAGATAGGACCGATAACCGGAAACTCAGCAGCGCTGTCAACATAGGTATCCACGGCCCAATAGTAACGCGTCTTTGGTTGCGTTTGCACGATAACGGAGGTCACATTCTGCTTGCTGACGACCGTCAGGGTTGCCGGATCGGTAAACTGTTGCAGCGCTGTCAAATCGTCGGTGAAATAGACGTCAACCGGCACCGGCTCACCGGGCACACACGGGTCAGGCAAAGTCCAGCTCAACTCCACGGCACCTGGTGTCGCAAGGCCGTCATCTGATGGGAATGGCTTAAGAGGATGAACACCCCTTACCGCTAACCTGCCCAGTTCTTCATCGGTATCCACCACAACCTCGCCAACTCCGCCATAGGCCTTGATAATACCGTCGCCAATAGCACTGGCCAGATAGTCTTGATTTTGCGTCGTATTCCGAAGTATTATGGTACCGCCCCGGAAATCTATACTGGCATTTCCGGTATGCCGCAGACCCCACGCATCACTCCCTTCAAGGATGTTTATTGTGCCACCTTCCAGTGTAAGAACGCCAACCCCCGTAGCGGTTTGAGCGACATGGAGGTGTTGACCCAGTATGTTGACCGTTCCACCTTCATACACGGTAAGGTGTCCTTCGCCCTCACGGCCTATATAAAGACGCTGCATAGAATTCAGCACACCACCATCATACACCTCCATACGACCGGCATTGTCATCTACATCGCCTGCGCCATAACCCAATATGTGCCAATCGCGGACCCTTAGGCTTCCTTCACCGTATATTCTCAATGGGCCTCCACCGTGATCAATCTGCCATACCTCACCTGCGTCAAAATCAAGTAAGCACGCAGCCTCGCCATTAAAATAGACCTTATCCGGGGTCGTGGGCAACGCCCCACCCGACCAATTAGCAGGATCGCTCCATAGGTCACCATCCGACCCTATCCATGTCACATTGGCGGCGTGAAGGCTGCCGACCAGACACAAAACAATACCTGCACACAACACAATTCGAGTTCTCATCATAATTCTCCTTCAAAAAATTAAAATTATTATGCTTTGGCAACACACCAAAGCAGAAGTTTACCCGCCTATGGCGGGACAGAATTTAGAATGCAGAACAACTCTCAATTCTCAATTCTTTTTGATTCTGCCTCCTTCCTTGTGTTCCCAAACGCGATAAAGAGCGTTTGGGGCCCCTTCAAAAGCCTGGTATTGGCTGTTAATTGAAATGTAGAAGTCTTCACTATGCGGCACAAAGTCACCATAAAGCTCTGTGCCTCGCAGGAAAACTGCTCCTCTATCGAGAAACTACACAGATCCCACGCCTCAAAAGACCAAAATCCACAGATACCCGCCTGAGCGGGCACACGCTCAACCACTTTAATTTATACCAGATTAGCCACTCTCTCGTCAAGTAAAATTCTAAAGCGATATTATTCAGGCTGGACGGTATAATCAACAAAATCATTGACACACCGCTCGATTTCTTGTACAGCATTAGCAAAATCTGCTCGACTGTCCTATGTTCTCGCCCCTGCCGTTTTGCTTGGCAAAAGCTAAGCAGCAGTGGCGGGAGAGTTGGGTTAATGCTATGGTTTCATTTTAGGAGACAAATTATGAAAAATAAAATCCTTCACTCTACAGGCCTGGTGCTGTCGGCTTTGGCGTTGACGCTGGTCCTCTCCGGTTATCTGGCTCCAGCCGCTGAGCGTGACCTGTCCAAATCACCGCTGGGCAGTGAGCAGGCCCGCGCTGCTAAATTGGACAATCCCGGCAAGCTGCGCATCATCGTGTTCGGTGCCCATCCGGATGACTGCGAGATCAAGGCCGGAGGCGTGGCGGCTATGTGGGCCGCACAGGGCCATCACGTCAAATTCGTCTCGACCACCAACGGCGACATCGGACACTGGAACATGGCCGGCGGGCCTTTGGCTCAGCGACGGACGGCGGAAGTTAAAGAGGCAGCGAAAATTTTAGGAATTGAAACCCAGGTGCTGGACAACCACGATGGCGAGCTTATGCCGACCCTGGAGAACCGAAAGACTATTGTTCGGCTCATTCGCGAATGGAAAGCGGACATTGTGCTGACTCATCGCACCAACGACTACCATCCGGACCATCGTTATACGGGGGTCCTTGTCCAGGACGCCGCGTATATGGTCATCTGCCCCTTTCTGTGCCCTGATGTTCCGCACTTAAAAACGAACCCGGTTTTTCTGTATCTCTCGGACCGCTTCCAGAAGCCGAATACCTTTGAGCCGGACGTGGTGGTTGCAATTGACGATGTCATCGAGAAGAAGCTGGATGCTATGGCCGTTATCGAATCCCAGTTTGTCGAAGGCGGTGTTTCCGGCAACGAATCAATGGTCCCCAAAAACGAAGCCGAGCGTGCTGCCGCTTACCGCAGGGTTCGCGAGCGTTTTCGCCGTCGCTTTGAGTCAACCGCCAACCAGTATCGCGCGAAATTGATTGAGGCTTATGGCGAAGAGAAGGGCAAAAAGGTGCGTTGTGCCGAAGCGTTCGAGGTCTGTGAATACGGCCGACAGCCCTCAGCCGCCGAGCTCAAACAGCTCTTTCCCTTCTTCGAACGATAAGAATTAAACACGATAAGATGATAGGGTGCGATATTTCGCACCACTTTGACTGAGGCAAGCAATCCCATATTTAGCCCCCCAATTTATTGGGGGGTTGCTTGTCTATTCTTCGACGGGTGGCAGCCTCAAAGCCTGCCCTGAGCGAAGCCGAAGGGCCGAAGGCTTTGGGGATGGTGAATACCGCCTGCCTCACCGCCGAAAGAACCCTGTACCGGAAAATAAATGTAGGGGCAACCCTATGTGGTTGCCCTGATTTGTTGCTGATATTACCCGGGATAGAAAAGATAGGGTGCGATATTTCGCACCACTTTGACTGAGGCAAGCAATCCCATATTTAGCCCCCCAATTTATTGGGGGGTTGCTTGTCTATTCTTCGACGGGTGGCAGCCTCAAAGCCGAAGGCTTTGGGGATGGTGAATACCGCCTGCCTCACCACCGAAAGAACCCTGTACCGGAAAATAAATGTACGGCCAACCCCACATGGTTGCCCCCATTTGTTGTTGATATTACCCGGGATATGCCGGCCACACTGGACCGCCCCTGCGTGATTTACAGACTGGACGTTACATCTGGGTTTTCCTCGTCTGTTCGCCAATTGACAGGATTTTCGGCAATATACTGACGAGCGTGATTTAACTCTTCTTCATTGCGTATGATATGTTCGTAATAATTACGCTGCCATAATCTCCCGCCAGCGGTGTTTCGGATTATGTTAATCTGCTTGGTCGAAACCGTCTTGAAAGCTCCTACTAAACGCGACAGTGG
>Ga0209636_10006457_pt1 | contig 11982 bp, 16 predicted proteins | sample DeeMarSWOR152_54_FD_187464 | JGI IMG/M metagenome (GOLD analysis project Ga0209636, IMG submission 187464) | Marine sediment microbial communities from White Oak River estuary, North Carolina - WOR-1-52-54 (SPAdes) (version 2) | ecosystem: Environmental > Aquatic > Marine > Intertidal zone >...
CCTCCTCAAAGCTACGTATACGGTCCTCAACCTTTTGCTTGGGCATGGAAACGGCATGCTTTCGTTTTTCCTTATCCAGGCTTGATTCCCCCTAATTTTCCTCGAAGCATTGAGGCTATTCTTTCTTCCGGCAGGTAGAGGCGCTGCCTGTGTATCAATTGTTCAAAGTCAACTAGGTGTCCGTCGAATTCCGGGCCGTCCATGCAGGCAAACTTCGTTTCGCCACCTACAGATACCCTGCAAACACCGCACATTCCCATACCGTCTAGCATAATCGGTGCCAAGGTTACCATGGTCTTCAAACCGCATGGGCGGGTGATTTCGGTCACGGTCTGCATCATTACAACTGGGCCCATCACTATTACGCGATCTATTTTTTGTTTTTCTACGAAGTCTTTGAGGAAGTCAAGTCCTTTGTAGCCCTTGGACCCATCGTCCGTGGCAACATAGAATTCGTCACTGATTTCTTTCATCTCTTTCTCAAAGATTAAATGATCCTTCGTTCTGGCACCAACAACCGAAACGAGTTTGTTTCCTTCTCCGCGCAGACCTAGGGCTACGAAGTAGAGGGGGGCGACCCAGACTCCTCCGCCAACACAGAGAACACGTCCGTATCTATTGATTTCAGCAGGATTTCCCAACGGACCTACCACGTCAGAGATTAAGTCGCCTTTCTCGAGGCTCCCCAGTTTCTTCGTGGTGTTACCCACCTCGTGAAAAACTATGGTTAAAGTTCCTTTTTTTTCGTCTCGGTTGGCTATGGTGAGGGGTACTCTCTCTCCTTTCTCATCCAATCTCAAAATCACGAATTGCCCTGGTTTGGCTTTCTTGGCGACCTCTTCTGCACATATTTCGATCAAGTTAATCTTTGGCGCGAGTTCTCGATTGACGACTATTCTATACATTATAAATCACAGCCTACCGTGTGACCTGCGCCTTCGGTTCTGTAATTGAATGTATCTTTTGGATAAAGGATTCTAGTTTTGAATCGAAGTCTCCTGGGTATTTGGGAGAGGCGGTGCAGTTTTCGAATCTATCTTGAAGATTGAGTTGTCTAAGGACCTTCTTTAGGGCTGACACGTTTCGTTCAGCTATTTCTTTTCCTTCCTCTAGCTTACATTCCTCTTCTGGGCAAGTTACTGCAAGAACTCCATCGAAGCCTGAGTATAGGGCTTCCAGAACATGTACAGGATCTAATCCTTTGGCGCATGGAAGTTCGATGATCATAACATTCCCCTTAAAGGAACCTGTTTGAGTATCATCCAACGCTGAGAATTCGGACCATTGACAGCAAAAAACTAGAACGACTGGTGTTATGCCCCTAGACCTAGCTTCACGAGCCTTAGTGCTATAGAACTGAACTAGCTGGGATATAGGCTCATACTCGTAGCCTTTCAGCTCGATAGCTTGATGCGGACAAACTATGGCGCATGCTCCGCAACCGACGCAAGCTTCCACATTTATCTCTGGCGTTCCAATTGGGTTCCATTCAATGGCATCATAAGGACATATGAAGACGCACTTGCCGCATCCAACACACTTGTCCGTGTCGTAGACTGCTTTCATTGCGTTCTTTATTATGGTGAGTGTATTAGGGTCATAGCCAAGCTGGTGAATCAAATCACGTAGCAGCAGAAGTCTATTGCTGCCAATTCGACTTCCCTCTTTGAATCTACAGTAGTCTTCTTCGCACTGTATGACCACGATTTTTTCAATGCCTAATGCTATTGTCTTTAGAAAGAATTCGGATGGGACCCGCCCAACGCATGGCAAACGGAGAGAGATGAAGTTTTCCATCTTCACGTCCTGCAGTATTGCCTCTATACCATCAGTCACAGGGTTGCTGCCTCTACACGTTAGAACCAGCGTTTTCAACCCTGTTTCATCCATTTGTGTACGGACATAATCAGTCAGCGAATCGATGCTGTAATACACCAGTTCAATAGCTGATAAGGGACAGGCGCTTACACATATTCCACACATCCGACATTTCTCAACATCCAACTTGACTTTGCCGGATTTTTCATCTACTGATATGGCCTCGAAGGGACAAATAGCAGAACATATCTCGCAGTTGCCACAATAGTCGTCATGAATTTCTATTCCGAATGCATGTTTGGTCTCCATAGCCATTTCCCGTTCTTAGGCCCGAAGTGGAGCAGTGTCTTTTTCTCGGGATCGAGAGTAGTTCACATATTAGCTGGGAACTTAAGTGTTTCTCTTAGTCCATCTTATACATGGGGCGCACGAAAAGTTCTGCTAAGGATAAATGGATTGACAACTTAAGCGTCTTTTCGCTATCTGAAGTCCTATTCGGCGCCTGTAGAATGGTTTGAAATTTTCATACTATCTTATAGACTACGTCGCTTTCTCTTACTCTCTCTTTTACCTTGAGCCCTATGCTATCGCCAGCTTTTGCTGCCTTTACGTTTTCGTGTTCTATCTGCATAGAATCTACCGTCTGTTCGAAGTCTGTTGTCGCTCCTTTTATGGTGATTCTGTCACCTGCCGATAGTGGAGCTGTCAGGTCTATGACTGCTACTTCTATTTTTGTGAAGTAGTGGGCCACCTTGCCGATTTCCTCAAGCCTTTCCTCGCGTAGCATCTCCATCACACAGCTTACCATTTGCTTGTGTGCAAATAAGAATGTTTTCATCGCTTCAAATGCGCGAAGGTTGCTTGAATGGAGAAGAGAATGGTAATGAAACTTTCTAGAATTAGTCAACAACCCGTAAAATTTTTTACGTGTTGTTTCCTAATTGTGTTTCATGCGAAAAGAATTACCCCGACAATTGTTACGGGAGCTCCTTAAAAATTCGAAGCGGAGTGACAGGGAACTCGCCAAAGTTCTGGATGTCTCTCAGCCAACGATAACGAGAAATCGTCGCAAACTTGAACGGCAAGGACTTATTCAGGACTATACGATCGTTCCAGATTTTCGGAAGATGGGTTTTGAAATACTAGCTCTAACCTTCGTCAAGATGCGTCCTGAGATTCTTACGTCAGAAAGAATGGAGGCGGCCAGAAGATATGCTGCAAAGTTTTCCAACGCAATATTTGCCTCCACCGGAGAGGGCTTGGGCATGACTGGAGTGATTATCTCTTTTCACAAAAGCTATACGGAATACCATAGAAGAGTGAATCAGCTGAGAGTTGACTGGAAAGATATTACTGAGGACATTCAGTCTTTCATTGTTAGCATTGGAGAAGGAGAATACAAAAGATTCTCTCTGACATACTTGAAGAATGTGCCTCCTTAGCTCCCTAACTACTCTTATACAACCTCAGAATCTTCCAACGATATTAAGAAGCGAGAGGATTTCACGCCAATGCAAATGCGGGCGCATTTTTCTGGACCATAAACTTTTAACCTATGGTTCTCTGATTGTAGCTTATGCGAAAAGAGCTACCTCAACAATTGTTGCGGGAACTCCTCAAGAATTCGAAACGAAGCGATAGGGAGCTCGCCAAGGTTCTGGGGGTTTCTCAGCCAACGATCACCAGAGCCCGTCACAAACTTGAACGAGAAGGACTTATTCAGGACTATACGATCGTTCCAGATTTTCGGAAGATGGGTTTTGAAATACTAGCTCTAACCTTCGTCAAGATGCGTCCTGATGTCCTTGTAGGAAAAACAAGGGAGAAAACCAGAGAATATGCTGCAAAGTTTCCTAATGTAACATTTGCCTACAGCGGAAAGGGTCTGGGCATGACAGGAGTGATCATCTCTCTTCACAAAAATTACACAGAATACCATAAACAGTTGAATATGCTGAGGGTTGACTTGAAAGATATTACTGAGGAGATTCAAAGCTTCATTGTCGCCCTTGAAGAAGGAGAATACAAAAGATTCTCTCTGACATACTTGAAGGATGTTCCTGTCGAGCTCAGTGGTTGATCTACGCAACTTAGGGCTTTTCTAACCACATGGAAACCAAAGCTCTATGTGCCATTTCTATTGGTGACACTTGGTCTTCCTAAGGCGAATAGAATACGCACATAACTCTGTCCTCTGCAACTCACCTCCGTGCTGAATTCTTCACACGCGAAGACAAAACACTTTCACCCACCACTCTCCCACCTTCACCCCCATCGCTTACATCAACAACCCTAAAAAAACAAAAAAACAGGCATCTAGACAGTGAACCAGATGCCCAACGGAAAACTCCTTATCTATACTCCACAAACAATGGACAGACAAGAGCGCCTAAAAGCCATAAAATCCGCAGCCTCCAAGATTGCTGAGCCCTTAAAACTACAGATCCAAATAATCCCTCTAACGAAGAGGTTTCCAACCTACGTATACTACATGAGGGAAGACGATCCAGAAAAGATTCCCATCTATTGCGACTCCCAAAAAGCCCAAAGAGAAAAAGAAATCTACCAGAGCATGAAAACCATCCTATTCACGCTATCCTTCCACCCCAAACACTCAGCACTGCTAACCGCAAGAAAGAAAATGTTATCGCCAGCTTAGCGTAAAAGTCTCGCAGAGACAGAGTTATCCGTTGTCAGCGGAATAGATACAGTTTTCTTATAAGGAAGACGCGAGTTTGGTGAATCTCCAAATGCATAATCCAAATAGACACGTTGTCTTGACTGGCTTTGGGCCTACGCAGGTTTCAATACAAACCCCTCATACGAAGCCGCAAAGACATTTGACGGCAAAGAAATCGGCTCTTTCAGAATAAAATCCTTCCAGATACCCTTAGCATACAAAGAGATCAAACCCACAATCACACAGATCATAGACAACCAGAAACCAGTGGTCGTAATCAACATTGGACAATCCTACCGCCCCCTGATCTCGCTGGAAAAGGTGGCCATGAACTTCACAGACCTAACAGAATCCACAGTCATATACAGCTGTGGAACACGCCCGAAAGACGTAACTCTGGAACCAGACGCGCCAGCAGCATACTTCACAACACTACCCATTCGAGAAATCCTCACTAAGCTTCGACAAAGCAAAATCCCGGCAGAAATCTCATACACCGCGGGCACGTTCGGATGCAACCAAATATTTTACCACACGATGCACAAAATAAACAAAGAAAAACTAGACACACGTGCAGGATTCGTCCATGTCCCCAGCCTACCATCCCAAGCGGCACAACTGCAAGAGGCAAGGAAGACAAAGATACCCAGCATGAACCTAGACACAACAACAAAAGCACTTGAGATTACAATCAGAACAACACTCAAAAACATCCCAAAATAGCATAGCCTCTTAGTCGGCATAAAATCTAATTCTCATATATCTTTGTCGAAACCCGTAACCAACGATTATGAGCCATAATTCAAACTTCTTAAGTATGAGTATTCTAGAGTTATAAAAATCGCGATTCACAAAAATGAAGACCCCGACAAACGTTGAACAGTAGGGAAAACACTTGAATAGAAGGAAAATTCATACCCTTTATCCCTTACCCAAATATACTAGGAAATGCTTCCAGAGTGGACTGAAATGAAGATCGCAGTGCTTGTTTATGAGTATCCTCCAAAAATTGTTGGAGGTCTAGGAACCTACGCTGCAGAGATCACGAGAAAGTTCGTGTTGCTAGGTCATGACGTAACCATCTTCACCATGAACGACGATGAAGGCACACTCCCCACGAGGGAGTTGTGGCGAGGAATGGAGATCCATAGACCCCTCCACATAGACATATCCGACTCCCTGCCAGACGTGATAGCTGAAGACGTTAAGAAGTGGGGAAGAGGGATAGAGCTATTCTCCAAAATTCTTGTATACAATTACTTGAGTGCGTCAAAACTCATAAACGAGCTTGTCAGGTTGGAGGACTTTCAGTACGATGTAGTGGTCGCTCACGACTGGCTCTCAGCAATTGGAGGTACCGCAATTAAGAAAGAACTGAACCTCCCCTTCGTCTTCCATATGCACTCATCCGAGAAGGGGAGAACGCTGGGCAATGGATCTGACGTGGTGACTAACATTGAAAATCGCGGAGCACAGATGGCGGACATGATGGTCACGGTATCCTACGCCATGGTGGATGAACTGGTAAAATCGGATTTCAACCCTGACAAACTGCAAGTGTGCTATAACGGGGTGGACCCAGAGAAGTATTCTCCCGAAAAGGTAAACCAAGAAACCATTCATGAGGTGAGGCAGAGATACGGGATAGAAGCTAACGATTTGATGACACTCTTTGTCGGCAGACTCGTGTACATTAAAGGCGTAGACAAGTTGATCAGAGCGATGCCCCATGTTTTAAAGACTATTCCAAACGCGAAGCTTGTAATCGTGGGTCTCGGGGATATGCAGGACTACTTAGAAGGGCTCGTGAGAAAATTAAAGCTTCAAGACACTGTGAAGTTTCGCTTTGAATTTGTGCCGGAGGAAGAGCGCATCGCCCATTATGCAGCATGTGACGTCGCCGTCTTTCCAAGCCTCTACGAACCCTTTGGCATTGTTGCGTTAGAAGCGATGAGCATAGAAAAACCAGTGGTCGTCGGAGCCACAGGCGTCAGTGGGATGAGGGAGAGCGTTGTTCCGAGCGGTCCAAACCAGTGTGGCTTCCATGTCAATCCGAACGATCCAGCAGACATTGCGTGGGGAATCACAAACGCCATACAAGATCCCCAAAGACGAGTAGAATTAGGTAAGAACGGCAGGAAGAGGGTTCTCGAAGAGTTCACGTGGGACACAGCCGCTGAAAGGACGATCCAGCTTTACGAACAGCTCCTAGAGTCCGAATCCGAAAGCTCTGAAAACTAAGAAAATTCAACCATTTTAGGCGGAATATCGCTGTCAACGAATGAGATACGTAAGGATTACCTTCTAGATCGATGGACGGTTATAGCTACTGAGAGAAAGAGAAGACCAACCGACTTCGCAAAGAAAGAGAAAGAAGAGAGAAAGATAGACACATGCCCACTTTGCCCTGGAAACGAACACATGACCCCCCCAGCCGTCTTAGTATACCTCCTCTCAAATACAGGAGGAATAAAGAAAGTGAAGGACCAAGACGGCTTCCGCCACAAAAACTGGATAGTGAGATGCGTACCGAATCTATATCCTGCATTCACGCCTCCTGATGATGATTCCGAAAAAGCAGAAGTTAAAGAAAGCCCGTTCCTCACCAGAGCCATCGGTCATCACGAGGTCCTCATTGAATCTCCCAATCACGACGAGCATCCCGGAGAAGCGCGAATTTCGCAGTTGATCCATGTAATCAATGCATACATTGACAGACTGAAGGCCTTATCTTCAAAGACATATGTAAGGTATGTTTCGATTTTTAGAAATCACGGACGAGAGGCTGGTGCTTCTCTCTCGCACGCCCACACTCAGATAATCGCTGCCCCCTTCGTTCCAGCGATTCTAGAGGAAGAACTAGGTGTGTGCACAAAAAGATGGAAAGAAAATGAGGAGTGTGCATTTTGTAGCATTCTAAGGAGCGAGAGGGACAGCCAGCGGTTTATTTGGGAGAACAAGAGTTTTCTCGTTTTTGCTCCGTGGGCGAGCGTGAACCCCCTGGAGTTTTGGATCGCTCCAAAAAGACACCAGCCAACATTAATGGATATATCAGATGGTGAAGTCGAAGATTTGGCTGAGGTGTTGAGGCTGTCTTTTGGTGGGTTAAAATCTCTGCTGAACGACCCCCCGTACAACTTCGGATTTCATATCTCGCCGAGTGAGGAGTATCACAAGTGCTATCATTGGCATCTGGAGGTTTACCCAAAGTTGGCCATCTGGGCTGGCTTTGAGAAGAGTTCCGGTATGTATATTAACACGGTGCAGCCAGAGGACGCGGCTGCCGATCTGAGAGATGCGATTCTGAAGGAAGAGGAAAAGCTTTAGGAAAAGGGGTCCCGAAGATTTCGTTCTAGACTTCAAGAATGAGTCTAATGCTTGATGTTTAGGAGTACATTTTCACTACAGTAGCGTGATGTCTTCCACAAACTCGCGCTTTTTATGTTAAATATCTTCGCACAATGCATACATGATACCTGATAAAACAAATCCCCACCTACAGAGGAATAATCCCTGTGATTCTAGTTCTTATCTAACTTGTGGCAAGATTTTCAAACTCTTTTATTTACCCTTAGCATTTTCATTAGGAACACTGGACCCGTATTTTGACGCATGCATACCATAGGGTTCTCTTGTTTTGGGCCAACGCTTAGACTGCTCAAAACCGTCACACTTCCTCTCTTCCCTGATCCCATAATAGCTCAACATTATCCGATTGGGCCTTGTATTTGCTGAACTTCTATTCAAAGAGTTTACCATTTTCCCGTTTTCCTGAATAAGCAGTCATTAGATGTTTGCAGTTCCAGCAATTCACCATTTTGGGATACGATCCAACAGAAGCCCTTCAGTCGCGTTGGCGTTTTAGCTGTCAAGAAATCCAATCATATATGCCTTGACATTCTGTAAAAATAAGATTAAGCACACCAAACACCAGAAGGAACGACTCGCTATGTGTAAACATCCAGTTGGCGAGCTTTCTTGGAAACCAATGTCGTCCCAAAGTTCTGCTCCAAACTCCTTTTCTGTTAAGCTCTGAGATTGTCGCCTAAAGAACCTAAAGCTTTGTGCTTCATAGTATCAAAAGAGCAGGAGTAGACAATACACGATAGCCAAGAGTATTGCGCCGCGCCCTCAACTTAATCTCAGCGTTTAGATATACCTGCTTCTTTGTTATGATGTGCGAATGTTATGATGAATTGATAGCAGGTTGTTGCGGTTGGGATTAAGATTTCAAGATAAACATAGACGTACGACGTTGCTGTACTATTTGCTTCTGAAACCCTTACGATAAATTCGTCGTTTTTGAAGTTGACAAGATGGTGTAGATCAACATATCCTTTAGGTTTCGATATCCCGTCTTCTTTTGCAGATCAAGTATATCCTTGATCTTATGATACAGAACTGTGCCGAAAAAAGTGGCGGAAGCTAGGAGGTTTCCTCGATCACTATCATAGTCAGTGTAGATCGAACTTTGTCCAATCGCCGGATGCGCCAAGTCACGATCTCTTTGAGCTTATCTATGCTATCTGCCCCGATCTTGGCGATGATATCATAGACTCCGTAAACCGTGTGGGCCTCCTGTACGCCATCGACCTTCTTGAGCGCTTTGAGGACTTCATTCTCTGATCCTATCTCAGCGTTCACCAACACGAATGCAGTTGGCATACTATTTTTCTCCTTACGAGTTAGCTTGATACCGTAAAAGACTTGTTGCATACAGTAAGCATTCGTTATTGGCGCGCCATATATAGATTTTGTCCGGAAAACTTATGTAATGATCGAACATGCGATTAACTCTCAAGAGCCATGTATGAGAATGTCGGTGACTGTTTTATGAATCAAATTTGAGTGTGCAGTAGGCCGACTCTGAGAATACGTTTTCCATAAAAATTTACATTCGAGTTCAAATTATGAAGTATTCTGGGCAGAGTTCTGCCTTCTCGATCCAAAAAGATACCTGCAAATCCTTGACCCCGGGTATTTTCGCTATGTCGGCGCCTATGTTAGTCAGATGGTCGAAATCTCTGGCTACACCTATAGCTAGTAGATCGTGGTCTCCTACAGTCTTTGTAGCTATGATTATGTTCCGCATCTCAATCAGCTTTTCCAAGATTTGCGATGATTCAGTGGGAGTGGTTTCGGTTGCCATGATGTGTGTGGGGGAGGCGTCTATCATGAATACAGCCATGGCCTGGTAGCCTATCTTTTTCGGATTGATTACCACCGTGGATCCTCGGATTACACCTGTTTCTTGCAGCGCTTCGTATCTGTTTATCACCGTGTCTGGAGAAACCCCGAGTTCCCTTGCGATCTCTCTAAAAGATGTGCGGGCCTCTTCGGTTAATTTCTCAATTATCGACAAGTCAGTTTTGTCCAACTATGTCACTACCTATCGAGATGTTCAAATTCGAAGTTCTCAGGGCACAGCAGTATTTCATCGACCCAAATGCTTGTCGTCACCTCTCTGACCATAGGGTGTCCCTTTATCAAATCTTTCACTTGACTCAACCGACCAACATTGTTAAGCACTGCGATGCAGAATATGTCACTTCTGCCCATAGATGAGGTGTAGAAGACAATCTCAGGAATCGTTCGTAGCAATTCGGCAACCTCATTCAAGTGCGGATAGCTAACGTTAATGCCTAAGCTTGCGACACAGTCATGGCCGAAACTTTTCGGGTTCAAAAGTATCGTCGTCCCCCTAATAACGCCGGCTTTCTCCATCTTTCTGAATCGTTTGCTTATGGTATCCGTTGACACGCCACAATCCCTTGCTATGTCCGTAAATGTGGTTCGGGCGTCTTTTTGCAAAGCCCTTATAATTCTTACATCAATCTCATCAATTCCCGCGTTAGAGTTCATGCTTGTCCTCCCTTGTTCGAAAATTATGCTTCAGAATTTTTAAATTATACTATTCTCAAGGAAAAATCTTACGATGTAGAGCATCCGCAAAAGGCCTCCTTCTCTACTGAACAACATAAGTATCCTGTGGAACAATATCTTAGAATGTCGATAAAAACATATATTAAAGTCGACAAATGTATAATCGCTTGCTAGACAGCCTTAATGTGTGGGATTTTACTTGAAACTAACAGAGATCGTTAAGGAGATCGGAATCAGGAAGAAAACGGGTGAGCTGAGCAAGAAGCGAGTTGCTTGTGCTCACTGTGGAACCGCATGGGTTGAGGTGGTGGGGCTAATTGTCGGACACAAAGAAGGCTCCGAGGATTTGTGTCTTCGTATAGGTATGGAATCGGAAAATTGTCAAACGTGCAGGTATAGACCGTTGGAATGTCCACAATGTGGCTCAAAGGATGTATATGAAATAATGTTTTCTGGGAATATTTCTGAAGAAGGACCCTTGAGCTTTAAGGATATTAGAAAGTTCACCAGAATTTCAGATGCCAAGACCCGACAGAATCTTCACCACTAGCGACGTAGGGCGCAGCCAATTGACGCATGGAGGTGCAATAAAAACTTGGCGAAGAGTGATCCCGAATACGGCAGAGCCGACAAGATCATTCAGAGTCACTCGTGTGAAGAGTCAGCATTAATCACTGTATTGCAAGAGATTCAGGATTTGTACGATTATCTTCCCGCTTGGGCTTTGAGATACGTATCTGAAAAGCTTGACGTTCCATTAATCCAGGTTTACGGTGTAGCTTCCTTCTACGACGCATTTCACCTCACACCGCGTGGAAAGCACCTCGTTCGGGTCTGTCTAGGAACTGCCTGTTACCTAAGAGGATCCGCTCGAGTTCTGGAGACCCTAGAGAGGGAGCTAGGCATAGAAGAAGGTGAGACGACGCCCGATCTAGAGTTCAGTCTTCAGGCAGTCCGTTGTCTAGGTGCCTGCGCCCTAGCGCCAGTCATGACCGTCGATGACCAGTACTTTGCCAAAATGACCTCCAGAAAAGTGAGTAGGGTATTGAATCAGGTTCAGGGCAAAAATGAAAAAGATTAGAAACGCCCAAGAGCTTAAGGCTCTTGAAAAGTCCTTGCTCCAGCAGAGAGATTCCAGTAAGCCATGCGTAAGAGTGTGCGTGGGAACTGGTTGTCGAGCGCACGGCAGCTTGGATGTTCTGGAGGCGTTCGAGGAAGAAATTGGGAACCAAAGTCTAGACTTCAGGGTGGATGTCAAGCAGACGGGGTGCCACGGCTTCTGCGAAAGAGGACCAGTGGTTGTAATTGGACCCAAAGAAATTTTCTATCAGAGAGTGAAACCAGCAGATGTTCCCAAAATCGTTTCGAACACACTAGTCAATGGAGCGGCGGTTGACCGTCTTCTGTATGTGGATCCAGCAACGGGTCAAAAGGTCCTAAATGAATTCGAGGTGCCCTTTTATAGGAGGCAGACAAGACGGATCCTTGCCAACAACGGAAAAATTGATCCTACAAACATACTAGACTACATCGCTACTGGCGGCTATCAGGCCCTAGCCAAAGCTATAACAAACATTTCTCGCCAGGAAATCATCTATATC
>Ga0209636_10006459_pt1 | contig 11981 bp, 9 predicted proteins | sample DeeMarSWOR152_54_FD_187464 | JGI IMG/M metagenome (GOLD analysis project Ga0209636, IMG submission 187464) | Marine sediment microbial communities from White Oak River estuary, North Carolina - WOR-1-52-54 (SPAdes) (version 2) | ecosystem: Environmental > Aquatic > Marine > Intertidal zone >...
CTACTCATACATAGCCGAATCGATAATAAAGTCCTGCCATTTTTTGATTAAGGAACTGGTCCATTCGGGTATCACACCGGCTGGAGAGCTCGGGAGATCCTATCATTAACCTGGGATAAGGTCGATTTCAGCTTGCAAAAAAGCGGATCTTAGGGGTAAGTTATTCCATGATCTCAGGTGCAGGGCAGCTCGAAACTCGATGAAATCTGGAATCCCTGAAGTAGTGGCCATGAAGATAACCGGCCATAAAACCCCCTCCATCTTTGACCGGGATAATATCGTTAGCTCTGGAGATCTTAAAGAGGTCCCTAAAAAACAAGAGACTTTCATTCGGAAGCAAGAGTTGGATGGTTACAGTTTGGAGGAAGAAATCCCGTAAGTGTAGGCCAGGCAACAAAAAATACGTGTCTTATTACCCTTGCACATCCGATTTTTATAACCGAATTGGTTTTCGTCGAAGATGAAGAAGAACCTCGGAAGGTATAAGATCATGAAGGAACTGGGTCGTGGGGCCATGGGAATCGTGTACCAGGGCTACGATCCCAAGATCGATCGCGTCGTTGCGTTAAAGACGATCCGAAAGGATCGTCTGGCGGACTCAAGAGATGGAGAAGACCTGGCTGTGCGTTTTCAGGAGGAAATCCGGGCTGCCGGGAAGTTAGTCCACCCGAATATCATCATTGTTTACGATACGGGGGAGGATGAGGAGACGGCTTATGTCGCGATGGAGTATGTAGAAGGCGACACCCTGGAGAACCTTATCCAAAGGAGAATTCGCTTCTCCAGGGAACAGATCATCGATATCTTCGGACAGATATGCGACGGACTCGCGTATACCCACCGACGGGGGATTGTTCATAGGGACCTAAAGCCTTCGAATATCATGCTGGTTAAGGGAAAGAGGGTGAAGATCACCGATTTCGGGATCTCCAAGGCCATCGGAGCCTCATCATCACTCCTAAAGCACACCAGTATCCTTCTCGGTACTCCCCGTTACATGTCGCCTGAACAGATCACGGGAAAGGAGATCGATGGTCGTTCGGATCTCTTCTCCCTTGGGATTATCCTTTACCAACTTCTGACCGGGGAGAGTCCCTTTCAGGGGGACAATATTTCGACTCTCCTGTTCAATATCGTAAATAAGAATCCCATCCCTCCCAGCCAAGTGGATCCAACAGTACCTCCCGTCTATGACGAAGTTATCACCAAGGCTCTGGCGAAGGACCCAGGGAAACGATACCCAACGGCCAGTGATTTCCTCCAGGATTTGAAGAGGGCGTTTCACAGTGAGGACATGACGGAGCCCTGGAGTACCGAAACCACCCTGACCGCCCCTTGGGGTCTCGTGAGGAAGATCTATCCCAAGAGGAATCGGCTCGGGCTTCTCGTCGGACTCGCTGGTTTCATCGTGATATTGTCCCTGGGTGGGTATTGGCTGTTGTTTGGGCGAAAGCCGGGGTTAGCGGTGCAAGAAGGGGTTTCGAGGGGGAGTTCGGAGGGAAGGGAGATTTCCTCGGTCGGTGAGAAGGGAGGTGAACCAGCAACCGGTGAGGTGAGCAGGCCCCAAACGGGGGTGTCTTTCGGCACCATTATGGTCAGATCGCACCCACCCAACGCCGAGGTTATCCTCGATGGCAAGAGGATCTCGGGATCAACGCCCATCGAGCTTCATGATATCTCGGCAGATAATGCCCACAGCATCACCGTGGCAAAGGAGGGATACGAGACCAAAGTGCAAACCGTAACGGTAAAGCAGGATGAGAGAATGGAGGTAGAAGTTGCCCTGAAGCCCCTGCTGGGGGAGATTAGGATTTCCTCGGTGCCGCCTGGAGCCGAGGTGTGCCTGGAAGGGAAGCTTATTGCTGGAACCACGCCGACGCGTATTTCCGCCCTTTCCGTGGGGAAGCGCTATACCCTGAGGTTGAAAAAGGAGGGGTATCGGGTGTGGGAAGGGGTTGTGAACCTAGCGGATGCCGAGCCGCTCGAGATCCCGCAAGTAGTATTGAAGGAGGCATATGGGAGCCTTAAGCTCCTGGTGTTCCCGTGGGCAGATGTTTACCACGGTGGAAGGAAGTTGGGGACGACCCCCCTCACGCATATCCCGTTGCGGGAGGGGTCCCATAGACTCGTCCTCAAAAACCCACCCCTGAACATCGAAAAGGAGATCGTTGTCCGAATCAGAGAGGATACGCTGACCACGAAAAGCGTGAACATGACGGCGGGGTTGGTGGGGAAACTGAAAATCAAAGCCCGCCCCTGGGCCCGTGTATACGTCGATGGAAAAGATAGAGGAATGACGCCGTTAACAGCCCTGGAGTTACCGCCTGGTGAGCACATTGTCCAACTGGAGAACGAAAAACTGGGGAAGAAACGTTTTGCCAGGGTACTGATAAGGCCCAACGAAGTTCATTCCCTGGAAGTTGACTTACTTGGAACGGAGTAGACCCCCCTATTTCGTCCTTACCATATCCCCCACCTGGACGGTCACCAGACCCGTGTTACAAATCCTCGCCTTGGACGTTTTCTCCTCGACCTGCTCGAAGACGATTTCCCCCAAGTAGATTTCATGCGTGATGACTTCCTTTGTCCGGGGTATGACCAACTGGGAGGTTTTTCCAATGATGAGCCCCTTGAAACCCGGCCGTATGCCATTTTCGCTCCCGAGGTTCACCGTCACATAGTTCCTCGAGATCTGGACGATAGTTCCCTCACATTTGATGGAATTCTTCTCCAGTTCCCCGACAATTCTGTTGATATCCCTATCAGCGATGGCAAGCATCGGTTTATCCGTGTAGGGAACTTCGAATTCCTTGGAAAAGAGGATATTTCCACCTTCAGGATAGAGCAGCTTAACGTGACAGAGCACCGTTTTTCCCAAGCGGTTCGCGTTAATGATGGAACCCATGAGGACGGCATCAACCCCGGAGGGATAGTAATCTCCCTGCTCTGGGGTTTTCCCTTCGATGAGGGTAAACCGGTTATTTCTGAATATGGTTTCACTGATCCTGGAGGAGAGGAGGTCCGCCATCTTGCGGATCTCATCGTATCCGGTCTCATCCACGAATTTGGGAACGTAAATACTCATGGAAACTGTCCTGGGGAAATACTCCTTTCTGGGTGGGGTGGGTGCCTTTATAGGCGGTATCTCTTTCGGTTTTTGCGGACGCTGGAGTTGTCTGATGGCCCACCGCACCGAGATGGGATCGGTGGCCTTCTCCTTGGCCAATTGAAATTCCACCTTGGCTTTCTCGGCCGTTTCGCCCCTTCCACCGGTATAAATGTAACCCAAGAGAAGATGATAGTAGGAATCTTCCTTTTCAGAGCGCATATATTCCTTCAGATTATTCAACGCGGAGCTAAAATCCCCCTCCAGGGTGTCGAGCACCGCCAAATAGTAATAGGCTTCATAGTAGGATTTCCTCAGGCTAATGGCCCGGACGAATCGATCCCGTGCCTGCCTGAGAAATCCCTCTCTCTTGGACAGGTAAGGATCCATGGCTGCCCATAAATAGAGAAATCCCAGGCTGCTATGGGCGTAGATTGACGTCTCGTCCTCGATGAGTGCCGCTTCGTAGAGCTCCCGAGCATGGTTGAAATAGAAATCCTTAAGGGCCTTCTGCTTTTTTTCCGTTTTGAGCAATTCGTTGCGGTATTGATCCGCGGTCATCACCTTTTCATATGGGCCCTTATCGTATTGTACCTCGAATTCCTTGGTTGCTTGAAGTACCTTTCCCTCACCATGTGCTCCTATGGCCAAGAGCACGGTTAGAGAGATGAAGAAAAAAGGAAATTTCTTTTTCATACGAGTTGTCCTCGCTGTGAGCGGGATGTTCTAGAGTTGGTTAGCAAATTCACGGCATCATGTCAAGGAGGAACCGAGGCGTGTTTCCTATGGACAGGAAAGGGACCTTTATGGTAAGAAGGCATGCAGATAAAAGAGGGAATCATGTGGTGAGCGTGATACTGCGTAATGCGATGTTCTTCAGACTTGGAGTTCTTTTTTCGACTATCCTCATCCTCTTCTTTGGAGGAATGGCGAGGGCTGGATCGGGGGATGATCTTCTCTCTCAGGGAGTGAAGGCGTTCGAAGATGGGGACTATCAACTTTCCATCGACATGCTCTCCAAAGCGCTTCCCCTGTTGAAGGGGGATAGAGAGAGGATCAAGGCTTTCAAGACGATGGCCTTCGCCTATATGGCCTTTCCCAAAAAGGATGAAGCAAGAGGGCAATTTTGCAAAATCCTGAGAATAGATCCCACCTTCACGCTGGATTCCGTTATGACGTCCCCCAAAATCCTGGCAGTGTTCGGGGAAGCCAAGGAGAAATGTCTCCCCTTTGGGGGGATTGAAGTTCAGGCCATTTCCGAAGACGATAAGACACTTTCCGGTGCCAAGGTCTACCTTAACGCGGAGTTTGTCGGGGAGACTCCATTGCGAAAGGACGACCTCATGCCGGGGGAATATGAGCTCTCGATCCGCAAGGACGGATTTCAACCCTTTAAAGTCAGGGTTTCCATAGAGGAGAGGGTGATTTTGGAGGTTAAGGGTTCCCTCACGATGGTTACGATACCAACCATCACCTCCATTCAGCACGATATCACCTCCCCACTGTCGACGGGGGACAGGATAAAAGTGACATTGATAGGGGATCCGGGGAAGGAGGCTACCTTCGACCTCGGTGATGTTAAGAAGAACTTACCCATGAAGGAGGTTTCCCCGGGAAGGTACGAGGGGGTATATCGGGTAGGTGAAAAGGACAACTTCTCAAACCTGGTGGTCGTTGGCCACCTGAAAGACCAGCAGGGAATTCGAGGCTCCATGAGTGCCGAGGGGACCATTTCCGTCAGCCCGATCTCTCGTTCGCAGCTTTTTTTCAGTCGTGGAAGGACCCACATGGAGCGGGGGGAATACGACCTGGCCATTGATAGCCTCTCGAAGGCCCTTTACGAGGATCCAAATTTTGTAAATGCCCATATCCTTCTCGCCAAGGCCTACAGGAAGAAGAAGGGGGCATACCTGGAATCCGTCAAATACCTCAAGAAGGCCATAGAATTGGATGATGATAATCTCGGGGCATACAACCTCCTTGCGGAGCTTTACATTGAAAAAGGAAAATATGAGGATGCTCTTCCCGTGGTGAGAAAGCTCTTGGAGATCTCACCGTCCAGTGGTGTCGCCCATGGCTACATGGGGGAAGTCTTGTACAGTAAGGGAAGGTATGAAGAGGCTATCGAGACATTCAGGAAGTCACTGCAGCTCGAGCCAAAGAGCCCCAGGATCTACTTTCTCCTCGGTAAGGTTTTCGAACGGCTGGAGCGGTTGACCGATGCAGTTTTGGAATACGAAACGGCGGTAGAACTTTCCCCTACGACGTATGAATTTCGCGAGGCCCTGGCAACCACTTACAGAATGCTGGAACAGGAGATGTCCGCAGTGAGGCATTGGGAAAAGTGTCTGGAGTTAGGTGAGTTGACGGATGTTGAACGGAAGAAGGTCCAGCAGAGACTTTCCGAGCTCAAAAGGTAATTATTTCATTCCTCACTCAGAGGTTTCCTTGATTCTCACTGATCATCATCCCCCCAGTCCCTCTGGGGAATGGGTCTGGGCCTTTCCTGCCTTTTTCCCACCGCTGCTTCGATGGTTTCCGAGAATGGGCTGAGGAACCCCTGTTTCGTGAGGACCCGGTACCGGTAAAAATAGCTTTGACCCGCCTGGACGTCACGATCCTTGAAGGATGCGAAGGCCCTTCTTCGGATGCTCATTCGTTTTATCACGTTATATGGTCCAAATTCAGATGCACTGCGGGCTACGATGTATTCCTCGATTCCCGTCTCCCGATACCTGGAAACTCTGAGGGTGACGGTGCTGCGTCCTACAGAGACTTTCAGGGGATCGAGTTTAATGCCCCACGCTATTATGGCCTTATCAGATTGCCATCTCTGCACCAAGGCTCTGACGATGGACTCAATACCCCCCCTCGCGATGGTCTGTAGCTCCTTTGGCTTTCCTCTGGAGGAACAGCTCATGCTCCAGGCGGTATTCCCCCCAGGAATCCGAATCATCCGAAGATTAATGCCGAATTGAGCCTTTCCGCCCATCACTCCGTACTGGGAGAGCGATCCCATGAGCAGCCCGTCAGCCCCAAGGGATTTCCCGACCTCCAGGGCCTGGTTATAATGGTGGATTTGTTTCAAATCCACACCTTTCTCCCTCATAATCCCCTCGAGGTCCTGAAGGGGTAGGATTTCGTATTTTTGCACCCTTCGGAGGGTCCTGACCAACAGAGCCGTTAGCTCGGCAGCATTTTTTTCCCCTTCCCCTTCCGAGCGTATGGAGAGGACCACTACCTTCCTTATCTCCTCCGAGCCCACGTTCGGGTTGAAGAAGAGGTTCTTTATGCATTTTTCCCGTGGATTTCGTTCGATTTGCCCAAGGGCAAGTGGGGAGGTAAGGGATAGAGTGAGTAAAACAAACGGTAGTATCCTCTTCAACGAAACCATCATCACGGGAATCCCTACGCTTTCTCGCCGATAACCCGGTAGTAGTGAACTTCCCTGATGCCTCTTTTCACGCGTCTCACACCGGCTTCTTCTATGCGGAAGATACTCTCCACCTGACGAAATGTTTCCCCTCCAATCAGGATTTCACCGGGTTTGGCGATTGATTCCAAATAGGAGGCGACGTTAACCACCTCCCCCAGGATCGTATATTCCAATCTCTTCGGAGAACCAATATAACCCGCCATCACATTTCCGCTGTTTATTCCTATTCGTACGTCGAACCGATGTTTTTCCTCCTTCCGGTTCATCAGCATTTTCCATTCATGCCTCATTTTCAGCGCAGCCAACACCGCCTTTTCAGCGTCGTTGCCGTGGGAGTAGGGAGCACCGAAGGTAGCCATCATAGCATCGCCTATGTATTTATCCACCGTTCCATCGTATTCGAAAACGATATCGGTCATGATGGTGAAATACTCGTTTAGAAGGGAGGCAACCTCCGGGGAACTCAGCCTTTCCGCCAAAAGGGTGAAATTCTGTATATCGATGAAAAGCACGGTAGCCACCCTCTCCACAACCTTCAGGGACAGAATCCCCCTCTCAGTGCTCTCCTCCATAATCGTGTTGACCACATCGGGAGAATGGAAGCGTTCGAGATTGCTTCTGATTTGCGTTTCCTTGAGGATTTTTTCGTTCAGCCTCGCCTGTTCGATGCCGATGGCCGCGTGGTTCGCAATAGCCATCAAAAGCTCCAGGTCATTCTCCGTGAATTGGTTTGCATGCTTGAAGCTGTCGAGATGGATGATCCCGATGATATCCCTTCCCCTCCAGAGGGGGACACACATTGCCGATCGAATCCCGTGGAGATGTATGCTCTGTCCCTGATTAAATCGGGGATCAACCATGGCATCGGAGGTCAGGATCGCAACCCTATCCTGGATTACCCTGTTGACGATGGTTTGGCTGACGGTAATTTTTTCACCTTCTTTTGAGGACGTTTCCCTGTATTGAACGACCTTTGGGATCAGGGTTCCTCCTTCGTCTATCAGCATTAAAAAGCCCCGGTCTGCCTTCATGGACTTGAAAATGAGGTCGATGATCGTTTCCAACAGCTCCGTCAAGGAGACCGAGGAGATCAGGCTTTCGCTCAACTGATACAGGATCCTAAGATTGCGGTTATTCCTTTCCAATTGTTCGATATGCTGATCATGTTCTCGCGTGCTCAGTGGCCCTGTTATGGCTAGGTCATCAATGGGCTTGATGATCGTGGCCATGGATTCCGATGGGGTTTCGTCCCTCGAGAGGTTAATAGGCTGGACCATCATTTCTTGATAGAGGATGAGCGTTTGGCCAATGAGAATTTCATCGCCGTCTCGTAATGGGACCTCCCTAATGCGGGTCCCGTTTACAAAGGTTCCATTGTGGCTGTTGAGATCCACGATGGTGAGGCCTTCTTCCGTTCTTTCGATCTGGGCATGGTGACGGGAAACAATTCTCGATTCCAGAACTACGTCATTCTTCCAGTCCCTCCCGATGGTAAGAGGGGTCTTATCGATGGGGCAGATGATTCCTTTCCCGTCTATTTTTTTAAGGATGAGGTTGGCCATGGGGACAGGGATATAATGGAATCCTTAGGGTCATTATGCCTCTTTATCACAACGTCTCAAGGAGATCAAATCTCCTTTGAGGAGGATGTCACCTTAGCCTATGGAAACGGATACCGGTTCCTCATCACGATTTCAGGGCATCGGATCGTCGCCCCATCCCGGGATACATTCTTCACAGCTTGAATTGAACTTTTTCCAGTTCCTCAATTGCTCGTTCGTAGTGGCCCTGATGGAGAAGAGAACGGATTTCCCCCAGGTGGTTCGAGAAGAATCGAGCTGCTGAATCGAGGGATCGTCCGATGTCTTCCTTAAAGGTCGTGGGATCAAGCTTAATATTCCGAAGGGCCTGTCTTAGGTCCATTTCGCAATTCCTCAGATGGTGGCTCATGTGTTCCCCCCTCGTCAATTCCAAATCGTCTTAGAGGTTGATGAGCTCTTCGGGGATCAGTCCCCTGAGGTGGTAGAAGGGATCCCTCATGTGCGGGAAATGCATGGCCAATGCAAATTGATCCGAGAAGTCCTTGCAGAGGGTCAATTCGATGTAACCGATCTCTCTGGCGATGTCGTTGGCCTCTTTTCTCTTGTCCTTATTGAGGAGGGCAAGGCGAGCCCCGTCACCAGCTGCATTTGCCACCGAGGTAATCTCTTTGATTTCACAATCGGGGAAGAGGCCTAAAACCATGGCCTTTTCGGGGTCGATGTAATTCCCGAATGCCCCTGTAAGGATGACCCGATCGATCCTTGTGAATCCCAAAGCGGCCATCATCACCTTGGCCCCTGCATACACAGCCCCCTTGGCGAGCTGGACCTGCCTGATATCTTGTGAGGTGATGGTGATTTCCCGGCCAATGGCAGTTTGTCCGGCTTCAGCGATGATGAATTCGTATCCGTTATTGGTCTTCCTTATGCGGGGTGAGGGATGGGTTCCCACCATTCGTCCGGTTTTATCAACGATCCCGGCTCTCACCATATCCGCTACGACATCGATGATGCCGGAGCCACAGATGCCGCGTGCCCCTATCTCATTGGGTTTGCACTGGTTGCTCCATTCGTCGATTCCTATCACCTTATAGCTGATTTCGTAATTCCTGGGGTCTATCCGAACTCTCTCGATCGCTCCAGGAGAGGCCCGCATTCCAAAGGCAATATGGGCTCCTTCAAACGCGGGCCCCGTCGCGCAGGATGCAGAGCTGAGACCTTCCTTGTTTCCCATCACGAGTTCGCCGTTCGTTCCGATGTCTATGATCAGGGTTTTCTCTTCGGCGTGATGGGGTTGCTGTGCCAAGATTACCCCAACATTATCGGCTCCCACAAAGCCCGCTTCTATGGGGAGGAGATGTACGTTTCCAGAGGGATGGATTTTGACGTCCAAATCCCTGGCCTTTAGGTCGATAGACCCCCGAAGGGTGGGGCAGAAAGGGGCCTTTCCCAGGAATTCCGCATTGAGCTTCAAGAAGAAGTGATGCATGGCGGTGTTGCCCACGATGGTTATTTCATAGACTTCCTCTCGTGAAACCCCGATCTGGGCAGTCGTGTTGGCGACGATTTGGTTGATTGATTGGATAATCCCCCTGTTAAGCTTATCCAATCCCACCCCGGGATGATCCATGGCGTAGCTGATTCTGGCCATGACGTCCTCCCCGAAGGAAATCTGGGGATTCATCATGGAGTCCGTGGAAAGGACCTCGCCGCTGACGAGGTCGCAGAGGTAGCCAGCGACGGTGGTCGTTCCGATATCGATGGCGATGCCGTAGAGAGACTCGAGGCTTGCCGGTCTGACATCAATGATCTCATGATCCATCCATATGGTGACATGTACCCTCCACTCAGAAGCCCTGAGGACGTTCCCCAATTGAACAAGGGTGGGGTGATCAATGTCCAGTCCTTTCAGGCCATATCGCTTTTCCAATCCCGCCTTGACCCTTTCTAAATCGGCCTGCGGATCCGAAAGGGAAGGAGGGTTCATTTCGAGATGGTACCCCTTGACGGCTGGGTTGACATTGATTCCCATATCCCCTGGTGTTTTGCAGATAATCTGCCTTCCACCCCGACTCTCCTCCGGGACAAAAATAGCTACGTCTCCCTGGAGGCGGGCTGCACAGGCAAGCCTGAAACCGAGGGAGGCGTCCTCGACGCGGATGAATTTCTCCTCCTCGGAGGTGAAAGGAGACAGGTTATCCCTTGCCGAATGAACCCCATCCTTGGGAAAGGCCCCCTCCTCTATCTTGACTCGACATTTTCCGCAGCGTTGCGTTCCCCCGCAGAGGGATTGGAGATCCACCCCGAGATACCTGGCGGCTTCAAGGAGATTTTTACCTTTCGCGAGGTATCCTCTTCTCCCAGAGGGTTGGAATATAACCTTACACCTCATGGAATATGTCCCCATCGATAAAACGCTTACCGAAAGGGATATACAAAATCGACGGGGTTTTGTCAAAGGCTAGTCAGGAAACTCCACCCATTGATTTCCTTGACAATCCCCTCCGTATGCTTTAGTTTTTATTAACTTTTTGGGGGATGAAGTGTCTATGATTAAGGTGGGGACGAGTGGGTTTTCATTTCCTGATTGGAAGGGGACGGTATACCCGAAGGAGATTAAAGATCGGGAGATGCTCACCTACTACGAAAGGGAGCTGGGCTTCCATGCCTTGGAGGTCAATTTTACCTACTACACCCTTCCCTCACAGAATAGCTTTATTGGGATGTCTAAAAAGACCTCCAAGGGCTTCGAGTTTGTAGTAAAGTGCTTCAAAGGGATGACCCATGAGATCCGAGACCGAAAAAAGGGGAGGATAGTTGATAACAGGGAGATCTTCGATAAATTCATGTACTCCTTACAACCCTTGATTCAGGAGGGGAAGCTGGGCTGTGTTCTAGCCCAATTTCCCTATTCCTTCTTTCCCAACAGGGAGAGTTTCACCTACCTTCGGTTTTTTAAGGAACGGCTGGGAGGAGTTCCCCTTGTTATGGAATTCAGGAATACGTATTGGCTCAGAGATTCGACGTTTTCCTTCCTTCGGGATATCGGTGTCGGCTACTGTGTCGTAGATGAGCCCAAATTGCCCAAGCTGATGCCCTTTGTCCCAAGGGCAACCTCGGGCTTGGGATATTTCAGGCTCCACGGGAGAAATCCGAATTGGTTTAACGTCCCGACTTCGGTTCGGTACGATTACCTGTACAGCGAGGAAGAGATCAGGTCCTTCATTCCACCTATCCGGGAAATCGAGGGGCAGACAGCAAAGACCTTGATCTTCTTCAATAATTGCCACGGCGGGTCCGCTGCGAGGAATGCCATGGAGTTGTTGAGAATGCTTTCCTGAATCGATCTCGCTCGTGGGTAGAGGAGGGACTTCTTGGAAGGTATCGATTTTGAGAAATCCGGGGGATTGGTTCCCGTCATCGTTCAGGACCATGGAACCGGAGAGGTGCTCATGCTGGCTTACATGAACCGGGAGGCCTGGGAAAAGACCAAGGAGACGGGAAATGCCTGTTACTGGAGTCGATCCCGAGATACATTATGGATGAAAGGCGAGACATCGGGTCACTATCAGGTTGTCAAGGAGATCTTCATTGACTGTGACGGCGATACCCTTTTGCTGAAGGTTGAGCAGCGGGGAGGTGCGGCCTGTCATACAGGATATCGGAGCTGCTTTTACCGGAAGGTTCAGCAAGGTGAGGTTACGGTAGTCGGGCAGAAGATCTTCGATCCGAAGGAGGTATACGATAAGTGAGACGGTTAAAGATCGGTATCCCTAAGGGGAGTTTGGAGAACAAAACCATCGAGCTTTTCCGGAAGTCGGGGTGGAAGATCGGAATAAGCGATAGGAGTTATTTTCCCTCCATCGATGATGAGGAAGCCCAGTGCACGTTGGTAAGA
>Ga0209636_10006460_pt1 | contig 11981 bp, 7 predicted proteins | sample DeeMarSWOR152_54_FD_187464 | JGI IMG/M metagenome (GOLD analysis project Ga0209636, IMG submission 187464) | Marine sediment microbial communities from White Oak River estuary, North Carolina - WOR-1-52-54 (SPAdes) (version 2) | ecosystem: Environmental > Aquatic > Marine > Intertidal zone >...
CATATATGTCGTTCTCGCCGATTATGGGCCGATGGGCATACCTTTGATAGTCAACGGGATACGATTTATGGAGCCACCTGAGGAAGTTACCCCTCAATTTATCCAATGGGAAGGAGCTCGATTCCAAGCCCGTTAGGTCGAATTCTGCGGGGGCCGTCTTCTGCTTTGGTTGATCCCCTTTTAGGATAATTCCGTGGAGAAATCGTTCAAGTCGTTTCAGGCATTGCTGCGAAAGGGATTCGAAACAGATCCCGACATCGTACTTTCGATTCAATGATGGGTCTGACCGAACTACCTTTCCTGTGGGTTTGATAGCCTCATTTCCGAGGAGGATGGTAAGGTCAAACCTTTCATCAATAGGTATAGGAATATCGGTTTGGATTTTCACCCCTCCTAGGCTCAAATCAACGCTTCGAAGGGTATCCTTCGTCATACCCCACTGATAAGCCATCGCCAGGGAGAGCTCGAATCGTCTATACCTTCTTCTTTCCCTGGTAAATGATGGGTTTCTGATTTCCATGTATTCCCCGCCCAAACAATATTAATATCAGAAATGAGGGAGAATGACAACCCCAAGGCCGGAAGGGAGACTGGAATGGTGGAGAGACCACCTGAAATATCCGAGCGGGTAAACCCCGTATTTTTCCACTATTCCACCATTCCATGGCGATAGCATACAGCGATCATGAGAGAAATATGGGTTGACATCGCTCGGGTGAATTGTTACCTAAGAGAAGCCTAGGCTAACCCTGAAGATGGATGGAGAAGCATAGGAACATGGGTGATGAGCAAGGCAACTCCGGTATAAGGCTGGATTTGAAGAAGCAGAAATATTACCGTCAGGCCTTTGATCTTGCCTGCCAGCAGATAAAAGAACGTGATCCGAAAGAGAGTGCGGAAAGGAGTGGGGCCCACTTCGAAAAAGCATCTAGCGGAAAAGGAGGTCGAATCTCCCTGCGCCTTTTCAATGCGCGATACGTCGTCGACTTCCCGGATCTCCTCGTTACTTCTCCGGATAAGAAGGTGATTTCCCTGGTAACCAAGATCATTCTCCTCCACTACTTAATTAAGGCCGATGGGAGGCCATTATCCCACCAACTCGTTCCCTACAAGGAGATTCCTGGGGGGATGCTCTATGCGGAGGTATTTGCAAGGAGAGCGGTCGGACCCCTCATACCCATATTTGGCCAATCGCCGGAGCGGTTCCACGATGCGGGCTTTCGTCTGGGAGGAGGGAGGGCCGAATATGGGGATGTTTCCTTCGTGTTGATGGCTTTCCCCCGCATACCCGTGACCTATATCCTCTGGAAGGGCGATGAGGAGTTTCCCGCAACGATTCAAATCCTCTTCGACAAATCGGTGGAGGGATATCTCTACCTGGAGGATATCGTGGTGGTGGGCGAGATGGCGACGAGCCGGCTTATCGCTTTAGGACGTGTCGATTGAAGGTACGCCTTTTGGATAGCACGACCATCCCCAGGAGAAGACCGAGGATGGGACAGAAGATCAACCCCTTCTGCAAAGCAGTCGTATGGACCATCCCGGCGCTGAAGGCGACAAAGGGGAAGAGGATCAGCCGCACACCCTTTCTTATTGCTTGGTGATCCGCGATGAATCCGGCGATGATGGGGCTATATCGGTAATAGAGGTCAACCCACTTTTTCCCAATGGGATTGCCCACGAGGTATTGATCCCGAAAGGCACGGAGGAGATCGACAAATCTGCCATTCGGGGAGCCGTAGGCTGCCGTGGCGATAAAGCAATCTCCGCCACGTCCATCGCTGGTTCCGGTGAGCCCATAAAAACCCCCGGGGGTGAGGGCCAACGCCTCATTGCTATAGAGCGAATAACCGTGTGTATTCTGCGCCCTCACTCTATAAAAGTAGAAATATCCTCTGGTAACGGTGGTATCGCTATAAAAGACGGTAGTGCCTGTACCTGCTACATCGGGAACCGTATCGATTGGGCTATATTCTCCATCAAAGTCTATTTTTCTTTCGATAGAGAATTCAATTTCATCACTCGAGTTATCTCTCCATGTCAGATCAACTTGATTGGCGGATACGGCGCTTGCAGTCAGGTTGCTGGGCTCAGGGGGGATCAGTAGGGAGTTGAGGGCATTGATCCTTCCCCCCGTTATGGTCATTCCCGCCAGGTCTGTTTTCTGATCCACCCCGTTCAGGATGCGGGTTGTCACCTCGGAGCTGCTTATGCCCGGGAAGGCGGCCATAAGGAGCCCCGCCAGCCCTGAGACATGGGGGGTGGCCATGGACGTCCCGTCGAAATACGAGTATGGAGTACCGACACTGTAGTCAGAGGAAAAACACGTCACCAGGACATCATCTATATGGGCGCCATCGGCGACCCCACTATTATTGGACTCATAGAGGCGGAAACGAAGTGAGAGGGAGGACTCTCCATCATAGGGAGTGAGATCCTCTTCAAACGAAAAGAAGTTGCCGCCCGTTGACCCTGTCCATGCACTGATCTCGTTCCAGTTGCTGCCATCGGTTGATGCCTCGATAGAGATACCATCAAAAGAGAGTTCAACATCCAGTTCCATCTCATAGAGCAGTTTGCAAGCCAACCTTCCGGATAGATCCACGGGAGGGCTAGTGGCCCAATTATTCGTTCTTTCCAAGTAGTCTGCCCCGGGACTGTCAGTTAGACAGTAGGTTCCGCTGGGCGGGGAGGCGATTTCAGTGGTCACATCCCACGTGTCCGGCGTTCCCCCCGGGATCCAAGGGGTTATGGTTCCATCGTCGAAATTATCACTGAATAGCACCTCTCTCGCGGGCACGGTGCTATACGTGTTTACACCGGGGGCGCCCACATCCACTGACGCAGAGCCGTAGTTGGAAAACGAGGCCAGGTTGTCGTACTGATCCGTTGCTGCCACCGATATGATATTGGCCACGGGGAAGCTCGCAGGATAGAAGGGTGTTGAATCATTGTCCAAGCCGTCATTCCCGGCTGCTGCGACGAATACTGTATTTGCGGAATTCGACCTTTCTATGGCCTCTCTCAGGGACTGAGAGTAGCCATATCCCCCCCAGCTGTTGTTCAGAACCATGGCACCGTTTGCGATGGCATAATCAATAGCTGCTATTGCGTCGGCTGCGTTTCCCAATCCTGCGGCATCCAAAAATCTCAGGGGCATGATTCTGGCTGTCCACATCACGCCTGTTATGCCCCTGTTATTGTTGCCCACTCCGGCAATAGTTCCCGCAACATGGGTGCCATGGCCGTGGTAGTCCATGGGGTCATTGTCGTTGTCGAGGAAGTCCCAGCCCCTTATATCATCTTGATATCCATTACCGTCATCATCGATACCGTTGCCCGGTATTTCATCGGTATTGGTCCAGATATTGCCGGCCAGATCGGGATGATCCCAGGCCACGCCGGAGTCTATGACTGCGATGACCACGCTGCTATCCCCTGTGGTAATGTCCCAGGCCTCAGGGGCGTCGATGTCTGCATCTGGAGTGCCTGTGGTTCCGTTTACGCTCTGCCCGGTGTTGTGTAAACCCCAAAGCTGACCGAAATAAGAATCAAAGGGGATAATAACGGCATGAACGGTATAGTTGGGTTCCGCATATTCGACGTTGGGGTCATTGCGGTATTTCTTGACGGCCTCGGCGACCGTTTCTCCCGGTTTGAGGTTTATGTGTTGAACACCGATGAAGGGGAATTCCCTGATGGTTTTCGCACCCATGCTCGTATGTAACTGGGCAATGTCGCTCCTCGATGCAGTCTTCTTAAACTTGACCAGGATTTGCCCCGGCACGTAGTTGCCCGCTTTTGCTTTTTCGAGCTTGACTTGGGAGATGCCATATCCGGGATGGATGAGAATCGGTAAAAGTAAAACGCCCACAAAGAAATATCTTCTCATCAGGGCCTCCTTATTGGCATTGAAGAAAGACTTCTACACCTATCTGGGGTAAAATGTAGTCTATTAGGTCTAGAAAGGCAATTATCAATTTTCGTGCCAAACCCTCCCAAGAAGTGGTCATTCCCCAATATGGCACGAGAATACTATGGTTGGGATGTTCGCCGTCTTACTAGGCTGACCACCGAGAGGAGACTTAAGCAGATCAGTAAGGTGAGGATTTCTCCAGATATTGAGGTCGTAACTATTCCCGCACTCAGGGCCACAAAGGGGGAGAGGGCAATCCGCGCGCCCTTCCTCATCGCCGGGTGATCCGCGATGAATCCGGCTATGATGGGGCTATATCGGTAATAGAGGTCAACCCACTTTTTCCCAATGGGATTGGCCACGAGGTATTGATCCCGAAAGGCACGGAGGAGAGCGACAAATCTGCCATTCGGGGAGCCGTAGGCTGCCGTAGCGATAAAACAACCTCCACCTCCACTACCACCCTCTCCTGAAGGGGCAACACCTCCACCCGATCTGATTATGCCCGTTTCGTTGGAATAGGCGGAGTCTCCATAACTATTATAGGCCCTAACCCGATAAGTGTAGGAGGATTTCCCTGCCAGGTCAGTATCCGAATAGCCGGTTGTGTCGAAATCGACTCGGGCTATCTCCATATAATCTCCGCCTTGTCCCTTTCTTTCGACCGTAAACCCCTCCTCATCATCTGACTGATCAGACCAATTGAGCTCGACTTCCGTCTCAGATACCTTAAAGGCGGATAATCCACTGGGGGAAACGGGCAGCCTGAGGGAGTTGTTAGCGTTGATTCGACCACCTGTTGCCACATTTCCCACAAGGTCATCAAGCACATCAACTCCGTTTAAAATTCGCCATCTCAGATGATCTAATGGAAGGGTCGGGTACTTGGCTATTATGAGCCCCGCAAGCCCCGATACGTGAGGGGCGGCCATTGAGGTTCCCTGCATGAACTGAAATTCATCTCCCTCGTATAGATGGGAGATGGAGGTGATATCCACATCATCGATAGAGACCCCATCGGCGGTATTTTGGGAGTCAGTGATCAAACGGAACCTGAAATAAACAGAGGATTGTCCATCGTATGCGGAGATATCCTCGCTGACCTTAACGAAAGTCCCCCCCGTAGATCCTGAATATCCAGCCCCTGAGCCATAGATATTGGTCCAGTTCATTCCATTGATGGAGGCCTCAATAAAGAGGAAGTCCTTATATATCTCCGTCTCCATACGGAGGTTGTAAGTGAGCCTGTTCATCCATTTTCCCGAGAGATCGATCCTTGGCAGGATCAGCCATGAATCGGTGTTGTTTTGATAGTCTTCCCAAGGGCTGTCAGTCCAACAGTGGGTGGGGCTGTTATATTCCGTATCAACAATGGCCCATTGGGCTGTCCCTTCCGTTTTCCAGTCCCCCGGTCCTGATTCAATGTCATCGGGGAAACTCCCTCCAATCGAATGCCAGGAGGGCCATGTGCTGTAAATGGTAGTCCCGGGAGCGGCCACATCCACCGTGGTGACCCCCCAATTGGAAAAGGAAGCAAGGTTGTCGCTTTGGTCCGTTGCGGCCACCGAGATGATGTTGGGTAGGTCATAGCTGGATGGGTAGAAGGGGTTGCTATCGGTGTCATGGGCACTATTTCCCGCAGCGGCCACCACGAGCACTCCCTGCTTCTGGCAGAATTGGATGGTTTGAAAGAGGGATTCGGAGAAAGAGGTCGTCCCCCAGCTGGCATTGATGACACGGGCCCCTTTTTGGATGGCATATTCGATGGAGAGGATGGCATCGCTGATCGTCCCTATGCCTTGGGTGTTTAAAAAACGAAGGGGCATAATCCCTGCCTTCCACATCACCCCTGTAATCCCCTCTCCGTTATTTCCCATGGAGGCAATGGTTCCCGCAACGTGGGTGCCATGACCTGAAAAATCCATGGGGTCATTATCCCAATCCACGAAGTCCCAGCCCCTCCAGTCATCAACTTTGCCGTTGCCATCGTCATCAATGCCGTTTCCCGTGGTGGGGTCGTTTGGGTCGATCCAAGAGTCTTCACCGGCGTTTGTCCACATATTAGCCCAAAGGTCTGGGTGGCTATACGCAACCCCCGTGTCGATGACCGCAATAATGACCTCTTCGCCCCCTGTGGAGATCTCCCAGGCATCGGGTGCGTTGATATCTGCTCCCGGAAGCCCCGATCCTCCCCCTACGATCTGTCCGAAATTATACAATCCCCAGAGGAGGCCATAATTGGGATCCTCTGGATCGAAGCTGGGATCGTCAGGGAAGATTTGGCAGGCATAGATGATATAATTGCGCTCTGCGTATTCAACGTGGGGGTTTTGGCGATACAGTCGGAGTGCTTCGTCTACCGATACCGATGGGGGAAGCCTGAGGTGTTGAATTCCCAAGGCGGGGAAGGATCTAATGAAAGAGAGACCGGATTCACGAAAAATACGGTCTCTAATCGTTTCGGGAACCCCCGTTTTAAATTTAACCAGGATTTCACCTGGGGCGAAAACTGAATTTATATGAGGGGTTATGAGTCTTTGACCGTTTCCGCTGGTAGGGGTGGAAGTAAGAAAGCTTGAGACAATGAAAAAAATAAAAATTATTGAAATAATTAATCTTTTCATCAATTAATAGTTCGAATTTACCCTTAAAAAAGGGGTTTCACGGGGCTCTCGTTCAAGAAATATGACAACATCACGATTTTATTCAATTTTTATGCCATTTGACTCTTTTTGATGCCATTTTACCGGCAAGTGCCCCGCAAGCCCCGCCTTGTAGGCGGGTTCGAGGGGCACAATGAAAAATGAAATTTCCTTTCCGGGAAGCCCCGCCCTGTGGGCGGGGAGCTTCACTATTCCCTCGGGTATTTCCAGAATCGGATAGGATGTTTCTGAAAAAGTCGCTCTTCGCTGCTCGCACTCTTTTTTCGACTATTCTCAAGGTCACCTCACTACAAGACTGTAGCACCCCAACACCGTACCACTAGGTAATTCCCCGCTCAGAGCTTCCTTTTCCCGGTTTGCAGGGATCTCGAATTTTTCTATTGACAAATACGATTCGATTACTACAATAGGTGGGGTTGGCGGTGTAGCTCAGTTGGTTAGAGCATACGGCTCATATCCGTAGTGTCCGGGGTTCGAATCCCTGCACCGCCACCACATAGCATGTGAAGCCTCCTGGCTTTTAGCGGGAGGCTTTCATAATGATATATAATGAGGTCCCCAGGGAGCATTTATGAAAAAAGTACAAGAGGGTATGAAAAAAATGAATATTCCTCCTCGTATCTCATTCAGCCCATATGCGCTCCGGGGAAAAATGGGGGGCGACATTCTAGTTGACAAACCTCTGGTTTTCCTGTAAGTGAATTATGCATGAGATAACGGTCGGAGGTGAGGGTATGAAGGGAAATCGATTCGCCTTAGTTTTTCTTTCTGCGCTGGTAGGTTTTGCTCTCATTACCGGATGTTCAAATCTTGGCGGGAAAGGGAAGGGTTCGAAGGAGCCAGAGGCACCCAAGGTTGGAGAGCAGGCAAGATATTATCATTTCGAGGATATTCTTTTTCCCCCTGCATTGAAATTGCAGATGGACCAGTCCTTTATCTATGAAACGCCATCATTAACGGTGGGGAGATTGGTATTATCGGGCAGGGTTCAGGCATATTCATTGCTCAATTTCTTCATGCAAAATATGGAGAGGGATGGTTGGACGCTGGTCAACAAATTCGGGTTCAAGGATGTGGTTCTCAATTTCTCCAAATCAAACAGGAATTGTACCGTTAACATATACGACAGACCCATCAAGACCATTGTAGAGGTCTGGGTGGGTCCTGTTAGGATGGAACGCTAAATTGGCCTTGGGAAGAAGAGGAAGGTGTTGATATTCCAAGGATCATGAGGGGTGATAGAATATGTCAATTCTCCAAAGTGTAAAAGGATATTCAAAGAAGCTCGTTATCAGGGAGATGGTTCGAATGCTCCCCAAACTCTCCATGAAAAATATGTCCAAGATCATAGATCTAGGGGAGAAGCTCATCACTCGGGAGGATTACAAAGCCATCGCCGAGAGTTTGAAGATGTATATCGAAGAAGGCCATCCCGCCGTCAAAGTCGTTGAAAAGGTCCTCTATAACCTCTCACCGGAGTGCCGGTTCAAAACCATCTACAACCTTTTTATCCTCGCATTGCTGGAAAAGACCTCCATGCGGGAATCCCTCAAGGAAGAAATGGGCTTCAGACCCCCTTTTTTCTTCGTTGTCAGCCCTACCATGCGGTGTAACCTAAAGTGCTACGGGTGTTATGCAGGAGAATATGAGCAGGGTTTCGGCCTCAGCCATGAGGTGCTGGATCGCATCATCACTGAGGCACAGGAACTAGCAATTCACTTCATCACCTTCTCCGGCGGCGAGCCCTTCATCCGAAAGGATTTGCTCGATCTTTACGAAAAACATAGAGAGGTTATCTTCCAGGTTTATACCAATGGAACCCTCATAGATGAGGAGATGGCCAAGAGGCTGGCCCGATTGGGTAACGTGGCCCCCATGATTAGCATGGAGGGCCTCCAAAAGGAGACCGATGAGCGTAGGGGAAAGGGGCATTTTCAGAGGGTGATGAAGGCGATGGATTACCTGAGGGAGGAAGGAGTTCTCTTCGGCTCCTCGGTTACCCAGACACGGGAGAATATGGATATCATATCCAGCGATGAGTTCGTAGATATGCTGGTGGAGAAAGGGGTCTTCCTCATCTGGTACTTCCAATACATCCCCATCGGGAGAAAGCCCGACATGTCGCTGATGCTGACCCCCCAGCAACGGGACGCCGTGCGAAGGAGGTTAAGGAGAATCCGGTCTACCAAACCCCTGTTTATCTGCGATTTCTGGAACGATGGTCCCTATATTGATGGATGTCTTGCCGCGGGCAGGGAGTATTTCCATATCAATGCCAACGGGGACGTTGAGCCCTGCGTTTTCGCTCACTTTGCTGTGGACAATATCAATGAGAAAAGCCTCAAGGAGGTGCTCACCTCTCAATTCTTCAGGGAGATCCGTTCCCGGCAACCATTCACCGAGAATCCCCTGACGCCCTGTATGATCATCGACAACCCCCATAATTTGAGGGAGGTGGTGCGGAAATGCCATGCCTACCCAACCCATGTTGGTGCGGAAACGCTCATTACCGACTTGGCAGGGGACATGGATGAGTATGCCATGCAGTATCATGGAATCGCCGACAGGACCTGGAGGGAGGAGTACGCAGAAGAATTCAAAAAGGCTACCGCTTCGTAAGGGGGGAATCGATTTACTCCAAGCCCACCGGGAGGTGTTCCCGAGGCCTTGAGGGATCCCCTTTTTTTATCCTTATCCCCTTTTTTATCCTTATCCCCTTTTATCCTTGATCCCCGTATGAAAAATATTCATAGTATTGGCAAAATCATCTCGTCTAAAAGAGTCCTGATGTTAAGGGGTTACAAACGATTGAGACAAAAATTGTCTTGACACGATTTTTTCGCCCTTACTATCAATTTTACCGCAGTTGCCAGGAATTAAGATTTCCTCATCAAAACGAATAGTTATAAGAAACTCCATTGTTTGGCATGCTTCTTGAGGTAGAGATGGTTGAGATATCCTTTGGTATCTCCTTTCCAATCAACTTCCTATCATCCTTTCGGGTTCACAAACGTGAACCCGCCTTTTTTTATCATCATAATCCTTCATCCCCTCCTCATTTCTCCAGATGGGTACTCGATCAACAAGGGAGCACTTACAGAGTTTTATCCATATCTCCTTGAAATCTTTTAAAAAATGAATACAATGGGGGAATAAGATGTCCAGTTCTGTGGTGTTGCAGCGGAATACCAGTGCTGCGGTGTTGTAGTCATACAGTTAGGCGGTGGACGGTTTAATTCGACTACGGGGTAAATTTGCGCTCAGAGCGATCTTTTCAGTAATTTAACGAGGGTGCATTAACCGGCAAGTGCCCCGTAAGCCCCGCCTTATAGGCGGGGTGGAGGGGCGCAATAAAGAATGATATTTCCTTGGCTCGCATTCTGCTCGCCACTGCGTGCCCGGGAAGCCCCGCCCTGTATGCGTGGAGCTTCACAAGGGGGGGAAGGAATTGAGCTTCATCAGCAAGGTCAAGGCAACGGTTGAAAAGTATCGCATGCTCCAAAAAGGGGATGAGGTAATTGTGGGGGTTTCGGGAGGGCTTGATTCGGTGGTCCTCCTCCACGTATTGATGGCCTTGCGGGATGATTTTGACCTATCATTCGTTGTCGCACACATGGATCATGGCATCCGGGGGGAGGAGTCGCGGCGGGATGCGGATTTTGTCCGGGATTTAGCCCAGGATCTGGGCCTCCGCTTCGAAACAGCGGTAATTGATGTCCCGGCCCTGGCAAGAAGGGAGCGTATCTCCCTTCAAGAGGCGGCCAGGGAGGCGAGGTATGATTTTTACGAGGAGGTAAGGAAAAAATACCACGGACAAAAGGTATCCTTGGGACAAACAGCCGATGATCAGGCGGAGACGATTTTGATGCGAGTGATTCGGGGGGCGAGTTTGCGGGGATTAAAGGGAATTCCGCCTGTACGGGAGGGAGGCTATATTCGTCCACTCATCGAAGTGTCGAGGGAGGAGGTTGAAAGGTTCGCCGATGAGGAGGGCCTTTCCTTTATCACGGACAGCTCCAATATCAAGGACATCTACCTGAGAAATAAGGTTCGCCATGACCTTATCCCGCATATTGAAAGGGAATATAATCCCCGTATCAGGGTAGGTTTGACGAGGATGGCCTCGATCCTCTCCAGAGAGGATGATTATCTGGACCGAAAAACCGAGGAAATCATGGCCGGCCTGATCAAGGGGGATGGTGAGGAGCTTAGCCTCGATATCCCGGGTCTTATGGTATTTCATGAGGCTATGTGGTACCGAGTGCTCCAAAAGATGTTGGCCATAGTGCTCGGAGGCGATCTCAGGAGGATCAAAACAGCTCATCTGGATGCGATTTTCCGGCTTCTCGTCCATCGGGCGCCCAACAAGGTGCTTTGTCTGCCCCAGGGGATCCACGCCGAAAAGCACTATACGGAGCTTTTCATCAGGCGGGGGAGGCCCCCCGCCGTTTATCCCTTCGAATACATCGTCGATGTCCCGGGGGTTACCCCATTGGAGGGCTTGGGAAAAAAGCTTGTCACCCGAATAGAGAGGGAAGAAAGGGGAGGGCCGATGGATATCGATGCGAAGGTCGCCTACCTGGACGACGATAAGTTGACCCATCCCTTGATCCTGAGGAGCTTCGAAGAAGGGGATCGATTCGTCCCCCTGGGAATGAAGGGCCACAAGAAATTGAAGGATTTCTTTATCGATGCTAAAGTTCCCAAAGCCCTTCGACGGTGCATTCCCCTGCTGATTTCAGGGGGAACCGTCGTTTGGGTGGTGGGGTACCGGGTCAATGAATGCTTCAAGTTCACGGAGGGGTCAAAGAGGGTCTTAAGGGCCGAGTACCTGGATTATCCATAACTCGGCTATCCGCATTCATCCTGATCGCCCTTGAGCTTCAATAGGGCGTGGGGTAGGGCGGGGAGAATTACGTTCAGGCATTCCCTGACGGCCTTTGGGTTGCCGGGCAGGTTGACGATGAGGGTTTGCTTCCTGACCCCACAGATGGCCCTGGAGATTATGGCGTAGGGAGTATTCTTCAGCCCCTCCGCCCTCATGGCTTCCGAGAAGCCCGGAACCTCCTTTTCGATCACTTCAAGGGTTGCATCCGGGGTGATGTCCCTGGGGCTTACCCCTGTTCCCCCCGTAGTTAAGATGAGGTCCGAATGGAGCACATCCGTACATCGGATGAGAGCCTCTTTGATCACATTCCTCTCGTCCGGGATAATCTCATAGTGGATCACTTCGGATGGAAGCCCTTTCAAGAGGTCTTGGATGGCGATTCCGCTGGTATCCTCCCTTTCCCCTCGGGCTCCCCTGTCGCTGATGGTCAAGATGGAGACCTTGGTCCTCATTCTTCCATTACCTCTATGGCATCGCCTACCGCGATATGGCCGGGTTGCAGGACTTCGGCGAA
>Ga0209636_10006461_pt1 | contig 11980 bp, 16 predicted proteins | sample DeeMarSWOR152_54_FD_187464 | JGI IMG/M metagenome (GOLD analysis project Ga0209636, IMG submission 187464) | Marine sediment microbial communities from White Oak River estuary, North Carolina - WOR-1-52-54 (SPAdes) (version 2) | ecosystem: Environmental > Aquatic > Marine > Intertidal zone >...
GTTCCAACAATCCCGAAACAGGATTCGTTAGTAATCATTTTTCCTCTATAATAAAGAACTTCTGGCGCATTTTTAATTTCTTTTAACTTCTTCGGATAATCTTTATCCTCAATTGAAATAGTTTTTATCTCGTTAGTCATTTTTTAATTTAATACTGTTTCCAAAATTTGACAAAATTTTGATAGTATAGTATGCTTACTACAGTAAGAGTGAGATTTTTTCGCTCGCATAACAAAAAATATGGAAAAAATTTAGGAGGTGAAGAAATGGAAGAAGTAAAAATAGAACTTACTTTTGAGGAAGTGAAAAAGAAAATTCTGGCAGGAGAGAGAGATTTCAGGGGAGCAATCATTAAGGGTGGTCTGAATTTACTGAATTTAAGAGGAGCAACCATCAAGGATAGCTTGGGCTTGGATTTCAGAAAAGCAACCATCCATGGTCACATGGATATTACAGAAGCAACCATCAGTGGTGACCTGGATTTTGCCGGAGCAATTATCGAGGGTGGCTTGAGTCTTAAAAAAGCAACCATCAAAGGTGAGCTGGATTTCGAAGGAGCAATTATCAAGGGTCACCTGGATCTTATAGGAACAACCATCGAAGGCAACCTGTATCTTTCCACCAAGGAAGGTCCGACTACGATTTACGTTAGAAAAGAGATGGCTCAATTGGTTCATTGGTCCGCACCCAGAATTTCTTTAGTAATAGAGCAACATTAAATAAAATAAAACTTAGGGAGATTTTCATTTTCTCCCCTTTTTTATTTATTATATTCAGTCATAGCTTTTTCTATGCTTTGTTTTATTGCTATTTCAATTGCCCGGCAGGTTTTTTCAATTACTCCTTTTAAAATTTTATTTTCTTCTTTTGTAAATTTTTGAAGAACGAATTCATCTAACTTTAAACTTTCAACTTTGACTTTTAATTTTTCACTTTTCACTTTTAACTTTTGAGCAATGCCGATTCGGAAACGGACAAAGTTTTTAGTTCCTAATTCATTAATGATCGATTGAACTCCTTTATGTCCAGCCGCGCCGCGGTTTTGAACAATTTTCATTTTTCCTAATTCTAAATCCAAATCATCATGAATAACGATTAAGTTTTTATTTGAAAATTGAAAATTGAAAATTGCCTTTACTGCTTTGCCCGATTCGTTCATAAATGTTTGGGGTTTGGCTAAGATTATTTTTTGGCTATTTATAATACCTTCTGAAATTTCGGCTTTGAATTTCTTTTTTAATTTCCAATCAGAAAAATCCTGAATTTTCTGAAATTCATCTAAGACCATAAATCCAACATTATGCCGAGTTTTTTGATATTTTTGGCCGGGATTACCAAGACCAACAACTAAAATCATAGATTTTAGTAAATCCTAAATCCAAAACTCTAAATACTAAATAATTTCAAAGCACAAAATTCAAAATTCTAAAAAGAAAAGTTTTGGATTTTGATATTTGAATTTTGGGTTTATTTAGGGTTTAGTTTTTAGAATTTAGAGTTTATTTATTATACCACCCTTGTTTCATTTTAAAAAATTGTTATAATTGTAAATGAAGGAAAAATACAAGAATTTAATTCAAGATTATATAATTATACCTTAGCGAATCAAGGTTCTTAAGGAGTGAAGCGACGAAAGGTTCTTATTCTTGTATTTTGACTGAAAGAAACAATTAGAAGGTTCTGCTGAGCAAAGCGAGGCAGGTTCTTATAATAAAGAATATGAAAATTATAAAAAGTATATTATCATTTATCTGGGAGATATCTAAAATTGTTATTATTGCTTTACTCATAGTAATTCCTATCCGCTATTTTGTATTCCAGCCCTTTTTTGTTAATGGTCAAAGTATGGAACCGAATTTTCAAAATGGCGATTATTTAATTGTTGATGAGATATCCTATCGATTTTTAGAACCAAAAAGGGGAGAAGTAATAGTTTTCAAATATCCTAATAATCCTTCTCAACGTTACATTAAAAGAATTGTCGGTTTGCCTGGGGAGACAGTAGAAGTAAAAGAGGGAAAAGTAATGATTTTAGCAGATGAGCAAAAATGGCTCTTAAACGAATCAATATATCTTTCGCAATCTATCCAAACACCAGGAGAGGTTATAATTTCATTAGGGGAGGACGAATATTTTGTTTTAGGAGATAATAGAATTGCTTCTTTTGATTCCCGAAAATGGGGACCTTTACCAGAAGAAGATATTATAGGAAGAGTGATTTTTAGAGCTTGGCCCATGAGCGCCTTAGCTAATATTGAAGCACCAGCATATTAAAAAGCAATCCCAATCTACGAATTACATCCGAATTATCCGAATAATTATTGGGAGCATTAGGATAAATTAGTAAATTAGGATTATGTTTTAGTGAGGAGGCCGAAATTTCAAATTTTAACAGGAATGCATGATGTTTTTGGAGAAAAACAAAAGTATTTTCAAAAAATTTATAACACAGCCAATGATATTGCTGATTTTTATGGTTTTAAAAAAATTGATACACCAATAATTGAACAAGCTGAACTTTTTGAAAAAGGAACTGGTTCATCTACTGATATTGTTCAGAAAGAGATGTATAGTTTTAAGACAAAGGGAGGAGATTTGGTAACCTTAAGACCAGAAGGAACCCCTTCTATTGTCAGAGCATATATTGAACACGGTATGCAGTCCCTTCCTCAACCAGTAAAGCTTTGGTATTTTGGTCCCTTTTTCCGACATGAACGTCCCCAAGCCGGCCGCTATAGGCAATTCAATCATATTGGTTTTGAAATATTGGGCGAGAAAAATTCAGTTATTGATGCCCAAATAATTCAAATTTTCTATAATATCTTAAAAGAATTAAAGATTAAAGATATAATAATAGAGATAAATAGTATTGGAGATTCCCAGTGTCGTTCCTATTACAAAAAATTATTAGTAAGTTATTTAAGAAATCGAGAGAGCTTGCTCTGTTCTAATTGTAGAAAGCGGCTAAAAGAAAATCCTTTAAGAGTTTTAGATTGTAAAGAAGAGAAGTGTCAAAGAGTAGTTAGCCAGGCACCCCAAATGGTTGATCATCTTTGTGATGAATGTAAAGAGCACTTTAAAGAAGTTTTAGAATTTTTAGAGGATATGGAGCTTCCTTATAATCTCAATCCCTATTTAGTAAGAGGTCTTGACTATTATACTAAAACTGTTTTTGAAATGTATCAAGATACAGAAGAAGGCAGAAAGCAAGGTTCTTTAGCAGCTGGAGGAAGATATGACAGATTGATTAAACTTTTAGGAGGGAAAGATATACCAGCTTGTGGCGGTGCTTTAGGAGTAGAAAGAGTAATGAATGTAATGGAAAATATAGGGATTCAATTTCCTCAATCTTCTGCCCCACGAGTTTTTTTAGCTCAACTGGGCGCCCTTTCCAAACAAAAATGTCTAAAACTTTTTGAGGAATTTAGAAAAGCAAAAATTCCAATTGCTGAATTGTTCAGTAAAGATTCTTTAAAGACCCAATTGAGAATAGCTGATAAAATGGGAGTGGACTATACTTTAATTCTTGGACAGAAAGAGGTTTTTGAGGGAATAATAATCTTGAGAGAGATGAAAACCGGTAAGCAGGAGACAGTGAAAATAGATAAAATAGTTGATATAATAAAGAAAAAGATTAGGAAATAATGTGAATTGTCTTTTTTGTCAAATTATAAATAAAGAAATACCAGCTGATATAATTTATGAAGATGATAAATTTGTAGTTTTTAAGGATATTAAGCCCAAAGCTCCTATTCATCTTTTGATTATGCCTAAAAAACATATTCTTTCTGTTCAGCATTTGGAATTAGAAGATAAAGAGTTAATAGGAGAATTGTTTCTTCTGGCTAAAAAAATAGCTAAAGAAAGAGGTGTTGCTGAAAGGGGGTATAAGTTGGTCTTTAATGTTGGAAGAGGAGGAGGACAAATTATAGACCATATTCATTTACATTTAATTGCCGGCTGGAAAACGGCTCAGGAAAGAGATATTCCTGGAATGCCATAAACCTTTTATTTCGCAAAAGGAAATTCTAAATCTAAAATCCTAAATTCTAAATAAATTCAGAATACCAAATCCAAAATTCAAAACCCAAAACAAAAAGTTTAGAATTTGAAGATTAAAATTTAGAATTTGTTTAGGATTTAGAGTTTAGGATTTAGAGTTTTTATTAGTTATGTCTATTCAAATAAAAAAACAACCTAAAGAAAATTCTCAATCTTTAACCAGACGCTTTTCTAGAAGGATTCAGCAAAGCGGGATTTTGCGTCGGGCAAAAAAAATTAAATTCAGAACAAGGCCAAAAAGCAAACAGTTGAGGAAAAGAGCAGCTTTAAGAAAAGAAGAATTGAAAAAGGAATATGAAGAATTAAGAAAACTTGGCAAAGTAAAATAGATTATTATGATTGAAATTAATAATTTGACAACTAATCCAGTAGATGAGGATTTTTTAAGAAAAAGTGCTAAAATAGTATTAGATGGAGAAGGTAAAGATGATGTTGATTTGTCTATTGCTTTTGTTGGTCAAGGGAGAATGAGAGAAATAAATAAAAAATATCGGGGCAAGAATCGGGTTACTGATGTTTTAAGTTTTCCAGAATCAAAGGTTTTATTACAAAAGTTTAAGATAGGTCCTGCTCAAAAAATTCAGGGATTAGGGGAAATAATTATCTGTCTGCGCGAAGTTAAAAAAAATGCTAAAAAATTTACCCCGTTAGAGATTGCGGGAACAGAGAAAAAACGTGAGGAGAGTAAATCTCTAACGGGGTTTAGTTCTTCTTTTGAAAAAGAATTAAATAAAGTTTTAATTCATGGCATTCTCCATTTGTTGGGATATGACCATGAAAAGTCTCTAGAAAAAGCGAAAGAGATGAAAGAAAGAGAAGATAATTATCTTTTACAAGTTTTGAAATCCTAAATAGAAATTCATAGAAATATGCAACCTTCGGTTGCGAAATAAATAGAGATTTGTTGTAATAAATTTCGCGAGCCTTAGCGAGCAAATTTCAATGATTCTCTATAAATTTCTTTCATGGCAAAGCCATCTTTTATCACTGGTTTAGATATCGGTACTGGTTCTATCAAGGGTTTGACTGTTTTGAAAAAACAGGACGCTTTAAGTTTTGAGGTTTTAGGCAGGTCAGAGAAATTTTCTTTAGGAATCAGAAAGGGAGTAATAGTAGATCCTGAGACAGTTTCCAAAAATATTCGTTGGGTGCTCAATCAGCTTGAAAATGAATCTGGCCAGAAAATTCAGGATGTTTATGTTAATTTAGGAGGAAGCCATATTTTTTGCACCCCTTCTCATGGGACAGTAGTTGTCTCTCGGGCTGACCAGAAAATTTCTAAAGAAGATATTGATAGAGTACTTCAATCAGCCCAAGCGTTTTCTTTGCCTTTAAATAAAGAAATAATTGAAATTTTTCCTAAAGAATTTGTTGTTGATGGAGAAGGAAAGATAAAGCAGGTTGAAGGAATGAGAGGGGTAAAGTTAGAAGTAGACGCTTTAGCTCTTTGTGCTTTTACTCCATATTTTAATAATCTAACTAAGGCAGTTTTAAATTCAAATGTTCAAGTAGGAGATGTTCTCCCTTCTGCCTTGGCTTCAGCTAAGGCAGTTCTTACTCCTGAACAAAAAGAATTAGGTGTAGTTCTAATAGATATTGGCGCTGGTACTACTTCTTTGGCAATATATCAAGAAGGGGATTTAATTCACACTGCTGTTTTTCCAGTTGGTTCTGCTCATATTACCCAAGATATTGCTATTGGATTACAAACTGATATTGATGTTGCTGAAAAAATTAAAAAACAATTTGGCACTTGTATTTTGAACGGCGCTGGAAGAAATAAAAAAGAAAAAATTTTCTCAGCAAAAAACTCTTCTATAGTTTTTTCCCGTAAAATGTTAACAAAAATTATTGAAGCAAGGGTTTCGGAAATTTTTAATTTAGTTCAAAAAGAAATAAAGAAAATTTCTCCTCAGCTATTACTTCCAGCTGGTGTTGTTCTGACTGGTGGTGGGGCAAAAATGCCCAGAATTGTGGAGCTGGCTAAAAAGAATTTAAAACTTCCAGCTCGAAGAGGAACTCCTCAAGGATTTTCAGCAATAGAAGAAGATTCTTCCTTAAGCACTGTTTGCGGTTTGGTCTTAGAAGGAGCAGATTGGTCTAAAGAACCCTATCTTTCTAATTTTAGCGCTGGCAAAGGTATTTTCGGAAAACTCAAAAAAGTATTTAAAATTTTTATACCATGAATTCATCTGCTAAAATCAAAGTAATAGGGGTTGGGGGGTCTGGATGTAATGCTGTTTCCAGAATGGTGAAATGTAAAATTCAAGGCATTGATTTGATTGCTCTTAATACTGATGCTCAGGATTTAGTAAAAGCCCAAGCTCATCAGAAAATTCGTATTGGTAGAGAAGCAACTAAAGGCTTGGGCACGGGTATGAATCCAGAGATAGGGAGAAAAGCAGCTGAAGAGAACAGAGAAGAAATTGAAGAAATTTTAAAAGGTTCAGATATGATTTTTATCACCTCCGGACTTGGTGGCGGCACTGGAAGTGGAGCTGGTCCAGTGGTGGCAGAAATTGCTAAAAAGCAAGGAGCTTTAACTATTGCTGTGGTTACGAAGCCGTTTTCTTTTGAGGGAAATCAACGTCAAGGAGTAGCAGAAAAGGCATTGAAAAATTTAAGAGATAAAGTAGACACTCTACTTATTATCCCCAATGATAAAATTCTTTCTTTAATTGATAAAGAAACAACTTTACTTTCTGCTTTTTGGGCTTGCGACGAAGTTCTTAGAGAAGCAGTTCAAGGAATTTCTGATTTGATTGTTTTTCCTGGCATTATCAATGTTGATTTCGCTGATTTAAAGGCAATTATGAAAAACTCTGGCCCTGCTTTATTCGGTATTGGTTACGGAAAAGGAGAAAATAGAATAGAAGAAGCAGTGAACCGGGCTATCAATTCCCCTTTACTTGATTTTTCAATTCAAGGAGCAAAAGGACTTTTATTTAATGTAAGTGGAGGGAAAGATATTAGTTTAGAGGAGGTAAATGACATTGCCAATATTATTACTAAAAATACTAGTTCCAGAGCAAAAGTAATTTTTGGTGCGGTTCAGGATAAAAGTTTGGCTAAAGGAGAAATAAAAATAACTGTTATCGCTACTGGATTTGGGACAGCATGAGCAATCAAAAATGGCTCAAAGAAATTCAAGATAGAATTAAAAAAGTTCCTATTTTGAGTGGACATTCCAACAAATTAGGCAGAATCAGTTGGGATGATTTTGTTTCTATTCCAGCTCAATTATCAAAAAGACCAGTAGATTTCTTTAGAGAAGAAATTTTGACGAGAACCGTTCTCGGAATTATTTCATCTTAAAACTATGACTATTCATTTAAATGACCATAATTTTGAAGAGGAAGTACTAAAAAGCGATAGACCGGTTTTGGTAGATATGTATAGTGATTGGTGCCCTCCGTGTAAGGTTATTGCTCCATTTATAGAGAAATTGTCTAATGATTATGGAGATAAAATCAAAGTTGGTAAGCTTAATGTGGATGAGGCGCGGCAAACTGCTATGACTTATGGAATTGAAGTAATTCCTACTTTATTCATTTTTAAACAAGGTCAAATAGTGGACAAAATAATTGGTGCAGTTCCTTATGAATTTTTAGCCCAAAAAGTAGAACAGTATTTATGAATAATAAAGCAGTAAAAAATTTAATTAAGGAATACGAAGAATATGCTAAAAAGGAGGGTTTTCAGCTGAATCCTGATAGAGTTGTAGTAGAGAGTTTAGTCAAACGGCTATTGGAAAATGAAGAAAAATACGGTTCTCGTTACTGCCCTTGCCGAATGATTACTGGAAATAGAGAAGGAGATAAGAATAAAATTTGTCCTTGTATATGGCATCAAAACGAAGTCAAAGAAATGGGGCATTGCCATTGTAATTTGTTTGTTAAGCAAAATGAAGAAAAAGATTAAGGCAATAATTTTGTTTTCCGGTGGATTGGACTCAATCTTAGCAGATAAAATTTTAGAAGAGCAAAAAATGAACTACCTCGCCCCAAAGGGGCGAGGTATCCCTTCGGGCAAGTTCTTTCGGCAGATGTATCCTCGCCGCAGAGCGGCGAGGTATTTATGTTCCGAAATCAAACTTTTGGGAATAACTTTCAAAAGTTATTTTTTTAATGAAGAACAAGCGAAAAAAGCTGCTAAACAAATAAAATTACCGTTAAAGGTTATTGATTTTTCAAAAGAGCATTTGAATATAGTCAAGAATCCAAAATATGGATATGGAAAGACAATGAACCCTTGTATTGATTGTCATATTCTGATGTTGAGGACTACTAAGAGGATTATGAAAAAAGAAAAGTTTGATTTTGTTATTACTGGTGATGTTTTAGGAGAAAGACCAATGTCTCAAAACAAACAGGCATTAAAGTTGATAGAAAAAGAATCTTCTTTAGCTGGATATTTACTCCGACCCCTGTCTGCTAAATTATTAAACCAAACCATTCCTGAAAAGCTAGGCTGGGTAAAGAGAGAAAGCTTATTAGATATTTCTGGTCGTTCAAGAAAAAGACAGATTGCCTTAGCTGAAAAATATAAAATTAGAGAATATCCTACGCCGGCTGGAGGCTGCCTTTTAACTGATTTAGAGTTTAGCAAACGATTAAAAGAATTACTTAAGATTTTCCCAAAATGCGCTGGCAATGATATTGAATTATTGAAATTAGGAAGACACTTCTGCTCTGCCTTTTATGGCCCGAAGGGCGAAGGAGGAAGAGGCGCTAAAATTATTATTGGCAGAAACGAAGAGGAGAATAAAAAAATTAAAAAATTAAAAAAGAAAAAAGATATTTTAATTGAAATGAAAAATTATGTTGGACCCTTAACTTTAATTAGAAGCTATGGAAAAGGAAAAATCCCTGAAAAACTTATAGAGAAAGCCAAAAATTTAACTCAATATTATTCAACCAAAGCCCGGTACAAAAAAGATGTAGAATTTAGAATTAAACAGAACTAAGAGTAGAATATCATTTCTTTTTAATTCTCTGAAATTAAGATATAATTAAGAAATGGATATTGATTTTTATTTGTTTCAACAAATTAATGGATTGGCAGGGCAGTATACCTGGTTAGATGGTTTAGGTATTTTTTTTGCTAAATATTTTGAATATGTTTTAGTTTTTTGTTTATTTTTGTTTCTGCTTAAAAATTTCAAAAAATATTTGCCAATGGTTACGCAGGCAATTTTTGCAGGAATTATTTCTCGTTTGTTTTTTACTGAAATTATTCGCTGGTTTTTTCCAAAAGATAGACCTTTTATTGAGAATAGTATTAATCTCCTTTTAAATCATGCTCCTACTTCTGCTTTTCCTTCTGGTCATGCGGCTTTTTATTTTGCTATATCTTCGGTTGTCTATTTTTATAATAAAAAAGTGGGTATATTATTTTTCTTAGCCAGTTTTTTAATCTCTATAAGCCGTGTCTTTTGCGGTATCCATTGGCCATTAGATATTTTAGCTGGTGCTATAGTCGGTATTTTTTCTGGTTGGCTAATAATAAAAATTTTCCACCGAAAATAAAAAAAATGCGGGAATTAAATTCCCGTTTTTGATTGTGCCGGGGGTGGGAGTTGAACCCACAAGCTCTTGCGAGCAATGGATTTTGAATCCATCGTGTTTACCAATTTCACCACCTCGGCTCAATTTCACTTTACCAAAAATTATCCACTTTTGTCAATTTCAAAATTTTATGTTATATTAAAATAATGACCAGGATTATTTCCATTGCAAATCAGAAAGGTGGAGTTGGAAAATCAAATGTTGCAGTTAACCTTTCAGTTTTTTTAAGCGCTAAAGGAAAAAGGGTCTTATTGGTTGATATGGATCCTCAGGCAAATGCTACTTTAAGTTTAGGGATTAATTGTCGCAATCTACCCCTTTCTATTTATAATGTTTTAATGGGTCAGATTACTCCCTCAGCTATTATTAGAAAGACCTCCTTTTTTGGATATGATATTATGCCGGCCTCTCCAGATTTAGCTGGAGCAACAGTAGAATTAGTAGAAGCAAAAAATCGAGAATTCAAATTAGCTCAAATTTTAAAAAAAGTTGAAGAGCCATACGATTTCATTATTATTGATTCTCCACCCAGTTTAGGCCTTTTAACTCTGAATTCCTTAGTTGGCTCCAAAGAAGTTTTAATCCCGGTTCAATGCGAATACTTGGCTTTAGAAGGATTAGGACAACTCTTAGACACGATTGCTTTGGTTAAAAATAATCTTGGTCAGGATTTAAAGGTTGCTGGTGCTTTATTAACAATGTATAATAGAAGAAATCGTCTTTCCAGAGATATAGCTAAAGAAGTAAGAAGAAATTTTCCTGGTTATGTTTTTGATACTGTTATTCCCAGAAGTGTGGTTTTAGCTGAAGCACCGAAATATGGCCAGACCATTTTACAATATGCGCCTGGTTCCCAATCAGCCAAGGCATATAGAGAATTAGCCGAAGAACTTATCAATATTAATGCGAATGCCACGAATTAAATACGAATGCCACGAATTGAAATTATTCGGATGTGCGAATTCGTAGTTCACTTTTCGGATACTATTCGGAGCATTCGGATAATATTCGTAGATTCGGATTATATTTTCATGAGACAATCTTTTGGTAAAGGTATAGAATCTTTAATTCCTAAGAAAAAGCAAAAGAGTGTTGAAAAGCCAGTTAGTAGAAAAGAGGCAGTTTTTTTTATTGAGATTGAAAAAATAAAATCTAATCCCTATCAGCCAAGAAAAGAGTTTAATATGGAGGCATTAAATTCCTTAGCTGAATCGATTAGGGAGTACGGAATTCTACAGCCCCTAATTGTTACCAAAATTGAAAAAGCAAATTCAAAAGGTAAAAGCATACGGACCGAATATCAATTGATTGCCGGCGAAAGACGTTTAATGGCGTCAAAAATAGCTGGTTTAAAAGAGGTACCAGTAATTATAAGAAAGCCCACTGACAAAGAACGGTTGGAGATGTCTTTAATCGAGAATGTCCAACGTTTTGATTTAAATCCCATAGAAAAAGCAGAGGCATTTAATCGTCTACATAAAGAATTTGGTATGACTCATGAAAAAATTGGTGAACTCGTAGGGCTGGGTAGGGTAGCAGTGACTAATCATATCCGACTTTTGGATTTGGCTGGGGACATAAAAGAAGCAGTTAGAACAAGGAAAATCAATGAAGGTCAGGCAAGAGCCATTTTACTTACTAAGGGAGGAAAAAAGCAAAAAGCCGTTTTTGAGAAGATATTAAAAGACGGCTTAAATGTCAGAGAATCAGAATATTTTGCTCAGAAACTTAATGTCTGGAAGCCAGTGAAGAATAATTTAAGAACAGATATTTCTGATGAAATAATAAATTTTGAAATGCAATTCAAGGAAATTTTTGGAGTAACTGCTAAAACTGTTCGCCTCGTCTTAGAAAAAGGCAGGCCAAAATTAACAGTTTTTTTTGATTCCCCTGGTGGAATTAAAAAAGTATTAGAAAAATTTAAATAAACTAATCCCAAGTGGCTTTAATAATTCTTTGAGGCCATTTTTCTTTCGTTCTTTTTAAATTAATGCAATCAATTTTATGAATAGTGGCTCCTTTGTTTTTGGTGATATAACCAACAATTTTATCTCCGGGTTGAGGTGAACAGCATTTTGCCATATTTATCAACATTCCTTTTTCTCCAGCTAAAGAGACAGTAGCTTTTTTTAGTTCTTTCTCTTTTTTAAATTTCTTTTCTTTTCTAGCTGGTATAGGTATGAAAGCAAGAATTTTCGGGAGAGTAATTTTTTTCTCTTTTTGTCCTACTGGATTAAACCATCTTTTAATTCTAATTCGAGCCAAATTAGTTTTTACAAAATCAAGCCAGTCCCGAGAAGGCGTTCTTTTTTTATTGGTGATAATTTCCACTATATCACCGCTATTTAACT